>QWCJ01000280.1_pt1 | contig 19790 bp, 14 predicted proteins | sample 1972501 | NCBI WGS metagenome assembly QWCJ01 (sample SAMN09866711, study PRJNA288562) | Human vaginal metagenome isolate term2_vaginal, whole genome shotgun... | isolation source: vagina | host: Homo sapiens | place: USA: California
AGGCGTTCGTGCTGGGAGCGGACTTCATCGGTTCGGAAGAAGCCGCCCTGGTGCTGGGCGACAACATTTTCTACGGCCCCGGTATGGGCGACCAGTTGCAGCGTTTCAAGGGGATTGATGGTGGGGCGGTGTTTGCCTACCACGTGCACAATCCCAAGGCTTACGGCGTGGTCGAGTTCGACGAAAACTTCCGCGCGATCTCTATTGAAGAAAAACCCGCACAGCCCAAGTCAAACTATGCGGTGCCGGGTCTGTATTTCTATGACAACGACGTGGTAGAGATCGCCCGGAACCTGAAGCCCAGTGCCCGTGGAGAATACGAGATTACAGACGTCAACCGGGTGTACCTCGAAGCCGGAAAACTGCAGGTAGAGGTGTTGCCGCGCGGCACGGCCTGGCTGGACACTGGCACTTTTGATTCTCTGGCCGACGCGACCGCTTTCGTGCGGACCGTGGAAAAACGCCAAGACCTGAAAGTGGGCTGCCCCGAAGAAGCCGCGTGGCGCCGGGGATTTTTAAGTGATGCAGAGCTGGCCAAACGCGCCGAGCCACTGCGTAAATCCGGCTACGGAGACTACCTGCTGGGTCTGCTGGAAGCCTAGAGCCCCCGCGTTCTAAGAAATCGGCTGCACAATCCGCGCCCTCACCCGCGAACAGCACTAGCCCCCCCGTGTTGTAACAAATCGGGGATTAAATCGGGATTGCTGGTCTATATAACCAGCAACCCCGATTTAATCGCGAAATAGCTACAGCGGCTCTGTCTAGTGGCCCTGCTGGGCGTATTTTGCCTCAGTTGCTTCCTTTGCCGAACGCCACCAATCCTCGTGGGCGGTGTACCACTCGATAGTGTCGCGCAACCCCTCCTCGAACAAGGTAAACCGCGGAGTCCAGCCAGTTTCCTCACACAGCTTCGTGTTGTCAATCGCGTAGCGTCGATCGTGGCCGGGACGATCCTTGACGTGGTCGAAGTCGTCCTCGGGGAATCCCATCATCCGGTTCAGGGTTTGCACGACTTCCAAGTTGTTCTTTTCACCGTTGGCGCCAATCAGGTAAGTTTCGCCCAGGCGGCCTTTCTCAATGATGGCCCACACGGCAGTATTGTGATCCAGCACATGAATCCAGTCGCGGACGTTGAGCCCATCGCCGTACAGACGCGGACGCACCCCGTCGATGCGGTTTGTAATCATGCGGGGAATGAACTTTTCCACGTGCTGGTAGGGGCCGTAGTTGTTTGAACAGTTGGAAATGGTCGCTTCCACCCCGAAGGAACGCACCCAGGCGCGCACCAGCATGTCAGACCCCGCTTTTGAAGCCGAGTAGGGTGAGGAGGGCCAGTAGGGCGTTTCGGGGGTGAACTTGTGGGGGTCGTCTAGCGCCAGGTCGCCGTAGACTTCGTCGGTCGAGATGTGATGCAGGCGCACGTGGTGGCGTCGGCAGGCTTCGAGGATGTGGAAGGTGCCCACCAAGTTGGAATAAATAAACGGCGACGGATCGACCAGCGAGTTGTCGTTATGGGACTCGGCTGCAAAGTGAACCACCAGGTCAGCGTCCTGCACGAGGGAGTCCACCAGGTCGCGGTCGGCCAGGTCACCGACCACCAGGTTCACCCGATCCAGTCCCGCAATCGAGTCCGGGTTACCGGCATAGCCCAGCTTATCCAACACCGTCACGGTGGCATCCGGGTAATCCTCCACGGTCGTGTGAACAAAGTTAGCGCCAATGAAACCGGCTCCGCCGGTGACCAAAACGTGCATGAAGTTCCTCCTTTATTTCGACGCTTTCCAGCCTACCTTGGCCAGGGTGGGTTTAATCTGTTTTTTCGACAGTCTCATTATTTCCAGTTGGTTGTGTCACAGCTTCGTCTGTCAAAGCGGCAAGGTTCCCAGTTTCCGGTCCGTCCAGAGCTCTGGGGTTCGACTCGTTTTCAACTGAATTTGCCGCTTCCCGCTGGGGGCGCTCCAACGCTTTGAAAACGTAGCGCATCACGACTTCGTGACTGTGATAGAGCCCTACTGCCAGCACATAGGTCAGAACGCACACGACCGCCAGCATCATCCAACGTTGCAAAGGAACAAAGTCTTTCCAGTCCAAATGAAAATACAATTCCATAATCACCACGTGGTGTACCAGAAAGATGGCGTAGGAATACTTAGATATGAGATTGATGGGCACCTTGACAATGTTGAAGTCCACATAACGTGCCACCACTGCCAGAATAATGAAAGCCGCAATCCCCACCCAGGTCAGTGCGATGTCCTCGTCAAAATTCGGAAAAGCCGTGCTCAAACCCAAAACGGCAGCCGCGGGGAACACCAGTAGTGGATGGACTTTCCCTTCCCGAAAGAAAGAACCGAAATAGATTCCGAACAACAATTCGGGAAGCCGAAGCGGCAAAATGACCCCGTTAGGAAAACTGTGCGGGGTTGAGCGCAAAAAGTACCAGGTGCCGGCATAGATTGCCAGACCCGCGATGGCAGTAACCACCGGGAAACGTTGCACCGCCCACAGCAGCAGCGGGAACACAATATAGAAAAGGACGATAAAACCTAGGAACCACTCACCGAGCAAGTACATGGTTTGCACTCCGAAGTTTGCCACCAAGCCGTCTATTGCAAAGAACGTAAACACGAAAGTGCGAGCCGGGGCGGCGTTGAGCGGAACACCGTTATGGATCACAAACAGAGATAAAGTCCCTATCACCCAAGCCATCCAAAACATGGGATAGATCCCCAGGAAACGCTTTTTATAGAATTTTTTAAAATCCAGAGGCCGTTTATACGTAAAACTCAGTGCCGTCCCGGAAATAATCAGGAACAGGGATACCCCCAGGCTGCCCACATAAACCCCGAACGGTTGGTTGGTAATCAGATAACCACCCGAGGACAGGTAAGGGTTGTTAAAGTGGGTCAGGACGATGACCAGGACACTAAGCGCCCGGATAAAATCCAGGTAAAAGTATCGCTTTTTTGGCTTTGCCCCAGGTTTTGATTCGGGTGGTTCCACGCGTTTTTCGGTCGTTTCGCTCACTGTGTTCACTTACCCCCACCACTGCGCAAATAGACCCGTTTCAGGGCAGCAACCCAAGATTTCGGTAACCGGGTTTTCGCGAAATGCGCCAAACGCATTTTCAAGGTTTTATGCGAATGCAGGGACTTCAACATCTCCATGGCCGAGCCGCCACCAAAACGCAGCGCTGTCCCGTAAGAGAATTCTTTGGTGTAGTAGCTCAAGTTCGTCAGCTCGATGCGCGCGAAATTATCCGAAAACAGCCACACGTTGAAATATCCCACGCTTTGCCCAAAATAGCCGTAACCTCGCTCAATATAGTGCAAAAGGGTGCCGTCAATAGCATTGGGCTCGGGTGGGAAATCCTCCCACTGCCAGTCTTTGGCGAACAGCGGCGCCAGAGCGGCAGGCCGAAACCAGAACATGGTTCCCAGGGGCGCAATAGGTTCTTTGTGCGGGTCGAGGGGAACCTCGACGCCCATGTCCCGAAGCAATTCCTTGGTGCCTTCAAAGTTCGGGCCCCAGGCGACGCTGTAGGGCAGGAAATAATCCGCATGGTTCGGGGCGGTGGGGAACATCATGCCCAGCCGGGGCTCCTGAGCAAATTTATTAACCACATTCTCGACGAATTCCCTGGTAGGAAGCAGATTTTCAAAACACTTATAAGCGAAGCCGTCACCGATGGAACCGGGGGTGAGTTGGGTGACTTTCTTATCATGGAAAAAGCACACCAAATCGTAGTTATCAATAATGTCTTTGACCCCCACCAGCAGCGCGGAAACGTCACGGCCGCGATTTTCAATGCGGCGTACCTCGACGTGGTAGGGCATTTCTGCACAGGCCGAGCGGACTTGCGCAGCTTTTTCCTCAGAACCGACAGTGATAATCAAGTCCGCGCCTTCCGGCATCGAACGCAGATATCTCAAGGTTTGATCCAGCAAATCCATGTAGTACACATGCGCTACCAGAGCAAGTTTTTGCGGGCGGGCATCGGTCTCAATGCGCGGGTTCAAAGCCTGGGTTGGCAGCACATAGGTTAGCTTTAGGTTCTTCACCAAATCCGCCATGTTCATGGAACGCAAAGCATTGTTCCAAATCAGGTTCGTGTCATAGTCCGTGTGGTCACGCAGATATTCGTAGAGTTCCACCGCCGCGTTGCCGACAGACTGGTTCAAAACATCATCGTAGGGATGAAAGAAGGTGCGCCGCTTGAAAATCGGGCAGCGTTTTTCCGCAATCAGAGTTTTGGGGGCAAACAGGATTGGCTGGTTAGTGAAACCTTCCATATCCTCAGTGTTTACATAGACATCGGATTTGAATCCCAGGTTCTCAAACCGTTTCGTAAAAGGAATCTCATGTTTCCCGACCGAATCCAAATAGCTTGACATCGGGGGAAGATGATCCCAATAGTCCTGGAATTGAGGAGCGCTAACCAAGGAACGGCGATAGACGTGAAAATGCGACTGAAGATGTCGGGGAATGTACCCCTCCGGGGTAGTCCCGAAAGGATCCTCGGGATATTCGTGAAACCACGTCACTCCCCAAAAATCAATGTCGCGCGTCCCCATGGAATCAAACATTTCCCGGAACGGATAAACCGGACCCATAATGGTCGCGTTGAACAGCACCGTTTCGTCAAATTCCACGAGCCGAGACCATCCGTAGGAATCTAACGCAGTTTTATAGGCCCAGGCATCAAGCCCAACGTTTTCACGCACAATCAGTTTGTCGGCAAATTTTTCCAGGCGCGCCCGCCCAGCAGAATCCAGTTTGCCGTTTACCACCACGCACAGTTCAGCCGTGTTTTTCACCATGTCGGCGAGCATGGTTTCTATATAATCGTCTACCACGCCATCCGCATCAAAGAAGAAAAAAATGCCCAGACGTTTCGGATTGGGTGCAAGTGCTGCCACAAAGTCTCCCTTTTTCCCTGTTCCAGGTTCTCGCGCTATCGGACTTTTAAGCCGAAGCCATAATCTGGTTTATCTTCGTCGGGTCGCCCCACACCCCAGGCGAGTCATAAGGGCGGTCGGGGAAGGCTCCGTAGTCCAAAGTGATGTCCAGGTGATTTTCCAAAATGTAGGCCTCGACTCGTTCTGCCAACGACATTGGCTTGCCGCTGCACACGTTGATAATCCCCGTTACAGCCGTTTGCGTTGAAGCCGCCGCGATCTGTTCGCCCAGTTCATCAACCGAAATGAAGTCATAGAGGTTCTTTCCCATGGTGAAAGGGAAATGTTTTTGGCCGTCGCGTGAGGCTTTCAGCAGTTTGGAAAAGATTGAGTTTCCGTGCAGGTCATCACCGGTGATGTAGTAGGCGCGCAACCACAAGACCGTGGCATCATGTTGTTTAGCGCTCATGAAGGTGAACTGACGCAACGCGTTCTTGGCGATACCGTAGTTCGATTCCGGGTTGCACGCACAGTTTTCGTCAATAGCGCCCTCCCAATAGCCAACTTCGTGCATAGTTCCCATGGTGGCAAACGTTTTCAACCCGCCTTTAAACAGGTTCTCGGTGAAATGCATGTGGGCAGCCAAATCATCAATATGAGCCGGAGAGTTATGCTTGAAACCATCGCGCCACGCCATATGCAACACGACTTCGGGACGTTCCAACTCATCATAGATAGTTTCGCTGCCGGAAAAAATATCGACATCCAGAATCTTGGCTCGCGGGTCGATACCGTCGGTGCGCCGATCGACCACGGAGACCTGGTGGCCTTGGCCAAGCAGTGACGAAACAACGTGGCGACCAATGTATCCGCCCGCCCCGGTAACCAAAATTTTCTTACGCATAATGTTGATAATACCAGCCTCTCAGTTAGGGAAAACTTACCTTAAGATTTGTCTCGCTGCCAGGTCTGATCGACCCAGGTCGTCAGTTTCTGCAGGCCTTGTTCCAGACCAATTTGAGCCTGGAATCCCAAGGCTTCAGCTGCCCCCGAGGGATCCGCCCAGGCGTGGCGCACGTCACCATGACGCCACTGACCGGTCACCTCAGGCTCGGGGGCACCATAAATGCGCGCGATTATCCGCGCGGCCTCAGCTATGGTCGTGTACACTCCCGAACCAATATCGACCGGGAAACGGGGTGGGGTTTTCGTTTCCAAAGCCAACAGGCAGGCTCGAGCCACATCGTCAATAATCACGAAGTCTCGACGTACCTGACCGTCTTCGTAGAGGGGAATAACCCGGCCTTCCCGAGCCAGTCGAGAGAAAATCGACATGATGCCGGTGTAGGGGTTACCGGGAGTTTGACCGGGACCATAAACGTTTTGCAGACGCAAAATCACGATTTCACATCCAAAAGCATCCCCCCACAGAGTCAGCAGGTCTTCTTGGGCGCACTTGGTGATTCCGTAAACCGATTCAGGGTGAACCGTAACGCGGCGCGCATCCTGTGCGACCGGCTGGGCACCAGGAAAATCCCACTGCCCCGCCCCCAGCATCGCCGCGGTTCTCATTCCGGGGTAAAACAGTTCCCCAGCCTGCGAGCCTTCCTCTCGAAGCCACGCACCCTCACCGTAGACCGCTCTGGAGGAACACAAGAGAATCCGGCGCGGGATGGCCTGGTGCGACTGAAGTTGGTCCAACATAAGGGAGGTTCCCACCACGTTCACCATCGTGTGACGGGTGGATTCCCGTAGGGACTGGCCGGTACCGGTTTCCGCCGCCAGGTGCACCACGACTTCGGGTTTTCCCTGTGAAAGCGCGGTTTCCCACGTATCAGCTGCAGTCACATCGCCGATTAGCAGCTCGACACGGGAATCGAAACCAGCCGCGGGCTGGCCCTCCGGGTGAACTTGAGCCAGAAGGTTGTCGATGGCGATGACCTTGTCGAAACGCTCCACCAGCGACGTAGATAGAGCCGACCCAATAAATCCAGCTCCTCCAGTCACCCAAGCAATTCTTGGCTCCGTCATTGTTACTCCGTATTCCCCCAAAACCCTTTGTTGCGATACTGTGACTATCTTATCCGTTACCGCAAAGGCGAAAAAACAACAGTTTAACCCACCTGCCAGTATCGGGAAAATCGGCGTCACAAGCCACGAGAGGATTTTCCAAGGGGATACGGTAGGATATGGAAAGCTCAAGAAACGTGGAGGAAGATTGCCAGCCGTTGCCATCGTGACCCGGACTCACAACCGGGAACTGCTTTTGAAACGAGCCATTGCTAGTGTCGGCGCCCAGACTTTCACAGATTATGTCCACATTATTGTCAATGACCGCGGCGACCCAGTCGCAATTCAGACCCTCCTAGAGACCGTTCCCGCCCAGCAGCGTGAACGCAGCGAAGTTATTACCTTGGGTCCCGGGGACGTAACCGGGCGCGAAGGCGTGGTTAATCCCGGGTTTGCCCGCGCGCAACAGCTGCAGGCCACTTACACGGTTGTGTTGGATGATGATGATTCCTGGCAGCCAGAGTTCCTGGAAACAACCGTGGGTGAACTGCAACAGCACCCCGCAGCGGTCGCGGCAGCCACCCAAAGCAACGTGATTTATGAGACTGTTGATGTGAAAAATCGCACCGTTACCGAAGTCTCACGAGAACTGTTGGCCGCGGACAAAACTGCGCTGAACTTGGAAGATACTCTGATTGAAAACTTCGTACCCCCGGTAGCTTTGCTGTTTCGCACCGAAACACTCCAAACTCTGCAGGGATGGGATTCCACTCTGCCGGTTTTGGCGGACTGGGATTTTACCCTTCGGCTGCTGCTGCTCGGCGAAGTGCGCTACTTAGCGCAACCCCTGGCAAACTGGCATCACCGCCAAAACCTGAGCGGAGATTTAGGCAACTCAATTGTGGTGGCCGCTCGTGAACACCATGATTTTCACGCGATTATTCGCAATAGCTACCTCCGCCAAGCGAACCGAGCCAATCCAGCAACATTGGGATTGGCTCTGCTGATGGCTCACTATCAAGATGAGCTGCGGCGTGAGCAACGTGAGATTGAGGCCGCCCAGACACACCACCTCGAAATGGTGAAAGACGCCCAAATTCAGTTATTGGAAAGCCAAATGGCACAATATCGAGGTTTGCAGGCGGAAACCAACCAAATTCTGTCCGATCAGATTAACGAAGCAACCGAGCTGTTGAAAGCCCTACACCAGCGCCTCGACAACCGTAGTATCAAGACCTGGATTTCCCGACTGTTTGGCCATCATCGCGGCTCTGCCCACCCCTCTGCGGAGCCAAACGCGCAAGCCGGCTCTTCCGACACAGACCGAGCATAGCTAATGAAGAAACAACCCGATTCCGAAACCGGAGAGAACCCGAATTCCTGGAAGCACACCGTGGCTCTAACCATGGTGTTAGCCAAACGTGTCGTCAGCTCGGAATATAAAGGCACCCTGTTGGGTCGACTGTGGTCGCTGATTAACCCGTTGGCCACCATCGCGGTTTTCGCCGTGATTTTCGGGCTGGTTTTTCGCGGTGGAGTCGAACCGGGACGCAATTCGGGGATTGATTCCTTCGCTCTGTGGATCGGCATCGGGGTTTTGTGTTGGGGATACCTGGTGGGCGTAGTGAACGACGGCATGGGGGCTTTGGTCGGTAACTCAGGATTGCTGACCAAAGTGTATTTTCCGCGTTACGTACTGGTACTTTCCGCGGCTCTGGCTCGCACTTTCGATTTTCTCTTTGAACTGAGTGTGTTGGTGATTATCACCGCCCTGATAGGGGGGCCACAAGTCTTGATGTACCTCCCCTTGCTGCTGCTGATCGTTGTGATTACCGGGCTTTTCAGCTTTGGTTTGGCCCTGTTTTTGGCTATCGCCACCGTTTACTTTCGGGACATCGTTCATCTGTGGAGCATCCTCGCACAAGTGTGGATGTACGCTTCCGGAGTCGTGTTCCCGCTCACGATGTTGGTGGCCGCCCAGGAGCATCTGTTTGAGATGGGTTGGGGCTGGCAGGGCAAACCCTTACCTTTGGACGTGGTGTTCCGTCTCAACCCCGCCGAGCTTATCTTGGAAGCCTTCCGCTCGGTTCTCTACGACTATGCTTTGCCCGGACCGGAAGTGTGGGGAGGCATCCTGGCCTGGACTGCTTTTAATCTCCTGATAGGGATACTGGTTTACCGTCGTTTCTCACCGAGAATCGTGGAGGAACTCTAATGTCACAACGCGACAGTTTTTCTCACGCAACAGTCTCTACAGGGGATTCCCCACGTCCGCCCGCTATCACGGTCGAACACTTGTCCAAGACTTTTCGGATTTACCACGAGCATGAACAATCCTTGAAACGTCGCCTCTTGAAAGGCAAGAAAGAACGCTATGAACTGTTCCATGCCCTGGATGACATCAATTTAGAGATCCCCGAAGGGAAAACTTTCGGCCTGCTAGGTCAAAACGGTTCGGGTAAATCTACTCTGCTGAAATGCATCGCCCGGATTTTGAGCCCTGACTCCGGCACGGTTACCACCCGCGGCCGTGTCGCTGCCATGCTGGAAGTTGGTTCCGGTTTTCACCCCGATTTGACCGGCCGGGAAAATATTTTCCTCAACGGATCCATCTTGGGCATGTCCAAAGCCGAGATTGAACGCAAACTGGACGCGATTGTGGAATTTTCCGGGGTGGAAAAGTTTATTGATCAACCGGTGAAAAGCTATTCTTCCGGAATGTATGTGCGCCTAGGATTTTCCGTAGCCATCCATGTGGAGCCTGAAATCTTGCTGGTAGATGAAATCCTGGCGGTCGGCGACCTGGAGTTCCAAGAAAAATGTATGGCAAAGTTTGCCCAGTTCCGTTCCGAAGGCCGCACCGTGGTTGTGGTCAGCCACGGTCTGGAACAAATGCGGACTTTCTGCGATGAGGCGGCTTGGCTGGATCACGGGAAACTGGTGGCTGTTGGGGGAGCCTCGGAGATTGTCGACCGCTATTCCAATATGGCCCACGGTGCGAGACGGGTCGAGCAGGGAGGCGGAACCCGGTTCGGCAGCGGGCAGGTCGAAGTCACCAAGATGGAATGGTTGGGGCCAGAGGGGGCAAAAAAGGTTCACACCGGTGACCCAGTGACTATCCGACTGACCTATGAAGCCAAAGAACGCATCGAGAAACCCATTTTTGGCGTATCGGTGGACACTCGCGAAGGCTTCTGGGTGTGGGGATACCATGCCCTGGACGCCGGATACGTACCGGAATACATCGACCCAGGCAGCGGCACTATTGAAGTCAAGATTCCTCGGCTGCCGCTGCGTCCGGGAACTTATTTCCTCTCTTGCTCTATTCAAAACATTGATTCGTCGGTCATGTACGATGCCTGGCAAAAAGGTTTGGCCTTTGATGTCTTGCCTTGGGCAGGAATGGAATCCGCCGGAATAGTCACCTTTAACTCGACTTTCACCAACCTGACCCCCCCGGTTCCGATGGTGGAATTACCCGCCCGAGACGCAGCCTATTGGGAAGCGTTAACCGATCCGGATATGTTCAACGCAGATGATGCCGGTCAGGCCTGAGAGCTGGCATAATAGCTCAAAAATGACAATCCCGAATTTTCACGTACCCGGGCATGCCTATAATGAATAGTAGAGCATTTGGATTTAGCGATTGAAGGATCTCCATGATTTCTACCCAGAAACGGTTTTATTTACGCGTCATCGCAGGATTATTTGCGTTCGCCATGGCTTTGACCGGGGTGACTGCCTGGCAGGCTCCCCTGGCTCACGCCTCCACTACCAGCTACTGGACTGCAGCCAGTAACGGTTGGAGTGCCCGCATCCAAGACCACAATGCGCAAGTGAACCTGGCAGGAAAATCTCAGGACGGGCTGTGGAGTGGGGCACAAGCCACCACTGTCTACCAGATGTCCCGCCGTGGCACCCTGAATCTGCAGCTGGTAGGGAATAATGGGCAAAACTGCCAGCCAGGTATGTGTACGTACGGCACCGGAGATCATAAGGCAGTGCTCCAGATGATGTTTGACGGGGCAAATTGGTACGAAATTGGAATTCTCAGTGAAGGCTACGTAACCTACGGGCCGCAAATCATCGTGCGCGGTATGAACCGGGGACAAATGTTCCAAGGTATCTATCCCCTGGTTGACTATAATCAGCAACTCAACAACGCCTCCATCATTCAAAAGATGCAAAATGGCACAGCGGTGGACATAGACCAACAGCATTACGTTCGGGACTACCGTCACATCATCAAAGCTCAGTGGAGTTCTAAGTCAATCCTGTTTATCGTGGACAATACCCGCCGCTATGGACCGTACTATTTCAGCGGCTCTATGAATGGCCCGGCCGCAACCATGATGGCTGCCGGCAAGAATCCTGGCGACAGCGCCAATGTGACCTTCACTAACATCAACTTTTCCGGCATCAATAAAGGCACCCAGGTGTTTATCCCCGAAGGTAAGCCCTATGCTTCCATCAGCGCAAACCTGATGAATAACGGTGCCGGGCGAGGCTTCAATGCCTACATTCGACTGCACGATGAGTACGGGTCGGCGGCAGCAGCTGGGATACAAACCGACCGCGGAGCTCCGGAAACTGGCGGAAATCCCTGGATTTTCTTGGGTCGGATGGAGGACGGCATTTTCGACTATGACTATGTGAAGCCCTCCGACTGGTCCTGGCATAACTTCCGAATTGAATGGTGGGCTAACTCTGGTTGGGCAGTCGTATGGTATGACGGTCGGCCCATAGCGAATCTGAAAGTCAACTTCCGTGGTCGGCTCTATGCCTCGGTGGAAGGCGATGGCGCTAATAACGGCGACTACGTTCATGCCTTCTTTAGTAACGTGGAAACTCAGGCGGGCAATGCCTCGGTGGGCGATTGCGGATTCTACCCAGAATGGACTCCCACTGAAACCTATGGTTTGCACGCGAAACGTACCGCTAATCGCGACTTTGAAGTTGAGGGTATCGTTGGAGGTGTACCGGCCGGCAGAGACTGGGATACGACTTTGATTGCCGGTTCAATGATTACTTGGCAGTTCCTTCCCGAAAACGGGCAGGGCAACAACGGGGGCTGTATGACCAATTCTTGGTCTACCGATCCAGCTCATCGGATATAGTCCTGATACCGATTTGTTTCAATAGGAGCCCCGGTTCAAGCTGGGGCTCCTACCCTTTTAATCCGTTTCGCTGAGCCCTGCTTTGCTCTCTAGTTTGGGGGCAGTTTGTCCTCAGTACACTCAAGCGCTGCGCGTAACGTTGCGGGCAGAGGCGTTAATTTCCGCAGGCCTCGATTTTATACACCGTGGCTTCGCCGAGCTGCGCGACCGGGGTGAAACCTCTGGTCACATCCACGTTATGCAGGCCCGGATAGGTAAAGTCGCGGTCGGAAACTCCGGTAGCATCGGCGTAGTAGTGGGTGATTCGTTCTTGCCGGATAATGGCGCAGACCTTGGGGTTCGTACCGATTTCACGGAAGTGGTCGGCCAGGTACTTGCGGTTTTCGTCAAAGGCCGACCCGGACAGCTGCAGGTAATAGGTCGGGATGCCCGTGGTGGCGTACAGGAGGCCTTCCCCAGCGGAGGGGTCGCCGATGACCAGGGAGTTTCGCGGCAGCCGGAGGCTAGACATGGCTGCGAATTCTTCGCTCGACACCCACGGGGCATGGAACTGGGAACCGGGCACAAAGGCGATGGTGGCCAGCGTCACACGGTCGGGATAGCACCGTGGCACCACCGGAGTGGCCACTAGCCCGGTGAGGACAACCACGGCGAGGGAGGCGACCCCGACACGCACCGGCACAGCTCGTGACGTCACCGCGCGGGACAGAAACACCGCGAGTTCCCCCACCACTCCCGCCGCAAAAACTGGCAGGAACACGGCAATCCCGGACCCGATACGGTCATAAGCCCCGTACCACAGGCCGGTGAGGATGCTGAGCGACCCCAGCGGCACTTTTGTGGCCGCCACCAGGACCAATATCCCGGCAATAATCGTGACCAGACGCAGGTCACGGCGTTTTGCGGTGTGCCAAGCCAGGCCCAACAGGCTGAGCAAACCCAAGGGAAGCGGCAGCCACCAGGGGTTTTGGTAGATTTGGCTCAGGCCCAGCATGGCCGCCAGCGCCCGCAAGATTTCCAGGTTGTCCCCAGCCTGGGTGGCACGCGCCCCGATTCCCAGCCGAGTCAGGCCGAAGGGCACCACCAGCCCTCCCGCCAGGGCCGCTAAGACTACCCCCAACCACCACCATGGCTTGAGCTGGCGTTTCACGACCGCATTCAGCAGGCAGGCGAACGCCGCCAGCGCGAGGAAACCAAAAATGGAGGGGTGAGCGTGGATGGCGGCGAAAAGCACCAAAGCGCCCAATACGGTCTTGGGAAAAAACCGTCCCCAGAGCCGGGAAAAGGTGATGTCCGGGGTCGCGCCCGCATGCCAGCTCGCCAAAGTATCCGCCGACCTGAGGACGACCCACAGAGCCAGAGGCCACCACATGACCCCCAAAATGTAGGGGTAAAGGGATTGCAAAACCCCCAGATAGTAAGGAAAAACCAGGGGCCAGGGGCTCAGCAGGACCGCCAGGGGAACGCTAGGATGGCGCTGACCAAAGACGTATTGGGCCAGCAGGGCGACTCCGAGCGGCCACACGGTGAGGGTGAGGGTCATCAGCAGGGCGTTGGACAGGAGCGTGGGGGTGGCGTAGGGGACGAATAGGCCCAATAGCGCTGCCCACTGAGCCGGATAGTACACACCCTGGCGTCCGGGATACAGCGAGTCCAGAGCCCCTGTCCAGGCGGCGCTGCCGTCATCGGCCACCACCCGCACCGAGGAGTAGTGGAACATCGCGTCGAACGATTGGGAGGGGGACGCCGGTATCGGCAGGGTTTGCACAAACGGTAGCAGCTGGATGATCCCGGCCGCCACCAAGGCCAGGACCAGCGAAATCACGAACCAGACCCGCGGCACAGAGACTTCGGGGGCTACCGGATGCGCCGGTATATCTGCATTCATGGCGTGTCCTCCCCGCGGCTGGTGTCTGAGGGAATACACCCGTTTAGAGCAGACTGCGGCCACCAGGAACACCAGGAAAGGCCCGACCACCTGCAAGTTCCACGGAATATGCAGCCAGGCCAAGACCTGACCGAAAACGGCCAGGACTCCGGCGATAATCGGGGCGCCCAGAGCGAGAGCGGGCAAAAGCCGGAAACGCGCGGCCAGGGCCAGCACAAAACCGGGAAGAATCAGGAAAACCGCCAGAACGGCTATACAAAGCAGGAACGAGGTCATCGTGCTGGTCCCGATTGTGACGCAGGAGACTCGCCTGACACGGGGGGCGCGACGGTCATCGGGGCGGGCATTCGGCCCCAGCCGGCACGCAGCGCCCGCAGGATTGTCGCGGCGCGCTGAGCCAGGTCACGGGTCAGCCGCGGGGCAAACACCAGATTGAAGGCCACGAATTTGGCCAGCCACACCGCGTATCCCAGCCGCCAAGTCACCGGTATCGGGGCGATGCCACGAATCAGCCAGCAGGTGTTGCGCACCAGGAAGAACACCCGGAACGGCGAGTGAACATGTACGACTTGGGCGCGACCCGGGATTTTCACGACATCGTCGCCGAGCTGGTGGTCAATAGTCGCCCCGGTCACCAGAACGGTACCGCGGCCGGCCGCGTTGGCTCGGGCGGACCATTCCAAATCCACGTGGTCAATGAACATGTCCGCGTTCATTGGTCCCACGGCTTGCCAGGTTTCCACTGGGACGTACAGCCCGGAGGCAATGAGGAAAGCCGCGGGCAGTAGGCCCCCGCCAGAGAGATCCGCGGATGCCGCCCGTAAGGTCGCGTCCGGGTAGCGGCGCGGCCCGAAGCGGGTGAAGCGGTAGGCCAGCACGTCTCGTTTGCTCGCATCGGTTTCGCGTTGGTCAAAAGCCAGGCCTCCCAGCGCCCCGATGTTGCCAACCAAACGCCCGTAAGCCTGTTCGATTTGTGCCACGTAGTCGCTGGCAAACACCGAGTCGTGGTCAAAGAACAACAGCGCGGTCGCACCGTGACGGATAGCATGGTGGGCGCCGAGGTTTTGGGCCGCCGCTATGCCGAGATTGCGCCCGAGTTCCAACACCACTACCCCGCGTTTGACCCAAGACTGCCAGTATTCGTGCAGCTCCGCGGGAGGTTCCGGGGTGTTGTCGACTATCAACACCCGTTGAACTTGGGGTTGCAGCGAGGCGATGACCGCATCGAGCCGAGCCATATCGGGGGCATACGCCACCCCGATTGCCCACACCTGTTTTTGTGCTGTATCTACCATCCCTGACAGTTTAACGCATCACAACAAACGACATTGAGTAGCGGACACAAAGCCGGTCAAGCAGGAAATAAAACATGACCACCCTCAGGCGCAGCGGCACAAAACGCCACCACAATAACGGTTCCCTTGTGACAGCAAACAAACAACAAACTAAGCGGGAACGAACCAGTTAGAATGAAAACCGACTCGACCCCCACTCCTGCAAACGTTGACGGTCTATTTTTGAGAGGTGTTTGCCATGAAAAAGCTAAGTGGCTCCGTCTTGGCGCTATTGTGCCTTTTAGCGCTGGGTTCCTGCGCGAATCAGTCCGAACACTCCACTGCCAGCAAGACACCGGGACAGTCCGCCGCCACACCTACCACCACTGCACCTGACATCGCTACTCCGCCGCCCGTAATCCCCACTCCTACCGAATCGGGAAATTGGAAAGCGAACCTGCCCACCGACGACTATGGCGAATATCTGCTCTCTAGGGTTTCAGCAGACAGAGTTATTGACGAGGAGGACGTTGACAGTACGGACTGGGTTTGGAACCACCTGGCTCAATATGACGGTAAGCACAAAATACTGGCCGCCGCCTACGTAACCGGATTCGACCCCGACAAAAAACCCGAGGTCAAACTGTATGAGGGTTCCCTCACGACTTTAGGAAAAGACCTGGCCAAAGCCGATGAACCACAGGTTCTCGCCCCCGGGGAAGGTTGCCCACTGTACTACGAGGGACACCCACAAGTGTGGATTCTCACCGATGACGGGTCAATCTATCAAGTGCGCTGGCCTCGGGATCGCTGCGAGCACAACATGGAAATGGATACCAAGTATCCCTTCATCACCTCAAAAATACTCGGATAGGGTTAGCGACCCAAAGACGCCACGTAATCCAAAGTCGCCTGGTAGTCCGGCAGCAAGCCCTGTTCACGAGCCTCGGCGAGGCTCGGCGCGGCCGTGTCCTTTTCCGAAAGAATGACTTGCAGCGGCCTGCCGGCCAAGTCACGATCCGGCCACTCGAGCGCCACTTCTGGGTCGACAGGGGAAACCCCGTGTTCGCGTCCCGGATTGTAGCCCGCGGAGCACAGGTAAACCACGGTGGAGTTGTCCTCCAACGCTACGAAACAGTGTCCCAAGCCCTCCGAAAGGTAGATGGCCCGGCGATGTTCGCCCTCCAGCAACACCGAATCCCACTGGCCAAAGGTGGGGGACCCCACGCGAATATCGACCGCGAAATCCAACACGGCACCACTCGGACACATCACGTACTTAGCCTGGCTGGGCGGCACTTCCGCGAAATGAATCCCGCGCACCACCCCGGCTTTTGAAATGGAGCAGTTCGCCTGCACCAGGTTTAGCGGATGACCCACTACCCCGGCAAACTCTTCCATCTTGTACATTTCCATGAACGCCCCACGTTCATCGGGGAACTGTTTGGGGGTAATCTCCCAAGCGCCGGCAATTTTTAGTTCGCGGTATTCCATCGTGTCTTCTTTCCCTAGTCCGTAGCTGTTTCAGCCATCAATAGTTTAGTGGGTATTTCCTCATATGCAGAGCGACTCCGGCCGGTCAGCTGGCAAACCCGCTGGCCGCCATGGTTTCGGCGTAGACCTCGTCGTATTCCGCGGCGATGGCGGACGGCGAGTAGCGATCCCCCACCGTTTCGGCGACTTCGCGGGGCTCCATCGCGGCGGTAGCGGCCTGCAGTTCCTGACACGCCTGAGCCCAAAACTTCGAGTTCTTTTCCGTCACGATGCGCACGACCCGCTCGGTATCGGCGCCAATCCACTGCAAATCGCGGGCACCTTCACCCAGCACCAGGGGACGTCCCGCCAGCAGAGCCTGGAGGGCCGGCACGTAAAAGTTTTCCTCCTTGGTGGGACCGATGAACAAATCCGCAGCATTGAGGGCTTCCATCACTCCGACCTCGTTGGTGGATACAAAACGCACGTATTCCTCCAGCTTCAGGTCTTTAATCTTTTCCTGACTCCGAATCTTCGCGACCCCTTCACCGACCCAGGTCAGGGTGGCGTCCACCCCGGCAGCACGCAGCGTTTTCACCGTGCGAATCGCTACTTCCGGCTGATGCTTCGCGTTGACTGCACCGACCGAAACCAGGCGCAGCTGACCCGCCTCGCGCGGGCGAGGGGCGAACTCACTGTCAGCGGAAACCGGGCTTTGCGTTCCCTCCAGCTGCGGCACCGCAGGGTACAGCGGGGAGGGCACAATGTAGGGCACCGCAGCGGTATAGGACGAGAAACGCCGGGAGGCAATGTCCTCGAGCATTTTCACCGCCGGGGCGGTGAGACCGTCGGGACGCAGCAGAATTTCCTCCACCGGCAAGACTTCCTGCGGCCAGTCCATCGGGCTGGTCAGCTGCCACGGCTCGGTGTGCACCCAAGCACAAGCCAGCTGTTCATCCTCGCGTTCCGGCAGCCCAAACGGAATTAGGGAACGCTGATTCATGGTGTGAATAATGTCAAAACCGGGAGCTAGGGCGTACACAATCTGGGCGGCACGTTCGAAGTCCTCCGGGGCGCGCATCGCATTGGGAAAACCCCGCACATCCACGTTGGCGTCCACATAGTGGTTTTCCTCACTGCCAGCCGCTTCGGAACGCAAATGCACCACCGTCACCTCGTGATTCATCCCAATAGCCTGGGCATTCATACGCACGAACACCCCGGTATTGGGAGATTCAATCGTGGGATATTCAGTAGTAACAACGGCAACCTTCATACCGTCCATTATGTCTCAATAGTGCGGTTGGGTTGCCGGTTCTGGTCTATTGACTGGTATTGACTGCACAAGGGCGGTGCGAAGCCGCTCAGCGCACGTGTCCGGGGCAGGTGTCGTAGTTTACGCGGTACAGGCGCTGTCCGGTGAACTCATAGTCCCCCTTAGCCACCACGTTTTCCGCGATTTTACGAAGCATAGGTTGGGGCGGACGAAACTTTACATTCGGTTCTTTCCACATCCAGATGTAGGTGCCGTAACGAGAGCCGGCGGCGAGAGTGTCGTTATCCGAGTAATAGTGCGTGACCCCTTGTGCTTTTAGATAGTCACAAGTTTCGGGGGAAATCTGTCCGTCGTAGAGGTCTTTTGTGACTTCCAGGGCCTGCCCGGTGGGGTAGTTCATGGCGGGACGCACGACATGGACTCCGCCCAAAATCCACCAAAACGGGGTGCCAATCTGCGGAGCGCCCCAGATGACGGCGTTGCGCGGCAAAGTCGGGGCCACCCGCTCGATGAACGCCTGTTCGGAGGCAGTGACCATCGTGCCGCGGACGATAACCGCCGGATCGTAGGAACCGTCGATAACCGCGACGCGTCCCCCCAAGGTACCTCCGCACCCGCCGACCAGCACCACCGCGGCTAGTGCCCAGGAAAACCGCCGATAGGCCCGCGGGCGCGCCGCCCAGCGGGGATGGGCGGCGAAGCGTTCCAGGCCGCGCGACAGGGCTAGTGACCCTAGAGGATAGGCACACATCAACACCAGCGGGGCAATCCGACCGGACTGCAGATACCACGGCGACGTGAGGAAGTATCCCGGCCACACCGGCCCGGCCGCCAGCAGGAAAAACACCGCGCTCATGACCAGCCCGCCGACCAGCCACAACAGTCGGCGCTGGCGTACCAACCACACGCTGGCCACCACCGCTGCCACGGTATAAATCGCGCCACCCAGCCCGAAACCCATAAAGAACGGGCCTTTCGGGTAATCCACCAACAGCCGCCAGGTCATGTCCCAAGTGTGGTTGTACGGGTTGGCGAATTTAGACATGGAGACCAGGCGCGGCACCATCACCAGCCAAAATCCGACCCCCAACACAGCCACAATGACCAGCGGCACCAGCAGCTTTACCGCTCGGGACACGTGCCAGCCCCGCCACCAACGCCACCCCAGCACCAGCACCGGCAGGGACATCAGCAATACCAGGTTGAACACCGACGCCGGATGGGTGCAGCCCAGACCGGCCAGTCCCACCAACCAACCCAGGCTCATCCACGGGGCGAGCTGGGAGGACAGCAGGCTGTGGCGGAGGTTTCCGCGGACTTTTTGCCCGAAGCGCCATGCCGCTTGGCTGGCAGAAGGGGTGTCACAGGGTGCGTCGGGAGAGATCCCGGCAGTCTCGTGGCGGGGATATTTCACCGGAGCGGGGCGTAGACGATAGATGGCCACAGCAAAAATCACCATGCCGGGGGTCGCTAGGAGCGAGAAGGTGTAGGGCGGGGTGGCCAGGTTCGCCACGTAGTTGGCGGTGAAGGTGGAGCTGGTGGCCGCACCCAAGGCGGTCAAAGCCGCGATGGTGCGGCTCGCGTCACCCGCGCCTTTCCACGCGGTCAGGGCCAGCAAGGCAAACAATCCCAGCAGGGCGGGCCACAGCAGCAGCACGGCCGTCATAGCTCCCGCGTAAGACTGCAACGGAGAGCCGGGCAGCAGTGCCACCAAGTTGTGAAAGATATTGGGGTAATAGGCTCCGACCCCTTCGTTCATGGGAGCCAGGGTGACCCAGGGGCTGGCGGAAGCGAACTCGCGCGTGTAACGAATCCCGGACAGATGAAACACCACGTCCCAGGTTTGGGGCACCC
>QWCJ01000403.1_pt1 | contig 19692 bp, 19 predicted proteins | sample 1972501 | NCBI WGS metagenome assembly QWCJ01 (sample SAMN09866711, study PRJNA288562) | Human vaginal metagenome isolate term2_vaginal, whole genome shotgun... | isolation source: vagina | host: Homo sapiens | place: USA: California
TGCCCTCCCCGCTCTACCTGTGGGCAACGCGCGAGTCAGGACCCGATGTGAGGTGGGGGATGTTGCGAAAATATCGAGTTTTTTACCATATTGTGAGGATGCACAATGTTAAAATTATTGCAAAAAGGTGTTCAAATTACTCTCACGAACCTTAATCTTCCGGTAGGGTGGACATATCCGATACCCATCGGCGGACTTATTCTCAAAGGAGAGGACGATAAATGCGTTCATTAAAACTGTGGGCCAAGGCATCTGCGGTGGCAGCTGCCGCAGCTCTGGCTCTTAGTGCATGTGGCGGCTCTGGTGCAGACACCGGCAGTAAAGGCGGTAACGGCCCTAGCGGCACCCTGGACGTCGCGGCTGCCTACGCAACCACCGACTTCAACCCTGCAAACAACAGCTCCGGTTTCGGTGTTGGCTCCAACTGGCAGGTCGTGGAAGGCCTGTGGCAGTTCGATATGACTAACTTCAAGATTTACCCGGCCTTGGCTGCTGGTGATCCGGAAAAGGTCTCTGATACCGAATACAATGTGAAACTGCGCGATGGAGCCAAGTTCAGCGATGGCACGGAAGTGAAGGCTGCTGACGTAGTGAAGGCTTACGAGCGTGCTGTGGCTATTGACCCCGATTATGAAGGCAACCTTTACAAGGACTTCCTGTCTTTCGTTGACTCGGTCAGCGCTGCCGACGATACGACGGTGAACATCAAGCTTAAGTACCCCTTCCCGAAGTGGAAGGAACGTTTCACCAACGTTAAGGTCGTTCCGGCTGGTGCTTCCAAGGACGATTTGACCAACTGCCCGATTGGCACCGGTCCGTACATGTACGATTGTGCATCCAAGACCGACACCTCTATCTCGGCTGTGGTCAACCCCTACTACAACGGCCCCAAGCCCGCCAAGGTTGAAAAGATTAACTGGACTGAGCAAACCGATGCCGCTCCGCGTCTAACTGCGGCTCTCTCTGGCGAAATTTCCATCATGGAGGATGTGCAGCCGGATGCTGTGGGACAGCTCGAGGCTAAGGGCTGGAAGGTCGAACCCGCCAAGGGCTTCGCCACCGGCTTCATCCTGTTCAACACCCAAAAGGCTCCTTTCGATAAGAAGGAAGTGCGTCAGGCTTTCTTGAACGCCATCGATTACGCTTCTTTGGTTAAGAATGAACTGGCTGGTAACGGCACCGTGGCCACCTCGTTCCTGCCCGAGACCAACCCGGATTACAGCAAGGCTGCGACCCAGTACTCTTTCAATCCTGAAAAGGCCAAGACCATGCTGGCTGCTGCCGGTGTTTCCAACCTGACGGTGCACCTAGTCGTAGTTGACAACTGGATTAAGAACATGGCTCCTGCTATTGCCGAAAACCTGAAGGCTGCTGGTATTACCGCCAATGTGGACATCCAGGCTACCAAGGCTGTGTACTCCAAGGACTTCGTGGATGGCGGCAAGTTCGATGTGTTGCTGGCTCCCGGCGATCCCTCCGTGTTCGGTAACGACCCGGCTCTGTTGATGAACTGGTGGTACGCCGACAATGTGTGGACCCAGGCCCGCAATGGCTGGGCTGTCTCCTCTCCGGATCAGTTCCAGAAGTTGCAGCAAATCATCACTGAGGGTTCGCAGCTGGATGGTGACGAAGCCAAAGCAAAGTGGAAGGAAGCTCAGGACTTCATCGCTGATGAGGTTCCGATGTACCTGATGTTCCACCGTACTGTGCTCACCGGCTACAACCCCGCAGAAGTTGAGGGCGTTACCCCGGTGTCCATGACTGGTCTGCAGCTCGTTGATGTGTCCGTAAAGTGACGCTAAACCGCTAAGACCGCTTGAATCATCGCTGGTTGGTGGCCCCTGGGGCCGATACAAATCTACCTCAAGGGCCACCCACCTGGCGTTTCTAGTGGCTGAGGAGCTATGCATTGAATAACTTATTAAGGCTGATAGGACGGCGTTTAGTCGCATTCCCCGTTATGGTGTTAGGCGTCACGTTCCTGGTGTTCTTCCTCATGTCGCTGTCTCCGATTAGTCCCGAAGCGGGTCTGGTATCGGTTGATGCCACTCCGGAGATGCGCGAAAAAGTCCGGCAAGAATACGGGTTCGATGATCCCTTCTTCGTCCAATTTGGACGTTATCTGTGGAATCTTTGTCACGGCGACTTGGGGGTTTACGCTCCCGACAAGCGCCACGTCATCGATGCTATTGGGGCGGCCCTGCCCATCACGTTGCAACTGACGTTCTTGGGCTTGCTTATCGCTTTGGTCGTCTCATTCCCCCTGGGTGTGCTGGCTGCGATCTACCGTGACCGCTGGCCTGACCAGGTTATTCGTGTGATTTCCGTCATCTGCATCGGCACCCCGTCCTTCTGGCTGGCCGTGCTGTTGGTGATGGGATTCATGAACAACTCCTTCTTCAAAGTGTCCATAGGTAAACAACTACCCGGGATGTTTGAGAACTTTCCGCTGTGGTTCGCCTGTATGTTCCTACCGGCAGTCACCTTGGCCATCCCCGTTATCGGTCAGATGACCCGTGTGGTGCGAACCTCGGTGGTTGAGGAACTCGATCGTGATTACGTGCGTACCGCGCTCGGTGCGGGCATTCCGAAACCAATAGTTATCGGCCGTAACGTGTTGCGTAACGCTCTGATTACTCCGGTAACGGTTTTGGGTCTGCGCGTGGGTTACCTGATGGGTGGCGCAGTCGTTATCGAGATTATTTTCAACATCAACGCCATGGGCAAGCTTTTGATTTCCGGTGTGAACAATTCTTACACGGCTTTGGTGCAAGGCTGTGCCTTGGTCGTAGCCGTAGCCTTCATCATCGTGAACATTGTGGTGGACATCCTCTACTTGCTCATCAATCCCAGGATTAGGTCGGTGTGATATGGGTGCAATGAAGAAAACTATTGAAGCGGTTGAATCCGGGAAAAAGGTTCGTTTTAACCGCTGGAAGCACATGAGTGTGGGTGCTCGCATCTCGGTCATTGTCATTGCCATCGTGGTGCTGATTGCCATCGTGGCACCGCTGATTGCCCCCTACACCGAAAAGGATCTTTTCACTAAGTTCACCGCGCCAGAAACCGCGCATCCCTTCGGTACCGACCACCTCGGCCGTGATATCCTCTCGCGCTTGCTGTATGGCTCGCGTTTCTCGCTGTTCATCGGCTTGAGCGCAACCCTGATTGCCCTGATTGTCGGGGCCATCATCGGTTCGATCGCAGCCGTGGTCCGCAAGTGGATTTCCGAAGTCATCATGCGCATTATGGACGTGATTATGGCCATCCCGGGCATTGTTATGGCTGCCATTACGGTTCTTTCCTTCAGCCGTGCCCTTGATCCCGGTAACAAGGTTGGCGTCACCTTCGTGGTGGTGCTTTCCATCGCCTTCGTTTATTCCCCGCAGTTGGCTCGTATCGTCCGGGCCAATGTGATGGCGGCTTATGGTGAGGATTACGTCCGTGCGGTCATCGTTTCCGGTGCTCGCGCCCCCTGGATTTTGTTCAAGCACGTGGTGCGCAACACCGCCGCTCCGGTCTTGGTGTTCGCCACCGTTTTGGTCGCTGACGCCATCATCCTAGAAGCCTCGCTGAGCTTCATCGGGGCTGGCCTGCAATCGGCCACGGTGGCGACCTGGGGCAACGTCCTGGCTGACGCATCCGCTAACGGCTCCCTGATTTTTGGGGCCTGGTGGACCGCATTCTTCCCCGGCGTCCTGATTATGATCACCGTGCTGTGCCTGAACATCCTGTCCGAAGGTATCACCGACGCAATGGTGGCTCCTCCGGCTTCGGCTCCGGTCAAGGTGGAACAAAATACTGCTGACCGTGAAGCCGATGCGCTGCTGCTCGATCCGCGTCGCGCCTACAAGGAACAGGCTGAATCCCTGCAAGCCCGCTTGACGGCCTTGAAGGAAGTTGAATCCAAGCGCAGTGACCGCATGAGTGACGACTTCGAAGGTGAACCGCTGTTGGAGGTGCGCGACCTGTGCATTAAGTTCCCGCGTCACGGGGACGTAAACGTGGTCGACCACGTGAGCTTCTCGGTGCGACGGGGTGAAACTATGGGTCTGGTCGGGGAATCCGGTTGTGGTAAATCCATTACCGCGCTGACCATCATGGGCTTGATTGATCCCAAAGCTGAAATCACCGGCGAAGTCTTTTATCAGGGCCGAGACCTCTTGACGATGAACATCAAGGAACGTCACGCCCTGCTGGGTCACGAAATGGCCATGATTTACCAGGATGCTCTGTCGTCCTTGAACCCGGCGATGCTCATCAGGTCGCAAATGAAGCAGCTGACTAAACGTGGTGGCACTCCTTATCGCTATGGCCTTGACGCGCGACCCCAAGTTGGTCATCGCGGACGAACCGACCACCGCTTTGGACGTGACCGTCCAAAAGCAGGTCATCGACCTGTTGAACGAACTGCGCAACAAGCTCGGTTTCGCCATGGTCTTTGTGTCCCACGACCTGGCCTTGGTCGCCGAAGTCGCACACAAGATCACCGTCATGTACGCCGGTCAGGTTGTTGAGCAAGCCCCAACAAGCGAGCTTTTGTTACATCCGATTCACGAATACACCCGTGGCCTGTTGGGTGCGGTGCTGTCCATCGAAGCCGGTTCCGGACGTTTGCACCAGGTTCCCGGCACGGTGCCTTCGCCCAAGGACTTCCCGGTGGGCGACCGTTTCGCGCCGCGTTCCTCGCACCCCGACTATGGCATGGACATTCCGTTGGAATTCTTGCTGGTCGGTCCCGATCACGTTTACGCCGCCTTGCCTGACAAGGAAGGGGTCTATAAGCGTGCACCTGAATACGCTGCGAGTGGAAAGGAGGGCCAAGCATGAGCGAGACAACCGCAAACGCAAGCGTTATCGAAAACGAAACGCCAGGGACTATTGACCACGAAACCCCCATCATCGAATTGAAGGATGTGGAGGTCACATTCAAAGCGCGTACCGGTTCGATTTTCAAGCCGAACCACGTGCGGGCCGTGCGGGGCGTCGACATGAAAATCATGCCCGGCAAAGTTCTTGGTCTCGTGGGCGAATCCGGCTGTGGCAAGTCCACAACCGCGAACGTCATGTGCGGGCTCCAAGTCGCTACGAAGGGCAAAGTGTTCTTCATGGGCAAGGACGTCACGAAGCGCAACGCGGCGGACCGACGCCACATCGGCTCGGTTGTGTCCGTGGTTTTCCAAGATCCGGCCACCGCGCTGAACCCGCGCATGAGCGTCCATGACCAGCTGGCTGACCCGTTGCGTGTCCATAAGATTGGCACCAATGAAACTCGGGACAAACGGGTGCGAGAATTGCTGGGGTTGGTGGGCTTGCCGCTGTCAGCTCTCAATGCCCTGCCCGGTCAGCTTTCCGGAGGGCAGCGGCAGCGCGTGGCAATTGCACGTGCTCTGTCCCTGCACCCGAAAGCCATCATTGCTGATGAACCCACGTCCGCCCTCGACGTTTCCGTGCGTGCCCAAATCCTGAACCTGCTTTCGGATCTGAAAAAGGAACTGGGGTTGGCGATGGTGTTTATTTCGCACGACATCCAGACTGTGCGCTACATTTCGGATCGCATCGCGGTGATGAACGCGGGCAAGGTAGTTGAGGAAGGGGACGCAGCAGCCATTTTTGACCACCCATCGGACCCCTATACTCGTAGCCTTTTGGGTGCCGCGCCTTCCCTGCTGCATCCTCAGTTGGATTGACAACTGGCGGCTCGACTAAAACATAGGAGAATTGAGGTATGTCTAAAAAAATTCGCGGCATCGTCCCGCCCCTGACTATCCCGCTAAAGAACGGCGAACTCGATGTGCCTTCGCTAGAGAAGCACATTAATCGCCTGATTACGGCCGGTATCGATGGCTTGTTTGTGCTGGGTTCGTCGGGAGAAGTGGCGTTTTCCACCGATGAACGCCGCGGGCAAATCCTTGCCGAATCCAAACGCATCGTGGCTGGTCGCGTCCCCATCATGGCGGGGGTTATCAGCACGGAGACGGACCGGGTTGTAGAGCACATTCGCCAGGCCGAAGACATCGGAGTCGATGCGGTGGTGGCGACCGCCCCGTTCTATGCCCTGCAAGGGGTGCGGGAAATCCGGCGGCACTTCGAAATCTTGCGAGAATGCACGGACCTGCCCATTTGGGCTTATGACATTCCCGCGTGTGTCCACTGGAAACTGCCTAATGACCTGGTGATGGACCTGGGTAAAGCCGGGGTCCTCAATGGGGTAAAGGATTCTTCCGGCGACGATGTCGGTTTCCGTTTCCTGTCCCGATTGAATGCCGAGGCGGGCCATCCGCTGCAGCTGTTTACCGGTCACGAGGTCGTGGTGGACGGGGCGTACCTGTCCGGTGCGGACGGCTGCGTGCCTGGCTTGGGCAACGTCGATCCCGACGGCTATGTGCGCCAGTGGAAAGCCGCTCTCGCCAAGGACTGGGAGACTGTCCGCCTCGAACAGGACCGGCTGGCGGATTTGATGACGATTGTCCAGGTCAAAGACGTACAGGGCTTTGGTGCTGGCATCGGCGCGTTTAAGACGGCGCTGCAGCTGCTGGGGGTGTTCGAGTCTAACGAGATGCCTCGTCCCGTGGCGCCTTTGAGCGGAGAAAACGTAGAGCACGTGCGCAGCGTCTTGCAAAAAGTCGGATTACTCTAGGAACCCGGCTATGACCTCGGATTACGTCATCGCCATAGACCTCGGCGGCACGAAAATTGCTGCTGCCCTGGCGGATCGGGACGGCAATCTGAGCCTGCCTTGCCGAACGGATACGCCCGCTCACGAGGGCGGTGCGGCCGTGGTCGGAGCGATTAACGCTCTGGTGGGTCAGGTCCGCTCGCAGGCTCACGAGGACGGTATAGACCGGATTGTGGGTGTCGGGATTGGATCAGCTGGGGTAGTTGACCTGGCGGGCCAGCGGATTATCGCCTCCACCGATGCTATTCGGGGCTGGGCCGGTACCGAGGTCGTATCGCTGGTAGAAACAGCGGTGGGGCTGCCCGTCACTTTAGAAAACGATGTGAATGCTCATCTGCGCGGAGAAGCCTGGAAAGGCGCGGGAGCCGGGAAAAACTACGTTGCCATGATGGCGTTGGGGACCGGTATCGGTGGAGCCCTCATGATTAACGGGGAAATCCTGGTCGGTCCGCACGGAACCGCCGGAGATTTCGGGCACTTGCCGACCTTGCTAGCCACCAAACGAGCCTGCACATGCGGACGCGATGTGCCGCATCTGGAAACCGTGGCTTCGGGGCCGGGGTTGTTCGCCTGGTACTTGGAAAACGGCGGGGACCCGGCCGTCGGCGGCACTCGTGAACTGGAAAAACGTGCTCTGTCAGGAGATGCACTGGCTGCGCGCATCTATAGGGAAGTGGCTGCGGAAACCGGGCGGGCCCTGGGATCTATTGTCAACACGGTTGACCCCGAAGTCATGATTGTCGGGGGAGGCTTGGCTAACAGCACGGACATCTGGTGGAAACCCCTCCGGGCGGCTTATCAGGAACAGTTGGTGAATATCCTTCGTGAGGTGCCGCTGGTGAAAGCGACTTTGGGCAATGCGGCTGCCCTGGTGGGGGCCGCGAAAAAGATTTGGAACCGGGTGGAGGGCTGAACGAATCTGGCGCGAAACTGTGCGCTAACTACGGAAGGGGAAATGAATGAATGTGCAACGTCAAGCGGTGATTGACGCCATTAAGGGGCGGCTTATCGTCAGTTGCCAAGCGTATCCGGGAGAGCCGATGCGGAGGTCTGACATCACTGCCGCGGTGGCGCAGTCGGTCGTGGCGGGGGGAGCTGCCGCGGTGCGCGTCCAGGGGATAGCTGACATTGTGGCGTGTCGTCAGGCGGTGGAGGTGCCCCTGATTGGACTCATTAAGTTTGGTCACGAGGGAGTTTACATAACGCCCTCGATTTCTCACGCGCGTGCCTGTGCCTTGAGCGGGGCGGATGTCATCGCTATCGATGCCACCCTGCGCGAACGGGGAGAGAGCGAGACCTTCGCTGATGCGGTGAGCGCGATGCACGAGGAATTTCCCGGGGTGGCTATCATGGCTGACTGCGCGTCCGTTGAGGACGCGAAGGCAGCTGAACAGGCCGGAGCGGACTTCATCGGCACTACATTGTCGGGCTATACCCCCGGGTATCAATATGCCCGCACCGCTACTGCGGGACCGGATTTCGATTTCATTGCTGCGGTGTGCCAGGCAGTTCGCGCGCCCATTGTGGTGGAAGGCCGGATTCACAGCCCCCAAGACCTCGCTGCGGTTTACCAATATCCGATTCACGCAGCGTGTGTAGGCACCGCCATCACTCACCCGTGGCGCCTGACCGAGTGGTATGTAGACAAACTGCCGAAAGCCTAGCTGCGTGGGGCGCTGCCTGTCTCCATTCGCGGGGAAGGCTGCTGGTGAGGGAGCATACGGCTGACAATACTTGCGTACAAACTGAGAGGAAACCGGAACAACATGACGATTTATCGCGCAGACACGTTATTTGACGGCAACCAGGTGTTGGGACCCGGCGCGGTGCGGGTGGAAAACGACCGTATCGCCGAGGTTCTCAGCGGGCCGACAATCGCACAAGTCCGGGCCGACGTGGATTTCGGGACGGCTATCCTCGCTCCCGGATTCGTGGATATTCATTCTCACGGCGGCGGGGGAGCGGCTTTCACAAACGGGGTTGAGGCAGCCCGCACCGTCATTGCCACTCACCGCCACGAGGGGACAACTTCCATTATGGCCAGCCTGGTCACGGACACTTTGGACCACCTGGAATCCCAGATTCGGGATTTGACGCCGCTCTATGACGCCGGCGAAATTTTGGGCATCCACCTGGAGGGCCCGTGGATGGCAGAGGAATACAAGGGTGCGCATGACCCCCAGCTGCTGCGCGACCCGGCTCTAGACGAGGTGCAACGCTTGTGCCAGGCTGGTCCGGTGAAAATGGTGACCCTCGCTATAGAGCGTCGTGGCGGGTTGGAGGCCGTGCGCTGGCTGGTGTCACGGGGAATCATCGCCGCTCCGGGACATATGAACGCCGACTACGACACAATGAAAGCCGCTCTCGCTAGTGGGGCGCAAAACGTCACCCATCTGTTCAACGCGATGAAACCGATTCACCACCGCCAGCCCGGCCCGATTGTGGCCGCGCTGGAAACGCCGGGATTGCCGGTAGAACTCATCGCTGATGGCGTGCACTCCCACCCGGCCACCGTGAAGTTCGTGTTTGACGCCAAAGGCCGCGACACGGTTTTAGTTACCGATGCGATGGCGGCCGCGGGTGCGCCGGACGGGGATTACCTGCTGGGACCCCTCGAGGTCGAGGTTCGCGACGCGGTGGCTCGGTTGAAATCTAACGGATCTATTGCCGGTTCCACCCTAACCCTGTCTCGGGCGATACGTTTTGCAACTTATACCGCAGGAGTGGATATTTGGTTGGCGATTCACGCTGCTACGGCTCGACCTGCGGCTTTGCTGGGCAGGACAGACATCGGGGTGTTGGCGCCGGGAGCCTGGGCGGACTTCGTGGTTGAGTCGAGCTCCCTACAGATCCAACAGGTGTTTCGTCGTGGTCAGCAGGTGCGTTGAGGTGGAATTCGGAGCTTAGCCGGAAAATCGAAAACAACGGAAGGTAATCATCATGGAAATCATAATTAAACCAACGGTGCAAGATTTAGCGGTCGTTGCTGCGGAGGCCATCTGCGAGGTCTACGCGGACAAACCCAATGCCGTGCTGGGGGTGGCGACAGGTTCTAGCCCGCTGCCGATTTATCAAGAGCTTTCTCGTCGGGTTAAGGCGGGGAATTTGTCTCTGCGCCGCGCCCAGGCTTTCCAGCTCGATGAATACGTGGGGCTGCCCCAGGATCACCCACAGGCTTACCATAACTTTATTCGCCGGGAGTTTGCCGATATCACAGATATAGACCATAACTCGGTATATGGAGAAGACGGCCTGGCTACGGACTTGTTAGCGGAATGTCAGCGCTACGAACAGGCTATTATTGGTGTAGGCGGAATTGATATACAAATTTTAGGTATCGGAGCAGACGGGCATATTGCGTTCAACGAACCCGGAACATCCTTAAAGTCCTTGACGCACCCTGCGGTGTTGACCGCCCAAACTCGCCGCGACAACGCCCGATTCTTTGACGGAGACATTGATAAGGTGCCTAGGCACGCGCTCACGCAAGGGGTGGGCACTATTTTACGGGCGCAAAAAATCCTGCTCATCGCCACCGGCTCTAACAAAGCTGACGCGGTTCGTGACATGGTGGAGGGTCCGGTTTCTATCTCTTGCACCGGTTCGGCTTTGCAGCTGCACAACAATGTTAAGGTTCTGCTGGATGAGGCGGCCGCCGCGAAGTTAGAGCGCCAGGATTTCTATCGTGAGATTTATGCCAACCGTCCCCAAGGCGCGTGGCTGGGGCTATAGCCTGGACGTATGCCGATGAGCCCTTCCCGTGGAGCTGGCCAGAAATTCCATTAGACTAAAACGCATGGAATTTTCTGAACTGCTGCAAGCTCGCTACAGTGTGCGGGCCTACCTCGATAAGCCGGTTGAACCAGAGGTTTTACAAGCCGTCTTGGATGACGCACGCCACTGCGCCTCGTGGTCCAACACGCGCGGATACGTGCTGGCGGTAGCCACAGGGGAGCGCCTGGAGCGAATCCGGGCAGACTATGCCAGTCGCGCCGAAACTGCGTCCGGGATGATGCGCGGGCGGCCCGGTGCTTTCCTGCGGGCGCTGCGGGAGGGCAAGCTACCCAAAGCCGACTTTAAAACCTGGGGAAAATACCCTCCTGAACTGCGGAAACGTCAGGTAGCAAACGGAAAACGCTACTATGCACACCTGGGGATTGGACGCGGGGACGAACCCGGGCGAGCCCAACAGGTACGCCAAAATCTCGAATTGTTCCAGGCCCCGGTGGGGATTTTCGTGTTTGTCCACCGCTCGCTGCTGCCCTTTTCCGCCCAGGATGCCGGGCTGATGCTGTCCACCCTCATGCTGGCGGCCGCGAACCGGGGGCTCGGAACCGTTGCCATCGGAACGCTCGCCACCTGGCGGACGCCTGTGGAGGCGGAGTTTCGCATCCCCAAAGACTACGGGCTAATCACCGGGCTGGCCCTGGGCTATCCCGACCCGGATGCTCAGATAAACGAGTATCGCGCCGAACACCCGCCGCTTACCCTCGCCGAGCCGCGCGACGGATGATGAAGTCAAGCTGCCACACGATTCCACTATCAGTTGGCGCCATCGATTTGTTTGCCCCTTTTCAATTTTTTATGGCATCGTCCAGCGGCAGAAACATTTGCTTCCGCATCTCTGCGGATAAAAGAGGTGCTGGCAGTGGTTTGCGCTGGGGACACAAAGCTGGCCGATAAACGTGTGCCGCCTAGAGCCATCCGGCGAGGATGAGCACCCCGAGCAGGATAAGCGCACTCGGAAAGAGCACCGCCTCGAATCGTTCCAGAACCTCCGCGAGCCCTAAACGTCCGGTAATGAACCACGCCAGAGCCAACAGCGCACCCGCCAACACCAGAAACACCGCGCAGAACATAGCGACTTGCCACCAGGCCGACAAGGCAAAAACCGGCAGATAAACACCGATTTCGTCGCCTCCGTTCGCGATGGTGACCAGGGCGACCGCGCCAACGCTGACGGGTTTGCCTTCCAGCTTTGATTCGGCTGACTGTGCGTCCCTGGAATCGTTTGACTCCCGGCGTTCCAAAATTTCCCCAATGCCAGCTTTCACTCCCAGAATCAGTGGTATCAGACCCAACAGATGCAACTGAGCTTCGGGAATGACGAAACCGGAAATCAGATTCAGGATCACGGTGGCTGCCAAAATAGCGCTGAAACCGAGGTATTGACCTGCGCAGATACGCAACGTTGTGCCGGGGCGCTGGTGACCGTGGACAAACCATAAGGTCAGCAGCATCAAGTGGTCGATGTTAGTGACCGCAAAGAGCACCAACGCTTGGGCGAGAGTGGAAAGAATCAGGGAAGCGTTCACGTGTCAATTATCACCGAAAGGTGTTCAACCGATAAAGTCAACATCACCCCGCAGTAACCTACCGGCGACCGGCCGCACCGAACTTGTGCATCGGCCGAGGACGCCGAACCGCTCAATCGAGCCTGAGAGAGACGCTAACGGTAGCGGAACTTCGAATTTTACTAACTTTTTTGCACCTTTCGTCCCAGAGCCCTAGACTGGAGAGCAATATAAGCATGACGGAGGCGCAGCCGACATCACTAGCTTCCATAAGGGCTGGGAAATCCTTTAGGGGATGCCCGGAAGCGAAAGGGGAGGTTGCCGAGGACACGAACCGTTCCCAAGGGGAAGCGTCCGGGCGAACGGAAAATATCCGTTCGACTGTCGCTATTGCGGAGAGCTGTCATGACGCATACGCGCAAAGGTATGGGGTCATGGAGCATGACCCCTTTTTTGGTGCCATGTTCGAGCTTTCGAAAGTTGTTTGCAACGATTGAAAGGACTAATGATGAACAAGATACTGAGTGGTGCGGCTCTGCTGGCTGCAGCTTTTTCCCTCGCCGCGTGCGGGGCGGGTCCCGCGGCTGATAACGCAGCTGGTAAAGACGGGGCGATTCCCGGCCTGGAGGACGGTGTTTTCACCGTCGGCATGGAAGCTGCCTACGCTCCCTACAACTGGGCGCAGCCCGATAAATCTAACGACGCGGTGCCTATCAAAGACTCCGCCTTGTACGCCAATGGTTACGACGTGATGACCGCGAAGGAAATCGCGAAAGCGAACGGCTGGAAACTCGAAATCAAGCAGCTGGAGTGGGATTCCCTGATTCCGGCGGTACAGTCCGGGGAAATCGATGCCGCGATTGCGGGTCAGTCCATGACCAAGGAACGTGAGGAAACCGTGGACTTTGCCGGACCGTACCTCTACGCCCGCATCATTGTGCTGACCAAGGCTGATTCTAAGTTCGCCAATGCGAAAGGCTTGGCTGACCTGGCGGGAGGCCGGACCACCAGCCAAACCGGCACCGTTTGGTACGACACCTTGATTCCGCAAATTAAGGGTGCCCAACGGCAGGCTCCCGCCGAATCCGCACCGGCGATGCTGGTGGCTTTGGAAACCGGCAAGGTTGATTACGTGGTTACCGATATGCCCACGGGTCAAGGAGCTATGGTTGCTTACCCGGACATGAAGATTTTGGACTTCCCCGACGACGGCGATGACTTCCAAGTTTCGGACGAGGACATTAACATCGGTGTGTCCATTAAGAAAGGCAACACCGCTCTGAAGAACGCCATCAACAAGGCCCTGTCCGGCAAGACCGCCAAAGACTTCGATGCCATGATGGCAGATGCGGTAAAGATTCAGCCCCAAGAGGATTAATCCGCTAACCGCACTGGAACACGTCAGGAGAGAAAAATGTTGTGGACACTGTGGCAGGACATCGTAACGCTGCTGAACAAGTACGGTGGCGTGTATTTGACAGGTATCGTCAACACGGTGGTCCTCGCCACTGTCGCCACCTTGCTGGGCTGTGTGATCGGTTTTGCCTGCGGAATCTTGAACACAATCCCTCATCCTCCAACCGATCCCCTGCCCAAGCGGATTATTCTGGCGATTATCCGGGCCATCATTCGGATCTATGTGGAAGTTTTCCGCGGCACTCCGATGATTTTGCAGGCCGTATTCATTTATTACGGCCTGCCCTACTTCACGAATAATGCGTTGCAGTTCCAGTCCATGTGGGGAGTATCGATTTTCGTTGTCTCCATCAACACCGGTGCTTACATCGCCGAATCCGTGCGCGGGGGCATCATCAGCGTCGATCCGGGGCAAACCGAGGGAGCCAGGGCGATTGGCATGACCCACTTCCAGACCATGCTCTATGTCATCTTGCCTCAGGCTTTGCGCAACCTGCTGCCGCAAATCGGCAACAACTTCATCATCAACATCAAAGATACTTCGGTCATGTTCATCATCGGTTTTTCGGAGTTCTTCTCAGTTCACAAGATGGTGTCGGGTGCCGTTTTCAAGTACTTCCCCTCCGCGACCATCGAGATGGTGGGGTATTTGACGTTGACTCTGCTGTCCTCTTTCCTGTTGCGCAAACTGGAAAAGAAGATTGACGGAGACGATGCCTACGAACTGTTGCCCGGTGCGGCGGGCGAAGAACAGAGCGATTACGAGTTGATGAATGAAGATCAACTTGTGATGGCCGCCGGAAACTACACATTCCCCGACCCCGCTAAGCATCCAGCGCGACCGGCAAAGCCCGCCGGGAAACCGGCGCCAGAAAAACCGGCACGCACCGAGGGAGGACAAAACTCATGAGCGAACCGAACACCTCAGCGAGCACCAGCGACGAAATCATCACGGTACGTCACCTCTCGAAGTCTTTCGGCACTCACGAGGTGCTGAAAGACATCGATTTTTCGGTGCGACCGGGGGACGTGGCGTCCATCATCGGGGCGTCCGGCTCCGGGAAATCGACTTTGCTGCGTTGCATCAATTTGTTGGAAACCCCTACCTCGGGTGAAATCCTCTACCACGGGACAAACATCCTGGACCATTCCATGAAAAAGGCGAAATATCGGTCCAAAGTGGGGATGGTGTTTCAATCGTTCAACCTGTTCAACAATATGACCGTGCTGAAAAACTGCATGATTGGCCAGATGAAAGTCCTGGGTCGGTCTCGCGAGGAATCGCATGAGAAAGCGCTGCAATATCTGGATAAAGTCGGGATGAGTCCGTTCTTGAACGCGAAACCGCGGCAGTTGTCCGGCGGGCAAAAGCAGCGGGTGGCCATTTCCCGCGCTCTGGCGATGGATCCGGAAGTTCTGTTGTTCGATGAACCGACCTCGGCGTTGGATCCGGAAATGGTCGGGGAAGTCATCGAGGTCATTAAGAAGCTGGCCCAGGAAGGCATGACGATGCTGGTGGTGACCCACGAGATGGCTTTCGCCCGCACGGTCAGCAAGAACGTGGTCTTTATGGCAGATGGGATTATTGCGGAGCAAGGGCCTCCCGAGCAGCTGTTCGGGAACCCTCAACGTGAACGCACCCGTGATTTTCTGGCGAGATACCTGTAAAAGGCTGCTGTTTCGGATAAACTTCGGAGTGTTGGGGATTTAGCATTCGTTTTCAGTGGTTTTACCAATATTTCAAGGAGTAAAAATGGCCAAAAATAAGTGGAAAACACTGCCGGATGAGGCACTGCGGGTTCAGGAAGGGTTTCAGTTAAAAGACTTTGATCCCGGCGCTACCCCGGGGTGGACCGCTGGTAAAGCCGCTGCCCAAAAATTTCAGGATGGCCGCCGCCGACTGCTTTCGGAACTGCAGGAACGCTATTTCGCTTGCTCTGAGATGGGCGATGATCGGCGTATATTGCTGGTGGTTCAGGGGCTCGATACCGCAGGAAAAGGCGGCATCTCGCGACACGTGATGGGGATGGTGGATCCCCAGGGCGTTCAGCTCGCGTCTTTTGGCAAGCCCACCGAGCAGGAACTCAGTGAACACTTCTTGTGCCGTATCGAACGACAGCTGCCCCGCAACGGCAAGATTGGCGTGTTTGATCGCTCCCATTACGAGGACGTGTTGGTGCAGCGGGTGCGTAACATTGTGCCTCCGGAAATTTGGGGCGGACGCTACGACATCATTAACGATTGGGAACGCCACCTGGTGCAGGACCAGCATTTCACCATCATCAAGCTGGCGCTGATGGTGTCTCACGATGAGCAGGCACGCCGCTTGGCACAGCGCCTGGATCGTCGCGATAAGTGGTGGAAGTATCAGCCCGGTGATATCGACACTCGCCGGGACTGGGACGCTTACCAAGAGGCTTACCAAGCGGTGTTTACGCTGACTTCGACGCCGTGGGCTCCTTGGTATGTCATTCCCTCAGATCACAAGTGGTATACCCGCTTGGTCGCCACCGAGCTGTTGACTCAGGCTCTGATTAGTCTGGATCAGCACTGGCCGGAGGCGCAGTGGGACTTCGCCACTGAAAAGGAGCGGTTGTTGAGTACCTGTTCCCCACGCGTTGCCAAAGAAATCGGTGCCAGCTTGGACGGAATCGATCCGCAGGTGAAAGAGGAAACCGACGAATTCCGCAAAGCTGTCAACCGGGCTTTGGAAGGTAAATCCACTGAGAGCTACTGCTGATTTTCAGGCACCCCCACTGGCAAGGCAATCCGGATCAGAAAGACCTGATGTACTGACAAACAATATTCCTTTATATACATTTACGGAGTATAATTTCTCTATGGAACAGAAATTTATGGCGTTACGCGATTTGCGGCCCGGTGCATTTTTGCGTCTGCGGCGTGGTGTGCTGGGGTTGACCCAGGCGGAACTGGCAGCGATGACTGGAGTTCCCCAGTCCCACATCAGTGCTTTTGAAAACCACAAGCGGCGCATCTCTGTTGCTGAGGAAACCGCCTTGGCGAAAGCGCTGAGCGTACCGGCACACACTTTGATGAGTATGAAGCGTCACGTGGTGCGCGGGATTTTTTCGCGGCACGGGTACGACGAAATTTTCCTGTTCGGACCCGCTTCTACCGGTCAAGATGATGCGTTTACCCCGATTGATTTCCTGGTCAGCACCACAAATCCGCTGGGGATGTTGGATTTGATTGGCTTGCAAAACGAACTGGAAAATGTGTTGAGCGCCACGGTCTACGTGTCCGTGGACACGGGGTGGGGCAACGCCAAAGTCGATCGGTACCCTCGGGAAGTCACCAAATCTGACAAAAAGTCGCAGTTCAAACCCCTGCTCGTGGATTTATACCGATTCGGGGATGTTTTTTCACCGCGTGAGATTGAAGAGTATCCTTATTTCCAAAAGTGGGGATTCCCCAAGTCCTTTTACCCCTACGATGTTTCTGCCTCCCGGTGGCGGGTGGAGGATATGGCCCGGGTTTTGGACGTGGGCGGCGGCATCGCCTCCGGAGACCCACAGGCATTCTTGGAAAAGACTCCGGCGGGGGTTCAGTCCCGTTTCGCCGCTTACCACGCCATAGCAGTGCTGGTTGAATCAGCGGCGAAAGTCCATTCCGACGTCAAGGAAGCCAACCCGGCAATTCCTTGGGCGGCCTTGTGGGGGCTGCATTGTCGGCTCCGGCAGTCCCTCGATGAGATAGACGCAATCGTGGCTTGGTCCTCTTTGCGTGAGGATTTCCCCAAAATCCTCGATGCTCTGGGTTCTATTACCTACCCTGGTAACTCCACCGCAGTAACTGCATAGGTGGAATTAGTGGAAGATAATGCCCGCGCGCGCGTTTTTCTACAGCGTCGCGCCGCCGAAGAGCACGTCACACTGCCACCTCTGCTGAGAACCCCGCGCACTTGGCGCTGGCCGCTGCGCAGCCCCCAGGGCGAACCTGACGTTTACCCTGTTGACCCCCACCGCTATGCCCGAAAACTCGTTGTTTCTATGGGTGGCGTGCTTGCGCTTGGTTCCCTGGTGACGGGGCTGAACTATGCGGTGTCGGTGAGCGTGCCCTGGGCGCTGGGAATGGTGCTGGATGCGGGGTTAGAACACGGTTTGACCGGGGAAATCTGGGTTCGATTGGCGGTTCTGACCATGGTTATCCTGGGTGTGGCGCTGACCCAAATGGCGGGACAGCTCACTGAGATTGCGGTCCAGATGACCGCGGTGGCGACCCCCGCGCGAGTAGCCGGTCGGAAGTTAGCTTTCGATGGGCGCGCGGTGAACCGGGAACTGGAATCCGGTGACGTGGTCACTTCGATGCTGACAGATGTGGATCGGATTGGACGGGCGGCGCTGTGGATTCCCGAAATGGTGGGGGCTGTTCTCTCTACCGTCATGATTCTGGTCATCATGTTTCGCACCTCGCCACCTTTGGCCTGGACGGTACTCATCGGGTTGCCCATCGTCACGCTGCTGATAGGGCTGTTGGGTAAACCGCTGCAGCGGCGCCAAACCGAGAACCGCGATGAACAGGGCAAGCTCACGGAAATCTCGGCTGATGCGGTGGCGGGGCTGCGGGTCCTACGCGGCATCGGCGGCGAGGACGTGTTCGGACGTCACTATCAGCAGCAATCGGCTCGCGTGCGTGATGCGGGGATTCGAGTCGCTCTGCCCGCGGCGCTGCTGGGCGTGCTGCGTTCGGTCATACCCATGCTGTTCACCGCCCTGGTGGTGGGTATCGGGGCGATTCTGTATTTCCACAATGAACTGTCAGTAGGCAGTTTGGTTGCGTTCTTTGGGTTTTCACAGTTCTTGCGCAACCCTATAGTGGTCGCCACCCGGTCGTTGGAAGAATTCACCAGAGCTTGGGTCGGAGTTCGCAAACTCGCGCGGATTCAAGGCGTGACCTCCCTGGTGAGCGAGGATATGGCGGAAGTCTCCGGGGACGCGCTGCACCCAAATATCTTGCCGCAAGCGCGGTGGCGGGAAAAGGATTTTGGTCTGGCCCAGCTCATCGACACGGTCAGTGAGGTAACGGTGAAACCGGGCTTGATTACCGGACTGGTCTGCGCCAATCCTGACGCCAGCGCCGCGGTGGCCCGGCGCCTGGCACGTCAAGAGGACAGCGCGCAACCGACCCTTCTGATTGATGGAACCGACGCGAGAACCCTGCCCCTCGACCTAGTGCGCCGCGCCATCATACTGTCAGATACCGACCCGCAGCTGTTTGCCGGAACCTTGCGAGACCAGGTGCGCGGGGCCAATACGCCGGCACCTCGCGAACGGGGGGTGCGCGAACTCGTGTGGCGCGACGTCATCGAGAACGCGACCCGGCAAGAGGACTCGCTCATTGTTCCCGAAGTTGATGAGCGCGATTCGCAATGGTTGGCCGCGCTGCACGTGGCGGATGCTGATGACGTGGTGGAATCCGTGAACGGCGGCCTGGACGGGGCAGTAGCGGAAAAAGGGCGCACTCTCTCCGGCGGTCAGCGCCAGCGTGTCGCCCTGGCTCGCGCGGTAGCTGCTGATCCCGCGGTGCTGGTCACCATTGAGCCGACTTCGGCGGTCGATTCGCACACGGAATCGCGGGTCGCCCAGCGTTTGGCACAAGCGCGACACGGGAAAACCACCGTCATCGTCTCGGCGTCAGTGCTGGTGTTAGAGCATTGCGATGAAGTCATAGTGCTCGACGACGCGGATCGGGAAATCGTCCGCGGTTCACACCGGGAGCTTCGGGAAAAAGCCCGGTCGGGGGACCCGTCAGCCGCGGCGTACCTGGCTATTATCAACCGCTCGGTGCAAAGCGGGGGTGAGTCGTCATGAAACTGCCTCTGGCCAGCGGAAAACTGGTGGTGCGAGGGGTCAAAGACCTGATTCACGACTATCGCGGCGCGATTGGTGCCGTGGTGGGGCTGCAGCTGGTGTCATCCCTAGCGGGAGTGACCCTCCCGTGGCTGCTGGGACGCGTGATTGACCGCATTCAAGCCGGGGTCGCCAGCCGGGACTGGGTCGGTCAACAGATAGTGATTGCCCTGGTAGTGGTCGCGGTGGCGGCGGTATTTTCATTCCTGGCGGAATCCCGCGCCCGGGTGATGGGCGAGCGGATTTTTGCCCACCTGCGTGACGGCTTGGTCGACTCTGTCATCCACCTGCCTCTGTCGACTGTGGAAAGTGCGGGTACCGGGGACCTGGTGGGACGCACCACGCGGGACATCGAGCGCCTGCAATTCATGATTCGCCAGGGTATCGCCGCAATACTGATGATTACCACAACGTTGGTGGTGACGTTCGTGGC
>QWCJ01000282.1_pt1 | contig 19662 bp, 19 predicted proteins | sample 1972501 | NCBI WGS metagenome assembly QWCJ01 (sample SAMN09866711, study PRJNA288562) | Human vaginal metagenome isolate term2_vaginal, whole genome shotgun... | isolation source: vagina | host: Homo sapiens | place: USA: California
ATCCATAAAATATGATTCTTTTTTCAATAAATATAACTTTATATTAAAAGGTAAGGGAGAATATAGAGGAGAGTTTGGAACAGATGAAATAGGTAATATTACAAGAATGGATAATATACTAGATAAATTACCAGAAAGACTAGAAGATAATATATCTAAACTAAAAGATACAGAAGAACAATTCCAAATAGCAAAACTAGAAGTACAAAAGACATTTCCACAAGCTGAGCTTTTGAAAGATAAGTCTCTAAGGCTTTCAGAAGTAAATAATCTTTTGGATATGGGAGATAGTGAAGATATACAACAAGACAATCCATTGCTTGAAGAAGTAAAGGAAGAATTAATTAATTTCTTGAATAGAGAATATGAAGAAGATAACAAAGTAGAAGATTTTGATAACCTATTTCCTGATTTAAATGAAATAAGAATAGCTTATACAACTACACCAGATGAAAAACATGAGATACAAATTAGTTTAGATTTGGAAAATTATAAAATGAATACCTATGTAGACAATACTTTAATTGACAGCTTTCAGTACACCTATGATCCTTTGGACGCAAGTGATTTGGAAGAGTTAATACAAATAAAGACGGATATTGGCTTTTGGGATTTTAGTGAGCTTGTAGCAGTTGATGAAAAAAAGTTAAAGGAAATTCTTGGACTTGAAATAGATGATGAAGGTAATTTTTATGATCCATTAAATTTAGACTTGGATAATGATGGGATTCCTGATAGATATGATAATGACTTTAAAGATTCTGATTATTTTGAATCTACTTATGATGTTGAAGATAATTTTCATGCTAAAGAAGAAAAGGAATCTATTATAGATAAGTTGCAGGAATATAAGAATAACTTAGAAGAAGACAATAACATAAAAGAAATAAACAACTGTGAGCCTTATGGTAGATAAATATTTAAGTAATATTGCTAGAGGAAGAGAATATGAAATTTGATAAAGATGGATTTAATGAATTTATACAAGATGAGTTTTCTTTTGATGGAGCAACTCAAAGAATAATTAATAACTTAGTGGAGTATGGAATCAAAAATTTAGGAGATTCAGAGGATAAATTAGTAGACTTTATTCAAACTATAATTAATGATCCGACAGTTGAAGAAATAAAACAATTTGTAATTAATGAAGAAAAAGAAGAATTAATAGGAGGAATATTAATGGATGTACGAAAGGGAAATGTAATTAATACAGAATTTGGAGAAACAATTGTACTTGATGTGAAAGATAATCAAGCTACACTATTTGATGGTAATCAATTTATTTTGGCTACAGGAATTAAGTTAAACAAGAAAAGCGAAAAGTATGAATGGGAATCAGTAAGGTATGCAAGTGATGTAAAAACTATAGCAAATATGCAAAACACTGATTTTAAAAGTATGAAAAATACAATAGACTTTCTAGCTGAATATAATCATAAAGAATTTGTAAAAGGGATCGTATCCCTTGAAACAGGAGTGTTAAATGAAGAGGTTCTTAATGCTACCTATGATAATTATATGAGCGATTCAGTAATGGGACTTATTGATGAAAAGTTTATGGATTATATAGATGAGCAAAGATTAGAAGAAAATTTAGAAATTAATCGAGAACAAGTAGATAAAGAAAGCAAGGATATATTAAACATAGATGGAAATTTAGCTAGTGATATAGAGATCAAAGATTTAAAAGCAAAAGATGGAAGAATCTTTAAAGTTGCTTCCTTTTCTATAGCAGAAAATGACAAGGAAGGAAACGTAAAGTTTACTGATTGTTATGCATATGATGATAAAATTAGTCAAGTCGATAATATGAAGAAAGGTGACTTTGTACACTTATTTGGTAAGGGAAAAACCAACAAAGGAAAGAATGGAAAAGAATATAGGAGTATAAAGATATATTCTGCCAAGTTGTTAAAAGCAAAAGAACAAATAAAAACTCAAAATAAAGATAAAAAGTCTATATTTGGGCAAATAAATAGATTTAAAAGTAATGATAATAAAAAGACTCATAAAATTGAACATAGAAAAGATGCAGAGAGATAAAAATTGGCGGTCTTCGGATCGCTTTATTTTTTTGTTGAATAAATAATGATTATTTAAGTATTAGTTGAATATTTTACAAATATATGCTTAATACACAAAAGTTAGCTGAGATTTATTATTGATAAGGTTACAATAAATAAAAGAGTAAAAAATAACTAGAAAGCAGTAGGAGAATAACAGATACTAAAATAACTAATTTATACTGAGATATAGTATATAATAATATTAGAAGAATATTGATATAAAATCACACATTGTCTATATCATAGAGTTACAATTATTTGTTTTTATCCAACATTTATAAGGAAAAATTATGAAAAGAAAAGATTTAATTTTGATTGCTCATATTATACTACAAATTGTTTTGTTTATACCTATAATTCCTTTTATAAAGTATTACCAACGAAAAGATATAGGAATTATAATAATAATTTTGCTGAGTATTGTAAATTTTATTTCGTATGTTATTACAATATTAAATTCTGATAAAAAATTCATTTTAAAGCATAGTATTCTAATTATTCTATTTATAATATTTATATGTATAGAAGATACAATACTAATTAATTTACAAACAGGAAAACACATAGAATTAGTCATATATAGTTTATTATTGTTAGAAAATTTAGCCTTGATATATTCAACGTATAAGTTAAGCATCAAAAAACTAATTATAACTATTATTATTTTTATGTCAGCTTTAACAATAAATTATAATTATTCATTATCCAATTTTATATATAAATATGTAGTTATTCTTTTATTAATGAGTCCTAGTATTTCTTATATATTAGATAGAAAAATAAGACATAATAATAGAAGGGTAATTTTATATTTACAAATATGTTTTATTATTTCTTTTTGTATTTATAAAAAAATCAATAGTATTGATATTGTTTCAATTAGTGAGTACCTACTATTATCAATTATATCAATGGAGTCGGCATTACTGTATAAAATTATGATTACGGATGTAAGAAAAGGATTAGCATTATTTATCAAAGCCATGAGGAACCTATTTTTAGGTTATATTGTTTTATTTGTAATGCTATATTTAGTGGGTATTTCTGTAGTAGATATTACTTTATTATCTTTTTACTTTTTTATATATTTAGCAGAATTTAGAAGTTATAAGGAGTATAAGAAACATCAAAGTGTTACTTTTGATGAATTATTAGATAGTTATTATGTTGAAATATATAGAAACAGAGAAATTGAAAGACTTAATATTTTAAAAATTCAGACATTTTTACATGATGATATACTTCAAATCATAATAGCTATACGTAGATGGATTGAAGATAATTTGTCAGGTTCAGATAAAAATTATATATTACAGAATTTAGATAAATTGAATGATTTAATTCGACATGAAATTGATTCATTTAATCCTAAGATTAAAGAGTACAGTTCTTTGTACGATGCATATAATAAACTTATATCAGATTTAGAATATATGTATTTAAGTAAACAGATGCTTATTGAATTTGAATGTAAAAAAGATATTGAACTTTCATCACCTTATGATGAGCTAGTATATAAATGTATTAATGAGTTATTAATAAATGCGTTTAAGCACTCTAAAGGTTACAACACTAATATTAGTCTAAAAGTAGAAAAAAATATAATTTATTTAACAGTTACAAACGTTGGAGATTATATAAAAGATAAAGATAAAATTAAAGAAGGCAATATAGGCTTAAATATTCTAAGGCTGAATTTAAAACAATACAGAGGGGTATTTGAATATGAAATATTTAAGAATAATGAAGAATTAGAAGAATCGTATGTGCAATTTAAAATAAAAATTCCATTAGATAGGAGAGTTGTAAATGAAAATTTTGTTAATAGAAGATCATAAAATGGTAGCTACTTCTTTAAAAATGAGTTTAGAAACAGAACAATCTATTTCTGTAGATGTAATAGACTGCATTGAAAAACTTAATACAGATAAATCAATTCTTAGTTACGATCTATTACTTATAGATATTAACTTAACGGGTATTGAAGGAACAGTAAATGGCTTAGATCTAGCTGAAAAATTAATAGAAAAGTATAAGGAAATTAAAATTGTTATCTTAACTGCATATAAATTAGAATTTTATATAAAACGAGCTAAAGAAATAGGATGTAGAGGTTTTATTTCTAAAGAAGAAGATACTAAAAATTTAATACAATATATTAAAAGTATTGTAGAAAAAGATAAGATAATATTTCCTGAGGAAAATTATATGTTAGAATCGTTGACAAAATATGAATTAAAAATAGTGAGATTGTATTCAAATGGTATGTCTAGGAAAGAACTAGCTAAAGAACTTAATACAAATGTTAGAAGTTTAGCGGTATCTTTATCTAGAATATATCAAAAATTAAATGTTAGAAATTATCAAGAAATGATAGACAAGGTAAGAGAACTAGGTTATGTAGATTCATTTTGATGATGAGCATTAGGATTTAAAAATTCTAATGCTTTTTTATTCACAAAAGTTAGCTGAAACTGAAATTAAAAAAATATAAAATTAAAGAAAAAGTATAGAATTAATAATATTTAGAGGTGATAAAGTGATGAATTATTCAAGTAAACTAAAAAACAATATGATAGGAAGAGAAATTACTCCTTTTAACGTGTGTAAATTATCGTGTACTAATACTTGTAGGTATAGTTGTACAGCAAAGAATGCTGCTAAACACCCAAAATATTCACATAGTACATTTAATAATAATTTAAATAAAGATGATAAAAAATAATATAACTTACAAACTTGGAAAAGAAATTAATATTTGGAAAGATGGTCTGGCTCAAACATTAACATTTATTGTAACTGAGGATTGTAATTTAAGATGCAGTTATTGTTATATTACACATAAATCTTCAAACAAAAAAATGTCATTTGATGTAGCTAAGAAATTTATTGATTATGTACTATCAGAAGAAATAGTTAGACCCAAAGGAGTTATATTAGATTTTATAGGTGGAGAGCCACTACTTGAAATAAAACTAATCGATCAAATATGCGATTATTTTAAATTAAAAACATATCTATTAAATGATGAATGGTATTGGGATTATAGGATTAATGTAACAACAAATGGGATTAATTATGCTAGTAAAGACGTTCAAGATTTTATAAAGAAAAATCAAGGGAAACTCGAAATTGCAATTACGTTAGATGGTACTAAAGAAAAACATGATATGCATAGAATTTTCCCAAATGGTAAAGGTTCTTATGATGAAATAATAAAAAACATAGACTTGTACAAAAATCAATTTCAAGCTTCGACCAAAGTAACATTTGCAAGCAAAGATTTGAAATATTTAAAAGATAGCATAATTCATTTATGGGAATTAGGAATATCTGATGTAGCAGCAAATGTAGTATTTGAAGATGTTTGGCAAGATGGGGATGACAAAATTTTTGAAGACCAGTTAATTGAATTGGCAGACTATATCTTGGAAAATAGACTATTTGATAAATATTCTTGTACTTTGTTTGATGAATCTATAGGTTTTCCAAATAGTAAAGAAATATTAGAAACAGCTTCTTGTGGTGCTGGAAAGATGATAGCAGTAGGACCTGATGGATTATTGTATCCATGTATGAGATATAAAGATTATTCACTTAACGATAAAAAAGAAGTTGTAATTGGTGATGTAGATAATGGAATAGATTTTGATAAAATAAGACCTTATTATCTGATAAATACGAAACTTCAATCTGGTGAGGAGTGTATTAACTGCAGGATTGCAAGCGGATGCACTTCATGTTTTGGTCATAATTATGATTCTGCAGATAGTAATACAAATTTTCAAAAGGCAAAGTATATTTGTAAAATGCATAAAGCAAGAGTAAGAGCTAATAATTACTACTTTACTGAACTACATAACAGGTATGGAATTGAAAGAGAAATTAATAACGAAGGAAGAGATAAACTTTATTTTTTATTATCTAATTCAGCTGTAAGAACTTGTGCTAGTAGTGAAGATAGAAGTGATCTTTCTATTATGTCTAATGAAACTATAAAACAAGGATTAGAATATGCTAAAAATAATTTTTTAAGACCAGTATTCATACATAGCAATTATGGACTCAATTTAAATTTCAAAGAGATAGACTTAAAAGGACATAATATTTTTCACTATTGCTCAATAAGAAATCAAGATAGCATAAGAAAAATAACTAATAACTATATTCTTACAATTGAATATCCTAAGGACGAAGAGTTTGTAAGAAATATGAAATTAGAAGAAAATGCAATATTAAATATATCATCTAATTATTTAAATGATATGGAGAAGTTTGTAACAAAATTATTTAATAGGACCAACAGAATTAATCTAAATATATTAGATATTGATAAGCAATTTAATTACAACCTATATGAAAAACAACTAAAGAATATTTCTGATTATATTTATTACGAATATGTAAATAAAGGAATAATTAAAGAACTGAATGTAATAACTGATGAACTGTTTATGGATGAAAAAGAATTATGTGATAGTGGATTAAATTCTTATACACTTGCAAGTAACGAAAAGTTTTATGTTTGTCCAGAATTTTACTTTAATTTTCCTTTGGATTATATCGGAAGCTTAAAAGATGGAATAAAAGAGAAATACAATAGACATTTATACTCAGAAAAATATTCTCCACTTTGCAATAAATGCAGTATTTGTCATTGTAATTCTTGTAGTTTCGAAAATTATATAAATACAAATGAAGTTAATATACCGGCTAAGAATTCATGTGTAAAATCTAGTATTGAATATAGAGTATCTTATGAATTACAGAAAAAATTATCAAAGTTAATGGACTTTGATAGACATATAAAAACATTAAATTATTTAGATCCATTTGTTGATGTTTTAGAAAAAAATCCTGTAAACGGAATTTTAAACAAAAAATACTTGGAGGATAACTAAGTTGAAAGAAGTTGGATCATTAACACAGGAAGAATGTAGTAATATAGAAGAGCTTCTTGAAAAGAAAATAGCTTTAGAAAACTTGTTAAAAATCTTATCGGAAAGTCAAGAAGTTTATGAAAAAGTAGATAGAGATTATAAAAATATTGTAGAAGAATATGAGAAATGGTGGATAGATACATCCGATAAATATATGTGGGAAAGTACTGACAATTCTTTTTGGTCAATTGATTTTAAATCTAGAAAAGTATATTTAGTAGATGAATAATATGTATGATTGGCGTGAACATAAAAAAATAATTGATAAATTTATATTACCACAGAAAAAGAAAATTATATTTTTAATAATAGTCATACTGTTAGGAATAATTGCAAACATGGCTATTCCTTATATATTTGGAAAGATTATTGATTTAATAGTAATAAAAGATTTGCAATTAGTATCAAAGTTTATTCTTATAAGTCTATCTTTAAATATATTTCAAAGTTTAAGCAGTATTTTGGAGGAATGGATAGGAAATATATTATCTATAGATTGTTCAAATAGTATAAAAGAAGCGATGTTCTCTAAAATATTAAATACAAGATATGAATTTTTAAATTCGTATGGTGAAGGAGAACTTGTCAGCAGAATAGAAAATACAGGTGATAAAATAGTCAGCTTCTATATAGATTTATTCTCAAGCATAGTAATGATCATGTTTAGTATTATTATATCTGCTTATATTATGATTAGTATATCATTAAAATTATTTATAATTGCGATTATATTACTTCCATTGACCTACGGAATTAACTATATATTCAAAAGTACTATTATTAGTAAACAAAGAGACTATATTACAAAATTAGATTCATATTCAGATTATCTTGTAGATACGATTTCAAATTTAACTGGAATAAAACTAAATAATCTGGAAAAAACATTTAAAAGAAATTATGAAAATAAGCTTCAGGATTTAAAAAATGTATCTGTCTCGAATTTGAAGATAAATATGACTGTAACGAGTTTACAGGATTTAATAACCATTATTTTAAGTTCTTTAATATTATTTATTTCAGCAAAATTAATAATATTAGGAAATTTGACATTGGGAAATATAGTTGCCTTTAGTAGTTATATGGAAAAGTTACATACGTCAATTAAAAAAATTGGTGATTTAAACTTATCTTTTAATGAAGTTATTGTAGATTTAGAGCGATATAAGAGAGTTATGGATCATGACAGTGAAAAGAAAACTGATGGAAAGAAATTATCAAAAGTAACTAGTCTTAAATTTAAAAATGTTTCGTTCAAATATGATGATAAATACGTATTGAAAGATTTTTCATTCGAAATATCGAAACCTGGTTTATATGCGATAGTTGGAGAAAATGGATCGGGAAAAACAACAGTATTTAATCTAATAAGTAAACTTTATACTGATTACGAAGGAGAAATTTTGATAAATGGTAATGAGATAAGCGACTATAAAGATGAAGATTTAAGAAATGAAGTTTTGTTTATAGAGAGTAAACCATTTATATTACGTGATAATTTAACTTCTAATATTACATTATTAGAAAAAAATAATGTAGATAATACGCATTTAGAAAAAATAATTAGATTTCTAGGATTAGAAAGAATTAAAAATTATAGTATTAAAAATTTGAAAGATGCTTTATCTAAAGGAGAACAACAAAAAATACAGTTAGCTAGGATAATGCTTGCTCAGCAATCTTTGATTTTATTGGACGAAGTATTATATGGATTGGATCAAGAAATGAAGAAAAAAGCAATTTCTAAAATAAAAAAAAGAAGTGAAAATACTATTGTAATAATAATTTCTCATGAATATAAAATACAAAGAATATGTGATGGAGTATTTTTAATGTCTAAAAAATTATATAGTAAAGATAACAGATAAAAATATTCACAAAAGTTAGCTGAAATAAATGATAATATATTGTACATTTAATTAAAATAAACATAAATGAGGAGATTTATAAATATGATTTACTTAAAAGAGAAATATAAAATAATCATTTTAATGTTGGCGTTGTTTTTGAGTGTAGGTTTTACAGCATGTTCAGCTACTAGAGAGCAATATACTATTAATTTTGCTTCTGGAGAAAAGTATAGATATCATGAAATTAATATATTTATTGATGACGAAAATAAATTTAACGTAGTAGATATTAATGGTTGTGAAGAAGAATTGGTAGATATTATTAATTCTTTTGAAAAGACGGATGACAGTTATTCAGAAAATAAAAATGATATAGAATATAGAATTAACTTCGAAGAAAATGAATATATAGATATTTTTAGTCATAAGAACGGCTATACTTATGCTATTTTTCACACTTCGGACAAAAGGAATAGTGGGGTATACAAAACTTCAACCAATGTAAGTAATGAGATTAAAAAGATAATAAAGAATAATTAGATATATAAGTTAAAACTCTTATATATATAATTGAAGAAAGGAGGGAAGGTAATGAAGAAGCTAACAAAGAGAGCGAGAAAAAATGTTTTGACCGTAGAAAAGTATGCTTGTCATTGTGGTTGTAGTTGTTTCTTTGGATTTAACGAAAGTTCAACAAGACAAGAAGCAAAAGAGACAGCAAATAAAATCAAATAGTATAAAAGGAGGGGCGGGCCTTCTAGGCTCGCCGTGATCTACTATGAAAACAAAAGATTATTTATTGTATATAGTGAAACTATTGTCTCCATATAAAAAAAGACTATTAATTATTGTGACACTGATGTTTTTAACTAGTGGCATAAGTATGACTTTACCGATTTTACAAAAAAAACTTATAGATGAAGCAATAATATCTAAAAATTTATCGTTGCTATTAAAGTTAATCGGTGTGATTATTTTCATTTCAACTATAAATACAATCTTAGTATATGTACAATCAAAAATACAAGTAAAAGTAAGTAATGAATTTAATAAAAGTTTACAAATGAAAACTATGGATAGATTACTGAGAATTCAGAAAAATGTACTCGATAAAGAAGGTGTTTTAAATCTTTATAATAATGCTAATTTTTGCGTAGAGTCATTAACATTTATATCAGGTCAATCTACCCTAAGACTCTTTATTGAAACGTTTAAGTTTATAGGAGTTTTGATAGGATTATTTTTAATTAATTGGAAATTATCATTATTCTGTTTGTTATTTATTCCTTTAAAGTCAAATATTACAATATATTTTGGAAAAAAAATAAAATTATTTTCAAAAGATAATGTAAAATTTCACAAGGAACTACATAGATGGGAAGAAGGGGTTTTAAACAATGTAACAGATATTAAATTAAATAATATGTATGATGTAATAGGATCTAGCCATGAATGTTTATTAAATGAAATATTTAAAGTGATAGAAAAATTGGAGATGTTTGGGATAAAAGATACCCAATTTGGAAATATGATTTCAGATACTATATATTATGCTATATTTTTAATCTCTAGTTATATGATTTGGAATTCTACATTGACTATAGGTGGCTTGATGGTTATTACTTCTTATTTTGCTTTTTTATTAGAACCGGTAGCTATAGCAGCTTCGTTTAAAATAATGTTTTCTAAAATCATACCAATAATAGATGATTATGAAGAATTTTTAAATATACCTATAGAAAAAAACATTGGGTTGGAAAGTTGCGTTTATAAACCTAATTTAAGCTTTAATTCAGTTTCTTTTTCATATGATAAAGATTTGATTCTAAGAAATGTAAATTTAAATATTAAATATGGAGAAAAAGTTGCTTTAGTTGGAGATAATGGTTCTGGGAAATCTACCTTAATAGATTTAATTCTAAGGTTTAACATACCATGTGAAGGAGAAATTAGAGTAGGTGAATATGACATACAAGAGATATCTATAGAATCATATAGAGATTTATTTTCGGTGTTAACGCAATCAAATAATTTATTTAATGATACTATAGAAAATAATATAACATTATTTGGTATTAATAGTATTGATTATTCTCTATTAAATGGTCAATTATTTGAGTTTAATAAGAAATTCAATCATGGTATGGATACAATCGTAGGCAGCAATTCATCTATGATTTCAGGAGGAGAAAAGCAGAAAATATTACTTGCAAGAACTTTATTAAAGAATGCTCCTATAATAATTATGGATGAACCGACTGCAAATTATGATATGGAATCAATAAAAAGATTTAATAAGTTAATTAACACTATTGATAAAACTGTAATCATTGTTTCTCACGAAGAAGATATATTAAGATACGTTGATAAGATTATTTTAGTAAAAGATAAAGAGGTTAATATGTTTAGAGATTATCATGAATATATTAATTATAATAGAGGTAAAAAATGAGTGAACCAGTATACAAATTATTAAAAACTTTGAATGGTTATTTTGTTTATGATAGATCAATGAATTCAATTATTAGATTGAATCATAATGATTATGATGAAATTGTTGAAGCAGAAAATAATAATAGATTTAAAGAAACTAATGTTTATAAAAAACTAAGAAGTAATGGATATTTTAAAGACAATATATTAGAGACTATAGAGCATCCTTGTACTAATTTTACAAAGCATATTTTAGAAAATCATATAGAACAATTAACTCTCCAAGTAACTCAGAGATGCAATCTTAGATGTAAATATTGTGTATATTCAGGTATTTATGATGATAGAAATAGAACGCACGGAGACTATGACATGTCTTTAGATACAGCAATTAAAGCAATTAATTTTTATTTAAGTAAAACCAGTGAAAGTGATAGTTATACATTTGGATTTTACGGAGGAGAACCTTTATTAAAATTTGATTTGATTGAGAAGTGTGTGAATTATATAAATGATAATGCGAAAGATAAAAATGTTAATTATACAATAACTACAAATGGAACGCTAATTAACAATAAAATAATTACATTTTTAGCAAAAAATAATTTTTCAATAGTAATAAGTATGGATGGTTCTAAAGAAGATCACAATATAAATCGAGTTTTCAAAAATGGAGAAGGCTCGTATGACAAGATAATTTCAAATTTGAAAATGATAAAAGAGAATCATCCCGAAATTTTTAAAACAATAAGATTTAACACCGTTTTAAATCCAAATCAAAATTTTCCTAGTTTGAAAACATATTTTGAGGAGGATGATTTACTGGGAAATTCAATGGTAATGATGCAGCTTGTTGATAATAAAAGTTCTGATAGAGTATTGTTCAGTGATGAGTTTTATAGAGCAACTGCATATGATAGATTTAAACTTTATCTTTATATGCTAAATAGAATTGAAGAAAAAAATGTTTCCAAATTAGTACTTGCGGATTATTTTTTTATAAAAGAGCAATATAGCATGATTTCATCAGGATATGCATTACCTAACAAATGTCATCATGGGGGACCATGTATACCTGGAGCAAAAAGATTATTTGTAAATGTATATGAAAAACTATATCCTTGTGAAAGAGTAGGTGAAAACTCTGAAGTTATGATAATTGGTGACTTAGACAAAGGTTTTGATTATAAGAAGGTAAATAGATTATTGAATGTTGGAAAATTAACAAGTACTGAATGTAAAAAGTGTTGGGCTTTACATTACTGTGGAATATGCTGTAAAAAAGCTGATGGTAAAGATGAATTATCTAGAGAAGAAAAGTTATCTTATTGTGCAGAGTCTAAAAAGAGTGCATATTTTCAATTGGCAGAAATTTGTGCTTTAAAAGATCTTGGTTGCTGTTTTGATAAGGAAGGAACAGTTATATGAAAACACTATTTTATCCATTGAATTATTGTAACAGAGAAGTTTTAATATATAAGGATTATTTAAAAGAAGAATTTAGAGACCCTGTGTATTGTACAGAAAAAAAGGACTCAATAAATAATTTATTAGAAATAACAAAAAAATATAATATTGACTTTAAATATGAAGAAGATATATTTAAACTCATAAATAAAATTGATAGTGCTGTAATATTGCCTATAGAGAAAACGAATATAGAGAATTATAAGAATATATTAAAAATAATAGAATCTAATGTAAGAATATTAAATTTAGATGAGAGTATAAAAGATTTATTGATTAATCTTGAAAGAGATAATAATTCACGAGAAATTAAAGATGTAAGATTTGATATTCCAAGAGAAGTTGTTAATATTGATGTACCAGTAATACTTATAGCGGGATTAAATAAATTTTGTGATAAATTTTCAACACAATTACTTATTGGTAATTTTTTTAAGAATAAAGGTTATAATGTATCACAATTTAGCACACGAAAAATTGCAAATTTATTTGGTATAGAAAATTTACCAAGAATAGACTGTATGATGGAATATAGATTTGAAGAGCAAGCTTTACTACTTAATAAATATTTTGTTGATTATATAAAAAATAATCAACCAGATTTAATTATTATAGATATTGAAGAAGGAATTATGCCTATGAATAATAGCATATTAAATAATTTTGGTTATCTATCAAAGCTTTTATCTTTCGCTATACCGATTGATTATACTATCCTAAATATATATTATCAAAGTTTTATAAGTGATGATTTTATAAAGATGTTAGATGAGTACATTGTTGGAAACTTAGGAAGTGAGTTATTTTCTATTGGAATTTCAAATACTATGGTTGAATTCAAGCCTGAAACTCAAAATAGAGAACTTAAATTTTTTCATTTAGATGCAGTTAATAAAGATATTATTGATACTATTGACGGGAAGCTAGTTTTTAATGTACATGATTCAGTTAAATGTGAAGAAGTTTTCAAAAAGTTATTTGCAAAATTAACAAATAATATTAGTATTGTCTAATTGGAGGATTAGTTATGAATAATGATATAAAAAAATTTATTAGAGAACTATTAAAAGATTATTCGAATTGTGAAGCATTTAGTGATGAGACCAATCTTTTTGATATTATACCAGTATATGATTTGTTATATATATTGAATCCAATTGAGAAAAAGTATTTAGTAGATTTTTCACAAATAATTTTAGATAACGATTATAATATTATGACTATAGAAAATTTATCTAATGAAATAGACAAAAAAATTAACTATGATAGTAGCTTTAATAGATGATGGACTTTCAGCAAACATATATAATTTTTTTTCTAAAGCTAAAATTAAAAGTTATCACATAGATAAGAATAACAATTTTTTAGAATTAAAAAGGATATTAAGTTTTAAGAGTACACATGCGGATATATGTTTTAGAATAATTGATTATTATATTAATCAGAATTATGAATTAATTGATATTGATATATCAAATGATTATAGTGAGAATTGTAATTTAAATAATTTGATATTAGCTTTGAAATGGTGTACTTCAAAAAAAATTGATTTGATAAATTTAAGTGTTGGAACAATTTATTATAAAGATTTTTATATAATTGATAAGTATTTAAAGATTCTAAAAGAGCAAGGGAAAGTAATAGTTGCATCATATTCAAATGATATGATTCTCACGCTACCTGCTGCGTCTGACAATGTTATTGGAGTCAGATGTAGCATAAATAATTGTAATTCTGGAGGAGAATATTATTTAGAATCAGATCTTTTTGGGAAAACAGCAGTAGTTTCGTCTGAATTAAATAATTTGTTTCCTAAATTAAGAAAATACTATTTGAATAATTTTAATAGTTATGCAACTGCATATGTTAGTTTTCTAATTTTTAAGATAATAGAGAATGGATCATCTGGTATGGAAGATGTATTAAAGAAATTTGAAGAATTATCTTGCAATTTCAAATTAAAAAAAGATTTCAAAGTATATAATAAAAAAAATAATATCCCATTAGTTGGATTTAATGTAAGTGACAATATATTTTATGATTTCGTTGAAAAAACGAGGGATTATTTTTATTGTGAGAATTACAGAGTGTTTTTCATAGGAGATAAAAATATAAATAACTTTAAGTACGATTATATAAATTATAATGACTTATTAAAGTATCTACAGCAAGATTCAAATTTTAATTTAAATTATATTATAGAATTTGCACAAGTGGATATTTTGTTTATAGATATGGCTGTAGTTAAGAGGGAACATATTTTAATTGATTTAATAGTTTCAAATTCAGATGAAAATGCTTATCATGATAATTTAATAAAATTCGATGAGGCATCATTCTGTAAACATTACCAAAACATATTAAAAAGCGTAATTGAATATTTTAGTTAGATAATGATATCAGGGATAAATGGAGGTAAACAATGAAAAAGATTAAATTGAACAAAAAAGAAAATAGAAGTTTAAATACAATTCAAAAATATGCTTGTGCATGTAAATGTTGGTGTTTATTCCCTTTTACTGTAGATGAAAATAAAACAAATGCATATAATGGTGCACGTTAGAAAGATAATATATATAAGTTATAGATAAATAATAATTAATTATCCCTGATATTATTTCTATATATTGTAGGTGAGGTGCATATGAGTATATTTATTGAAAATTTAGTTAAAAAATATAAGCTAGAAGATCAGGAAATAGAGATATTGAAAGAAGTAACTTTAGAAGTGAATTCTGGTGAATTTATTTCAATTATGGGGCCATCAGGCTCTGGAAAATCAACGTTATTAAAATGTATTTCCACATTGGAAAATTTTGATTCTGGGAATGTTTACTATGATGGAGATAACATAGCATTATATAATGACCAAAAAAAATCTGATTTTAGAAGAAAATATTTGGGTTATATATTTCAAGAATATAATCTATTAGACATTTTTACTGTCAAAGAGAATATAATATTACCTTTGATTATAGAAAGAAATGATAAAAGTTATATAAAAAATGAATTAAAAAACTTGACTCAGAATCTTAATTTGTCAGCAGTGGCGGATAAATATCCTAGTGATCTGTCAGGTGGAGAAAAACAAAGAGTTGCTATTGGCAGATGTTTTATAAAAAAACCTAAATATATTTTTGCGGATGAACCAACCGGAGCATTGGATTCTGTGAATTCACAGAACACAATGAACATGTTAAAAAGCTTAAATGAAAGTGGATCTACATTAATCATGGTTACTCATGATCCTTTCTCTGCATGCTATTCGGATCGAGTGATATTTTTAAAAGATGGAAAGATATATAATGAATTAAAAAAAAGCAATGAATCACATGAAGTATTCCATTCAATGATTTTGAGAACAATTGAAAATATTGGAGGAGAGAGTTGAATTATTTTTATATTGCTAAAAAAAGTACAAAGAAAAATATTAAAAAATATATATCGTATCTTATATCTAATATATTAATATTTACTTTAATATGCAGTTTTAATACTGTAATTTTTTCTAAAAACATGGATGATTTATTAACTTTATTTGATAGCACTTCATATAAAGACTTTTATTACGTAATAATTATATTTTCATTAATAATTGCTATTATACAAGGATGGTTCATATGTTATATGAATAGTTATATGCTTAAAAATAGAAGTAAGGAAATATCTATTTATATGACATTAGGAATAAATAAAAAAGATATCAAATCAATATTATTATTAGAAAATATATTATTATTACCACTAGTAGTAGTGTCAGGTATAATTTTTGGTTTTTTTCTTTCATCTTTCATTTGGAATAAATTATTGTATTTTTTTGATGCTAGCAACAGTTTGATTATATCTTTTTACAAAACTAGCACTATATGCACATCATATTATTTAATTTCTATTTTTTGTAGCCATTTTATTTTAAGTAAAAAGCTTAATAAAGTTACTATAAATTTTTTATTAAATGATTTTGAAAGAAGTGAGAAAAAAACAAGTGGGACCAAAAATAAAAATAAATCGAATATATTTTATGCTATTATTTCATTATTTTTATTATTGTTGAGCATATATATGTTTAATATTCCTACCAACAATATTACAATAATATTCTTAGCGATTCCATTATTATTGGTATTTACTATATTGTTTTTTATAAATATTTTACCTATTTTATTATTACGTATAAGTAATAAAGACTTTTGCAAATATAGTTATCAAAAATTATTTATAGTTAAACTTATTTCTTTTAGGATGAAGCAAACTAAAAGAGTAATTGGAGTAGTCTCTGGATTATTAATAGCATCAATTGTTTGTATTGGTATTGCAGGGTCTTTTTTTATAAAATCAGAAAATATAATCAATGATGATATTTATGATTTCTTTATTATTAATAAAAGTAAAGATAAAGTTGAATATATCAACAATTACAAAATTCTAAAAAAGTATAAAACTGAGGGAGAAATTTTTCAATATTATATTTATGAAAGTATAAGTTCAGTTTTTAATGATTTAAGAAATAACGAATTAGATAAATTTCTTAAAAAGAATAATGGATTAATTAGTGCTTCTGATTTAAGCTATAAAGAATTTAAATTTGATTCTTATATGAAGATAACAGACTACAATAAAATAAGAGAAAAATTAGGATATAATAAAATTAAATTGAAAGATGATGAAATAGTTATACATTGTTTGCCATATTTAAAACAAATATTTATTGATAACAAAGATTCGTTTGGTTCATATTCCTTAAAGGGAATAAATACTGAGAGATTTTCTCAATTCAAAAATTATGTTCATGGGCAAGATTTTATAGTAGTTGTTAGTGATGAGATGAGCTCAAAATTAAATAAAAAGTATCTAATATCAGGAATTATTTTAAAAAATGGTAAAAATAGAATTAATTTTGAAAGTTTAAATAATATTAAAAAGATAAGTTATAGTATGGGAATTGATACAGATGATGGCTTAACTTTATTAAAAGGCAATGATAAAATGTATGCTGGAGGTAAGTTAGTTAAGAAATCATACAATAATTTATTTATTTTAATTTTTCCATTACTTTTTATGGGATTAATTCTATTGATAGTTGGAGTTGCGATAATAACGTTCGAATTTGTAAATCAGTTAAGATTATATATTAGAAATTATAAAAAACTTGAATTATTAGGAATCAATCGAAGAAAAATAAAAAATATAGTAAAAAGGCATGTGGGTGTATACTTTTTAATAATTGGAATAGTAACATCGATATTTTCTGCCTTATCTATTTTTGTGTTTTCAAAAACATATTGGATAAAATCGTATGAAATACCAATAGTAAATATACAATTAAGTTCTTTCATTTTTACTTTTGAATTAATATTATTATATTCTGTAATATTAGGGATAGTTTGGCTATTTTCATATATCTATATTATAAAAAATGTAAATAAAGATTGATAAATATACTGTATGTATTTAAACGTGGAATTATAGAAATAATGATAAGAAATCTATAGCTTGGATTAAATATTGGATTTATATAAATAATTTTCATAATTATTTTTAATCTTGAATAAGGGGATATGAATGATTTTGATAACTAACGGTAGTGTCAAATTTTTTGTGTAAACTCTAACTTGTAAATTTTATCTTCTTAATTCACTATCTACAATTAAATCGTAGATTTGATTGTAGATAGTGAATCACTTACTTCCTCTATCATCATTTTTAGCTCATATCTTACCAATCCAAATCCTAGATGAGTCCATTTGAAAATTTATTACTATATTCTAATATTAGTATATAAATCGCTTTATCAAGGCTTTCTTCATTTGGAAATTGAACTTTCTGTTTTAATTGTCTTTTTATATCTTTATTGAAATTTTTACATATATTATTGGTATACAATCTTCTTCCTATTGATTTTGGAAACAGCATAAAGGTTAATAAATTACCTCTCCACTTCCTTGCCATAATAATTTTCATAGTTTTTCCTATAATGAACAAGGTCAGATAGTTGTTCTTTATTTAAAGAATACTTTTGCATAAGGGTGTTCTTTTTTTCTTGTAATTCATCGAGATTTGATAGTATTTCTTTTGTGTTTGGTAGTTTTTTATAGTTCTCCAAGATTTCTTTAGCGGCTATTTTGTAAACAGAAAGCTCACTATAATACTCTTTTTCAAATTGCTTATCTTCAGGATTTTTCTTGTGGTATTTATGGATCTCATAATGTTTATTTATAAAATTCAAGTTTTTTCATATCTTGTGACAGACTTTTTTATTTCGGTTTACACATCAGAAAAAGAACAAAAAAATCAGGCTAACTAAGATAAAGACATGCTTAACATTTTTTGATTTATTTAGAGGTAGCATTATCTGAGTTTTACATAAGATTGAAGTAAAGAGCAATTTCTAAAGTAAAAGAAAAGTTAAAATAGTATTATAGTAATAATTTTTCTTGAACAAGGAATTCAAAGGATAAGTGATGGAGTATTTTTAATGACTAAAAATTATATAGGAAAGATAATAAAAAATATTCACAAAAGTTAGCTGAAATATCTTATAAAAGCTCTTATAATTATGTTAAAAGTAGGATATATAATATCATTATATAGAATTCCTCGTAAAATTATAGAAAGGAATAATCAAATGAGCGATTATATATTAGAAACTAAAAATTTAGTAAAAAATTTCGGGAATTTTACAGCGATAAATAATGTTAATTTAAAAGTAAAAAAACAATCTATTTATGGTTTAATAGGAGATAATGGAGCCGGAAAATCAACTATTATGAGGATGATATCTGGATTATCTAATAAGAGTAGTGGGAATATAGAGCTATTTGGTAACAATGTTAAAAAAAATTCTAGTTATTTTAGTAAAGTAGGCAACTTAATAGAAACACCAGCATTATATATGCAACTAACAGC
>QWCJ01000284.1_pt1 | contig 19648 bp, 25 predicted proteins | sample 1972501 | NCBI WGS metagenome assembly QWCJ01 (sample SAMN09866711, study PRJNA288562) | Human vaginal metagenome isolate term2_vaginal, whole genome shotgun... | isolation source: vagina | host: Homo sapiens | place: USA: California
GGCAAAGGTGGAGAAGGGAAAGAAGTACACCGCCTCCATGTGGATGATGACACCCGACAAGAACTCCATCGACCTTGATATATACCTTGAGTGCATAGCGTTCAAAGGTGGGAAAGACCCGGTATGGCTCAATCGCCACGTAACACCCATGGAGCGGAACAACACGTGGTACGTACACACCGACACGTTCGGCATACCCGACGGCTACGACACGCTCCAAGTGAACGCAATCGTCGTGCGCAATGGCGACGTCTATTTCTCCGAGATACAACTTGAGGAGGGAGACACACGCTCGGCATGGTCGCCGTATGTGGGAGACAGAGAGGCTTCGCTGGAGAAGTCGGGAATAACGCTCATGCCCGGTTGCTTCCAAGTCGATGCCAAGAAGATGATTGTCAATGGCGACCTACAGGCGAAGTCAGTGCTGGCCGAGAGCCTTACACGATACTCGCTTATGAGAGACGGACGGTTCGAGCTGGGGAGCATCGGTTCGGACACCGAACACCACAAGAACATCGACTCCGCATACGACGGAGACGGCAATCCCGTGCTTCGCTTCTATCGTTCCGACGGCTCAATCATGGGAGTAATCGACGAATCGTTCTTCGCAAGCTCCGCAGTCGGAGACACATGGCAAGAAACCGCTCCGATGGCCAGATTGGGCGACTTCAGATATTCACCGACGAAGCAAGACGTAGTAAGTTACAATGGTAGCTTCAGCACATTCCAAGAGTTCCAATGCGGATTCACGTTGTACGGCGACACGAAGAGATACAACCACACGGGCGAAGGCTTCCCCCCATACTACGACGGCTACACGTACACCGACAGAAAATCGACGATCGCCACGGATGCGGAAATGCAAACAGGCTTCATCCCCGACGGTGTCTATCTCATCAAGCCCGACAAGAATTGGAAATTCTTCAAGAAGGAAGCAACCGGCAACCTTTACATCCGCCTTTATCGGTGCGAGGTGTATGCAGCTGGCAGATTGAGCAATCACTTCCTCATCGAAGAAGTGGCGGACGAAAGCCAAGTGAATAGTATTATCGAGTTGTAAGCACGGCGGAGGCGACCTATTAGAACGACCTTAGTCGATTCGATAGAACGACCATCATCGATTCGATAGAACGGCAACAGTCGATTAGATAGAACGACAAGAGCCGATTAGATAGAGAGATTTTTAACGTCAATATTAACTAAAATTTAAAAGTATGATTACGTACAAAGTAAAGGAGAGACAACAATGCACCTAAAAAGAATATTAACCATCATCCCCGTCTGGTACACCATGCTGTTGCCCGAGGACTACGTGGAATACGGAATAAACGCGATACATCCATGGATTATCGCCATACTCTCCACCATCGTGTGCGACCTCGTGGCGGGATTGCGCAAGAGCCATCTGTTGGGCATCCACATCTCACCCTCCAGGGCGGGACGCGAGACGGCATGGAAGGCGGTGGTGTACTTCTCCGTCGTCATCATGCTCTCGAGCGTGGAGAACGCAGCCCGACACGACTTGCCACTGACACTCTACGGATGCCTGTTCGTCTGCGCACTCGAGGGACTGTCCGTCATCGGAAACATACTCAAGCCAAAAGGCTATTACTTCTCGTTTCGCGACCTGCTGGCAATCGCATGGAACAGAATTACCGGACGACCCAAACGAGAGGTGAGCGACCTATTGAGGGAGGAAAGAATAGAAGTCATCAAGCGGAGGGAACGCGCAAAATGGAACGACGCACCGCCCATGGAAAACAAAAGAAAGGAGAATTGAACAATGGAGATAACGGTAAAAAGAAAATACAAGAAGAACGATTACACGATAGGGCAATTGTTCATCAACGGCAAATACGTCTGCGACACGCTGGAGGACAGAGACAGAGGACTGTCGGACGACATGCTATTGCGTCAAATCATACAAATAAAGGTAAAAGGAAAGACAGCCATCCCCACAGGTCGCTATCAAGTTACGATGACCTACTCGCAACGATTCAGACGCCGACTGCCGCTGCTGACCGCTGTAAAAGGATACTCGGGAATAAGAATACACGCAGGCAACACGCACAAGGACACCGAGGGCTGCATACTCTGTGGGGAGAACAAGCGAAAAGGCATGGTTCTTAACTCCCGCCATTGGACATACGAAGTGATAGTGCCACAAATCGAGAAAGCCGTCGGCAGCGACGAGGTGTGGATAACCATTAAATAACAAGAGACATGACTAACAAGGAATATAAATACGCCATCGCATATCTGTTGGCACTGGCGGCTTTGGCTGTCTTGATTTTTTCGGCTTGCGCCCGCAAAGTCTATGAACACACGGAGACCGTCCGCGACACCGTAAACATCGTGCGCACCGACACGTTCTTACTGCACCGTAGCGATACCGTCCGCATCATCATGCGACAAGAAGAAGTGTCGATTGACGTACCGCCGTCCAATCTGCTCAAAGAGACGAGAGACACCGTCAGCGTACTCTCCAACGGACTTTACGTCTCCGTGGCGAAATGGGTAAACGGCACACTCTCTCACTCGCTGTACTCTCTGCCCGGGGCAAAGATAAGCGGAAAGGTGATAGTGGGCGACACGACGCGCATAAGCAACGACACGCAGTCTCACAATTCGGAGAACACGACCGCGAAGACGCACAACGGCACAAAGTATGTCTATCGGGAGAAGCAGCTGTCACAATGGCAGCGGTGGAAGATGGACTTTGGCGGCTGGGCAATGGGCGTGTTGGCTGTGCTTGTTATCTTATTTGTTTTGAGATTGTTTAATATACGGATTATGCGGTAAAGTGTAAACAAATCTTTTATTAGTTGGTTTGATGTTTAATAAAGGTTAAAGGCAATAATATTTAGTGCAAATATTTAGTTCTTTCGTTTATTATTACTATCTTTGCCATAGATAATTAAAACAACAACTAAAAATAAAAGATTATGAAATCAATCAATGAAATTGCAAGCGAGAATGGTTTACATGTAATCGACACGACTACTGGTTTGAACGGCTATCCACGTGCATTGAAAAAAGCCATTATTGGCTTTGACGATTTCGAGCAAGCAGAAAATCTTGCTGAAGAATATCATCTTGATATTGAAATGTTCACGAAGCGTGACGGTTGGCAGCTTTGGAGCAGAGACAACAATCATGCATACGATGCGTTTGAACGTTCTGCAAGCGACTATGGTGAGAACTTTCAACAGTTTGAAGCGAACATGAGCCAAGATGACTTCTTGCAACAAGTAGGTGCTTCAAGTTATATTGATGAGCTGGCAGATGAAGAAGATGGGCTTGACAGAATAGAAGAATACATGAAAGACTTGAGAAAGTTATACAATGCGATAGCAAAAGCCGCTGACGATGAAATCGTTATTGCAGACGGTGATGTGTACGTTGAGACTATCAAGAAAAAAACAATGCAATATAGTTACGACACAAAGAACTATGTGATTGGTCTTATTAACAATAACGATGATTAAAAGCAATAACGACACCTGCCAACTCGGTGGGTGGCATTAAAACAAAGTAAAGATGACAAATACTGAAGAACTCGTTATCGAGCTTTACCGTAAGAAAACGCCAATTACAAAGATTGTTGCAGCCACAGGCGTATCTATCGCTAATGTGTACGGCATCTTGTCTGAACACAATATTCCTCTGCACAGTGGGCAAAAGACGTACAGACGCACGATTGCGTTCGATGAAGAAACAGAACAGCTGCTGCAACAGGCAAACCCTGCGAACATATCCGCATGGGTGTGCGAACAAATCAAAAAAGCCTATAGCAAATAAAGATATAATACTTGCATGGATAACGATGATTAGTGATAAATATATGGTGAGGTAAAATTACCACACCATATATTTTATTTAATGCTATTCTGTGAATCTTATAATTTTGGCTATTGCTTCGTCAGCATGTTTCCTCATAATTCTGATGTAGTTATATATAGGCCTGTTTCGCTTCATTGATTGTCCTATTGTGTATTCAAGTACTTCAAGCGGTATTCCAAGCTCAAATCCGTATTGCACGAATGTTTTACGAGCAGAATAATAGCACAATCGTTTAGCATCTATTTCTTTTCCTATTTTTCTAAGTGTTCGTCCTATATATCTATTGAAATTCTCATAAGAGAAGTAGTTGTCGCAATGGCAGTAGTTCGTCCTCCGTGTCGGAGGCTTTGCAATAGTCATCTGTCTGCTTGCCATCCTCCACATTGCTTATAAGTTTATCGGGGGACGAAAATTCTTTTAGCCGCTTTAATTCTTAAATAGTTGATTATTTCTTTGCAAAGGCACTTGTTCGTGATGAACAGGTGCTTTTTTTTAATTTTAAAACCCAACCTATCCTCTCGGACCGATTGGGGAAACTAACCTAAATTAGATATGAAAAACAATCTTAAGCATTGTCTATTTCTTTTTTTATCTCCGGATTGAGTTCTATTGCTTCCATTCCGCTGTCATTGATGTACTTCTCGCTCGTCATCTGGCGTTCTATGATTTGAAAAGATAGTTTGCAGTTATCATCACTCTCTATGTCTATGTCGCCACAATCGGAACAGATTGCTTCGGTTAGCAATCCCCAATTATGCTTGCATGCCGTCAATCTACCATCGGCGAATGTTTCTCGGAGCATGATGTTTCCTGTTTTCGGGGCTTTATCAAAAAAATCATCAAAGATGAACACTGCATATTTTACCAACTCGTTGGCACAGATAATCGTGGATTTTATTTGCGTGTCTGTTTTATTGTGCTTGTCAAGCAACTGTTTGATTGCCATGCGGAAGTTCGCCACATGACCGTTTACTCTCTCTGCAACGGAATCGAGGAAATCCATGTATAGTTGTCGCTTGTCTATGTTCGCCGCTCTGTTAATCATGTCATTATAATTGGCACGCTCGAACACCTTGTATCCTTCTATGGCTTTGTTGCAGAGCTGCTTGTTTTTGAACTTGTAGTATTTCGTCGTCTTTATCGCTCCAACGGCATCTATCATTGCCGTATTGACCATATCGTTTACTGGACCCACAATGACGTGATACAAGGCTGATAGTCGCTTGTATTTCTTCAGTATTTCTTCTTGGTTTGTCATCTTGCTGTTGTTTTAATCTCCATTCTGTCGTATGCTGCTTGTCCGAATACTTGCCACGTGCCGTTGTCGAACTCCGCTATGATGTCGCCAGGTTCGGCTGCGAGTCGTCCCTCCGTTGCCGACGGATAAAGGATGGCGTAGGGCTTTTGGTTTTCCCCCTTCTCTATGGCTCTTATGCACGGCAGCTTGAATATGTCGTTTATGTTAATGCCGCTGAATTTTATGGTTTGTTTTATTCTCATTGTCTTGTGTGTTTTGGATTTATCTTTTCAGTCCGAACTCATTTAATAATTCGGTGTATTCGTCTTCCCAATCCGTTTCGTTCTGCTCGGCGTCGAGTTTGGCAATCATTCTCAGTCTTGCCTTTACCGTTCGCGGCAGAAGATGGCGAAACTTCATCGAAAGGATTTGCCCGATGATTTCCGCTCGCCGTTGGGTGTATATTCTCTTTTCCATTTTTTATTTTTGTTAATTTCTTTACTAAAGGTTTAAAAGCCTTAATTTGTTTGCTTGTGCATTTCTTTCTTTTTACCTTTGCCGTGCAAATTACTCAGGAGAAAAAACCTCCTTTCGGTGAGCTACCAAAAATCACCGCCCTGATCTCTCAAGAGATTAAGCCTGCAATCCTGTAAGTTGCGGGCTTTTTTTGTTGCACTTTGGTAGAGTGTAACGAGCGTTCAATACAGGTTGAGCGCAAACAAGAAAGGAGGTGTTTTGAATGAGTAATTTGCAAGAAAACGGCAAGGTCCGTATCTTTTGCCCTTACATTGTAAGGAACGGCAAACGGATTTATCCGAAGAAGGCGAGATTTTTCTCGTTTTTAGTCGAATCTAAAGAAACGGCTTGATGCTGTTTTCAGGAGTACTTACAGGGTACTCCTCTTTTTATTACTCTCCCCCTATAACCAATCAGGACTGGTGAGTGGTGGGGAATCGAACCCCTGTCGTCGGCCAAGTTTTAATGTTCCGCTACCATTCGGATATAGCCACTCTTTTCCATCTTTTGCCGTTCTACTTAATCGACCGTTGTAAAGGTGTACGCCTCCACCCATGGGTTGCGCTCCCAAGTGTCTTTGCCGCAGATTTTGTTGATAAGTGAAGCGTAGGCTAATTTCGGTGTTGGAAATAATTTTATATTACCACTTTCAGTTTCTCTATGTGATTCCTTTTCCCAATCCCTTACCATCAGCCCATCAACATAATATCCGATTGTCGCTTTTCTTATGCCCTCTTTCAAGCAGTCATCGTCTGATATGTCCTGCAAGCGTTCGACCCTTACATCGGTAATCTTGATGTGGTGTGGCATGAGGTCGGCACGGACGAACATTTTGTTAGTGTTCCCAGCAACGTCATGCCCGAATTTATCGAATTGTGGTTTTTTAATGTCTAAATAACATTGCGCTATCGCTACCACTTCCCCAATCTTGTATCGCATCATCTTTTCCGTTTCCTGCCAACTGCCGATGGGTATTTCCTTTTTTATGACACGTCTTGTCATTGTCTTCGTTCCATTTAGCACCGCTTGGGTGAGCAGGAACTTGTCGTTAAACATTATCTTCTTCATTTGCTTGTCTTTTTTAATTCTTCGATAAGTGCGTCTGCCCACTGTACACAAATATTAGCATATGCCGTTTTGCTTACATTTGTTTTGGTAAATGACGCTGACAACACATCTTTTGCTATCTCATACCTGCGTTGCTCCCATTCAATGCAAGACAAGTTTAACTCAGAAAATAAGAATACTCTACCATCATTTGTGACAAACTCGGTGCATCTATGCTGTACTGTCTTTTCTCCATTTGGACGTACGTCTATAATTTCTCCTGTTTCAATAACTTTTGCTTTCATATCATTTTGTTTTATCTAAAACCAAACCACCATTCAAAACGTGTTGTATCATACTTTCACCACCTTTTAGCATTTTCTTGAAAGAAGGTCTGCGAAATTCAAATACCTTGATGTCTTTTGGAAATGTACCTTTTCTATATGTATTTTTATGCGTCATTGTTCTACCACAACAATCGCATTTTATACAGAATGGAGTTACGCCTTTGTCTGCACAGGTGGTAAATACTTCCTTGTGGCATACTTCGCACACATAGCCATGAATTTCGTCACGGCCATCGTAACACTTAATGTTTGCAAGGTTATTATACCTCTTTTCAAGTTCTTTTCTTTTCATGTCATTTTGCTTTAATTCACTTATTAAAATTATTCTCGCACCACTCGTAGAATGATGCTGCTATCCTCTCTATATCGTCGATGAGCTGACCATCATATCCCAAAATTAAATCTCTCTTTCCATCAGAAATAGGAGAGGTTATAATATAGACATTAACGGAAAAGGCATCACCATCGGAAAATATTTTCTCGAAGTCCTCATAATCATGCACTGCGAACTCAATCTGAAAAAAAGAATTGTCCGATTTGTCTTTTTTTGGGGCTTTAAAAAATCCCCAATCCTCACCAAGGTAGGATGATTGAATGTACTTCTTGTAGCCTCGCTTTTCCAGTTCTGCTGCGAGGATGTTGTATTGTTCTTTTGTCATTGTCATTGATAATTAAACACGTTACCTACTACAACCTTTTCAAACGCATCTATCCATTGTTGCCATACGCTGCAGTGAATATCTTTCATTACAGCTTCAAATCGTGTTTCCTTATCATTGTATTGTATAACATGTTGGTAGGCATCGCTTTTTATGATGTCCCCCTCAAATATCTTCACCCCGTTCGCATCTTTCAGCCCAGTGTACTGACCCACGCTGTCAGCTTCTACCACATAGTCCTCGTATGATGCCAAAGGGTTCACAAACTCATCGGGCGCAATAAAATGCTCGCCACTGTTCACACAGTAGTAGCCGTATAGCCACTTTTTGTTTTTCTTGTTCCACCCACGAAACAGTATCTCTCTTTTTGCCATTGTTGTTATATCTCTTTTAGGTTAAACATTTCCGCTTGCGTGAAGCCCTCGTGTCATGGGATTAAGCATCGTCCCATTTCTATGAATTTTTTGTAATCCTCTCGGCAAATGCGCCACTCGTCTTCTGAATATTGGAAAGCCCAGTCAATACCGAACTTATCAATCATCTGTTCTTTCGCTTTTCCATAGTTTTCCGCTACTTCCACATGGTAGCAGTTGCGGTGTGGCGTATCTATTCCGCAGCCGAACGTAAAGTAATATCTGTTCATTGTTTTACTTGTTTTTATCATCAATACTCCACAGCTTCTTGCCTGTTGATGAAGAAGTGTATGCCGTGCGAGCACTCATTCCACCGGTTGTCGTTGAAGCTGTCTGGGTACGCCATTTCGCCTACCTTGTACACGCAGGGGGCATACTCTGTGTTGGTGTTGATTATCTCAACGAGGTGTTCGTTTGTCTCCATGCTGGTTATCTCCAGCACCTTAGCTTTATCGCATCGGCATTTGTTGGTGGTGGCAGAACTGCGTTTTGCGTCCTCCGGGATGAGCAGCTTGACAATGCACTTGTTTACTTTCTTCCATCCAATGAAAGCTCCATCGCTTGGGCAGGCAAGCGGGATAAAGGGGATGTTTTTTGCACCATCCAAGTATGCACCACCCAAGTATGCACCACGCAAGCATGCATCACGCAAATCGGCATCACACAAGTCTGCACCACCCAAGTCTGCATCACGCAAGTCTGCACCACCCAAGTCCGCATCACCCAAGCATGCATCACGCAAGTCTGCATAACGCAAGTCTGCGCCACCCAAGCATGCACCACGCAAGTATGCGCCACCCAAGTCTGCATCACGCAAGCGTGCATCACGCAAGCGTGCATCACGCAAGCATGCACCACGCAAGTATGCGCCACCCAAGTCTGCACCACGCAAGTCTGCACCACCCAAGCATGCATCACGCAAGTCTGCATCACGCAAGTCTGCATCACACAAGTCTGCACCACCCAAGTCTGCACCACGCAAGTCTGCATCACGCAAGTCTGCACCACCCAAATCTGCATCACCCAAGCATGCACCACGCAAATCTGCGCCACCCAAGTCTGCACCACGCAACCGCACGTTCTGCCTTACCGCTTCCTCAACGGTTTCCTTTGCACTGTTGCCTTCCTGCTCGTGAGTGAATAACGCATTGCCATAGAGGTCTTTAATTTCAATTTTCGTTTTCATCGTTGTTTTCGTTTAGCTCCTTAATAATTCGTTTTTCTCTCTCTGATAATTCCCACACTATCGCTTCTCTCGCCGCCGCTTTCTCTGCCGCCGCTTTCTCCGCCACCGCTCTGTCAGACAGCAGAAAGCCGCCACCGAAGATTCTCTTGCTTACTCTTTTTTGAGAGTCCAATGTATTGATATACAGACAGTCTTGTTTCCTGATCTTGAGCGACACCCCATGCTTAGGCAAGCGTGACAGAAGGGCGGTCGATGTTACGCTCTTGGGATAGTCGAACACGGGTAGTGGATTCCCCTTCGCCTTTACACACCTGTCGTTCACCTTTTTTACCCTTTGGTATAAATCATGACATGCCCATAACCGCACGTCTCCGAACAGGTTGGAGATAAATGAAGTGCCCACGGTGGCACCGTTTTCATACGTTACATCCACACCGCATATTATATAAGTGATGTCTATATCCGTCCTCTTCGCAATTTTTGTGGCGCCCAATGTAAGGGTGGGGGCGAACAGAAAGAACTTCACACCCGACGTGACATAGAAGTTAATAATCTTTGATAAGATGGAGAACGGCGGGTTGTCCACCACCACGCAGTTGTCGGGATAATGTTCCACCTTGTAGTCTCCCCCAGGGTAGAACGGCCGTTTAATCTCCTTTTCCCTTAGGTCCACGTTCTCGCCGAGCCATTCCAGAACGTTGTCGTATATCTCTGGCGGTGTGTAGCAGTCATCCGTAGTCTTCTTTGGCTTGAACTTTTCCACGAATCCCTCGTAATCGTTAAGCACGCTCTCCCTGGTATTCTTTTCCTTTTTTGATCCGCCCACCTCAAGGGGGAATAATTGTAGCTGCCTTCCCATTCTCACCTCCTTGTGTTTTCCGTTTTCTGTGTCATCACATACAGTTTCTCCGCCAGACTGTCTCTCTCGGCACGTGCCTTGCCAATCTGCACCATGCTCACGAGTACGGATGCAATGATTACCACCGTTACCACAATCAGCGGATAACGCTTGATAACTCTCTCGTGACACCATACGGCAAGGTCGGCTATCGCCAGTGCCAAGTGTCGGATGCTCCGCAGCAGACAGATGCCGCTCATGGCGATGTTGCTGCGCTGTTTCTTTTCTGATTCTCTCTGTGTGAAATCTATTGTACTCATATTTCTGTTATGTTTAGTCTTTTAAGTAATACGGTGTTGTGTACCCCGCTCCTTGCAATGACAAGTCAGCACACCATTCCGGTGACTGACTGAACAACGCCTCCACCTCTTCGAGTGTCTGCCCTTGCTCCGCCTCCACAACAATCTCGTCGTGTATGTGGATCACCACATTGAGCCCCCTCTCGTCTGCTTGCAGCAGCACGTGTCCGAGTATGTCTCTGACGATGGCCTGTACGATGTTCTCCGTGAGCTTTCCGCTACCTCCACATAGTAGCAGTCGCGGTGTGGCGTATCAATGCCACAACCAAATGTAAAATAATATTTCTTTTCCATCATTTCAATATGTTTTAGGATACATACCCCACCGCTTCTTGCTTGTTGATGAAGAAGTGTATGCCATGCGAGCATTCTTTCCACCGCTCTTTATCAAACTTGTCGGGGTAGACCATTTCACCCACTCTACACACGCACTTGGCGCATTCTTCGTTAATAATATCATCAAGGTGTTCGTTTGTCGTTAAATCTATTATCTCCAGTACTTTCGCCTTGTCGCATCTGCATTTGTTAGTTGTGGCAGAGCTGCGTTTCGCATCCTCTGGTATGAGCAATTTCACAAGACAGCCTTTTATTTTCTTCCAACCAATAAAAGAACCATCACTTGGACAAGCAATCGGGATAAATGGGATGTTTTTTGCACCATGCAAGTTCGCACCACGCAAGTCCGCACCATGCAAGTTCGCACCATGCAAGTTCGCATAATACAAGTCCGCACCACGCAAGTCCGCACCACGCAAGTTCGCACCATGCAAGTTCGCATCACGCAAGTCCGCACCACGCAAGTCCGCACCATGTAAGTCCGCATCACGCAAGTTCGCACCACGCAAGTTCGCACAATACAAGTTCGCACCATGTAAGTCCGCATCACGCAAGTCCGCCATACATAGCGACACATCTTGTTTTACAGCTTCTTCAACGGTTTTCTTAACACTATTATCTTCACATTCATAAGTGAACAAAACATTGCTAAAGATGTCTTTAATTTCAATCTTCGTTTTCATTGCTTTATCTGTTTTTAATACTTTCAAATTGTTCTGTTATAGCATTATCTCCAACCCATAATGCGCTGCCTGTACACGTTTGCCTGTCGCTTTACGCATCTCACGCACGAACTTCCGCTCATCGCCATTGCCGTCAGACAAATGGATAAGCAAGATATATGTGGTAAGATGAAGGTCTATCCGCTTGGCTATCTTGATAGCGTTCTGCAAGGACATGTGGCTTCGTTTGATACGGTCTTTCAGCCGTTCATCCAAATGACTTCTATACAAAATGTAGTTATCGTAATTCGCCTCTATCATCCAAAGGTTTATATCCTTGAAGTCGTAGTTGATATATTTTATGCCGTCTTCCGTCATCACATCACGAGCAAAAGCAGAGCAGTCGGTAAAGAAACAGATGCGCCCACAGTCCTCATGCTTGATTAAGAAGCCACAATTAGGGCAACGTGTCCCGTCCGTGTTGTAATGAATAAGGGGAAAAGGAAGCACCTCAAAGCCGCCTTCCCGAAACCACACACCCTCTTTGTATGGCTTAGCAAAGGTTCTATTGAGGTGTTTCTTTTCAATCGTGTCTTCTGAAGATCTGACCGTAATGCCTAACTCTGTGTATTGATAAGCATAGGCTGCATGGTCGCCATGTGCATGGCTCACAATAACAGCTACCACTTTTTCCACATTCCAATGAAGAGCCTCCTTTACCTTTTTATCGAAAGGCAGTCCGGCCTCAATAATAAGAGCCTCTTCCTCATTTTGCAAAACATAGCAGTTGCCGTTAGAGCCACTACCCACGACCGTCAGATTCATAGACATACTACTCTTTAGACTGGGCATTTGCGCGTTTTAGAGTCTGCCTGTTTATTATTAAATAAGTCGTTCTCTCCCTGTCGCTCTTCTTTTATCTCTTCGTAAGAGGCAGACTCCTCAAAGTCATCGTGGTGTTCAACATCTACCTTTTCTATTTGTTGCACATCATTAGAAGTACCGTTTGCAAGGTCTCGTTCCACATCGCCTTGAGGTTGAGCCATAAAAGCCTCTTCGTCATTATGTCCGTCTTCTGTGCTATCAAGCTCTATCTTGCAAGCCCTCGCAATAACCGTTTTCTTTGCCATTTGGTCTGTAAAATTCAAGTGCGCCCCACTATTTCCACGAGCGGCACCCTGTCCCCATGCCTTGCGTATCATATCCATCGTCATCACCTCAAGGCGAGTTGATCCGTTTTTATACACAACGACCGCGTATGCGCCCACTATCTTGGCATTATCCATGTTCGCCATGGACGTTTCATGTTTTACGAGCTGCAACACACCTTTATCATCCACTGTGTACACGAAGTTATCTGCTTCGTAAACAACCTGTGCGTTCACAGATGCGATGTCTGTGTCTCGCTTGGCTCTCATCAGTTTACCAGTGTAACGCTCCCAAAAAGAGAGTTGATTACCAGTAGGAATGAAGTAGCAGTGCTGCATAGGATGTTCGCCACGCACCACCATGTCGAGCAAGCAATTGGCGATACTCTCTTTAGAGCAAGTATCAATAGCCTTCTGCTTATCCCTTGTTTGCACGTTTTGTAGGTAAAGCCATGCCGACTTGAGTGCATTTCCAGCTTCATATCCTTTTGGCAATGTTATCTCGCCAGCTTTTTGCATGATAGATACACGTTGCAATACCTGTTGAGAGATATTGTCCGCTGTGCGTGTGAGGGCTGTTTGATTTTGTGAAAGCGGCTGTGTAGCCACCGTTTGTGTTTTGTTTTCTGTTGTCATTTTATTTATTGTTTTATAATTGAAATTTCTTGTTATACAATGCTTCTCATTGCTGTTCGTTTACGACCGTCAATTGCTCATCACGACTTACCACGAGACGGATTTGCTGACAGGAAGTAGGAAGAATGTCGTTACAGCTCTCTGCATTGTCAATGATGATTGGCGCATACATATCGTTGTAAGTATTCATTGCTCGAATCAAGTCAATGCCGGCATTGATTTTCTCGCTGTTTGATAAGTCGTTGTATGGTACTCCGTGCATAGTCAGCACACAAGTAGGTTTTGTGGAGCCGTTGAGTAACGTTTCAAACATCTTGAACTTGATGAGCATAAAGAGTTTATTAACCCTTTCCTCCAAGTTTTGAATAGTAGCCAATTCAAGATTAGCAGCCGTATAATCTTTACGCTCCAAATCCGTTAGTTGCTGATTGAGTTGCTTCATCTGTGTGGTAAGTTGTTCAATGCGTTCTTCCCTCTCTGCAATGAGCTTTTCTTTTGAAAGCGATAGGTTGAGTTCATCACGTTGCCGTATCAACTCTTGTTTTTTATCCTTAATCGTTTTTGTGGTAGAAGATTCTCCATCCTTACAAATATCATTAAGTTTTGCTTCCTGCTGTTCGATTTGTTGTGACAGATGTTTCCAATCATCATTATCATGGAAGTCCACTTGTTCCACCTTGTAAGCCTTCTGTTCGTTTTCCTGACCCTGCAATGAAGAGACCTCTGTGGTTAGCATGTCAATTTTCGTTTGCAGTTCGTTCAGCTCCGCTTCGATTCGCTGTTTTGCATCTTTCAGAGCCTTCGCCTCCACATCCAGCCTGTCCTGCTCAGCCATGTGCCTAACAGTCCATTGCTCATGCGCTTTCTCTTTCAGCTCCTCAATATTTTCAGACGGCAGTCGTTGCCCACAATGCGGACAAATTTCTTGGTCTTCATTCCACACGAATGATTTACTCTCTACATCTTCCCATTTTTTACGGAAGTCATCAGTACGCAGTTCTATCTGTTGTAGTTCCTGCTTCTTCATACGCAATGCGTCCGCTTTCATGTCGCGTGAATGCTCCGTATCTTTCAGCTTTTGCAGTATGACGTTCTGTGCATTCTCATGTTCTGCACGCTTTGCTCGGTTTTCACTTTCAATTTTATTAACAATCTCCTGTTGTTGGTATTTCAGGGAATTAACGAGTTGTCGTTGCGTAGCCTTTTTTTCGTAGTCTTGCGAGAGTTTAGCCGATGCGTCCTGCAACTGGTCATCATATTTTTTTATATCCTCATCAATTTCGTTCAATCTTTTACGAATAGCTGCGAAATCAGTCTCCCCATCAGATAGACCCTGCAAGATTTGTTGATTTTCTGTAATCTTGTTTGGGATACTCTCCATTTCGGTCTTGATACCTTTTATCTGATATGAGAGGTGGCTACGGTACTCCTTCAAATCCTGCCCGTCTAATTTATCAATCAACTGTTTGAACTCATCTTTTTGTTTTGCTATCTCTGAGAGAGGAATATCCCCCACCATTTTTATGAGCAAGGCACGCTGTTCTTCTGCTTTCAGGCTTGGGAAATATGCGGGATTGGTGATGGCACGAAAGAGAGCCTCATTGCACAAAGCGTTCACTTCTGCTTGATAATCCTTGATGGTGTATTTGTTTCCATTGATATAGCACTCGGTAGTATGTCCCGTCAGTATCTCTTCAAGCTGTCCTTTCGATTTTCCCCATGTCTCCTTTCTCACTTTTTTAAGCACGAGTTCTCGATTGTCGGCAGAAATAGTCAGCGTAACACTATTTTCCAAACGGTTAATCACGTTATTGTTTTCATCTTTTGGGTCTATGCCGAATAAAGAAAGTCCTTCACTATTCTTTCCAAACAGAACCCAAAAAATAGCATCCGCTGTAGTTGTTTTCCCCGTGTGGTTCGCACCGAGGATGTTTGTTACCAATGGTGAGAACTCAATCGTTAGGTCTTTTACCCCTTTGAAATTCTTTATTTCAATTTTTCTAAAAGTTATTTTCATAAAATAATTGTTTGTTTATTTTACTTATCCCTGAAATAATACTCTATACATTTTTGTGTGTAAATTCTTGCTTGTGATGGACTTATGTTGTAAACAGGCATTGATAACAACCTGTCACAAGATTGGCTTTTGCAGCTTACTTTGCGAACCTTTATTAAAGTACCATCACAAGTTCTTGCATTGTTTTGCTTTCTCTTGTTGCTGAATATTCCAAACAGGAATAATTTTATCTCATCATCGTCCGTATCTACTACCTTTATCTGTTGGTTGTCTTTCTTTCGGCAAAAGTCCACAAGGTAGTATGGTTCTTCTTCGTCTTTGAGTTTCATAGTTGTTCATTCTCCTATATTATGGAGACCACTTTCTGCTTTTTTGCTGTATATCACCTACATTTACAGTGCATTAACACCCATATTTTCTTTGGCTCTTTTGCAAGAAATAGCTGTATATCACATACATTTACAGTGCATTAACACCTGATGGATATTGGTCTGGGTTTGAAAAACGCTGTATATCACATACATTTACAGTGCATTAACACCGGATAATGTGTGGACGTGCAGCGGAGAACGCTGTATATCACATACATTTACAGTGCATTAACACCGGATAATGTGTGGACGTGCAGCGGAGAGCGCTGTATATCACATACATTTACAGTGCATTAACACCATGCTTTGTGTATCTGTCTGATATACAGAATTGTAAGTGATTTCACGAGTGAATAATTCCTCATGTTAAGGGTGTACAGCCACCCCGAATATTATTTTTTTATTTTTCAACTTTCAGTGTTATTCCAGACATTTTACACTTGTAACCGATTTTCTCTTTCAAACCGTAGTAAGACCAATTACGCAGCACGAATGGTTCTCCGTTCTGATTATCCTCTTTCGCTTTTTCCTCTCTTCGAGTTTGGTTCATCAAAACGATAGTACCACATCTGTGCTTGATGGCTAAATCGACCAGCATACGAGAATAGGTGTGAAGTTTGGTATCAACGTAGTTATTCTCCTTGTCATGCCATCTGTCTATGGCTTGACACTTCTTCTTTCTGCCTTTACCCCCGACAGAATATCGGTTATTGATTTGGCAGCGTTTCACCGCTTCTTGTATCTGCCTTCTTCTGTAGTTAAACTCTTCCTTAGTGCCTATCTCAAATGTCTTAAAACCGTTATCATACTCTTTGTATGCTTTCACATCGGTAGTGCATACGATAGGATTCATAACACCCAAGAAAGCGAATAGTTGCTTCTTTTCATCAACCTTGGCTTCTTGTTTTGGTATATCCACGCAAAGGAGCAGAAACACCTTATTCTTGTCGAATTTAAGAGATGATGTACACATCTTATACTCACCACTGATTACTCTTTCTACAATCAATCTATTACCGCTCCTGTCCCGTCCAAACTTGCATTGAAACGGAACACCAATCAAAGTGAAGAAACATCCGTTGTGCGTTTTACCATCTTTGTCTTGATAGTCAGCAAAGCGAAGATTGAGAAACCTATCCGCCTTAAATGGTATCGGCATATTTGATTTGTAGGAGCGCAGTGAGCGTTTCCACATACCTTGCTTGCGGTCGTCTTGGTACATTTTCTGTGCGTTTTGCAATATACTTGATACCATACCCATATCTATCTTTCCTTTGAATTTCTCACTTGCTGCAACGTATGGAGCATTTTGCTTGGTCGCTTTCTGACCCTTACATCCGAGATATTCCAAATTTTCCCTATTTTCTTCTGATAGGTAAGGAGTAGTATTATCCAATATAAATAAATGTGAAACACCCATATTTGCAACTTGAACGGCTATATTTCTGTTGTCGTAAAGTTTATCGTAGTACGACTTACGCAAGTCTTTGTCGTCCTCGCACACAAAGACTTCAATCTTTCTTGTAATGACCATATTTAAGTAGATATTTTTTTATTGCGCTCTCTGTATGTACCATACAAATCAGTATGCTATACACCGAATGAAGAGATGATGAAAGCTTCTTTGAGGCTGTATGTACCACACAAATCAGTATGCTATACACTGTAGTTCACATCTTGTAGGAGCCTTGAATGGCTGTATGTACCACACAAATTAGTATGCTATACACTATGTTTATTATAACTACTTGCATAACAAATTGTTAGGCTACTTGCCGAGTGGTAAAATCTCCCTCAGCTTAAAGCGGTACAGCCCGCTCGAATTGTTTTTTTTGCGCTCACTCCCAATTCGATTGCAGCACCATATTTCAGTGCAGAGTGAACTTGGTGTTGATAGACCACTATAAAGCGGGAATCGAACCCGCAACTCGTTACCACAACCTCCACCAACGAGCCGAGTCGAACGGCATAAATCCGTTATCCCATATCTATATTCAATATTATATAGGTATAGGATTATATTGTTCTATGCCGTAGCGACCACGAACCCCAAGCTCGTGTTCTTATCAGTCTATAAAATAATTGAGGATTTTCTGACTTTTGGCATATAAGTTCGTTCAAATAAAAAAATAGCCGCCTATTCAGTCCCTTATGTAGTCTCGGCATCTCTGCTATACATAATCACCTTTCAGCTTTACTGTGCCAAATAGTCAAACAACGCTTGTAATTGGATTACGAGTGCAAAGATGCATATTTGTTCTGTTTGTACCAAACATAGAGCATATTAATATTTTTGTTTTAAGATTGTTTATATTTAATAATGTAGCAAAATTGCTCTGTTTTAATAGCTAATAAAACCTCTAAAAATAACATATTCAGTTTATCTTCAATAGTTTATAAAAATATACAAGTGTAAGAAGTAAAATAAAATTATCCATTACTAATAAAACACGAATTGTTAAACAATATTAAAAACTTAAATGTTTTTGTTCTTTTTGTTCGGTATGTATAATATAAGTAATATCTTTGCAATGTGCATTTGTGACGGATTTGCATAACGAAATAGACGTTTATCCTTCACAGGAAAACTACATATTTAATATGCGATAAGCCTCGGCAGTTCCGTCACAACTGTTGGGGCTTGTTGTTTTTATGCCTTGCCTCAATTTTAACAAATAAAATATGTCAAAGCGGAAACTTTACATCAGCATCGAAGAAAGCATATTGGCGTTTCAGTTAAAAGAGACAGCCGAGGCTTACATCTTTGCCATGATGTTAAAGGCTTCCGCACGTTCCTCAAGGATAAATAACCCGTCTATCCGAAATCTGAAATCCATCCTGCACATTGGTAATACAAAGTGCTGTCGTGCGCTCAAGAACGCAGTAGCAGCAGGATATGTTAGATATGAAGGCAAAACGTTGGTTGCCAATCCAATGAAGAACAACAAGGATAATATTAGACCAATATTCTTTGAACGAGCCGAGCATAAACTGGACGGAAGTCTTGACTGTAAGGTATCGTTCCGTGAAATGGAGAAACTCATCAGAGAGCAGGTCATTATCAATCACGTAAAGAAACAGAACCTTTGCGAGAAAACGTATAAAGCAGTTACCGATGGCGAGGTAGGCGGAGAAAGGCTCACATCTGAGCAGATTAAAGTCTATCGCCGTAGGAAGAATCGTTTGTCTCATACAAAGGAGTTTCATAAGGGATTGAGCCTTGCTAAGGTCATGCGTATTCTCCAATCCTCTCGCTATGCAGCACGTAAGTTAATGCGTGGTCTTGTTGGTACAGGCAAACTTGTCAAAAACGAAGTTCTTGAAGAAACAGGAATTGACCCAAAGAAATTTGGATGGCAAGCTAATCGCTACATGAAAGAAATCGGATATGGAGGCTATTTCCTCTATGTTGATGGTAAAATCATGTGCCAACGTTCCAACGTCTATGTTTGTAATGACAACTTAAACTCAAAGTATTATGCTAAATGATATTTTTTTGGGGCGTGTTCCCAAAAGCGAACCCAAATATAAAGCAGGTAATTCCTCTATGGGGGATGCAAGGGGGTATAATAATATTAACTCTAAGAGTAAGAGACAACAACGCACACGTATGCGTAAGACTGTGAACGATAGGTTTTTTGAAGAGTTGTGTACAGAAATCGACTTGTTCGACCAAGAAAAGTCCTTTCCCGAGTGGATTTTTGACTTTCGTGAGAAAATTTTGTCGAAAATTTCCAAGAAATTCCGCTTGATGTGTCAGATTTTGAAAGAAACAGGATTAAGTTTTAAGATCAAATACCCGTTAGAGATTGAGGGCAAGTGGAAATTTGCCGACATCTATATACCCAAATACGAACTTGTCGTCTTGCTAATCAGCGAGTATGAAATGATAGGACTTCCATGTCATTCTAAAAGCAACCGAGAATTGTTCTTTGAGAATTATTACTGTCCGCTAAACATAGAAATCCTCATTCCAACTCATTGAGACACAATAGTTCGGATGACAGCATATTAGTGACAAGCCCCCTTATTC
>QWCJ01000315.1_pt1 | contig 19566 bp, 19 predicted proteins | sample 1972501 | NCBI WGS metagenome assembly QWCJ01 (sample SAMN09866711, study PRJNA288562) | Human vaginal metagenome isolate term2_vaginal, whole genome shotgun... | isolation source: vagina | host: Homo sapiens | place: USA: California
AGCAAAAAAAGTAATCGGTATAGAAATCGTAAAACCGGCGGTCGAAGACGCCATAAAAAATGCAAAAGCAAACCATATAGAAAATGTGGAATTTCACGCCGCCGACGCAGGAAAACTGATGCCCGAACTGTACCAAAACGGACTCAAACCCGACGTAATCGTCATGGATCCCGTAAGAGCAGGTTGCGCGGAAAACGTATTAAAAGCCGCCGCCGCCATGAATCCCAAAAGAATCGTCTACGTCTCCTGCAATCCCGCCACTTTCGCAAGAGATGCGGCCATTCTGAAACAGGAAGGCTACAGAATCCGGAAAGTACAGCCGGTAGACATGTTCCCCCAGACCATGCATGTGGAGACGGTGGCGTTGTTGTCAAGGAAAGACACATAAGAGGCTCAAAAGCCCTTGAAATAGGGCACTTTTCGGCTTCCGGCAGATTCAAGAGTGTCGAGTGGATAATCGCTCTGCGGTAACTTATCCAAGGGTTGCTCCAAGGATGACTTCGATAAAAGGTGTGAATGTTGAGTTGCCGGATTAGATGTCACAGAGTTGAGTTGCCGAGATAGATGTTAGGGTAGTTGAAGCGGCGAGATAGATGTCAGAAAGGGCAATAGAAATGGTCAAAACGCCTGTATTGTGGGAATGTTAACTTCCGTTGCTTGTTTATAGGAGCTGCTGCGAATAAGCTGGTAGCAGGAGGTGGTCATCATGCTATCAGATAATATTAAAAAATATCGTAGGGCTCATAAAATGAGTCAGGAAGATTTGGCTGACGGTGATAGCGATAGCAATCATGGGAGCTGTCAAAAATGAAATAGCAGCAATTGTTCTTTCAGCAATTCTGCTTGTTGCAGTACTGATCATTTTGTATAGAAATATGTCCTTGCTGTCGGTGGGGGTTAATAGCACCGGTAACACGCGCAGCATGAAAATAGTCATAGTATTTGACATAGTGCTGGTTGTCGTTTTGGCGATATTTGGAATCCTCATCAGAACCGATAAGATCCATTTGGCCGATAATCAGGAAGCACTGTTTGCTTCAGTTATTGTTACAATCGTTATCATTTTTACTGGAGTGATCGCTCCACGCCTACCTCACAATAGGTATACTGGACTACGGCTGCCTTGGACAGTTCAGAACGAAGGTGCTTGGATTATTGCGCTCTCTTACATAAACAGATCGGATGCCTTTAACGACGGTCTTCACTTCATAGATGAGAGCATTGACTGGGACCAATATAGAAGCGTATTCTATGTTTGAAGTGATGAATCAAGGACAGCTCTTCAGGCACATGATGGAGGAAGCAGAGTAAAAAGCAGGCAAAGGACGGACGAGCTTATGAAAATATTTGATAATGTTACGGATATAGTCCGGGACGATTTAAAACAGACAATGAAACGCGGCAGCAAGGTTTCTATTGCAGCTGCGTGCTTTTCCATGTATGCATATAGAGAGCTAAAAGAGCAACTGGAGCAGGTGGACGAGTTCCGTTTTATTTTCACGTCTCCGACATTTATCAAGGAGTAACGAGATGACGCAGAAGGCCATTGCCAAGGAATGCGCAGATTGGATAAAGCGCAAGGCGACCTTTAAGTCTAACGTTACCGGTGAGAACATGGGCGGCTTTATGACCGTCAATGCTCCTGCGGAAGAAGTAGCATATATGCCGATGAACGGTTTCACGACTGTTGATATCGGCTGCGAGCGTGGCAATAATAGCTACAACATGGTCAACCGTATGGAGGCTCCGTTCTCCACGCAGTACATGCAGCTTTTTGAGTCGCTTTGGAATGACAAAAATAAGATGCAGGACGTGACCGATGTCATCATTTCAAATATCAGTACGGCCTACAATGAGAACTCGCCGGAATTCATTTATTTCATGACGCTTTACAATGTTTTCAGTGAATTCCTTGATGATATTTCAGAGGACGTTCTGCCGAATGAGGCGACCGGTTTTAAGCAAAGCAAAATTTGGAGCATGCTATATGACTTCCAGAGGGACGCGGTACTTGCGATCATCAACAAGCTGGAGAGATACAACGGTTGCATTCTTGCTGACAGCGTCGGTCTTGGCAAGACCTTCACTGCGCTGGCGGTTATCAAATATTACGAGAACAGGAATAAAACTGTCCTTGTCCTCTGCCCGAAGAAGCTATCGGAAAACTGGAATACCTACAAGGATAACTATGTAAATAATCCGATTGCATCAGACCGACTGAATTATGATGTTCTCTTCCATACCGACCTTTCCCGTTCTGGCGGCTTTTCCAATGGCCTCGACCTTGATCGATTGAACTGGGGTAACTACGATCTTGTGGTCATCGATGAGTCTCACAATTTCAGAAATGGTGCAGGCACTCATGCCAACACGCAGGAGAACCGCTATGTGAAGTTAATGGATAAGGTCATCCGGGCAGGCGTGAAAACGAAAGTGTTGATGCTGTCTGCCACGCCGGTCAATAACCGTTTTACTGATCTTAAAAATCAGCTGGCCATTGCCTATGAAGGAAATTCAGAGTTTATCAATGACAAGCTCGATACCAAGAAGCCGATTGAAGACATATTCCGCCTGGCTCAAAAAGCGTTCAATGCATGGAGTAAGCTTGATCCGGAAGACCGGACAACTGATGCATTGCTCCGCACACTGGACTTTGATTTCTTTGAAGTTCTTGACAGCGTGACGATTGCCCGCTCCAGAAAACATATAGAGAAGTATTATAATACAGAAGAAATCGGCAAGTTCCCTGAGCGCCTGAAACCTATATCAAGGCGTCCGAGCATGACTGATCTTTCGAGCGCCATAAACTATAACCAGATTTACGAGCAGCTGATGCAGCTGACGCTCGTGATATACACGCCATCAAATTATATCTTTCCGAGCAAGATGTCGAAGTACATTGACCTCACGCACAACAAGGGAAATAACCTCACGCAGAAAGGCCGTGAGCAAGGTATCCAGCGCTTGATGAGTATCAACCTCCTGAAGCGTCTGGAAAGCTCTGTTTATTCCTTCAATTTGACGCTGAACAGAATTTTGGAGCTGATAAAGAGCACCATCACTGCCATTGACAGCTTTGAGAAAAACGGAAAAGCTGATCTGGACATGTATGAGGCTTCGGACAGCGATTTTGATATTGATGACGAGAATAACGATTACTTCACCGTCGGCAAAAAGGTAAAGATTGACCTTGCCGATATGGACTATAAAGCATGGCGGGATGAGCTGCAGCACGATGCAGATACGCTTGAGCTTCTGACGCTTATGATCGCAGATGTTACACCGGAGCATGACCTGAAGCTGCAGACCTTGTTGCACCTGCTGGACGAGAAAATGAAGCATCCTATCAATGAGGGCAACAAGAAAGTGCTGATCTTCTCCGCGTTCTCTGATACGGCAGAATATCTGTACGATCAAGTGTCTGCCTACATGAAATCAAACTATGGTCTGGATACAGCGGTTATTACCGGAAGCATTGACGGACGGACTACCATCAAAGGCCTAAAAGCCACGCTGAATAATGTGCTGACCTGCTTCTCACCTATATCAAAGAGCCGCGACGTCCTGATGCCGGACAGCACGAAGGAAATTGATATCCTGATTGCTACGGACTGTATTTCTGAAGGTCAAAACTTGCAGGACTGCGACTATCTGGTGAATTACGACATTCACTGGAATCCGGTACGCATTATTCAGAGATTCGGTCGAATTGATCGTATTGGCAGCAGGAACCACTATATCCAGCTGGTAAACTTCTGGCCAGATATGACGCTGGATGATTACATCAATCTGAAGTCCCGCGTTGAGACAAGAATGAAGATTTCCGTCATGACTTCGACCGGTGACGATAACCTGATCAATCCGGAAGAAAAAGGCGATCTCGAATACAGAAAACAGCAGCTGAAGCGTCTGCAAGAAGAGGTCGTGGATATTGAAGATATGTCGACAGGCATTTCCATCATGGATCTGGGACTAAACGAGTTCCGGCTCGACCTGCTGGAATATATAAAGACACATGACCTTAGTACGAAGCCGAAAGGCCTGCATGCAGTAGTTCCGGCTACGGAAGAGAATCCGGAGGGCGTGATCTTTGTCCTGCGGAACATCAACAACAGCATTAATATTGATAACCAGAATCGCATTCATCCGTTCTACATGGTGTATATCGGTGTAGATGGAGACATTGTTTGCGATTATCTGAATCCGAAGAAGCTGCTGGATACCGTCCGGCTGCTGTGCCGCGGCAAGTCCGAACCGGTACTGACGCTGTGCGAGAAATTCAATAAGGAAACTGATGATGGAAGGAACATGGAGGAAGTGTCACAGCTTCTCTCCGATGCGATCAATTCCATTATTGACGTAAAAGAAGAAAGCGATATTGACAGCTTGTTCTCTGCCGGAGGGACTTCTGCCCTGATGTCGGAAATCAACGGGCTGGATGACTTTGAGCTTATTTGCTTCTTAGTAGTGAAATGAGGAGGTGCATCCGGTGATTGGGTTACCGAAGAGCACGGCGTTTAACCGGCGCATCCCGAAGCAGAAATTCTATGAGAATATTTCTGTATCGCCGACGTTAAAACGAGTGTTTATAGATCAGATCAAGGTGATCTACTGGCGCAACAAAGTGGCCGCGACGACTATGAACCTTGCTGCCGGAGCCACCGTGACGGAGCTGGAGGTCTTTGAGATAAAGCTGAACGGGCAGCAGCTCGATGAGGCAGTCCTCCGGCAGATAGATAAAGAGATACCGTACCACATTCTGTTCTTGCTGGAATATGACGGAAAATATCAGGCGTGGACAGCATACAAGGAGGCAGCGGCCTCAGGGTCAAACGCTTTTAAGGTAGGCACCTACTACCACACAGACTGGATCCCGGAAGATGAGCTGCCACTGAAGGTGGAAGGTCTGAGTATCGATAAGGTATATGAGAATTTTGTGCGGCAGATTGCCGGTGACGCGCTCCGCTCCGAAGAGGGCAAGACGGAATCACTGAAAGAATCTGTGGAGCGGGATAACCGCAGACAGGAGCTGGAAAAGCAGATCGCAGCACTTCAAACGAAAGTCCGCAAGGAGAAGCAGTTGAACAAGCAGGTGCAGCTGAATGCGGAGTTGAAGAAACTGAAGAATGAATTGGAGAAAATCACATGATTCAAGAGTATCTTCTACAGGATGAAAATATTAAGAAAAACATCTCTGACTACAAACCAGAGAAGGCTTCTATAAAACTTTATCAGGTTGAGAAAGGGAAATGCTGGTATGCTCAGATTTCTGTGAATGGAAGTAATGAACAGGCAGCACGGGATTTATCAGATATAGACATGTATGTGCAGAAACATTTTGCAGTCACACTGCTGAGAAGTGACTGCTCTGCATACTTCACAAATAAATTATACCCTCTGCTTAGTAGTTTTGAGCGTACGCTCAGAAAACTTCTGTATATCTTTAGCGCGATAAGCAATGATGATAAATCGGCTAAAAATATAAAAGAACTTGAGAAGAAAACAATTGGGCAGATATTTACGATGCTATTTATTGATGATGCATTCGTAAGAAGCATTAAGGATAGCATCAAAGGTGCTAATCGAGACATTTTCTCAAAGGACTATATTCTGAAGTTGATTTCTTCAGTTGATGAAAAGACGGTTTGGGATTCGTTGATGGGAGATGATATTGTTCCAACCCTAAGAAAAAATTTTCAGGAAGTACGTTCTATCAGGAATAATGTAATGCATGCCCATAACATCAATTGGAATAAATACGAGAATTCAAGGAAACTTTTGAGAAAGATAATAAAAGAAATGGACACCGCCCTGGATGATGTTTCGATTAAAGAATCCATTGCTACAAAAAAGCCATCTTACAATCATACATTGTCAGATGCATTAAAGGCACAGGAAATATCACGAATGCTCTCCGATATGCCTGGATTAAAAGCCGCTCAAGAACAAGCAAGAATGCTTTCTGAGATATATCGAAATCCGGCTATCATAGAGGCGCAAAGACAAGCTGCTCAAATCTCTAATATACTGAATAATAATCCTGAAATTTTGGCAATGCAGGAACAATCGAGATTATTGTCAGAAGCGGCAAAATCTATAACGCTACCACTTCGAGATGCCATAGATGATACAGAAGGTTCAGCAGAGGAAGGAGAAGATTAATATGGATAAGATGAAAATGGAATCAGTCGACATGACTGCTCAGAATATTGAGAAGATTGGTGCCTTGTTCCCTAACTGTATTACTGAATCAGTTGGTGAAGATGGAAAGCCTAAGAAAGCTATTAACTTTGACCTGCTCCGTCAGATGCTGTCCGGCGATGTTATCGAGGGCGATGAGGCTTATGAGTTTACTTGGGTTGGTAAAAAGGCATCAATTGTCGAGGCTAACAAGCCTATCCGTAAGACACTGCGTCCTTGCCCGAAAGAGAGCGTTGGTTGGGACGCTACGGAGAATCTGTATATCGAGGGTGATAATCTTGAAGTATTGAAGCTTTTGCAGGAAAGCTACCTCGGCAAGGTGAAGATGATATATATCGATCCACCGTACAACACTGGTTCTGATAGCTTTGTTTATCCAGACAACTATACGATGGAAAAGGATGAGTTTGAGGCTCAAATAGGTATTTTTGATGTCGATGGAAATAGAGTTTTCAAAGAAAATAACAGTAGCAATGCCCGGTTTCATTCTGACTGGTGTTCTATGCTCTACTCAAGATTAATGTTGTCAAGAAATCTGCTTACAGATGATGGCGTTATTTTGATTAACATGGATGAACACGAAATTACAAATCTCCAGAACCTATGTTCAGAAGTTTTTGGAGAAGCAAATGATTTGGGCACAATTGTGTGGGATAAGAGAAACCCCAAAGGTGATGCAAGAGGCGTTTCTTATCAGCACGAATATATTCTTGTATACGCTAAAAACAAATCAGTGTTTACTACCTCTTGTAAAATGCAACGCCCTAAAAAGAATGCCGCAGCAATTCTGAAAAAGGCTTCTCGGCTTTTTGAGAAAAAATCTTCCACCTACACGCTTGATGACATTAATTCAGATTTTGCAGCGTGGCTACGTCAACAGAATGATTTTAGCGGTGGTGAAAAAGCATATAACAAGATTGATGAGAACGGCGATGTATACCGTCCTGTATCAATGGCATGGCCTAACAAAAAGAAAGCTCCTGATGATTATTTCATTCCGCTGATTCACCCTGTTACGCAAAAGCCTTGTTCAGTACCTGAAAGAGGTTGGAGAAATCCATCTTCAACTATGAAAAGAATGATGAGCGAGGGTCTTATTTTGTTTGGCAAAGACGAAACCACCATACCTAACAGTAAATACTTGTTGAAGGAAAATATGTACGAAAATATCCCTTCGCTTATCTACTACGGCGGTAGCGATACTGATATGCTCTCAAAATTGAAAATTCCATTTGAAACGCCAAAGGTTGTAGATATATGTCAGGAACATATTGCTTCATTTACTAATGAGGACGATATTATTCTTGATTTTTTCTCTGGCTCCGCAACCACCGCCCATGCGGTGATGCAGCTCAATGCCGAGGACGGTGGCAAGCGGAAGTTTATCATGGTACAGTTGCCCGAACCATGTGATGAAAAAAGCGAAGCCTATAAAGCCGGTTACAAAAACATTTGCGAAATCGGCAAGGAGCGCATCCGCCGTGCCGCGAAGAAAATTACGGAGGAGCATCCGGATGCTCAATTTGACGGCGGTTTCCGTGTGTTTAAGCTGGACGATTCCAACATGAATGATGTTTATTACTCCGCAGGCGAATATACACAGGAATTGCTTTCGATGCTGGAATCCAATGTGAAGTCAGATCGCTCTGACCTTGACCTGCTCTTCGGATGCCTACTTGAATGGGGTTTGCCGCTTTCTATGCCGTATACATCGGAAGAGCTCGAAGGTTGCACAGTTCACACTTATAACGAAGGTGATCTGATAGCCTGCTTTGACGAAAACATTCCGGATTCGGTTATCAAGAAAATCGCCAAACGTCAGCCACTGCGTGCTGTATTCCGCGACAGCAGTTTCAACGGAAGTCCGGCAAAGATTAACGTAGGCGAGATTTTCAAAATGCTGGCACCGGATACAAGAGTAAAAGTAATCTAAGGAGGTAGCACCCGCATGAGGATACAATACAAACATCAAAAATTCCAAGCCGATGCTGCCAAGGCTGTCGTGGATGTATTTGCAGGTCAGCCTTATCTGACGCCTACCTATATGATGGATAGAGGTTCAGGTAATTACCAGCAGTCATTGACTGAAGAAGAGGATTTCACCGGTTGGAGTAATCAAAAAATTGTACCTGAATTAAACGATAGATTGATTCTGGAACATATTCAAACAATACAGAGAGCAAATCAGATTAAGCCTTCTATAAAGCTTGAAGGAAGGTTTAATCTGACTATCGAAATGGAAACCGGTGTCGGTAAAACATATACATACATTAAAACAATGTATGAGCTGAACCGTGCCTATGGCTGGAGCAAGTTCATCATTGTGGTTCCGAGCATCGCCATCCGGGAAGGAGTGTATAAGTCCTTCCAGATGACGCAGGAGCACTTCGCAGAGGAGTACGGAAAGAAGATTCGTTTCTTTATTTACAATTCCGCGCAGCTGACGGAGATTGACCGCTTTGCTTCCGACAGCTCCATCAACGTCATGATTATCAATTCGCAGGCATTTAATGCCAAGGGCAAGGACGCAAGGCGTATTTATATGAAGCTGGATGAGTTCCGTTCTCGTAGGCCGATTGACATCATTGCAAAGACGAATCCGATTCTGATTATCGATGAGCCGCAGTCTGTGGAGGGCAAACAGACAAAGGAACGCTTGAAGGAGTTCCAGCCGCTGCTGACACTGCGTTATTCCGCTACGCATAAGTCAGATAGCATTTACAACATGATTTATCGTCTGGACGCTATGGAAGCATATAACAAGCGTCTGGTTAAGAAGATCGCCGTTAAAGGTATCACCGAGACCGGAAGCACGGCCACGGACAGCTATCTCTATCTGGAAGGTCTGAATCTTTCCAAGGGTGATCCGACCGCTACGCTGCAGTTTGAGGTCAAGATGGCAAGTGGCACTCCAAAGAAAAAGAGCCGCGTCGTGAAAATTGGAGACAATCTTTACGACTATTCCGGCGGACTGGAAGAATATAAAAACGGTTTTGTGGTCAAGCAGATTGATGGCCGTGACGACTCCGTGGAATTCCTGAATGGCATCAAGATTTACGCCGGTGATGTGATAGGTGCAGTCGATGAAGACCAGCTACGCCGTATTCAGATTAGAGAAACAATCCTTTCTCATATAGGGAGAGAAAGAGAATTGTTCTACAAGGGTATCAAAGTTCTTTCGCTGTTTTTCATTGATGAGGTTGCCAAATACAAACAGTATGATACAGCTGGTCAGCCTATGAATGGTTCTTATGCGGATATGTTTGAAGAAGAATATAGAGATGTAGTAGAGCATCTTCAAATAGGAATGGGGGAAGATGAATATATAAAATATCTTTCTGAAATTCTAGCAGAAAAAACTCATGCTGGTTACTTTTCTATCGATAAAAAAGGAAAACTAATTGATAGTAAGGCCAATGAAAAGAGGGAAAATACCAAAGAAAAGATGTCAAATGACGTTGATGCCTACGACCTTATTATGAAAAACAAGGAATTGCTCCTTGACCGTGATCCGAAGAAGTCGCCGGTGCGCTTTATTTTCTCACACTCTGCGCTGCGCGAAGGCTGGGACAATCCTAATGTATTCCAGATCTGCACGCTGAAGCAGTCCTCAAGTGATGTCCGTAAGCGTCAGGAAGTAGGCCGTGGCCTGCGCCTTTGCGTCAATCAGGACGGAGAGCGTATGGATACCAATGCGCTCGGAAACGACGTTCATAACGTGAATGTTCTGACGGTTATCGCCAGTGAGAGCTACGATTCTTTTGCTAAGGGACTGCAAACCGAGATGGCGGATGCTGTTGCCGACAGACCGCGTGCAGTTACGGTTGACCTGTTTGTCGGCAAGGTTATCAAGGACGATAAGGGTAATGAACAGGTTATCGATCAGGATACTGCTTCGGCGATCCACTACGACATGATTGTAAACGGCTATATCGACCGCAAGGGTGTCCTGACGGATAAGTATTACGAGGATAAGGCAAACGGAGAAATCAAGGTCGCAGAAGAAGTAGCTGACTCTGCTGCCTCTGTTATTGAGATTGTTGACTCCATCTACGATGCCCGCAGCATGCAGCCTGAAAATGCCCGAAGCAACAATGTCGAGCTTCAGGTGGATGAGGATAAGCTGGCAATGCCGGAGTTCAAAGCTCTGTGGTCAAAGATCAATTCCAAGTCGGTTTATGTGGTTGACTTTGATACTGATGAGCTTATCAGGAAGTCTATAGATTCCCTTGATGACAAGCTGCGTGTTTCAAAGATTTACTTCCGGGTAGAGTCCGGCGCAATGGATACCATCAAATCGAAAGAGGAGCTGGTCGCCGGAGCTTCTTTCGCGAAGGAAGAGTCTGCCAGCTATGGCGTGACCATCACGGCAAACTCGAATGTAAAATATGACCTCATCGGAAAACTGGTGGATGAGACCGGCCTTACACGAAAAGCGGTTATTGCTATCCTTCAGGGTATTCAGCCGCACGTGTTTAATCAGTTTAAGGACAATCCGGAGGAATTCATCGTCAAAGTCGCTGCGTTAATCAACGATGAGAAAGCCACGGCAATCATTGAGCATATTACCTATGATGTGCTGGATGAGCACTATGGCATGGATGTTTTCACCGATCCTACCATCAAGGGCAAGCTGGGAGTAAATGCCATGAAGGCAAAGAAGCATCTCTACGATCATATCGTTTACGATTCATCGAATGAGCGCAATTTTGCCACAGACCTTGATACGAACACCGATGTCGCGGTTTACGTGAAACTGCCGGATGGATTCTATATTTCCACGCCGGTAGGACACTACAATCCGGACTGGGCGATTGCTTTCTACAAAGGCAAGGTAAAACACATATACTTCGTGGCAGAGACGAAGGGCTCCATGAGTTCGATGCAGCTGCGCCTGATCGAAGAGTCCAAGATTCACTGCGCGAGAGAGCATTTTAAGGCCATCTCCAATGGGAACGTGGTATACGACGTAGTCGATAGCTACAAGTCCCTGTTAGAGAAGGTGATGAAATAAGAGTGGGAGGGCTGACTGATGTCGACACGCGGAAAGAACATACAATTATTCTTGATGGACGGTGAGGCTGGAGGAAGAATCAAATGCACTCTTGCAAACTGGACGGGTGTTGCCTATAAGATTCCGAGAACAGAACTCGACAAGTGTAAAGAACGCGATGACCTGAAACAGAGCGGAGTTTACTTCCTTTTTGGGACTTCTGATGAGACTGGCAAGGGCGTCGTATATATCGGGCAGGCTGGTGCACGTAAGAATGGCGAGGGTATTCTCAATCGTCTGCAGGAGCACAAGCGCAATCCGGAGAAGGATTATTGGACAGAGGCCATTGTCTTTACTACATCCAACAATTCTTTCGGCCCGACTGAAATTAGCTATCTTGAAAACCGCTTCTGCAATCTCGCACTTGAAGCTAACCGGTATGAGGTCAAGAATGGCAACGATCCGACTCCCGGCAACATTACAGAAGAGAAAGAAAGCGAGATGGAGGAGTTCATTGACTATGCGAAGGTAATTATGGGCACCCTCGGTCACAAATTATTTGAGCCTATCAGTAAGACGGTATCTCAAGCAGCAGAAGGTACCTCAGCTATTCTGAAGGATCATTCCAACTTACACCTTGAACGGACTATAAAGAGGATTGGAAAAGTTGAGGCTGATGGTTCGCAAACATCAGAGGGATTTGTCGTATTCAAGGGAAGCCACATTTCTCTTGCCGATGACAATACTATTCCTGCTGTTATAAAAGAACGAAGGAAAAATGCATTGATTGATGAGCAAGGCGTGTTACAGGAAGATATGCTTTTTACCAGTCCGTCATATGCAGCGATGTTTGTTATTGGCAAAAGTGCCAATGGCCTTACAAGTTGGAAAACTGCTGATGGAAAAACTCTAAAATCATTGGAATCCATCAATGACACGGAGCAAACAGATGAAACATAAGGTTAAGGTGCAGGTTCCTGTTGAAAAGCGTGGACTCTTCGGAATAAAGAAAACCGTCATGGAGACGCGCACGATAGAGGTGGACGGCAAAACGTACAAGAAGATACAGCAGGAAAAGAAAAATCTCGTCATACAGCATCGAGGAGATGATGCTGTATGACGAGATTTTCGATGAATGGGATGATTAGATGTTTGGACTCGACAAAAAGAAAATAGATAAGGCGGCATGGGCAGAAGCTGTCTATGGTCAAAAGCTGAAACATCCGGAAAAGGAATCGGAGGATCAGCTATCCGCATTGACCACGAGATTGCTGATGCAGCATCACCGGATTATTATGGATAGCGTTCGTCTTGTACACACGACGAAAAATGAGGATACCTGTGCAAGCCGAGTTGAGCTCTGTCACAAGCACTATCAGGAGATGCTTAAACTAAAGCCCTTCTGTAATAAGGAACAGCTGAATATCATCCGCAATGCAGAGGATGCACTGAAAGGCGTGAAGCTTGTTGCCGAAATGGACAGCCCTTCGGTGTTTGAGGAGGAGCTTTTCACGGATATCGTGAGCGAAATAAAAGTTTTGTCGAGAGACGAGATTGTATTCTGCTTAAAATGCGGACTGCGGCTGAAGGAAAGGCTGGTGAGAAAATGAGAAGAGCTCCAATCGGCTACAAAATTGAAAACGGTGAAGCCAGAATTGACGAGACTGCCGCCGAACAGATAAGGACATTATTTGAGGCTTATAACAGCGGCATGTCGCTGAAGGAAGCAGCGGCTAAGGCCGGTCTTGAAGGTTATCATTCAAGTATCGGCAGGATTTTGAAGAATACCAGGTATCTTGGCGATGATTACCATCCGGGGCTGATTGACTGGGATACCTTTGAAAAAGCGCAGCTTATCAGATATGAGAAAGCAAAAAGCCTCGGACGAATTTATGACTACTCGGAGAAGGAACTTGCCTAGATTGCTAAGGAGCTTTCTGTTCAGCAAGAAGCATTTCTTAAAGCCACCAAGTCAAAAAAGCCCTATGATGATATCGCCGATGCCATTGATGAGCTCCGGGAGCGGAAGCAAAAGGCACTGACCGGGAAGGCCATGCAGGAGGGGCAAAAGCTCAGAATTCAAAAGCTGACCGACTTTCTTACCGGACTTGGACAGGAAATTAAGGAGTACGATGAGCAGATGGTACGCAGGTACATTGAGCGGATAACCGTCCGCGAGAACTGCTATGAGGTGGCGTTCAAAGCGGGAATCAAGATTGAAATTGAAAAACAGTGAAGGTTCAGCACAGTCTGCTGAACCTTCATTAATGAATAGAAACTTCTCTTTTTATTGTTCTCCTGAATCAGGGATAACTTCCATGATATCTTCTATGGAGCAATGAAGCGCGGAGCAAATTTTCACGAGAGTGTCTGTATTAACATTGTCTCCGCGATTCAGCTTATTAATGGTATAGGTGCTTATATGTGCCGCTTTCACCAAGTCTTTCTTCTTCATATCCTTATCAATCAGCAGCTTCCACAGTCCTTTATAGCTTATCTCCATGATTTTCACCTTGCCTGTCCAAATTAAAAATGTATGGGTGACCTTATTGATAACGCTCTATTTTATGGTGATATAGCAAAATTTAACATATTTTTGCCAAAATTTTATTTTGCGAAACCGTTGACAGAATCACAGAATTGGTGCTATACTACATTCTATAGTATTGTATGGTAGAAAAGCATAGGAGGCAAAGTATGTTTAAGCAGGTAAAGACAATTACGGTTCCGGAAAAGAAAGAAAACTCGGTTCGTGTTCATTGCCAGAGATCTCAGTGCAGAACCACTCACAAGAGACAAGACTGCTAATCTGGGTATACTAAAAGCCGAGAGGGTCCCGGGACAAGTTCCCGGGACTTTTTAGACATACGGGAAAATATATGAGTAGAGAATTTGATGTCAATACAAAAGTGGATTTTCCTCACAACACTGTAAGCAAGGATATTGATGGCTATCATATTGTCATAGCTCCTGAATATCCGAACTGGATTGTACTCGATGATCAGGAGTACGAGATTTTTAAGATACTTTCAGAGAATACAATAATAGACGGTTTGAATGAGTATTACGCAGCATTCCCTGGAAATACAGAGGATGACTGCGTTCTTGCATTTACGGACTTTTTGACGAAAGTTGAGGATTGCCAGTTTTATGAGGATGCCACTTCTGAAGAGGAAGATCCGGTTGAGTCCATAAAGAAAAAGGTGCACATTACAATGACCAACAACTGTAATATGCGCTGCCCTCATTGTTTTGTGTCTGCCGGTATAGTGGATAAGCAGGAACTGAAGGTTGATGAGATTTTGGCCGTTGTTGAAAGGATAAAGAAGATAAACGGCTCCACGGATATTGTCGTATCCGGCGGAGAGCCGCTGATCCATACCGGCACCATACAGCTCCTTGAGGGATTGAGGGATCATAATGTAACTCTTTTCACCAATGGTACGCTGATAAACGAAAACAACTATAAAACCATAGCGGAATGCTGCCAGGAGATACAGATAAGCTTTGAGGGGGTTACACAGGAGCCGTATGAAAGGATAAGAGGCAGAGGCAACTATGCCAAAGCTCTGCACGCCATCGACCTGTTGAAAACTACCGGAATTAAAATTACCCTGGCAATCACCATCCTCCCTTCTACGGTGGATGATATCCGCGAAAACTTAATAAACTTTGTCGATTCATTTAAATATGAGAATCTTGAGATACGTCTTAACGATGACATTGAGATGACCGGAAACGCTCTGACAATGGATTTTACCGGATTCAATAAGTCTGAGGCTGATAAACTGATGATTTCGCTTGTCAGCCAGCTTCAGGACAGGGGTGTTTCAAAGGCGTCAAGGAGCGGAAGGAATGTCCGGTTCAAAAACTGTGGTATCGGAACAAATATTGTTATAGATGCCAATGGCAGGATTTATCCGTGCAATAAGTTTTCATCATACTATCGCGGTCTTGGTGAGGATATGGTTCAGATATTCGAGGATTTTAACGAGCTGAACCGGAAAACATCTACGGACTTTATAGCTAAATGCAGTAAATGTGAGCTCAGATATATTTGCGCTGGCGGCTGCAGAATAGATTATATGAACCGGCATGGCGACATGCTTGCGATAGACTGCAATCCTGAATTCAAGGAGAATCAGTACAGGAAGCTGTTGCTGGATTATTTGGAGTAGACAGGATGAGTACAGTAAACTCAAACAAGAAAAGCCATAATGAAATAGAAATCGTTAATTACTATACAGACTTCAACGCGGCAGGACTGTTTCATTATGAAGAGATACTGATAGAGAAATACTTTAAGACCGAAGGTAGGACGCTTGATATAGGCTGCGGAGCAGGGCGTGTGACTATTCCCCTGTACGAAAGAGGCTATCAGATTACAGGAATGGATTATGCCGAAAAGATGATTGCCGCAGCAAAAGCCGTGAACGGTGCAATTGACTACCGTGTTGGAAATATCCTCTCTGCGCCTTTTGATGATCAGGAATTCGATAACGTTATTTTTTCTTTCAATGGGCTGATGCTTCTGGAAAGCTATGAGGAACGCCTCTCCGCAGTAAAGGAAGTTTGCAGGCTCCTAAAGGATGATGGGAAGTTCATTTTTACGACACCGTATCTTGATAATAAGGTGAAGAAGTCCTACTGGAGCGAAAAGGCAGAGACCCTTGGCATAGATACCGGTAATATGAGCTGGGAACAGCAGCTGGAGCTGGGAGATGAACAGCTTGAGGATTACGGCAGTGAATTTTACCTACACGTTCCATTTATCTCCGAGGTTGAGCAAATGCTGGAGGAAGCCGGTATGGAGCTTCTTTTCTCCGCAAGGCGATTAGACTATAGTGGAACAGAAAAAATGGAAGATGAATTGGATGACAATTATCTATGGGTAACAACATGCAAAAAATAACTTACAAAGGAATCAGAACACATAATCTGAAAAACATTGATGTCGATTTGTATAAGGACGGTATGACATGTATCGCTGGTGTCAGCGGCAGCGGCAAATCAAGTCTTGCTTTCAGCACGATTTCCGGGATTAGCCAGGCTGAGTACGACAAAATGACCAACGACAACAAGGTCGAGGTTGATTATGATGTGGATTCCTATGACGATGTGATCATGTCGGTTCCTTTAAGGCAGCTGAACTTTAATGTGAATCCCAGATCAACTGTCATGAGTTATTTTGATTTGCAGAAGTTTGTTATATACGTGGCCGGAAGCATCACGGGGCTTCCTCTAAGTGATTTTAACTATAACGGGGATGGACGATGCCGGGAATGCCAGGGGCTTGGCTATAAGCTGCAGCCTGATCCGGTCAGTATTATTGATTATAACAAAAAGATTTCAGAGGTTCCTTTCCGGTGCTGGCAGAAAACCTATGTAGATTTCTTCAGACAGCTTTTGATTGCATATTGTGATGAATGCGGAATAGACAGTAATAAGCGCTTCAAGGAGCTGACCGAGAAACAGAAGGAGAAATTACTGTACGGCACGGGAAATCTTAAACAGACATTTAAGTACAAAGCCGGAGGAAGGACAAGATCCAAGACCAGCTGCTATATCGGACCGATAACCAGTTTGGAGAAAAAGTCTGATGATATGTTCTCTCATAATCGGAAACAGTACTGCGCTCAAAAGAAGTGTGATTGCTGCTCTGGCAGCAGGCTAAGAGCGAAGACTGCAGCGAAAGAACTGTCAAAAGGATTTTCCGTGGAGAGCCTCTACACGGAAGATCTTGATACTCTTGAAAAGGATTTGCTGAAACTGAAGAAGAGTGCCAGCAAGAATGTTCAGCCCGCTCTGGGTAATATTCTCACCTTCATTACCGCATGCAAGAAGGTCGGGTTAGGATATCTCAGCCTTACAAGATCAATAGCTTCGCTGTCCGGAGGTGAGCTGCAAAGGCTTCGCATCGCACAGCTTCTTATAGGAAAGATGCATGATTTACTTATCGTTCTGGATGAGCCTACAGCATCCTTGTATCCCGCAGAGGTTGACTTTACGATAGGCATCATGGATGAGATGCGCAAGAAGAATACATTGCTTGTGGTAGAGCATAACGATAAGGTCATCGAAAAAGCTGATCACAATATCTATCTTGGACATGACGGGGGCAAGAACGGCGGTTACCTGATCAGTAAAGACGAGTATATGAAGCTTCAGGAAGGTTCTCTGCCTTACCAGTTTTTCAAGAGAACATCTTGTGACACCCGAGTGCTGGATTCGGATTATGTCGATTATGCAGGAAGCGAGCTGGAAATACCGCATGGATCTGTACTGGGGCTCTGCGGAATGTCAGGCTGCGGCAAGACGACGATTCTCAGAAAAATTCTCCCCAAGTGTTATGAGGATTACCTGTATGTTTCACAGAAGCCGTTAAAAGGACAATCATTTACTACAGTGGCCACATACACGAAGCTCCTTGACGAGATACGAACCTGTTATGCAAAAGCACTTGGGAAGGATAAAGGTTATTTTTCTCAGAGAGGCAAAGGTGCCTGTGATAAATGCGGAGGCACTGGTGTAATTGAAATCGGCAGTTTTTATGAGGAGAAGCTCTTTGATACCTGCGATAAATGTAATGGTACCGGATATCTGCAGGAGGTTCTCGAGTGGAAAGTCGATGGTGTCAATATATATGACATACAGCAAATGACCATTGATGAACTTATCGCTTCCGGTATGAATATTTCCGCTAAAGCGGATAAAATGCTGAGGCTTCTCTCTGATTTAGGAATTGGCTATTTGAAGCTCAGCCAGAAAGTAAAAACTCTGTCGGGCGGAGAAAATCAGAGAATAAAGCTTGCCGAGGCGTTAAACGATAATAAGTACTCCATGATAGGACTTGATGAACCGGCAAAAGGACTGGGCAAACGGGAGACAGCGAGACTGCTCGGACTGATATACAGTCAGGTTTCAAAAAACAAGAAGACCTTTATTATTGCCGAGCACGATACGATGTTCCTGAATTATTGCTCTTACTTTGCAGAATTGAGACGCAAGGGTCAGTCCACGACAATTGTATTCCAGGGCAGCAGGGAGCAGCTCTTCAAAGACAAAAAGAACGATATCCGTAACTGGCTTACTGCGAATCCGGAAGAACTCAAATAAGAAGATGCAAAAATAAAAATCGGAGGTACGAGATTATGATTCCTTATGGATGTGGAAACTGATGCGGTGTAGATATGGAGTACATCGGAGACGGAAACTGGGAATGCCCGAAGTGTGGCAGAGTGATTCCTTTCGGGGAACCGGATGATGACGATGACGGCGAGAGCCTCGGCGTATATGACGCTGCTTTGATCTGGGCTTCTAATGGTAAGGACGAGGAGTATACCTTTTGCTACAGTGAGGACGAACTGGAAAGGGCTCTTCGTTGACCACTTCTCGTTAACGACCAAATACCGAAAAAACGCCTTGACCAGTTACCACGAACGACCAAAGAGCGGATTTTGGCGGTTGAGCAGTTTCTGCTTACGACCGAGGATGCCTGACGTACTTGCTATCGCCTCGAGCCATGTCGAGACGGTGGCATTGTTGGAAAAGATTTGAAATGAAGACGTTTCCTCTACTTTGTGAAGCGGCTTGTCGTCTTTTTTACAGTCGGATAGACAGAAAAATTTTATCGGCAATATATAATCAAAAATAAGAGATGAAATTTTGATATACATTGCCGATAATGAAATAATGATTCCGATATTTGAAGTTATACTCAAATACAGAACCGCTGTCTTTTTTTATTTCTTTGCTCTTGTAAAAATGATAAAATCTAATAAATAAAAGGCTTTTGGAGGTATATGATGGACTATAAAGAAATTCAAGAGATGGAGAAAATTTTAGGGGAGCATGCGGCGGTATTGGAGAGGATGGACAAGGCGCTTTCTGAATTTGAGGAGCATCAGAAGCAGTATGCGAAGTTGAGTGATTATTACGGGAGTGCCGAGTATATGCAGGATTTGGAGCGTTATGAGGCAGGGGAGATTCCTGAGGAGGGGGTTGCTGCTGTTTTTTCTGAGGACGCTGTTTTTGATTTGATCGGTGAAAATTTTGAGATGGCGTTGCGGATGATTGAGTTTGCCGTGAAGGTGATTCGCGAGCATTGAAAATAGAAAAAGTGAAAAGATATTTCCTTAGGGAGGTATCTTTTTTTATTCGATAAAGTAAGTGTTTTTTAGAAACCGGAAAGAATTTTTTTGCATTGCCAAAAATAAATGAAAATAGTACAATATTAAAGTATATACTTATATCCGAAGGTTTTTTATGGAGGTTGGAATGTCTAAGTTGCGTATTGCTATTACGGCTGACACGTATCCGTTTGCCAGTGAAATTACGAATCTTGTGCGTGCTCCTTTTACGGCACGCGGGCT
>QWCJ01000461.1_pt1 | contig 19500 bp, 19 predicted proteins | sample 1972501 | NCBI WGS metagenome assembly QWCJ01 (sample SAMN09866711, study PRJNA288562) | Human vaginal metagenome isolate term2_vaginal, whole genome shotgun... | isolation source: vagina | host: Homo sapiens | place: USA: California
CGGCGGAGGCATCCACCCCCGCCTCACGCGCGTGGTTCACCAGGTTCTCCGCTCGCGACAGCGTGCGGTTGGCCACGGTCACGTGGTCGATACCCAGCCTGCCCAGGTGGGTGGAAGCCAGGGATGCCATAGCCCCCGCACCGATAATCAGCGCGCGGTGGCCGGCGAGGGGTTGGGACGAGGGGGCGTCATCCACAACAGAAGAAAGAGCACGTGCGGGTTCGATGAAGCGCAGCGCCTGGTCCACGGCGAAAGACACCATGGAGGCACCCGCCGAATCGATGGCGGTCTCGGAGTGCACGCGCTTGCCCGTCCGCAGTGCGCGCTGCGTCAGGTCGTGGAGGGTGCGCCCGACCGTGCCGGTCTCGTTGGCAGACTGGTAGGCGCTGCGCATCTGGCCGATGATCTGCTGTTCGCCGATGACCATCGAATCCAGCCCGGAGGCGACCTTCAGCATGTGCTCGGCCGCGGAGTCCGCGTAATGAACGTACAGGTGCGGCTCCAGCTCGGTGGTCTCCAGCCCAGAGAACTGCGCGATCGTGTCCACCACATGGTCCAGGCCGGAGTGGAAGGCGTTGGCGACCGTGTAGAACTCCATGCGGTTGCAGGTGGAAAGCACCAGCGATTCGGAGATCACGTCGTTATCCACCAGCGATAGCTGCATCTTCGGCAGGTCCGCATCGGCGACCGTCGCCTGCTCCAGCATGGTCACCGGAGCCGAACGAAAAGACAGTCCGACCAGCAACACCGACGCGGAACCAGTCCGGGTGCTACTACTCATATGTCTTCATGCCTCCTGCGGGGATCACTTGGGGGACGGCCGCGCGCGGGGCTAAACCCCCAAGTAGTTACGAGTGTCTACGGTAGCCCTTAACCCACCCCGTTGCCAAAACGAGTTCGCGAGGCTGCTATATAGCGGCAAAACAGTGCCCTAGCCCTGCTCCAGCGCCGCGATCAGCTCGTCATCGTCGATTTCCCAGCACGCGACCTCCTCGTCGTCGACGAGCACTACGGGCACGCGGTCGCCGAACTCTTGTGCCAATTCCTCTTTTTCTTTGGTGACGCCACCACGGTCCAGCTCAATCACTTCCACCGTCGTGCCGAAGCGGTGTGCGATGGGCAGGATTTGCTGGTGCACGCGGGCACAGGAGCCGCACGTCGAGCGGCTGATCAGCTGCACTCGTGCGGGCTGGGCTGGGGAATTATTGTCAGAGTTCACGGCCTTCCATGCTACCCGCCGCACAACTTCGGACTAATAGCTCTCGGCAGCGCCCTGGTCGCACTTTCGGGGTAACTTATTGTGTGTGAATGCAGCGCCTGATCTAGAACCGTCGAACCGCCCCACCCCGGCCCCAGGCCGGAATGCGGGTGAGCGCGCGGCCCTGTTGGCGCAATTGCGCGACATTGGCAGCGAATGGCGGGGATACCTGCGCGCGCTGTCCCTGACTGCGCAGTCATTCCTCCGCGAGTTCCGGGAGGAACGTTTAGGAAAATCCCGCCGCGAGAAGCACTCAAGCGATGCTGAACGTCTGGCGGCGGAGAAGGTGGCGTCCCAACCCAAGAAACACGAACACTCCACCCCAACGACACAGAACCTGCAGGTCGGGTACGGCACCGGCGCCCCACAGGCGCTCTGGGAGCTCAGCGAGGCGCAGCTGGATCAGCTGGCGCACAGCTACGAGATCGAGGGCGACCAGCTGCGCACCGGGCTGGCCAACCTGGAGGGCGCGGGGCTGTCGGCGGAAAAGCCGCGGCATCTGGATCACCCCGACCCCTCGATCCCGCAGGATGCCGGAGTCGGCGCGTTCTTCGACGTGGACAACACGCTGATCAAGGGCGCCTCGATCCTGCTCTTCGCCCGCGGGCTAGCGAAGCGGCGCTTCTTCACAGCCCGACAGCTGCTGGGCTTCATTTGGGTGCAGATGAAGTTCCGGGTGCTGGGCAAAGAAAGCGCGGACGACATTTCCAGCGGCCGGGAGCAGGCGCTGGCGCTGGTGAAGGGCCGCAAGGAATCCGAGGTTATCGACATGGCCCAGGAGATCTGGGCGGCGACGATCGCGGAGCGCATCTTCCCGGACACCAAGGAGCTGGCCGACATGCACATTCAGGCGGGCCAGCAGGTGTGGCTGGTGACTGCCTCGCCGGTGCAGCTGGCGCAGATCATCGCCAAGGAGCTGGGTTTCACCGGCGCGCTCGGCACCGTGGCGGAGGTGAAGGATGGGCGCTTCACCGGGCGGATGGTCGGCCACATGCTGCACGGTGAGGAGAAGAAGCACGCCGTTATCGCCCTGGCCAACTACGAGGGACTGGATCTGCAGCGCTGCACCGCATACTCGGATTCCGTGAACGACCTACCGATGCTTTCCACCGTGGGCACGGCCGTGGCGATCAACCCGGATTCCAAGCTGCGCAAGGCGGCACTGGAACGCGGCTGGGAGATCCGCGACTACCGGCGGGTGCGCCGCGCGCTCCGGCGCATCGGCGGGGCGCGGCTGGCAGCAGGGGCTGCCCTGCTGGGCCTGGCCGGCGGCGCGGGAATGTGGGCGCGGAAGCGGCGCTAAAGCTCACCCGGGAACGCAAAAACCCACCGTGGCCACGCCCCTTTTTGAAGGGCGCCTGCGGTGGGTTTCTTTCTATATGCGGCAGCGGAAGGCTACTTACCGAGCTTCCTACGCTGAACGCGGGTCCGGCGCAGCATCTTGCGGTGCTTCTTCTTGGACATGCGCTTGCGGCGCTTCTTGATGACAGAACCCATGGGGTAAGCCTCGTTTCTCTCGGTTAGTTATCTCTTCAGGTTAAAGGTCTGCTCCCCCACCGCCGGACCTTATACGGCGGTAGAGAAGATGTGTCCTCGGATGCACGCTGCCTGCCACAAGGGGCTGCCGTTATGGGCTGCCGCGCAAGAGTTGCTTCACATCCGTAGACACGAATGCTCCACAGTTTAGCCCCCAGCACCCTGGAGAAACAAAAATCCCCCATCACCGGGCGGGTGGCTCAGGCCACCTGACTCCGAAAATGGGGGACTGTTGCGTCTCGCTGATTAGCCGGTCTGGCCGGGGTTGTACTCGGAAGCTCCGAGGTACGCCTCAACAGCGGATCCACGAACGCGGAAGTTGCGGCCGACCTGTACGGCGGGCAGCTCCTCCGAGTGGATGAGACGGTAAACAGTCATCTTCGACACGCGCATGAGATCAGCGACCTCTGCGACGGTCAGAAATGTTCCATTTTCGGTGTTAGCCATAGATCATCACTTTCTTTGCGCTCTCATGCGCTGCAGGCTTCCCCTCCTGCAGGACTTCACACGTGATCGCTCGCGAACCATCATAACGTGAACCATGTGAATAATGTGCAACAAGGGTGACTATTGAGGGCAGATTGCTACTTGTGGCCTACGCAACTCGAGGTGCCACAAGCCCACGCCCGTTACCGAGCGTGACCGGATTGAACAGGCGTGATTTGTGTTAAACCGTTGTGTCTAAAAAGATCACTGAGGCCGCTCGGAGAGGGGAAGAAATTAACCCCATTTGGGCGGGGCTCGCGCCCACGCACCGGACGCAGGCGCGCTTAGTTATCGCCGTTAGCTCCGTTCGCACCAGGCTTCGGCGCACCCAGTTCCTCGGAGCGGTCCTTACATGCCTCCATGGCACGGAAGAACGCTCCGCGAATGCCGGACTCCTCCAGTTCGCGCAGAGCCGCCGCAGTGGTTCCTCCGGGGCTGGTCACCTTGGTACGCAGAACGGACGGCGTATCCCCGCCCTCTGCTAGGTTTCGGGACATCATGGTGGCCGCGCCTTGCACGTTGGCGATGGCCAGCTTCTCCGCCAGCGGACGGGCGAGCCCCAGCTGTACGGCAGACTCGATCATGGCTTCCACGACCAGGAAGATGTATGCCGGGCCGGAACCGGAAACGGCCGTGACTGCGTCCAGCTCCTTTTCCTTAACGATGACGGCCTCGCCGACCTTGGACATGATGTCCTGCACCGTGTTCAGCTGATCCTCTTCGGCAAAGCGGCCACCAGCGATGCCGATTGCACCCTTGCCAACCAGCATCGGGGTGTTCGGCATGGTGCGGACGACGGTGGTGCCTGCGGGCAGCGCGGACTCCATGGTGTTGATGGTCACGCCCGCCGCCAGGGAAACCACGATCGTGTCCTGAGAGTTGCTGTCCAGCACCTCGGCCACCTCGTCCAGCACGATGGGGACGATGTTGGGCTTCACGCAGATGAACAGGATGTCGGTGCCTTCGGCGGCCTCGCGTCCCTCGCGGGCGGTGACCATGCCGTACTTATCCTTCAGCTCGTCCAGCCGCTCCTGCGACGGATCCGCGACGATAATCTTCTTTGCGTCTGCGGCACCTTCGGTGTCCGCAACGATTCCGGCGAGCAGGGCTTCGCCGATGTTTCCTCCGCCAATAATTCCAATTTGAGTCATATAAACCAGCGTGCCAGGATTGGCGGCTTCCTGCTACCCGCCCATTCTTAGCCCCCAGGTTCTAGTTCCCCCAATGTTCGCTAGTTCCCCACAAAACCCAAAAAGGGCGCTGGTTCCCCAACCAGCGCCCCGCTCACATCACAGGAGACTTCTTACAGCCCCTGGATCAGTCGCGGCCCGATCGTCAGCACCAAACCGACGACGGCGGCGAGAATCATCAGCAGCTTGTCGCGGTGGCGCAGCAGCGCGTGCACCAACCCGACCAACAGCAGCGTCACGGCGATGGCCAGCACCAACGCCAGAACCGCCGGAGCCTTGGCCCAGATCAGGCTAAAGCCGAAGAACACGCCCACACCCACGGCGATCGCCAGGATCGCCTGCAGGATCATCATGGGCCAGGAGATCGTGTCGTCTTCGTACTCGACGACCTCGCCGTCCTCGAGGGATTCTTCGAGCTGCGCGAACTGTGCCTGCTCGTCACTGGTGGCCTGCACCCCCGACTTGACGCCCACCTTGTCAGCAGCGTCCGCCTCAGTCGACTTAGCAACCCCAGCGGCGCCGACTGCTCCAGCTCCGCCCGCTGCCGCTGCCGCTGCGACTCCGGCCTTGCCAGACTTGCCGGGCTTGTCAGACTTGTGAGACTTGTCAGTCTTACCAGACTTGTCGGCGTCACCAGGTTTGTCGGCGGCGCCGGGCTTGTCAGCCTTGCCCGTTTCGGCAGGCTTGATCGGCTTAACTTCCTTGGTTGCCTTCTTGGCCTCCGGCTTCTTTACTTCAGGCTTCTCGACCTCGGGTTTCTCAGCCTCCGGCTTTTCGGCCACCTTGCCACGCGCGACCTCGCCGAAGGTCGGCTTTTCAGCCTCTACACTCTGGGAGCCCTGGGTGCCCTGGGCATCCTTGGAGTCCTTGCCTTCCTTTGCGTCCTTGGCAGCTGCAAGCTGGCCAGTCTTCTCCTCCGGGCGCTCCGGGGTACGACTTACGGAACGCTGATCCGGCTGGGACTTCTGGTCCTGCTTCTCCTGCTTCTCGGGCTGCGCCGTCGCAGCGTCCTTAGCGGCATCCTTCGGAGCGGCCTTATCAGCAGGCTTGACTGCAGACTTATCCGCAGCGGCATCGTCCTCGGTCTGGACTACTGGAATGGAACCCGTCAGCTCGGCAACGGAAACGCCGCCCTTCTCCAAGTTGCGGTGACGGCGTCGACGCCGGCCAGTGTCAGCAGAACTTGGTTCGCGCCCGTTACGGGCGAGAAGTTCGGCGACTGTCAGCTTCTCACTCATCCATTGATCCCATCACTTGATCACTTACAGCGCAGTCTCAACTGCCCTCAAGCGTCACTTTAAACATATGTCTTCAAACACACTACTTTACTCGCCTACATATAGGCGGAAGCAACTGGCGTTATTTACGTCAGATCCGGATTATGGTCGAGCTGACGGAAGATCACGCCCTCGCGCAGCGCCCACGGACACATGTGCAAAACCTCGATGTCCAGCTTGCGCATCGCCGCCTCGGCCACCAGCGCACCGGCAACGACCTGGTGCGAACGCTCCGCGCTCACGCCTTCCAATTCCGCTCGGTCGGCGGCGGTCATGCGGGAAATAAAGGCGATCAGCTGGCGCAGGCCGGCCTGGGTCAAGGTGCGCTTGACTCGCGGACCTGCCGAAGATGGCGCCGCACCCGTCAGGCGCGCCAGCATCCTAAAGGTCTTGGAAGTACCCACCGCCAGGTCAATATCGCCGGAATCCAGCAGCTTTTCCACCGGATCATTCAACTCTTCATCGATGAACTCCCCCAGCTCCGCGACTCTCTTTTTAGATGGCGGGTCGGTGTCGAACCATTCGCGGGTCAAGCGCCCCGCACCCAGATTCACACTGCAGGCGACGTCCGGGTCCTCGTCCATGCCAATGGACATCTCCAGGGAGCCGCCACCGATGTCCAGGTCGCAGATACGCCCTGCAGACCAGCCGTACCAGCGCCGCACCGCCAGGAACGTCAGCCGCGCTTCCTCGTCCCCCGACAGAATCCGCAGGCGCACGCCGGTTTCATTCTCTACCCTGTCCAGCACTTCCTCGGCATTCTCAGCCGAGCGGATCGCGGAGGTAGCAAAAGGCAGCATTCCCTCGCAGCGGAACTGGTCCGACATCTCCTTGGCCAGCGCCACCCCGTTGAGCAGCTTCTCCTGCCCCTTTTCGTTGATGGCCCCCTTCTTATCTAGGTATTCCACCAAGCGCATGGGAGTCTTCCAATTGCTCATTGGAGTCGGCGGCCCACCGCGCTGTGCGTCGACAACCACCAGATGAACCGTATTGCTTCCTACGTCAAGCACACCTAATCGCACGCAACCTAGCCTAATGGGTCTACGGTGGAACGCGTGAATGAAACGTCTGCGGAGATCGAATCGGGAACCTCGAACAACGAACTAGCCACCGGCTATCCGGAGGGCACACCCGCTGACCTATCCATCCGCGCGGGCCACGAAATGCCCGCTGACCACCCTCGCGAATGGTTGGAGTTCATTGACCCCGCCGATTCCGAGCACATCATCCAGGTGGATCTCACGTGGTTGCTGTCCACGTACCGTTGCCGGTTTGGTACCGAAGCCTGTTTAGGTATTGACGCCGAAAATCCGGACGTCGGCTGTTGCACCCACGGTGCATTTCTCACCGACGAAGACGACCGCGCGACCCTGCGGAATGTCGCGGAAAAGCTCACAGCGGAAGAGTGGCAGAACCGCCCCGCGGAGATGGATGAATGGGAGGCGAAGGGGCGTCCACAAGAAAAAAGCGGCGACGACATCGAACCATGGCTCGAATGGGACGAGCTAGAAAACGACGAGGGCGAGATGGAACCCGCGTTGAAGACCGTGACCAGCAACGGAGCGTGCATCTTCGCCAACCGCGAAGGGTTCCCCGGAGGCCGCGGCTGCGCGCTGCACGCCTGGGCGTTGCGCAACGACGTCGAGCTGACCGCAGCGAAGCCCGAAGTGTGCTGGCAGGTGCCGCTGCGGCGACTTGAGGACTGGGAAACCCGCCCCGACGGGGTAGAGATGCTGCGGACGACCGTCACCGAATACAACCGCCGCGGATGGGGCGACGGCGGCGAGGACTTTGACTGGTACTGCTCCTCAGACCCGAACTGCCACGCAGGTGGCGAGGCATTGTGGCGCACCGGGCGTGAAGAGCTGACCGAGCTGATCGGCGAGGAGGCCTACGAGGTGCTGGCTGCGCACTGCGAGGAGCGGGAAAAGCTGGCGCAGGTATCGCCTAGCGGCTTTCCGTTGCTGTCGATTCACCCGGCGACGGCCGAAGCACGGCGGCGCGGGATTTAAACGGGGTTAAGCACACCCTAGGCGGGGTTAGGCCTCGAACTTGTAGCCCAGGCCGCGGACGGTCACCAGAATCTCCGGGCGGGAGGGGTTGCGCTCGATCTTGGAGCGCAGGCGCTTGATGTGCACGTCCAGGGTCTTGGTATCGCCGACGTAATCGGCACCCCATACGCGGTCGATCAGCTGGCCACGGGTCAGCACGCGGCCGCTGTTACGCATAAGGTACTCAAGCAGATCGAATTCCTTGAGCGGCATAGGAACCTTCTGCCCGTCGACGGTGACGATGTGGCGCTCCACGTCCATCATCACGCGATCCTCCTGCAGTACCAGGCCGTCGTCGGCGGGAGCCTCGACCTCGACCTCGCCGCCGCGGCGCAGAACAGCGCGGATGCGGGCGATCAGCTCGCGGGCGAAGTAGGGCTTGGTCACGTAATCGTCGGCGCCGAGCTCGAGGCCTACGACCTTATCGATCTCACTGTCGCGAGCCGTCACCATAATCACCGGCACGCTGGAGGTCTGGCGCAGCTGGCGGCACACCTCGGTGCCGGACATGCCGGGCAGCATCAGATCCAACAGAATGATGTCGATGTCTTCCGCAGCGAAGGTATCCAGCGCAGTGGGACCGTCCGGGGCCATGAAGACCTCGAAACCTTCCTTTTTCAGCAAAAACGCAAGAGGTTCCGCCAAAGACTCCTCGTCTTCGACAATCAAAACGCTCGTCACAGCCGCTCAATAACCTTTCAAAGAAAAATTTTTAAAGCTACAGAAACTATCCATAACTATCGTAACGTGCCCACAGGCTTTAGGGAGTAGCAACCCTCAAGACACCCAGTTCACTAAGGGATCACCAAAAGATAACCCGAAGGTCATTCTTTGTCCTCTGTTTCTGGTGTTTCTGGATCCGCGCCCGTGCCCTTCGCATCGTCCAGGCGCCGCGCGTCCGGAATGACCGGAATCTCTCCGCTCGGCAGCTCCTTGGCCTTGCCCTCCTGGAAACGCGGGAGCTCCAAGGTGAACGTCGAGCCCGTCCCCAGCCGGGACCACAGGGAAACGCTGCCGCCGTGGTTGGCCATCACGTGCTTTACGATGGCCAACCCCAGCCCCGTGCCGCCCGTGTCGCGCGAGCGCGCCTTGTCCACGCGGAAGAACCTCTCGAACACTCGCTTCTGGTCGTCCTGGGAAATGCCGATGCCCCGGTCCGTCACGCGGATGGTCACGGTATCGCCCTGTGCTTCGCGGGAAATAGAAACGGGCGAGCCCTCCGGCGAATAGTTAATGGCGTTGGTCAGTAGGTTGGCGACGCTCGTAACGAGGAGCCCCTTGTCGCCCTTCACCATCGTCCCGGAACGTTCGTCCTTCACCAGGTCGATGTTGCGTGCTTCGGCTGCCAGGCGGCAGCGATCAATCGCGTCCTCGACGATCTTGTCGATGCTTAAGACCTCCAGGTCCGGCAGCGATTCCGCACCCTGCAGCTTCGACAGGCTGATCAGCTCGGTGATCATCTGGTTCATGCGGCGCACTTCGACGATCAGCTTTGAGCCGAAGTACTCCACGGCCTCTTCGTCGTCGCGCACCGACATGAGGGTCTCCACCAACAGCGAGATCGCCCCCACCGGAGTCTTGAGCTCGTGGGAGACGTTGGCCACGAAGTCGCGGCGGGCGGATTCCATGCGCACGGATTCGGAATCGTCGGTGGCGTACACCACCGCGAAGCGGTCATCCACGAGGGAAAGCAGCTGAACCTGCCCGGCCACGGCAATGACGGGTCGGTTGCTGCGGCGCGGTGGGGGTAGGAAGTTTAGCTCGCGGGGCTCCTGGTCGGCGAAGACCCGCTCCACCATCTTCCACGCTTCGGCGTTCAGGTTCCGCTCGTGCACCAGGCCCAGCTCGTGGGCACGCGGGTTGGAAAGCACAACGTTGCGCTTGCGATCCACCACCGCCACCGCGTCGGGCGAAGATTGGATAGCGAAGTGCAGAACCTGCGCCACCGTGGAAACGCGATTGCCCTCGAGCTCCCTTTGGGTGTGGGTATTGCGCTGAGCCTTCACTCGCTTGCGGTAACCCCACATGCCGAGTGCGCCCAGGCACACGCCGACGATCAGCCCAAAGAGCAGCCCAAGGGCAACCCCTGAGGTTAGAAATCCCAAGGCCAAAAATCCAAGGCTATAACTTAGCCCGGCTCTTACTTAGCCTGGCCCTGTGCAGCGACTGCTGCAGCCCCCGCAGCGGCTGCCTCCGGATCCAGGTAGTCGCCACCCGGGTTCAGAACCTTGCCATCCGCGTCAATGTTGTAAACCAGCGGGATGCCGGTCGGGATGTTCAGTCCAGCGATGTCCTCGTCGGAGATCTTATCCAGGTGCTTAACCAGCGCACGCAGGGAGTTGCCGTGCGCGGCAACCAGGACGGTCTCGCCGTTCTTCACGCGCGGCTCGATCTCTTCCTCGTAGTACGGGATGAAGCGCTTGACGACATCCAGCAGGCACTCGGTGGCCGGAATCTCGGGCAGGTCAGCGTAGCGCGGGTCGTTGGTCTGGGCGTACTCGTTGTCAGCGTCGATGGCCGGCGGCGGGGTGTCGTAGGAACGGCGCCAAGCCATGAACTGCTCTTCGCCGTACTTGTCCTTGGTCTCTGCCTTGTTCAGACCCTGCAGTGCGCCGTAGTGGCGCTCGTTCAGGCGCCAGTCGCGTACGACGGGGATCCAGTGGCGGTCCGCCGCATCGAGGGCGATGTTGGCGGTGGTGATGGCGCGGCGCAGCAGGGAGGTGTACAGGATGGTCGGCTCCAGACCGGCTTCCTTGATCATCTCGCCGCCGCGAACTGCCTCCTCGCGCCCCTTGTCGGTCAGTCGCACGTCTACCCAGCCGGTGAACTGGTTGGAGGCGTTCCATTCACTCTGGCCGTGACGCAGCAGGATCAGATTTCCGTGGGAGTTATTTTGCTCGCTCATACTCCCAATTCTGCCATGATGTGCGTCCGCGTGCCCCAGGATTCGGTGGCGCCGCTTATTCTGCCGCTTCGCCTTGCTCACTGCCGTCAGCGCCGTCGCGCTCCGTGACGTCGCTGGTGCCGTCTAGGTCGGGAGTACTCGGGCTCTTTGCTTCGGACGCCAACTTGGAACCCGGTGGCGGCGCCAGCAACTGGACCTCCTGCTCGGAGGGCTTGAGGTGTGCGAAGGCCGCGAGGTTCATAGTCGGCTCGCCACGAGACAGGCGCCATGCCCACTCGTGGCGGATGGAGGAGGCAAAGCCGCGCTCCAGGATGCGGTTGAAGTCCGCATCCGCCCGCTCCAAGACCTGCCCCAGGATCCGTTGAATGTCCTCGCTGCTGGTGTTATCCGAGAACTGGCCCACCAGGTAGATGTCGTTGTTCCGGTCCAGCGTGTAGTGCACTCCAAAGCTACGGCGGTTGGCGTGCAGCAGCAGCTTGTAGACCTCTTCCTGGCCCTCCTCCACTGCGCGGCAGACAAAGGCCTCCACGCGGAACATGCCGTCCTGCGGGATGAAAATGCAGTTCGTCTTCAGGCGCTTCTCGCCCGGCAGCACGACTACGACGTTGCCGTCTTTCCCGGCCGGCCCCTCGGGAAGGGTGTACTCGACTTCCGCTTCGTCCAGAAGTTCACAAATCCGTGTGCGTTCCATAAGCCCCAAACTACATTTCCGCCTGCCCCGGCGCAGTCACCTTGGATTTTCCCCGGTTCTACCCGGCGGGCTGACGCTCCCCACGGTGGCCGGCGGGCGGCAACTCTTCGTACAGCTTGTACAGAGCTTCCGCAGATGCCTGCCAGGAAAACTTTGCGGCATGGCTGGGGGCATACTCCCCCATCGCGATGCGCAGATCGTCATCCAGCACCAGTTTGCCCAGCGCATCGGCCCAGTCGCCCGCATCGTGGCCGTCCACCAGCAGGCCGGACTTCTGATCCTCCACCGCGATCGGCAGGCCACCCGTGCGCGTAGCCACAACGGGCGTGCCGCACGCCTGCGCCTCCAGCGCCACCAGCCCGAAGGACTCGTTGTAGCTGGGCACGGCCACAATGTCCGCCGCCCGGTACACGCCCACCAGCTCCTCGGGCGGGCGCGGCGCCAGGAAGCGCACGCAGCGGCTAATCCCCAGCTCCTCGGCCAGCAATTGCAGCCGCTCCAGCTCGTTGCCTCCGGCCCCAGAGGAACCACCGCAGATCACCACAGCTAACTGCTGCTGGGGGTGCCGGTTCACTAGCTCAGCCACTGCACGCAACAGCACCTGCGGGCCCTTCAACCGCTGCAGTCGACCGACAAATCCAATGACCTTCGTGCGGAAGGGAATGCCCAGTTCACGGCGGGAACGCTCGGTCGCACGATCCGATCCAGGCGTGAAGCGATCCACGTCTGCGCCCGGTGGGACGACTCTGATCGCGCACGTGGTGGCGTCATAACCCTCAATAAGATCCTGCACCTCCTGGTCCGTGTTTACGATCAGCAGATCCGCATTGTCCACGATCTGCTGTTCACAGATGCGGCGCGATTCCGGCTCGCGCGAATCGCCGTCGGCCAGGGAGTTGTTCTTCACCGCCGCCAGCGTGTGCGCCGTGTGCACCCAGGGGACCTGCCAGAGGTCGCGCAACAGCCACCCGACCTGCCCGGAGAGCCAATAGTGCGAGTGGATCAGGTCGTAGCTCACCCCCTCCTCCCGACAAAAAGCCAGGATCGAGCCCGTAAACGCCGCCAGCTGCGTGGGCAGTTCCTCCTTCGACAGCCCCTCGTACGGCCCAGCCACGCAGTTGATCACCCTTAGCCCCGGGCGGACGTTTACTACCTCGCCCTGTAAAGGCCGGGTCGCTCGGGTAAATACATCGACGGTGACGCCCTTACGTTCCAGCTGCTCAGCGATATTTTTCACGTACACGTTCATCCCGCCCGCATCCCCCGTGCCGGGCTGCTCGAGGGGAGAAGTGTGCATGGAGATCATAGCGACGCGCATACCGCCCAAGCTTAGCCAGATTAGAGCGGGGCTGGGGGTAGGTGGCGTCCACAGAAATTTGCTTAATTCCACCAAAGAAAACGAAAAAATTAGATAGGGTGCCAAAGTAACGTGCATCACGTTTTGAAGACTGTTTCTAAAGACCTAAGGGATCTACATGACTGACACCGAGCGCCCAGAGGGAACGGCCTGGAAGGACAAGCCTTACCTGAAGTACTACGCGGAGTGGACCCCGCACAGCCTGGAGTACCAAGACGACACCATGGCTAAGCTTCTCGACCGTACTGTCGCCGAACACTCGAGCGCCGACATCCTGGACTTCTTTGGTCAGACGATGACCTACGGAGATTTCCTCAAGCAGGTCAAGAGCGTGGCCGCCGGCTTGCGCGAGCTGGGCGTGCGCCCGGGCGACCGCGTGGCCGTAACCCTACCGAACTGCCCGCAGCACCTGATCACGATTTTCGCAGTCCACAAGCTGGGCGGCGTGGTAGCCGAGCACAACCCGCTGTACACCGCCCGCGAGCTGCAAGGCCCCTGCAAGGACCACGGCGCGAAGGTGGCGGTGGTCTGGGACAAGATCGCCCCCATGTTCCAGGAGCTTTCGCGCACCACGCCGCTGGAGAAGATCGTGAGCGTGAACATGATCGACGCGATGCCGCTGGTGAAGCGCCTGGCTCTGAAGCTGCCGATCAAGTCCATCAAGGAGAAGCGCGACCAGCTACACGGCGAGGCGCCGGGCACCATCCCGTTTTCTCAGCTGCTGAGTGCCAAGTTCGGCGGCGATGGATCCGACATCGAAAACTGCCCGGAGACGAACCAGGACTCCCCTGCGTTCATCCTGTTCACCTCCGGCACCACCGGCAAGCCGAAGGGCGCGCAGCTAACGCACGGCAACGTCATGTCCAACGTTGCCCAGGGCCAGTCCTGGATCAGTGGCATCGGCGAGCGTGGCCAGGAGAAGTTCCTCGCTGCCCTCCCCTTGTTCCACATCTACGGCCTGACACTGACCGCCGCACTAGCCGTATCCACCGGCGGCAAGCTGCTGCTACTGCCGAAGCCGGAGATTCCGCTGATTGTGGATCAGCTGAAGCGCGAGACCCCCACCTACATGCCGGGCGTGCCGACCCTGTACGACAAGATTCTGGCTGCCGCGGATGAGCACAACCTTGACCTGCGCGGAATTGCCAACGCCCTATCCGGCGCAGCACCGCTGCCGGTACACACCACCCTGGAGTGGGAGAAGAAGACCGGCGGCAAGATCGTGGAGGGCTACGGCCTAACCGAGTCCGGCCCGATCCTCACGGCCAACCCCGTCACCCCGGAGCGCCGCGCGGGCTACATCGGCATCCCGTTCCCGGATACCGAACTTCGCGTGGCCGACCCGGACGACTTCAGCAAGACCATGCCGGACGGCGAACCGGGCGAGCTGCTGGCCCGCGGCCGCCAGGTGTTCCACGGCTACATCAACATCCCGGACGAGGATCAGCCGTTCTACGAAGACTGGTTCTGCACTGGTGACATGGCTGTGATGGAGCCGGACGGCTTCATCAAGATCGTCTCCCGCATTAAGGAAATGATCATCACCGGCGGGTTTAACGTTTACCCCGCCGAGGTCGAGGAGTTCCTGGAGGCCTGCCGCAGGACGACGGCTCTGAAGAGGTTGTCGCCGCAGTTGTTCTGGCGGACGGCGTGAGCGAGGCCGACTTCGACAAGGAGGCCATCCGTGAGTGGGCTCGCGAGGGCCTGACCCGTTACAAGGTGCCGCGCCGCTACTTCGTCATCGACGAGATGCCGGCTGACCTGATCGGCAAGATCCGCCGCCGCGAGGTTAAGGATCTGATCATGACGAAGCTGTAGACGGACGCTTCCCCTCTTCTAGACCTTCCCGAGTTCGGCGAATACGCCGGGCTCGGGTTTCTGCTTTCTTGGCTCCCTAAGCGCCGAATGTCGCTAGAACGGGAATGCGTTAAAGGAAACTATTTTCACCTGCATAAAGTCGCAGGTTAGAGCGTTGCGCTGTTTTGGAACCTTGCGTTTCCATTTACAGATTCCCGTTCTAACGACATTTCCACATTCCACCCCTCCCGGAACCCCTCCTCCAACTACCTCCAAAGCCCTAATTTCATATTGTTGTGAAAACCATATGGTATTCTGTGTCACATGTGCGAGGCAGAGCGCTCCGCCATCCGGGCGCCATCCGGGCCCATCCACGCACCATTCGTGGGCCATACGTGCACGACTCGCACGCCAACTAGATACCAACTGAATACCAACCCCACACCATCGATATGCACAGGAATGCAGGTGAGTCGACGATGACAACCACGCAAAACCCAGCGCACACAGCCAACGGCGCTAGCACCTCTCCCGGTACGGCTCCAGCCAAGCGCCCACCCGGTTGGAAAGACTCCAAGAAGTACGCCTGGACTTTCAGCCTCGTTCCGGCGGCCATTCCACTGATCGTGTGGGGCGTTGCCTCCTGGCTCAAAGCCATCAACGGCCCCGACCTGCTGATCCATGTCACCTGGTGGGCCGGCCCCATTGCCGTGTTTATCCTGATCCCACTGGCGGACGTGATCCTCGGCCGCGATGGCGAGAACGTGCCGGAAGAGTTCGTCCCCTGGCTGGAAGAAACCAAGTACTACCGAGTGGTGACGTACCTCTACTTCCCCATCATGCTGGCCAGCCTCATTGCCTGCTGCTACCTATGGACCAGCTCGGACCTGTTGATGATCGACCGCCTGGGCCTTGCCTGGTCTATGGGCATGAGCTCCGGCATCGGTATCGTCGCTGCCCACGAACTAGGCCACAAGAAGGGCAGCTTCGAGCGTTGGATGGGCAAGATCACCCTGGCTGTCCCCGCCTACGGGCACTTCTACATCGAGCACAACAAGGGTCACCACGTTAAGGTCGCCACCCCGGAGGATCCGGTGAGCTCCCGCATGGGCGAGAACGTCTACACCTACCTGGTCCGATCCATCCCTCACCAGATCCCACGCGCCTGGAACATCGAGAAGAAGCGTCTGGCGCGCAAGGGCAAGTCCCAATTCCACCTCAGCAATGAGGTGCTGAACGCTTGGCTGGTCACCGTGCTGGTCTGGGGCGGGCTGTTCATCGCCTTCGGCATCTACATTCTGCCGTGGATGCTAATCCAGGCCGTGCTGGGCATCGCCTTGCTGGAGTTCGTGAACTACCTAGAGCACTACGGCCTGTTGCGGCAGATGCAGCCGGATGGCCGCTACGAGCGCTGCACCCCGGAGCACTCCTGGAACTCCGACAATCTGACCACCAATATTTTCCTCTACCAGCTTCAGCGCCACTCGGATCACCACGCGAATCCGACGCGCCGCTACCAGTCGCTGCGCTCGGACGTGAAAGCTCCGGAGCTGCCAGCCGGCTACGCGACGATGATCGCCATGGCTTCGATTCCGCCGCTGTGGTTCAAGGTCATGGATAGCCGCCTGATGAAGCACTACAACTACGACGTCTCCAAGGCGAACGTCCTGCCTGGCAAGGAAGAGAAGCTGGCTGCGAGGTGGCAGCGATGAGCACGACCGCCCCAACCGGAAGCACCATCAACCCACCCAACCCAACCACTCACTACCTGCTCAGTGGCGCTGGCACGGCGGTCGGTGCTTTCTTCCTACTGCTCGCGGTCTTGGGCTTGTTCGGCGTTCCCGCTTTGAGCAACGTCGTTCCATGGCCTCTGTTGATCAGCCTTTTCTTCCTGATCCCCGGGATCGCCGGCTTGTGGCGCGGCCCCGGCCAGCCCTCGACGTATGAGATCCCCCGTCCGAAGCAGCGCAAGTTCACCGACAAGAACCGCGCGGCCAAGGCTGCTTCTAAGTGACGCCCCTAGCCCCAACCCCAACCACTTCAGTCCAAGCGAAGGAGTCCCCCATGTCCGTTTTCCAATGCCCTGTCTGTGACTATCGATTCGATGAGGCCGTAGGCGATCCCGCCGAGGGCTTCAACCCCGGCACCCCGTGGTCCGAGGTGCCGGATGACTGGTTCTGCCCGGACTGCGGCGTCCGCGACAAAGTGGATTTCGAGCCGGTCGCCTAGCCTCAGCCGGTCGGCTGGTCTCAACTACCTCGAGCTAGTCGATGCTCACGCCGACCCAGATCGGCTCCGGCTCCAGAACGACTCCGAAGGCTTCGCGCACTCCGGCTCGCACGGCGCGCGCCAGCTCCACCACATCCGCGCTGGTCGCGGAACCGCGGTTGGTCAGGGCCAGAGTGTGCTTGGTGGACAGGGAGGCGCGATCATTCCCCGGCACGTGCCAGCCCTTCGCAAACCCGGCGCGCTCGATCAGCCACGCCGCCGAGAACTTGAACTGCGGCTCGCCCGCGCCCGCGCCAGCAGCCGCGCCGGCTCCAGTGCCAGCTCCCGCGCCCGCGCCGGCTCCAGTGCCAGCGCCGCTTCCCTTTACCGGGTACAGGGGCATCGACTCCGCCTCGGCATCGCCGCACTTCTCCCGCACGGCGGCCACCACTGCGTCGCGCGCCTCCTCGCCGGTGACAATCGGATTCGTGAAGAAGGATCCCGCCGACCACGTATCGTGGTCCGCCGCATCCAGAACCATGCCCTTGCCCGCGCGCAGCTCCAGCACGGCCTGGCGTACGTCCGCAGCGGGCCGGCGGATCTCCCCGGCGGCAGCCTCGTCCGCATCCACGCCCAAGCGTCGCGCCAGCTCGCCGAAGCGCAGCGGCACGCTCAACCCGTCGGTGGTCAGCTGGAACTCCACGGCCGTCACCACGGCCCGCGAGGTGAACTTCAGGTTCGAGTAGCGATACCCCAGGTCCAGGGCGGAAGGTTCAACCCACTCGAGCTCCCCGCTCGTGCGGTCGTACAACTGCACGCGCCGCAGCACCTGCGCAACCTCCGCGCCATACGCGCCAACGTTCTGCACAGGCGTGGCACCCACGGAGCCAGGGATCCCGCTCAGGCACTCCAACCCGCCGAGCCCGGCCTCCACCGTCGCGGCCACCAGCTGGTCCCACTCAACGCCCGCGAAGGCCCGCACCATGCCGGTCTCGCGGTCGATCATCACCCCTGTCTCGCCCGCCTCATCGCCGGCAACGTCTTCGCTATCGCCCGCTTCTTCGTCTCCAGCGCTCAACAGCACCACGACCAGCTGGGATACCTCATCCCCCTCGCCCACCACGAGGTTCGACCCGCCGCCAACGACAAGCAGTGGCTGCGTGTGGGCGTCCAAAAAAGAAACGACCTGGGCAACAGCCTCCGCCGAAGAGCATTCGACAACCCCGGCGGGTGCGGCGCCGATGCGCAGGGTGGTCATTTCGGCGAAGGAACGACTGGTCACGCGGGTGCCGGGGATGGAAACCGGGTCGGCGCCGGTGTCACTGAGGCGCTCCAGAAGGCGGCGTGCGCGTTCTTCGGACGTGAAATGTGCGTTATATGTCGAATCAGTCACATCACTAAAGGTAGTCTGTTGGCATGACTACTCACAGCGAGAACACTGCAACGATTAACTTCCCCATTGAAAAGGTCTACGAGGCGCTCTCCTCCGCAAACTACTGGGCATACGAGGTCGAGAACATCGGCGACGAGCCAGGCGAGGTAAACTCCTTCACCCCCGAGCCGATCGAGGCCGTCCTCTTCGAACTGCTGCCGAAGTCCGCTCTGCCGGAGGCCGTACGCGGCATGGTTTCCCAGGACCTGAAGCTCAAGCGCGTGGTCGAGTTCGGCCCGCTGGCTGACGGCACCACCACCGGTAAGGTCAACGCGGAGGTCAAGGGCGCTCCGGTTTCCTTCTCCGCTGACGTCACCCTGAACGGCTCCGGTGACTCCACCGAGCTGAAGGCCGACTGCGCCGTGGACGTGAAGATCCCGATGATGGGCGCCGTCCTGGAGCCGAAGGTTGCCGAGTGGGTAGAAGAGTTCCTGACCCGCGAGGCCGCCCTGATCCAGAAGTGGATCAGCGACAACGCCTAAAGCCCAGCATAGGCTCCGCCTGGACCTTTAACGAAAACAAACTCACTCACCTGAAAGGCTCGGTTAACCCGCGTGGCTGACCACGCCCACAATCTCAAGGCCCGTTCGTGGAATACGGACGGGCCTGTTGGCGTCCCTACCCGCGGAACGACTGGCTACAACCGTCTGCGCAAGTCCGACCGCTGGCTGGTGGCGCAGCCGCGGGTGCAAGCGCAGCTACGAGGAGCCGTGCTGCACGAACACCGCAACCCCGTGGCCGTCGACGTCGGCTACGGGGCCTCTCACACAACTACCTGCGAATGGGCCCGGTGGCTGCGAACTATTGCTCCCACGGTGGAGGTCACCGGCCTGGAGATCGAGCCTTCCCGCGTGCTCCCCGACCGCGAGGGTGTGCACTTCGCCCTCGGCGGCTTCGAGTTGGCGGGGCTGCAGGCGGACGTTGTGCGTGCTTTTAACGTGCTGCGCCAATACGACGTGGATCAGGTGCAGGCCGCGTGGGACACGATGCGTGCGAACCTGCGCCCCGGTGGCGTGATCATCGAGGGCACCTGCGACGAGGTCGGCCGCCGCTCCTGCTGGGTACTCCTGGATGAGGCTGGCCCGCAGTCACTGACGCTCGCGTGGGACCCGCAGGACATCGAAAAACCCTCCGACCTTGCCGAACGCCTGCCGAAGATCCTGATTCACCGCAACACCCCCGGCCACCTCATCTACGACGTCCTCGCGGAGCTCGACCGCTGCTGGGAACGCGCCGCACCCCTGGCCGTCTTTGGGCCACGGGTACGGTGGCGCTCGGCGAAGCAGGAATTCTTGGGTTCTCTTGGTGACGC
>QWCJ01000675.1_pt1 | contig 19484 bp, 13 predicted proteins | sample 1972501 | NCBI WGS metagenome assembly QWCJ01 (sample SAMN09866711, study PRJNA288562) | Human vaginal metagenome isolate term2_vaginal, whole genome shotgun... | isolation source: vagina | host: Homo sapiens | place: USA: California
GATCCTTGCCCATAATCGGTTTAATATTCACCGACATGGTCGTAGGCCACGGGGTGTTCTGAACAGCATGCACCGCCGGACCACCAACCGCCGTAATCGTCAACGGGCGGGTCTGACCCAGTTCCGAGATATAGCTGTAGGTGGCAGGATCCAAGGCATTGCCCTTGCTCAACAGCATTAGCGCGCCTGACCGGCCTGCTGCGGCGCCCGCGACTAGTGAGTCCGGAAAACCGACACCATCTGCGATAAACAAGTTCACCGGCTTTTGCGGGGCAGCTCCAATGAGAGGCTCCGTGGCACGGTTGACCGCCACCGCAGTGTTGAAGCGGTCAGGTCCAGCGATACGGGTCACGTTAACTCCGGCATCGCGCAGCTCGAACTCGTCGTAGGGCGTCATCGGTACCTGACCGCCCACCAAGTAAAGGTTCTTCTTGCCCGAAGCTTTGATTTGATCCATAACGGAAGGCTCCAAACCAGTCTTCCAAGTTGTCAACAAGATCGGCGCGTGCATCCCAGCCGCAAACGGTGTGGCGGACAAACCGTCAGCAGCCACATTCCCGTCAACCAGTACGATGGAATCCCCGGGGAATTTGCCAAGTTTCCACGCCGCAATCGCGGTCAGCACCCGGTTGCTGCCATCAGCGCGCAGGGTGTTCTTGGACAGAGCCTTGGCCAGGCGCTTTTCGTCTGCCTTAGCTTTCTTGTCCCGCTCCGCCTGGGCCTTCTTTTCTTCGGCGGCCTGCTGCTTCGGATCCTTTATGGTCTTGCCATCCTGCCCGATCTTGTACTTCTTCTTTAGCTCTTCTTCCAGCTTCTTGCGCAGAGCCTCTTCCTTGGCTTTGGCCTCTTCGGCAGCCTTCTTGGCTTTTTGCTCCGGCGTCATGTTCTTTTCGTTCACGACGTCCTCAAAGGACTTGCCGGAGAGCAGAGCCTTAATGGCGGTTTGGGTGCCTTTGGCATCTTCCAAAGCTTTCTGGGAGGTATCGATTGGGTCGTCGACCGTCCCCAAGGCGGTCTGTGCCTGCATCAGGAATTTCTTGGCCTCGTCAATGGAAGTCGCCCGCCGTGCGCTCTCCCACAGAGCCTTCAGCTCGTCAATAGCACCGTTGACGGTATCGGCCGCGTTATCCAACCTGGAGGCGTGGCGCTCCAAGTCGCTGACCAGAATCTTTAGCTGCGGCTTCATCGATTCGGGAGCCGTCGCCAACGCATTGCGCGCCTCGGTCAGCATATCGCCAACCTGAATCTGGCGGCGCATAATGTCGGGGCGCGCCCCCACCGCACGGTCATAGTAACCGCCAATCTGCGCGGCAATCTTATCTTTCTCAGAAGGATCGACCAGGTCAGAGCCGTCCATACCCTTAATCAGTGCCGCGATGGTCCAGCGCGCATTGTTGGCATTCAGCTTGTAGTTCGGCATCTGCTGGGCGACTTCAGCCAGTTTTCCGCTCAGCTTTTGAATCTTCGGCTGGTACTTCTCATCTGTATGATTGGGTTTCTTTGTCTCTAGTGTGGCTGCGGTCTTTGACGCGGCGGTGTAATCCGTATTTTTCGAGTCCAAAGTGGCCTTCTCGGAATTCAACTTATCCGTGGCTTGCTTGATAGCGTTTTCCTTATTCGGATCCGTATCGGGCAGGGCGTTTGCCGCATCCAAAGCGTTTTGGGCAGCGGTAACCTTCTCTTCCTGGGTCTTTACCGCATGATATGCGTCCGCTGCCGCTTTCTTAGCGTTGAAGAATTCGTCAGCCCAAGATACATAGGCATCGAGGAAAGCCGTATTCCGGTTTTTGACTTCCGTCTGCCACTTATCCTCAATACCGTTACCGGAGGCATTAGTAGCCAGGTTATCCGCCTCAGTTTGAGCCTGTTGTGCCAGTTCCAGCACCTTACCGGCCCACGCCTGATTCATCTGAGCATTAGAGACTTTCTTAGTGGCTTCTTCCAGAGCAGTATTTTTCGCGGCCTGGTTGTTGCGCAAACGCTTTAACTTCAGCTCCACGACATCAGTGGCATCGTCGTACCATCTCTTGAGCTTCTGACCCGCCTCTGGGTCGTCTCTGGAAACATCGCTGAACTTTTCAACTAAAGTGATTTGTTTACGACATACCTTGGGGGTGCCGGTGTCCGCTGCCCGCTCATCCTCAGTGCAAAACTTTCCATTGTTGTCGGGATCTTGGTATTTTATGCCTTCTCGAACCCATTTCGGCAGCCCGGCATAGTCGTGATAGGTCTGGAAGTCTGACGCCGCTGTGGGGGTGTTATACACTCCCAGCTGAGTCTTTATCTCTTCCAGCTCCCGAATCGCGTCGTCGTAACGGTCCTTTTCCGCTTGGGCAGTTTTCTCATCTTCCTTGCGGGCTTTAAACAAACCATCAATCTTCTCGTAGTCCTTTTGAGCTTGCAGGACTTGGTCGGCAATAGAGCCTGAATCTGGGGTTTTACAGCCAACGGCAGAAATCTTTTCAATGAGGCTGCGCGGTTCACCAACCACAACCGGGCCAAGGTTCAAATCTGTTTTCTTAAACTCTGTACTGTCTATGTCTGTAAAAGACGGGTTACCCTTGAATTTCTTTGTAATACCCACGCCGGAGTTGCTGGTCTCAGTTTTGAGCTCACCCCAGGTCACAGACACTGTCTGACCATCCATACCGTTTTCTTGGTTAATCGAGGACTTAGCACCATTTGTGCACAGCGACTGCTGAATAATCTTTAGGGCTTCACCGGGAGCTGAGGGGGAATCCGGGTTTGGAACCATAATCTCTTCTGTCTTGGCGGGACGTGTTTTGTCGAGGAAAACCGAGAAATCGGTTTGCTGCGCATCCAAAATAATTCCCAAGCCAACGTGGATACCAATCAGGGTCTTGCCGTCGGCACTGATAACCGGAGCGCCAGCATCTTCTGGCAACACCACAATCTTTTCAGGGTCTTCCCACCCCTTACGGACGGTATCCCAGGCAATCGTGCCGAGGTCTTTATCGTCTTTGAAACTCGGATGGCTCTCACGCCACTGATTCCACTGCTGCACTTTCGAGCGCGGCTGCGTCACCGTATCGTTGACCAGTTTCGTAATCGGCAAACGGGTTTCCTGGAAGGCGATTCGAGGAATACCACCCTCAGGACGCCAGCCAAACATGGTTCCCGTTTCCCCGCTCATGTTGCCGTTCACCCCGCTGTCCACTACTTTCACCGGAGTTGCAACGCTGGCGGGAACATCGCGATCGAGGCGAGCCACAACAACCTGGGTGGCTGCCTTGGGATCAAAGGAAACGGCAGAAATCCAAAACACATTCTGGGGGCCTTTGCCCGGGATTGCTTCGGAGCCAAAGGTAACGCGAGGCGGCGGCACGGCACCCGAGGTTTGTTCACCCGCTTTGGCAGACATGGAGAATGCGTAGGGCTTGCCATCTGCGTTCGTCACACAGCTCTTCATGGTGGCGATGTGGCGGGAGTCAAGCAGCACGCCAGTGCAAATGTCAACGGCGGCACCGTCGGTCTCTTTGTATGTATTGCCATCCTTTTCCCGGTACTTGGCCATATGCGGCACTTCCACCCGTGCCACTGCCGTGATACCTGGACGGCTGTTGTCCCCTGCGTTCACGGGTTCGCCGGACAGTGCGTTTGCCGGGGCAATTCCTGTAAAAGCTAAACCAGCCGAGAACAGGCACACCAGACCGGCTCGGCGCATCTTCTTACCAACGTGGCTGCGAGTTTCCACGATAGCCTCCTCATAATCCATCCATGGAAAAGCCCGGTTTTCCCCTGACGTCTGGGAACCGGTAAGCACATCCAAATGCTCAAGCTATTTATTCGTCAAGGCACCTTCAATTGTGAGCCTTTTGGCGTCATTTCAGAGAAAACTCGCACACATTCCAGTGATTTTCCATAATTGCAGGTCAGTCCCTCAAAGCGCTGGTCGCAGGGCTGTTAGCGCACAATTCTTTGCTCCGCTTTACCGAATCTTGACTTCTATGTCCGAACAATCCTGCCCGCTGCCCCGCTCTCCACCACGCGGGGCTCAGTTTCGCAAGTCCGTAAGCGGAACGACCAACACCCCATCCGCCCGGGTGTTACGCGACATTGTCCGTCCCGCTCGACAGCGCTAATCCTGGTAGTGTCCTCGGCGCTGCAGAATCTCTAAAGTATCTCCTCTAAGACGATAGACCAGCCGGTTTTTCTCATCGATACGCCGACTAAAACACCCTGACAGCTCTCCTTTGAGCGGCTCGGATTTTCCCAATCCAGAAAGTGGATCCCGCCGGGTATCCTTCACCAACTTATTAATTCGGCGTAATGTCTTCCTGTCTTGGGTTTGCCAATATAGGTAGTCCTCCCAAGCCCCTTCAAACCAAACGAGACGCACTTCACGCCTCGATCAGGCTGTGTTCCACGCCTTCACCGGCATCCAGCGCAGACTTTGCATCGCGCAGATTGCGCAGGTTCGACTCACTATAAAACGGGTCGGGACGTGAGACCTCGAACGGGATGCGGTTTTCCCCGGTCGCTTTCTTTGCGAAAATCGTAAATGCGGTGGTCATGTTCATTCCCAAGTCGCGGCAAAGTTCTTCCATCGCCGCTTTCAACTCAGCGTCCATCCGAATCGTCACATTTGCTGTAGCCATTGCACTCACCTCGCACACTATTATACAACTAACGCACCACTAAGTCATACGTGAATCTGTGCCAAATCTCACCACCACGCGGGGCTTAGTTTCGCAGGGCCGTACGCGGAACGACCATCACCCCATCCGCCCGAGTGCACGTGACCTCGCTATACAGAGTTTTTCGCTACTTTTATGCAGAGTTTTTCACCAGTTTCACCCAGAGTTTTTCGCCGAACGTTGCGAGGGCAATCGGGCGGACACGCCCTGCCAGACACTATAAGACCACGTAAACCGGCTTTTGCGCCCCCTGCGCCTGGTACTTAACCCTAACTTCCCACTTAACATAACACTTGGGGAAGTTAAGTGGGAAGTAAGTGGGAAGTTCCGTAGCGCACTTCCACACAGAGCATTTCTCTCAACACACCGAGAGGGTTCGATAACGCTGTTTTGGGCTGCGCGCCGGTTCCATCGGTTCCACCAACCCTTCCTCAATCAGCTGATTGACTGCCCGCTGTACAGCGGTGCGACTTAACCCCGTAGCCTGAACAATCTCGGTGGTACTGCCAGTCGTGCGCGAACTCAAAATAGCGAGCACATGGTCTTTTGCACTCGCATAGGTCTCGGTCTTGGCGACATGACGCCGCTCAAAAATAATGGTGAAGCTGGTCAGACTCTCGCGAATTTTTGCCGGCGGCATCAGCGCATCGGCTAGGGACTGCTCGATAACGGCGAAACCGGTGCCGCGGTTCTCGGCTACCAATCCCCCATCGGGAGTTCTCACATTTTCCAAAAAAGTCGCTAACCACTGATTTCGAGTCGAACTCAATCCATCTTTACCCAAGGAGTCCACCGTGACACCCCCGAACAGGCCACCCGGACTTGTGATTTCCAACCTGTCGACAAACATATTGACCTGCACCTGCGTACCCCTCGCGGTCGGAGAGTAGTCCCGGTGCAACAAAGCGTTGACAATAGCTTCGCGCACTGCCACCAGGGGATAATCGGGCAGCTCCTTACGAAAAACGTCATTGATGAGCGCACCCGTGCGCATATTGGCACGCACTTTTCCGATAACCGCCTCTACTAATTCCGGAATAGAGCCCGTGAGATTAGCGCTTTCCAGTAAGCGTAAACCCTTGGTGACGTCTCCTTTGGAGGTGCCCGGATACAGTCCAAAAGTCACATTGAGACGTGGGAAAAATTCCTGCGGATACTCCCCCATAGCCAGCAGCGCAGCCAAAGAAGGGTGACCACCCTGGGCAACATGCAGACGCGCATAGGCGGTTTCCGCGCCTTGTGCAAAAGTCTTGGGACGTAAAGACTTTTGTCCCGTCAAGAAATCTTGCAGCGCCACCGCGTCGAGATCCTCGATGCCCGCAAGCTCCACATATTCCGTGTCCCACAGCGGTTGATGCTGTTCCTCTAACAGCCGGTCAACTTCATAGTTACGCATCACTTGGTCAGCATCGCCGACCCGCAAATAACTGCCCCGATACACGCCTTTCTCGGTCACGTATGCGGGACGTTCACTGGCCAGCACCGGCTCGATGGTGGCGACCAGCAACTGGATATTTTCAAAAGGGACGATGTCGACCTGTGGGCGCAGACACGGGGTAATCTGCGAGCAACGATCGACCAGCGCGTTGCGGGCAGACAGCGCATCGAAATTGTCAACCGGGGTGAACCCATCCGCTTCGGAAAGTCCGAAAATCAGCAGCCCTCCACTCGCATTGGCGAAGGCGCTGAGAGTCTCTAAAACCGACTTGCCTACCCCGGTCTTGATTTCGACATTTTGTTGATCTGCTCCGACTAAACGCAGCTGCGTAATGATTCTGGCGAGTTCTTCCGCATCCATTGTTGCCCCTTTGCGCCTGGTACTTAACCCGAACTTCCCACTTAACATAACACTTGGGGAAGTTAAGTGGGAAGTAAGTGGGAAGTTCGGCTGCGGCGTGTCGCGAACGTTCACAGCCGGGCCGCCCTCTACGACATCCCCGCCAGGCGTTGAATGACCGTGTCGGCCAGCAGGCGGCCGCGCCGGGTCAGCACTGCCCGACCCGCGCCACTGTTCAGAGCGTCGGGCGCCGACCCGTCCTGGTGCAACAGCCCGCCCTGGTGGGGAAGTCCGTCCCCCTGTGGCAGTCCGTCCACCTGCAAAGGCTGTCCGACCGGCAGCGAACCGCCCTTTTGCATCAACTCGCAGTCCGACAGCGAGTCACCATCGGGTAGCAACGCGCCGTCCAGCAAGCCCTCCCCCGCCAACTCGTGCGCCTCACGAAGCAGCGCCGCCGCGTCAACCCCGAATTCGCGGGCATATTCGCCCAAATCCAGGCCCTGACGCAGGCGCAGATTCAACAGGAGTTTTTCCAGGCGGGCGCTTTCGCCGGTGATGATTTCCTGGCCATCAACAGGCCGGTGGCCCGCCCGCAGGGACTGCATCCACTTCGCGGGATGACGCAGGTTCCAAAAGCGCGTGCTATCCAGGTGGGAGTGGGCGCCGGGCCCGAAACCATACCAATCTTGGTTTTTCCAATAGGCCAGGTTGTGACGGCATTCGTGGCACGGGCGCGCCCAGTTGGAAATCTCGTACCATTCCAGACCCGCCGCGCTGAGCGTCTCATCAGCCAGCTCGTATTTATCCGCCTGATCATCGGGATCCACCGGGGGGATTTCCCCCTGCGCGAGGGCGCGTCCCAGCGCGGTCCCCGGCTCGATGACCAAGGCGTAGCAGGACACGTGCTCCACCCCTAGCTCCAGCGCAGCATCCAGGGAGGCCCGCCAATCCGCCAAGCTCTCCCCCGGCGTGCCATAGATGAGGTCCACGCTGACCTCGAGTCCCTGTGCGCGCGCTGCCCGCACGCCTGCCACTAGGTGCTTTTGCTGATGCGTCCGGTCCAGAGTCGCCAACACAGCGGGAATGGCCGACTGCATTCCAAAAGACACCCGCGTAAAACCGCCCGTGGCCAGGGCTTTTAAATACTGCGGCGTCACCGTGTCGGGGTTTGCCTCGGTCGTTATCTCCGCGCCGGGCACCAGTCCGAAAGTTTGGCGCAATCCGCGCAAGATTCGGACCAAATCGGCTGCCGGTAAGACTGTCGGGGTTCCCCCGCCGAAGAACACGCTGGTCAGGGCGCGGCCGCCCTGGGAAACAGCGCCAGCGCCACCGGCACCAACGTGACCGGCACCACCCTCGTGACCGCCACCCTTGTGCCCCCCGTCCCGGCACGCCGTCTCAGCACCGGAACAATCCGGCGCATACAGGCCGACTTCCTGGAGCAACGCCGCCGCGTATCCCCCTACGCCGGGTCCCAGCGACAGATTCGAGTACGTATTGAAATCGCAATAGCCGCAACGCCGCAGGCAGTACGGCACGTGCACGTAGGCGCAGAGCGTGCGCGGCGAACTCATCAGGCTTCGCCCGCCCCGTACCACGGCTCACGTGGCGCAAACCCGGACTCGGCGGGCTTCTCCGTGGCGCTAACCCGCCCCAAACGGGCCGTCACCTGGAACGACGCGGCCTGTTCACGTTCTTCAGCCGAGCCACGCGCCAGGCGCACCACACACAAATCATGCACGTCACGGCTTTCTCGGGCGGCCCGGCGCTCGAACGCCGTCACCACCCGACCGTCGAAACGCGGCGCAAACCCGCCGCGCTGACCTTGTGGATCGTTGACATCGGGACGCTGGCCAACGTGCGGGTTAGACAACCCGAGGGTGGACTCAACCACGTCACGCTGCTGCCAAGCGTAGTCGTCCCAATCGGTCGCCAAGCGCCACCGCCCCCCGTCCTCCAACAGGTCAGCCACGATTGCTGCAAACTCCGGCGCCACCAGACGCCGCTTGTGATGGCGAGTTTTCGGCCACGGGTCAGCGAAAAACGTCCACATCTCGTGCACCGTCGCCTCACCGAGCAAAATGGGCAGGGCTTGCAGGGCGTCGACGTCCGCGACTTTCAGGTTGGGCAAGCCGTCGTAGTTGCGCACGGCGGAGGACACGATTTTTGCCACCCCCGGCAGCCACACTTCAAATCCCAAGTAATTATTTTCCGGGTGCAGCGCGGCAGCGTGAGTGATTTGCTCACCGTTACCGCAGCCGACCTCGACAATGAGTGGAGCTTCGCGGCCAAACACGACGCGAGGGTCCAAGCGCTCCCCCTCGGCCGCCATCGTCGGCCCCGCCCCGCGTTTCACGTCCAAAAGGTAGGCGTCTTTGTACTTTTCAAAGGGCGTCGGCTCGAATCGTTTTGCCCATTATTTTTGCGGCTCCTCGTTGGATAGCGCGGCGATAAAGGCCTCCTGAGGAACCTCAACGCGCCCGATGGCTTTCATGCGTTTCTTGCCGGCCTTTTGCTTTTCCAACAGTTTGCGTTTCCGGCTGATGTCGCCGCCGTAGCACTTGGCGAGCATATCCTTGCGCAGCGCCCGGATATTTTCCCGGGCGATGATGCGAGTGCCGATAGCTGCCTGAATAGGCACCTCGAACTGTTGGCGCGGAATGAGTTTGCGCAGCTTCGTCGCCATCGCAGTCCCATAACTGTAGGCATTGTCCTTGTGAACGATGGCGGAAAACGCGTCGACCTGTTCCCCGTTCAGCAAAATGTCCACCCGCACCAGGTCGGCCGGAGCCATCCCGTCCAGGTGGTAGTCCAGCGAGGCGTAGCCTTTGGTGCGGGACTTCAGCTGGTCAAAGAAGTCGTAAACAATCTCGCCCAAGGGCAGGGTGTAGTGCAGTTCTACCCGGTCGGAGCTCAAGTACTCCATATTCTTCATGGCGCCGCGCCGATCCTGGCACAGTTCCATGACCGGGCCGACAAAGTCCGAGGGCGTCAGGATGGTCGCGGCCACCACCGGCTCGCGCACTTCCTTGACTTTGCCTTCGGGGAACTCAGAAGGGTTCATGACGTGAGTTTCCGTGCCGTCTTCCGCCACGACCACGTATTCCACGTTCGGGGCGGTGGAAATCAGCACCAGGTCGAACTCGCGTTCCAGACGCTCGCGAATAATCTCGAGGTGCAGCAAACCCAGGAAACCGCAACGGAAACCCGACCCCAGGGCGGCCGATGATTCCGGTTCAAAAGTCAGCGACGCATCGTTGAGCTTCAGTTTGTCCAGCGCGTCACGCAGCACTGGGAAATCGGTCCCGTCAATCGGGTACAGTCCCGAAAATACCATCGGCATCGGGTCGCGGTAGCCCGGCAAAGGTTCCTTAGCGCCCTTTTCCGCAGAAGTAACGGTGTCGCCCACGCGGGATTGGCGCACGTCCTTCACTCCGGTAATGAGGTAGCCGACTTCGCCCGCCCCGATACCTTTCGTGGGTATCGGATCCGGGCTGATGACACCGAGTTCCAGCAGTTCGTGGGTGGTGCCGGTGGACATCATGTTGATTCGCTGACGGGCTGTGAGCGAGCCGTCCATGACGCGCACGTAGGTCACGACCCCGCGATACGTGTCATAAACCGAGTCAAAAATGAGTGCGCGGGTCGGGGCGTCGGGCTGTCCAGCGGGCGGTGGCACTTGGGAGACGATTTCGTCTAGCAGGGCCTGCACGCCTTCCCCGGTCTTGCCCGAGACTCGCAAGCAGTCCTCGGGCTGGCACCCGATGAGATTCGCCAGTTCTTCGGCGTGCTTTTCCGGCATCGCGCCGGGCAGGTCGATTTTGTTCAGCACCGGAATAATGGTCAAGTCCCCCTCCAAGGCGAGGTAGAGGTTCGCCAGGGTTTGCGCCTCGATGCCTTGGGAGGCGTCCACCAGCAGGACCGCCCCTTCACAAGCCGCCAGGGAACGCGAGACTTCATAGGTAAAGTCCACGTGACCAGGGGTGTCAATCATGTTCAGGGCGTAGGCTTTGTCGCTAACCTGCCAGGGCATCCGCACGGCTTGGGATTTAATGGTGATGCCACGTTCGCGTTCAATGTCCATCCGGTCCAAGTATTGGGCACGCATCTCACGGTCCGAGACGACCCCGGTTAGCTGCAGCATTCGATCCGCCAGCGTCGACTTGCCGTGGTCGATGTGGGCGATAATCGAAAAGTTACGAATCAGGGACGGGTCGGTGGCGGCGGGCGCAATCGACTGTAACAGGGCATCACCAGGAATAGGCATGGACTTCCTTATCTTTCTCGCTAGACATTCCATTTTGTCATTTTTCCCACGTTTGCCCAATCTATTTTATTGTTTCGGGTGCCAAGCCTGTTAGGCTCCAGGCTGCCGGCTGGAGTGAGGTGGCCGTATTGCTGACGCTGCAACCGCCGATTTGCGGATGAGGCGCAAAATGGCGTAGGATATTTCCTTGTGTGTCGCCAAAACCGGCGAAAATCAATACTTTTGAGGGAAGAACATTGGCAAATATTAAGTCTCAGATGAAGCGGATTCGCACCAATGAAAAGGCGCGCCTGCGTAACCTGTCCGTGCGCTCCGAGCTAAAAACCCTGGTGCGCAAGACCCGCGAGGCTATCGAGGCTGGGGATAAGGCCGCAGCCGAAGCCAACTTGAAGGTGGCCACCCGCCGCCTCGACGTGGCAGCTTCCAAGGGTATCATCCACAAGAACCAGGCGGCTCAGCGCAAGTCCAAGCTGGCCACCCGCGTTGCTGCCATGCAGTAACCGGTTTCTCTAAGCTATTTGAAAACGTCCACCTCGGTGGGCGTTTTCCTTTTGCCCGCTAGCAAACCCGGTGTGAAACAGAGACTCGGATTGTCTGGCGAATGCGCGCGGCTGAAAATCCGGGATAAAACCTATTTAAACGCTTCGGTGTGCCATATATGGCACACCGAGCCAAATTAATAGGATTAACGCCCCCCGTTTCCGAAAAATACACGCGAGGAGCGGGAGTACCAGCTCCGCACCATACCGGCAACCAATACCCCAGGCAGGGTTCATTGCTGCTCAGGAACGGCAACTGGGACGTAAAAACTGCCGCTCAGCCTTGTTCAGGGCAAACGGCGTACACAGAAGAGGTGTTGCACTGTTTATTTGCTTTGGACACGAATCGCTCTTCGTTGGTAAATCCACCGCCAAGGGAAACCTTTTTGCCGATTTCCAAAACAGTTCCATCCGGCAGGGTGACGGATTTGTCTGAAATCTGGCTTCCCTTAGGCAATAAAGGCACTATCGCGGGAACCTCATCGTCCCCTCCGAGCACCAAACATCCTTGCTCATCAACCTGCAGCGTTCCAGTTACCAAAGCCTCATTGCAGGCATTGCTGGATCTATCATTCACGAGGGTAAAGAAATCCGCAGTTGCGCTGGTAGACGGGCTTGCCGGCTGCGTTGTCGGGCTAGCTGCCGCGGCGTCATTTGCGGGCTGCGTGCCGGACCTACCGCAAGCCGACACACCAAATGCGAGAGCCACCGCCGCAACTATCCCCAACGTACTATTGCGAATAAACGTATTCATGATATTTCTCCTGGAGTCCGAATAACAGTTGAGAAAAAACCTAGCTTGCCGGCAATTTTATCAACGCGGATATTTTGTGTAAACGAGCCAAATCCGCCGATTACAGCATCGCGTGGCCTCTCGACACCGATTTAATACTCTCTGGGTCACGACTTTTTCGCCCGTCGGTCCCCTGGTCTAAACTGGATACGTTGATTGTCGGAAAGAAGAGGAATATGGCTGAAAACACTCCGGAAACCCCAGACACCCCCCAGCACCGCTACACGGCTGAGATGGCGGGGAACCTGGAAGCAAAATGGCAACGGATTTGGGACGAAACCGGCGCATTTAACGCAGATAACCCCAGCGGCTCCCTGGCCGGTGACCTGGCAAAACACGAAAAATACTTCATCCTCGACATGTTCCCCTACCCCTCCGGCAAAGGTCTGCACGTGGGACACCCGCTGGGCTATATCGCCACCGACGTGGTCGCCCGCTACCAGCGCGCCCAGGGCAAGAACGTGCTCTACACCATGGGTTACGACGCGTTCGGCCTGCCCGCCGAGCAATACGCCCTGCAAACCGGCCAGCACCCAGCCATCACCACGCACGACAATATCGCCAACATGAGCAAACAGCTAGCGCGCATTGGCTTGTCCCACGACCGGCGGCGCTCTTTCGCCACGACCGACCCGGACTATTTCAAGTGGACCCAGTGGATTTTCCTGCAAATTTTCAACTCCTGGTATGACCCCGAAGCTCCGCGCCGCGACGGCTCCGGAAAGGGCGCGGCTCGGCCGATTACCACCCTTGTGAAGCAGTACGAGGACGGCACACGCCCCACCCCGGACGGACGGGCGTGGGCCGAGCTTTCCGCAGTGGAACAGGCAGAACTCATTGACGCCGAGCGCCTGGCCTACGTGGCTTACGCGCCGGTGAACTGGGCTCCGGGCTTGGGCACGGTGCTGGCGGACGAAGAAGTCACCGCCGAGGGGCGTTCCGAACGCGGCAACTTCCCCGTGTTTAAGACTAAACTGCGCCAGTGGATGATGCGCATCACCCGCTACGCGGACCGACTGGATGCGGACCTGGCCACGATTGATTGGCCCGATAAGGTCCGCACCATGCAGCACAACTGGATCGGCAAGTCCTTCGGTGCCACCGTAAACTTCCAGGTCGAGGCCGGTCAAGGGCCGCAGCCGCAGACTTTGCAGGTTTTCACGACCCGGCCCGACACCCTGTTCGGCGCGACTTTCATGGTCATTTCCCCGGAACATCCGCTGGTGGGTGCCGAGGACTGTGCGGACGCGGAGTTGCAGGTGCCGGACGCTTGGCCGGAGGGAACCCGACCGGAGTGGACCGGCGGATACGCTACCCCGCGCGAAGCGGTGGCGGCCTACCGGGCGCAAGCCAGCGCAAAGAGCGACAGCGAACGGACTGCGGAAACCGACTTCACCGAAAAGACCGGCGTGTTTACCGGCATTTTTGGGACGAATCCGGTCAATAGTTCCCTGGTGCCGATTTTCGTGGCGGATTACGTTTTGATGGGGTACGGCACCGGCGCGATTATGGCCGTGCCCGCCCACGACGAACGCGATCACGCCTTCGCCAAAAAGTTCAACCTGGACATTATCCAAACTATTTCCGGCCCGGACGGCCTGGATGTGCAAGAGGAACCCTGGACCGGCGACGGCGTCATCGAGAACTCCGCCAACAGTGAAATCAGCCTGAACGGGCTGGACAAGGCCGAGGCTATCGCGAAAATCAGTGACTGGCTGGCGCAAACCGGTCGGGGCGAAAAGACCGTGACCTACCGCCTGCGTGACTGGCTGTTTTCTCGGCAACGCTACTGGGGCGAGCCTTTCCCCGTGGTTTACGGCTCTGACGGGCGGGTTCACGCCCTGCCGGAGGACATGCTCCCCTTGGAGCTACCCGAAGTGTCTGACTTCCGGCCCCGGACTTTTGACCCCGACGACGCCCACTCCACCCCGGAGTCCCCGCTGGGCCGCGCTACGGACTGGATGACCGTCGAACTGGACCTAGGCGAAGGCAAGCAGACCTACACTCGTGACCAAAACACCATGCCGAACTGGGCGGGCTCGTGCTGGTATGAGCTGCGCTACACCGACCCGGACAACTCCACGGCTTTTGCCAGCCCCGACAACGAAGCCTACTGGATGGGCCCGCGCCCCGAGGCGGGCAACCTCAGCGGCGGCACGGATTTGTACGTGGGCGGCGTGGAACACGCGGTGCTGCACCTGCTGTACGCGCGTTTTTGGCACAAGGTCCTCTTTGACTTGGGATATGTGTCCAGCTCAGAGCCGTTCCACCGCCTGTTCAACCAGGGCATGATTGAGGCCTACGCCTACACGGATTCGCGCGGGCAATACGTCCCGGCTGACGAGGTGGAGGGCAGCGAAGAGGACGGCTTTACCTGGAAGGGCCAGCCCGTCAACCGCGAGTTCGGCAAGATGGGCAAGTCGCTCAAGAACATTGTCACCCCTGATCAGATGTGCGCGGATTACGGCGCGGACACGTTCCGGGTTTACGAAATGTCGATGGGGCCACTGGATATGTCCCGCCCGTGGGACACTCGCGCGGTGGTCGGCTCGCAGCGTTTCCTGCAGCGGCTGTGGCGCAATATCGTCGATGAAAACACCGGCGCGCTCACCGTCAGCGACGACGCCCCGGATTTGGCGACCGCGAAAGTGCTGGCTCGCACCATTCACGATGTCACTGTGGAATACGACAATCTGCGCGTGAACACGGCTATCGCCAAGATGATTGTGTTGAACAATCACTTGACCGGGTTGCCCCGGGTGCCGCGTGAGGCCGCAGAAGCGCTGGTCGTGATGGTCGCCCCCATCGCTCCGCACATTGCGGAGGAACTGTGGGAACGTTTGGGTCACAAGGGTGGTATCGCCCGGGCCGCGTTCCCGGTCGTGACCGATGAGTCGCTGTTGGCTGCTGAGGAGGTCACTTGCGTGGTCCAGGTGGCAGGCAAGGTGCGCGCGAAAGTGTCGGTGGACCCCGAGATTTCCGAGGCGGATTTGCAGGCAAAAGTCCTGGCGGAACCGGCCGTGGTGAAGTTGTTGGACGGGCGCGAACCCAAGCGGATTATCGTGCGCGCCCCGAAGCTCGTGTCCCTGGTTTTGTAATCGGTCCAACTTTTTCGGGGCGTAAGCGCCCTAGAGGCGCTACGCCGGCGACAGCAAATCGTTGCTGTCACTTAATCGGCTTCGCCGTCTGTCGCGGCAGCTCACACGCTTCGCGCTGCCGCCCGCGCGCCCAAGTTGGCATCGCTGGTTCTGTGATTCCTTTCAATAGTTTCCCCCAGTTACGTTTTCGATATGCTTACGTTTCCGCTTGGCTAGCAAAACTTTCTGCGGTTTCTTCGGCTTTCTGGGATTCACCCCACGTTGCCGTCGGAAAGGCCAAGCTTAACCATTTCCATCAGAAGCTCTCTACGCCGGTAGCCTAACAAGGTCAAAGCTTGTTTAATATAGGAGTTTACGGTATGGGGCTTCAGCCCACTTGCAGCTACAATCTCCTTGTTCGAGTAGGCCATGCCGATATAGTTAACAATTTGACGCAGATGAGGAGGCAAGGCAGCAATCTCTGCCGCCAGTTGTTTGTCTCCAGAATCCTCATTCTTGGTCACAAAAGAATCCATAACCACGGATAAAAGTTTATCGTCAAGCGCACTGCGACCCTCGTGTACCTTCTGAATCGCGCTAGCAACTTCACGGAAATCCGTTTCCTTGGTCAGGAAACCTTTTGCTCCAGCAGACAGCGAATCACGCAGGCTGGTTGGTTGTTCAAATGCAGTTAGCATGACAATTTTTTCATCGGGATTTACTTCAAGAACTGCCTTGATCGTATCGATACCGTCAAGGCCGGGCATCTGCACATCTAAAAGTAAAACATCATGCCCAACTTGTTGCACCATTTCGATAACTTCCAAGCCTCTTGTTGCCGTCCCAACCACTTCGATAGTTCCTAGCCGACCTAGCAAATCCGCCATAGCATTCAAATACACAGCATCGTCATCAGCAAGGATTACGCGAACCTTGGTTTGGGCATCACCCACATCGCCTCCTCCCCCTTCAGTGGTGAAACTGATGTACACATAAAAATCCCAGCCGCTCCAATTTGCATAGTCTATCCGCATCATTGCATCTGTGGAACCCCCTAAAAATAGGGTGTTCCATACCTTCGCTCTCAATGATAATTTGGGGTTGAGGGGTTCTACAGCATCTAGAAAGGAAGTTAATATGCATGTTAAACGTACCATTTTCTCAGCACTAGTCACTTCTTTGGTCCTCACGCTTGGCACAATTGGAGTTGCGAATGCTTATGACTGTCAATACGATGCCAGGCCAACGCGCCAGTTCAATGTCCGATATGGCTCATTGAGCCCGCAATGGACAAACGTCATGGACTCAGCCCGCAGCTACTGGAACACCTCAGGCGCTGGAACCTCAATTGGAACTACGCCAGGATCTAGCGCGGTAATGGAAGCCGGGAATTACAACACAGATTGGTACGGATTTTACACCTGGAATCCCGCTATCGGCTCTTTCAACATTAAGATAAATGGTCAGCTTCTCAGCAGCAACGCTCCTTCAGGCCAGTTTTGGACATGGGCTAAAAGCACAGCGACACATGAACTTGGTCATGCCCTCCGTCTAAAAGATAAAAGTCAAGTTTCATTCCTAACCTTGATGGATTGGGCTCGAAACAGATCACAAGTTTACAGACCGCAACCTTATGATGTTGCTAATGTACGATATTGTTACTAAATAAATAATAAGAAAGGAACAATCATGAATAAGAAATTCCGATTAACAGCCACACTAGCTGCCCTTTCTATCGCACTTACCGCCTGCTCTGCGAGCACCGGTAATGATGCCAAATCCAGCTCGGAGTCACCCTCTACAGGCGGCAACGATGTAAAAAATATCCAACTTTTCAAGGTTGATTATCCAAGTTATCCAAGTCTTGAGGCCCTTGTAGACAAAGCTGATTTAGTTGTTGAAGCCACTTTTGAATCATCGAAGGAATCCTTACTCCTCCCTGAGTCCCCAGTTCCCGGTGACACAACTAATCCACTTTCAGGAACGGAGGTCAGCAAGGAATCGTTGGAAGCTGCTGGCGTCCCCGTCACCTTGTCCACCATGTCGGTTACGCAAACATTCAAAGGCAACCTCAAGGTCGGTGATTCATTTGTTCTTTCTCAGACCGGAGGAAAAAGCTCAGACGGAATAATAATGCTAGAATCCGACACCGCTTCAGCACCAGAAGTAATCGAGGACACCAATGCAAAGGCCTTCATCCTGGTTCTTAGCGAGCAACCTAACGACACTTTCACGCTTTTGACCCCAGATTTGGGCTACTGGGCCGTTGACAAACAGGGAAACCTGATGAAGGTAAATCGGGATGCAACTGATGCAACGAAAGTTGTTCTCGAAAAATCTGACCAGACCATCGACTCAGTTTCTGGTGCAGTGAAGTAGCGTATCTCTGAGCCTTCCCCTCAGGATAGCTCTGATTCACAGCTAGCGGCGACGCGAACCGAACACGCCGCGGGTGATTTCGCGCGCTACCTGGGTCCCCGCCGAACGCAAGAAAGACGTCAAAGCCTTGTTCAGCGGGGAGTTCGCGCGGGCTTTCGCCTCGGCTCGGGCCGCGCGTTCTGCCGCGGCGGCGTCTTTGCGAGCCGCGGCCGCTTCTTTCGCTTCTTGCTGATGTATCTGCAGTTCCAAGCGTTTTGCTTCCAGTTCTAACCGGGCTTTTTCGTGGGCGTCCCGAGCGGTAGCGGAAACGGAATCGCTGGCGGCATCCCCCGATTGGCTCGCGTCACCATCGCCCTGACCAGCCGGTTTGCCCTCAGCGCTGGCATCCTGGCCACCACCGGCGTTGGCCGGACTGCCTTGACCGAGGTTGCCGATAACGCCGTCCTGCAAGTCCTCAAACGCGGTGTCCCGCTCCACGCGAGTCCCGTACTTCGCCTGCAACGGTGACGCCGCCACCGCTTGTGACACCGCCTCGGGAGTGGCCGGACCCATCACGGAAGCCGGAGCCCAAATCCGGGTCGGCGCGCTCGGGGTCGGGCGTCCTTTCGGATCTAGTGTGGTCACGATTGCTTCGCCGGTGCCTAGGCTGGTCAGCAGTTCTTCCACGTCAAAAGCCGATTCGGGGAACGTGTCCGCGGTGGCGCGCAGCGCCTTTTTGTCGTCGGGGGTAAATGCCCGCAGCGCGTGTTGAATTCGGGTCCCCAACTGGCCCAACACGTCAGCGGGAACGTCTTTCGGGGTCTGGGTAATGAACACAATCCCCACCCCTTTAGAACGAATGAGTTTCACGGTTTGCACGATGGAGGCCAAGAATTCTTTGGAGGCTCCCGTAAACAGCAGGTGCGCCTCATCAAAGAAAAACACCAGCTTCGGCCGGTCCGCGTCCCCGACTTCCGGCAAACCCTCAAAGAGGGCCGCCAGCAGCCACATCAGGAAAGCGGAGGCCAGCGCAGGCCGGTTCATCAGGTCGTTCATCTCCAGAATCGAGATAATCCCCCGGCCGTCCGCGGCGCGCAGCAAGTCGGCGGGATCAAACGCGGGCTCTCCGAAAAACACGTCCCCGCCTTGTGCCTCCAAAGTCGAGACGGCCCGCAAAATGACCCCGGCGGTTTGGGTCGACACCCCGCCCAGGTCTTTCAGCTCCGCTTTGCCCTCATCGGTCAGCCAAGACACGACCGCTTTCAGGTCTTTCAGGTCCACCAGTTCCAGGCCGCGCTGATCCGCCCAGGCAAAAATGAGCTGCAGAGATTGGGACTGAGTCTGGTTCAACTCCAGCGCGCGCGACAGCAGAATCGGCCCCAGATCCGTGACGGTGGCTCGAATCGGCGCTCCAGGCGCGGTTTCGCTGGTTTCACCGAGGGATAGCGGCTGCACCGGAAAAGCGGCCGGAGCCCAGTCCTGACCCTGCTCCTGCGTGCGCTGCTGCAGTTTTTCGGTCGGTTCACCGGGGCTCAAAAGGCCGGTCAGGTCGCCTTTCACGTCCGAAAGAAACACGGCTACGCCGGCGGCGCTCAACCCTTCGGCCAAAAGCTGGACCGTGCGGGTTTTCCCGGTGCCGGTGCCGCCTGCAACTAGGCCGTGGCGGTTGAGCATTCCCAAAGGCAGGTTCACCAGGGTGGTGGGTTGCGGGGTGCCGTCCGTCAGGAGCGCCCCCAGGGTCATGGTTGGTCCGTCGAATTGATAGGCCTGCCCGATTTCTTCCAAAGTCGCTTTATCAAGCTGTTTTGTTTGCGTTTTTGCCGCCACGTTAGGTTCCTTTCCTGAGCTTTCACTCCCGTTTAAGTCTAACGAACCACTCCGGGTGCGGGCGGACTATGGCGAGAAAAAGGCACCTCTAGCCCGTATAGCCGCCTCGACAACCACTGGTTTACGTGTTCAGCCACCACGAATGTAAGGCAACGGCACGCCGCGCGGTCAGAGTCACGCCACCAACC
>QWCJ01000288.1_pt1 | contig 19361 bp, 14 predicted proteins | sample 1972501 | NCBI WGS metagenome assembly QWCJ01 (sample SAMN09866711, study PRJNA288562) | Human vaginal metagenome isolate term2_vaginal, whole genome shotgun... | isolation source: vagina | host: Homo sapiens | place: USA: California
AGCTCTTGGTAGGTTGCCCCGAAATCATCTTGCGATGTTTCACGTGAAACATTCACGTCGCTCGAGGTAGCGGAACGGTTCTCGATGGCGTCGCGTTCCGTACCGGAAGCCTCTCGGATAACCGTACGCGAAGCGTCACTGTGACGTTTCGCGCCCATACTCGGGGTACCCCCCAGATTCTCATCAGGTCGATCGAAATTCGGCTTGTCAGAGTCACTTTGATCCGCTTGAGGGTTCACAGGGCTCTTCTGAGATCTGGCAGAATCTTCTACCGCGCGATCACCCTTGCCGCCGTTACCGGACGGTGAACCAGCATCGGCCTTCTTTCCACCGCTACCGATGCTCTTCCCGCTACCCAATACAATGTCGGCTGCACCATCCCCAAGAGAGGGGCGAGCAGGTCCGGTCGGGATGAGCGATGCAAGACCTCGACCAAGTCCGCCCCGTCGAGCATTGCCTACAGCGTTAGGAGAGGGCATCTGCGGCTTTCGAGAGCCACCACTGGACTTGGTAGCACCCAGAGCTCGCCCTGCTTCCGACGCTAAGCTTCTACCAGCATTTTCGGGCATCTTCGCGCCCGCCGGCGTTTTCTTCGGCAACGGACTCTCCTGACTCTGAGGTGAATTGGCCACATTGTGCGACTTTGAAACTTTACGCGAATCCTTCGAAACGCTATTTTCAGCGGACTTTAGATCTTTCTTCGACAGTTTGGAATCCTTTTTATTGCGTTTCCCCACTATTAATCACCCTGATCATGAAGTTCGGGGGCAATTCCAATCGGCGCGGTTTCCGTTGTCGGGAGGTAATCGCCGCGCTGAGCGAATTCCTTAGCTGCGTCATAATAGGCAAGCGCCCCAGGGGCGCCGCCGTCGTACTGCAGCACTGTCATGTTGTAACTCGGAGCCTCGGATACCTTCACATTACGCGGAATATGGTTATCCAGAACCACGGATCCGAAGTGAGTTCGAACATCGTCGCTAACGTTCTGCGAAAGCCGTGTGCGACCATCATACATCGTTAAAAGTACGCCCGAAATGTGCAGGTTCGGGTTCAGGTTCTCGCGAATCATTGCGATGTTATCGATCAACTGGCTTACGCCTTCCAGGGCGTAGTACTCGCACTGAATTGGGATCAGTACCTCATCCACGGCCGTCATTGCGTTGATCGTGAGGAGCCCGAGGGAAGGGGGGCAGTCAATGAACACGTAATCGAAACCGTGCTCTTCGATCCATCCGTCGCTGAGCGCGGAGGAAAGTCGATACTCACGTCGAACTTCGTTAACCAGATTGATCTCGGCTCCCGCCAGATCGATGGTTGCTGGGACGCAGAAGATGTTCTCGTTCTCGTCGTTGCCCTGCATCACTTCATCGACAGACATCTCATTCAGCAGTACCTCATAAGACGAAGGCGTGCCGACATGATGCACCGCATCAAGTGCCGTCGATGCGTTGCCTTGAGGATCCAGGTCGATAACGAGCACCTTCATGCCCAAAAGGGAGAGGGACCACGCCAGGTTAACAGTAGAGGTCGTCTTGCCCACGCCACCCTTTTGGTTGGCAATGGTGATCTTCCTGCACTTCTCCGGCCTCGGAAGTTTGTTCCGATTAGGGTTCTTCAAGCGCGCAGCCTGTTGGGCAGCTCGCCCGATGGGTGTTTCATCCATGTCGAAGGTCGACATCTATGTCCAATCCTGAAGTCGAAAGATGATGTTTCACGTGAAGCATCGAGGTGTATGTAAAGGATAGATCAGCCTCACAGAGGCCACAATGAGAGCCCTACTTGATGCGCGGAATAGTGATCACGTGTGTAGGTTCCGCCACCTTAGACTCGCCTACTAGCTGGATGGTTCCATCCCCGCCACCCGCTTTAGCAATCTCTTTGGCGTCTCGCTCGAGTTCCTCTGCGACCGAACCACCCTTAAGGGCCTTCATCGCTCCACCAACGCGCACCAGAGGCAGTGACCAACGGGTGAGTTTACCGAGCGGTGCCACAGCTCGAGACGTAGCAACGTCTGCACCGCCCAAAGCTCTAACTACATCTGGCTCTTCGGCACGACCGCGGACGACCTCGCACCCCAGATCGAGTCGGTCGTTGATCTCGGACAGGAAGTTATAGCGTCGTAGCAGTGGCTCCAGGAGCTGAACCTTTAGATCCGGACGCGCGATCGCCAACGGGATACCTGGTAGACCGGCACCGGAGCCAATATCGACAACACGGCATCCCTCATCAATAACTTCCCCAAGGACAGCGGAGTTAAGTACGTGCCGCTCCCAGATACGTGGAACCTCGCGTGGGCCTAACAGTCCTCTTTCAATGCCGGCTGTTGCCAAGAACTCCGCATACGCCCGGGCAAGGGGAAGACGATCGCCGAAAACCTCCTGGGCGGCCGCTGGAGGTTCACCTAGTTCCGGGCTTTGAATGTTCACGTCGTCTCGATTTGCCATCTAGACACTCCTTCAACGGTGGGAGGTAGGGGCAATGTTTCACGTGAAACAATCCGGGTTGTTCCACACGATGTTTCACGTGAAACATTCGGCTTCTATTACTCCGCCCATTCTATAGTCCGTTGACCTCAAAGCAGCACCCGAGTCTCCTAGCCACGAACGGATTGTGCAGAGAAACTAGAGAAAACAAAAGAACCGCCACCATAACGGTGACGGTTCAACGCGGCTTAGGGCTACTTCCGCTTCTTACCCTTCTTCTTGGGGTTATCCGGGCGGGCGCCGACCTTCGGAGCAGAGGTGCGCTTGGAAGCGGCGATGGCTTCCTTCTCCGCCTCCTCCTCAGCATCCATCTTCTTGTAGAGGAAGTACTGCTGCAGGTAGGACCACGTCATGTTGGTAGCCATGTACAGGGCAAGACCAACCTGCCAAGCGAAGCCACCCATCAGGTACAGAACCGGCATGACCCACAGCATCAGCTTTTGCATCATGTCCATCTGCATCTGAGACTGCATGGCCTTAGGGTCGTTTGCCTTAATCGGGTTCTCCGCACGGCGCTTTGCAGCACGATCCATAGACATGCGGGCCGAGAAGTGCATCAGCACGGAAGCCAGCAGCATCAGCGGGACAACGACCAGGATGATGTTGGTTCGGGTGAAGTCCACGTGACCATCCGCGGAGAAAGCGCGGTAGTTGGCCGGGTCCATGGAGATAAAACCGGACAGGGGAGTACCGAAGATACGGGCGTCCAGGAAGGACTGAACCTCGTTCACACCGAAGAAGTAGTTCGGCGTATTACGAGTCTCCTCGACCGTCATTCCCAGTTGACCCACACCGGTGCCCGTGCGGTTGAAGGAACGAAGCACGTGGAACAGGCCAAGGAAGATCGGCATCTGCACAAGTATCGGCAGGCAGGAAGCCAATGGGTTTACGCCCATTTCCTTCTGCAGCTTGCGCATCTCAATCGCCAGGGTCTGGCGATCGTTCTTGTACTTGCGCTGCAGCTCCTGCATCTTTGGCTGCATTTCTTGCATCTTGCGGCTGGAACGCAGCTGATTAGCCATCGGCTTCACCAAGAGGATACGAATGGTGAACACGAGGAACATGATTGCCAGCGCCCAAGTGATGCCCGAATCTGGGCTCAGGACGTAGCTGAACAGCTTATGCCAGAACCACAAAACGCCGGACACTGGATAATAAATAAAATCCATGGCGACTCGAGGTTTCTCCTGAAGTTGATCTATTAAGGCCCGTAGGGCCGGCGCCGCCGATAGTTGGCGTCCAACGAAGGAACACAGCTAGCGACGCCGCCCGCCCCACGAGCACAGGGGACGACGAGGCGGGACAGGATCCCAACCTCCCGGATGCCAAGGCCCACAGCGGGCCAAACGACCCAACGCGAGAAGCGACCCCTTAATCAGGCCATGGCGGCCTATAGCAGTTAAGGCGTAGTTGCTGCACGTAGGATCAAAACGGCATGTTGGCCCCATTTTAAGGGGTGACACATAACTTTGGTAACCAAGGATCAATCGGCGAGCCATTCGCGCCCCGACACCCGGCCGACCATTACGACCATCACTACTGGTACTCGCATCACCATTGGGCGAGGGCTCGGACGTGGGAGAGTGGCCACTAGCGGGCGAGGGCTCGCCGGATGCAGCTGCGCACATCGCCGACCAACTCCTCAAAGCTCGCAGTGGCGCTCTTAGGCAACGCGCGGATCACTACCGTAGTGCCGGCGGGGAACTCCAGGCTGCCTTCCTGCAGCCCTTCGTCCAACACAGCACGGAAGGCATGACGAAGCTTCCGCGAGGTATTATGCCTGGTCACGGCGTTGCCGACCGCCTTCGAAACCACTAGCCCCATGCGTGGCCCGGCAGTCGCCCCCTCTTGCAACGGCAGCGGAAGCTTTTCGGCCCCGCCGCCACCCGCTAAAACGTGAACCACCACAGTGCGGCTACCCTTCTTCCGACCCTTCCGTATCGTCTGCCCAAACAAGGCAGTCGACCGAAGCCGGTGCTGGGGAGCTAGCACTGTGGTGGCTCTTTCTTACTTATTGACGCCCCTACGACAATCCACCCCAAGAGTATTGGGGTGGAGCGAACGTCTGTGCCTAATTTAGGCGGTCAGGGACTTGCGGCCCTTGTTGCGGCGTGCGGAAACGATGGCACGGCCGGCGCGGGTACGCATGCGGGTACGGAAACCGTGCACACGTGCACGACGACGGTTGTTGGGCTGGAAAGTACGCTTGCCCTTGGCCACGGTACTTCACTCCTTAACTTTCGCTATCAGCGGACGAGCCACGTGCAGCCACAACAGACACCCAGCCCCTTCATGAGCTGGGATCAACGCTTAAGCCAGCGGCGCGCCCACAAATTTAAGTGGACAATTGCACCGGCAAAGTCCCGGAGGACCTAAGAGCCGGTACCGGAGGCACCCGATAGACAGCGTGGTGACCTGCTGTCGTACGTGGGTTGCCATAGACGAGTCAAGGATACGTGCTGTGACGGAAGTTATCCAAATTTTAGAGAGTCACTACGGTAACTAGCGCGAGAAGTGCCACCTCAATGGGCATAAAACCGCACCGCAATCACCCATTTCTGCCGCCGAAGTCTGGGTGTGAACAAAAACCCTTAAGGACGGAAACGGACTTCGTCAAATATCGATTGGCCTTGGGGAAAACTCCTCCACCCCCAAACATTAAACCTTTACTTTACACCTTATATATGCAGGTCACGAGCATTTTCGCGCTTTAATTAGAGTTATCCACAAGAGCGCTGTACCTTGGGGATAACATGTGCAGAGAAGTTATCCACAGGTGTGTATAACTGTGTGGAAACGCAGGACAATCGGTGTTTCGCACTGTGCACTGGGCCGTGAACAACTACAGAACAGCCCGACTAGCTAAACCACCCGTGGTTTAACCCCCGTTAACCTTTCGGCCACCCCCGACCAACCCTGGAGCCCCATGAGCCACTCGAATTTCTCCATCGAGGAACACTTCCCAGACATGTGGGATGCCATCATGCACGATTGGCTTGCCGATAGCTCGTCGGCTAATCCCGATCCGGACCTGCCGGCGATCTCCCCCAAGCAGCGCTCCCTGCTGCGCAAGGTCAGGCCGGTGGGGCTCATGGGCCGCATTGTGGTGCTGGAGACCCCGAACAAGTGGACCAAGGAATCGATCGAGAAAGACCTGATCGATCCCATCAAGCACGTCCTCAAGACGCGGCTGGATCTCTCCGTAAGCCTCGCCATCACCAGCACTAACGGTGAAACCGAGGATCGCGCCGAGGCAGCCAACGACAGCCACACCGATACTGATACCGTCGGCGATACCCACGAAGGGGCGTCACAAAAAGGGTCGGTGGCAACCGCAGACGACCTTTCGATGTCGCAGGTAGAGGAGCTGGTCAACAAGGCCGAGCAGAGGGACGGCGCGGCGCAGGCTGGGGATAGCGGCGCGGCCGAAACTGCTGAGGAAGCGGCGCGGCGTCGGGAGCATGACGCCGACGAACTCGCCGGGCAATACGCTGCGTCGGAGAACCATATCGACCCGAACCCGTCTCCGACGCCTACGCGCTGGACGAACAAGGAGACCGCGCACCGTCCAGCCCCGCGGCATACTCCTTCCTCGCACACCTCTTCGCCCCATACCTCTTCGCCGCAGCCGTCCTCGAGTTTCAACGACGGGCTCGACGGCGAATCGCTGCTGAACAAGAACTACACGTTCGAAAACTTCGTGGTCGGCTCCTCGAATAACTTCGCCGCCGCGGCTTGCCGCGCCGTGGCCGAGGCACCGGCCAAGGCTTATAACCCCCTGTTTATCTGGGGCGAATCGGGCCTGGGCAAAACACACCTGCTGCACGCCATCGGGCACTACGCCAAAGAACTGCAGCCGAATATGCGGGTGAAGTATGTGAGCTCGGAGGAGCTGACGAACGACTTCATTAACTCGATTGCTAACGACACCCGTGAGTCCTTCAAGCGGCGCTACCGCAACCTGGACATGCTGATCGTGGATGATATTCAGTTCCTGCAGAACAAAGAGTCCACGCAGGAGGAGTTCTTCCACACGTTCAACGCACTGCACCAGGCGAATAAGCAGATCGTCTTGAGCTCCGACCGACCTCCCCGGCAGCTGACCACCCTGGAGGATCGCCTGCGGACGCGCTTCGAAGGCGGCCTGATTACGGACGTGCAGACTCCGGATCTGGAGACGCGCATTGCGATTCTGACGAAGAAGGCCGAATCCGACAACGTGCAGTTGCCGGAGGACGTGAAGGTGCTGATCGCCAGCCGCTACGAAAAGTCCATCCGCGAGCTCGACGGTGCTTTGATCCGCGTGACGGCCTACTGCGCGCTGAGCCACGAACCTTTGACGGTGGAGACCGCCGAGATTGCGCTGCGCGATATTTCGCCGGCGGATCAAGACGTGGAAATCGTACCGCAGCACGTCATCGAGGTAGTGGCGAACTACTTCAACCTGACCACGGACGAGCTGGTGGGGAAGGGTAGGGCCAAGAAGTTTGTGCAGGCCCGGCAGATCGCCATGTATCTGTGCCGCGAGCTGACGGATCTATCCCTGCCGAAGCTAGGAAGCGCATTTGGCGGCCGCGACCACACCACGGTGATGTACGCGGAGCGGCGCGTGCGGGAATCCCTGTCGGAGAACAAGAAGGTCTTCGATCAGGTGCAGGAACTAACACAAAAGATCAAGTCCCATGCCCGGGATTAGCTTCGTCGCCCGGTAGCAGCACCCCCCGGCGGCAGAGCAGGGCGCGAGTTTCCCACAGTTTTCCCCAGATTCGCCGAGTTATCCACAGCAAGCCTGGGGATAACTCACGAGGCTCTGACCTTTACTAGATCAGGATTCAACTGAGTTATCCACAATTCCACAGGGTTTTCCACAGATGTAATTTCAAAGTTGTAATTCAAGGGGTAGCGGTTTCGGCGGGCTCCGGGTGCGCCGCAGAGGATGAAAAGTTAGCTGCGTCACAAAACAGCGCCCCGCCCCCTGGGGAAAACTGCGCCTAAACTGGGTAAACAACAGTGGAGAAGATGTGTACAACTCGCGACCCGCCGAAGTTATCCACAGTCGAGATCTGTTATTCACAGCTTGTCCACCGGATCATCAACACCCGAACCTGCGGTGCGACATGCATCGATTAGGGTTTGTGCACAGGATCCACAACACCTACTACGACTGCTATCTCTCTAAATAAAAGGGAATAAACAGAAATAGAGCTTGTGGGTTAATCTTGATCAGACGAACCTCGAGGTCCGCTAGACCCCGAGAACCTCGAAAACCACGAGAGCGACGAGAGCACGGAAGTTAGATTGAGCATGGATAGCCAAACAGTGAGTTTCATTGTTCCCAAGGATGACTTCGCATCCGCCCTCGGTTGGGTAGCCCGCTCCCTGCCTAGCAAGCCGACCCAGCCCATCCTGCGCGGCGTGATGATTGTCGCCGACGACGAAGGGTTGGAGCTTTCCGGATTCGACCGCGAGGTTTCCACTCGCGTGCGCATCAATGCCGAGGTCAACGAGCCCGGCAAGATTCTCGTAGCCGGCAAGCTGGCCTCCGACATCGTTGGCTCTTTGCCGAATAAGCCGATCAACATCGAGTTCGACGGCACTACCGTGACTCTCAAGACTGGCAAGTCCAAGTTCGAACTGCCCGCAATGACCATCGAGGATTACCCGGTTCTGCCGGAGCTGCCCGAGGTCACCGGCACTATCGACCCGAACCTCTTTGCGGAATCTATCTCGCAGGTCGCTGTGGCGGCCGGCCGCGACGACACCCTGCCGATGCTCACCGGCGTACACGTGGAAATCGACGGTGAGAATGTCATTATGGTCGCCACTGACCGCTTCCGCCTGGCCGTCCGCAGCTTCCAGTGGAATCCGGCGCAGGCCGACGCTCAGGCGAAGTTGCTGATCCCGGCCCGTACTCTGGCGGATACCGCGCGTTCCATGGATCCGAATAACACCGATCCCATCGAGATCGCAGTGGGCACCGGTGAGGACATCGGCGCCGATGGCCTGCTGGGTATTTCCACCGAGTCGCGACACACCACCACGCGCCTGCTCGACGCAGAATTCCCGAAGTTCCGCCCGCTGCTGCCGAAGACGCACACCGCACTCGCAAGCGTGGAGATTGCCCCGCTGCAGGAGGCCATCAAGCGCGTCTCCATCGTCGCCGAGCGGAACTCCCAGATCCGGATGGACTTCAAGGACAACACCGTCACCCTTTCCGCAGGTGGCAGCGATGTCGGTTCCGCTACGGAAACCCTGGACTGCGCTTTCGCCGGCGAGCCGCTGGTCATCGCGTTTAACCCCAGCTACCTGAAGGAAGGCCTGGCCGCCATCCACACCCCGCGCGTGGTGTTCGGCTTCACCATGGCCTCCCGCCCCGCGATCCTGCTGCCGGATCCGGGCGAGCTGCCCGAGGCCGATGCAGAGGGCAACTTCGCAACCCCGGAAACGGACTTCACCTACCTGCTGATGCCGGTACGCCTGCCGGGTTAAGCCAGGCTAGGCCGAGGTTGATTCTCGAGGTTGTTTTTCTAGGTTGATTTCTGGCTAACCGTGTACGTCTCCAATCTTCGTCTGAGTAATTACAGGTCGTGGGAGGAACTCGACCTGCAGCTCAGCCCTGGCATCACGATCTTTTCCGGCCCTAATGGCCACGGGAAAACCAACATCGTCGAGGCACTCGGTTACCTAGCCCACCTAAGCTCGCACCGCGTCAACACCGACGCCGCCCTGGTGCGGCGTGGGGAAGACATCGCCAACATCTCCGCTACCGCCGTGAATAATGGCCGCGAGCTCACCGCTCACCTGGCCATCCGCGCTCGCGGCTCGAATCGCGCGCACATAAACCGCGCTGCCATGAATTCCCAGCGGGATCTGCTGGGGGTTGTGCGAACCACGCTGTTTTCCCCGGAGGATCTGGCGCTGATCCGCGGCGAACCCGAGCAGCGGCGTCATTTCCTAGACACCATCATGATTTCCAGATACCCGCGCCTAGCTGCCGTGAAGGCGGATTACGACAAGGCGCTGCGCCAGCGGAATGCGCTGCTGCGGCAGTCGGCCTTCGCCCTGCGGCTTGTCGTCGGCGCCCCGAAGGGGGCCAGCCACAACCTCTCGGAGGACATCAAGGCCGATGCGGAATCCGCCCTGGCCACTCTCGATGTTTGGGATAGTCAGTTGGCCGCGCTGGGTGGGCAGATCATGTCGGCGCGGGTGCAGATCGTCCACGACCTTGCCCCGCACCTGCAGCAGACCTACCAATCATTGGCTCCACAGTCGCGCCCCGCGCACATGTCTTACACGTCCACCATCGATGCGGAGCTCGCTGACCTGGGCATTCGCCTGGGCGTCAGCGAGCCAGACCAGCCCACGGCACTTCTCAGCCCTGAGATCGCCGAGGCCACGCTGCTGCAGGCCTTCGCCACCAAGCGCCCCCAGGAGGTCGAGCGCGGCACCACGCTGCTTGGTCCCCACCGCGACGACGTGAACTTGATCCTCGGCCACCAGCCAGCCAAGGGTTACGCCTCGCACGGCGAATCTTGGTCATTTGCCCTCTCGCTGCGGCTCGCCGCGTTTTTTATGCAGCGCGGGGACGGGGTTGAGCCCGTCGTGATCCTCGACGATGTTTTTGCGGAGCTCGATTCTTCTCGACGCCACCACCTCGTCGACCTCATTTCCAGCGCAGAGCAGGTCCTCATCACGGCCGCGGTGGATGAGGACATTCCAGATGCCCTGCGGGATGTAGCGAAGATCTACACTATTGATGAACTCAAGACTGCCGCGACGGAACGCATTGTGAAGGATGGCGAGGCCAATGGCGACTGACCCAGTAGCCCAAGCCCTCGCCGCCATGAAGAAGGCCGGTGGTTCCCCGCAGGCCGAGTTGCCGCTGGTGGCGTCACCAAAAAAGAACAAGAAGACAACGTTCCGCAAGGCGACCAGGTACAAGACCCGCATGGATGGGCGGCTCGATCGTAGTTACCGCGACCCGAAGCGTTTCGGTGCGCTCATTGGGCGCGAGATCAAGCGGCAGGGCTGGCAGCAGCGGGTAAGCGTTGCGCGGATCATGAACGCCTGGCCGGAGCTGGTGGGTGACAAGATCGCCGAACACACCCGCCCGGTGCGGTATGAGGAGGAAGCGCAGATTCTGGTGATCGAGTGCGATTCCACCCCGTGGACCACTCAGCTGCGCTACATGCAGACCGTAATTCTGCAGGCCATTGCCAAGCGTGCGGGCGAGGACGTGGTGGCACAGCTGCGGATCGAAGGGCCCAACATCCGCCGGCCGAAATACGGCAAGCTGCGCGTGCAAGGGCGCGGGCCGCGAGATGACTTCGGATGATCTAAACACAGCTCAAATAGCTCAAACGGCCTGTCCAATGGCACCTTTAGGCCCGCGACGCGCTAGAATGGGGTGGTTATTTACGCGCGAGAAAAGGAGTTTGACCCACCGTGGCTGAACCACAGAAGCAGAGCGACTACGGCGCGAGTTCAATTACGATCCTCGAGGGCTTGGAGGCCGTTCGCAAGCGCCCCGGTATGTACATCGGTTCCACCGGCGAGCGCGGCCTGCACCACCTGGTGTGGGAGGTTGTGGACAACTCGGTTGACGAGGCCATGGCGGGTTACGCCAAGGAAGTCAGCGTAACGCTGCTGGCCGACGGTGGCGTGGAGGTCATCGACGACGGCCGTGGTATTCCGGTGGAGGATCACCCGACCGGCCCGCCGACCGTGCAGGTTGTTATGACGCAGCTGCACGCGGGCGGCAAGTTCGACTCGGACTCCTATGCCGTATCCGGTGGTCTGCACGGTGTGGGTATCTCGGTGGTCAACGCCCTGTCTACCCGCATGGAGACTGAGATTAAGCGCGATGGGTACCTGTGGCGTCAGAACTTCAACGAGGCTGTGCCCGAGGAGCTGCAGCAGGTGAAGAAGGCCCGCGGTAGCGGAACGAAGCAGCGCTTCTGGCCGGACCCGGAGATCTTCGAGACCGTCGAGTTCAACTTCGATACTGTGGCGAAGCGCCTGCAGGAGATGGCCTTCCTGAACAAGGGCCTGACCATTAAGCTCGTCGACGAGCGCGAGAACCTCGAGGACGACGAAGAGCTGGAGACCGCAGCCGAGGATGCGGCGGCACCGAAGTCCGCCGAGGAAAAGGCGGCAGAGGCAGAGAAGAAAAAGGGTCCGCGCACCCGCGTCTTCCACTACCCGGAGGGCCTGAAGGACTACGTCGCCTACATCAACCGCAAGCGCACCGCGATCCACCCGACCATCATCTCCTTCGACGTGGCCGAGGAGGACCACGAGGTAGAGGTTGCGCTGCAGTGGAACAGCGGCTTTAGCCAGTCCGTTCACACCTTCGCCAACACCATCAACACCTTCGAGGGTGGTACGCACGAGGAAGGCTTCCGCGCGGCGCTGACCTCCCTGATGAACCGCTACGCCCGCGAGCACAAACTGCTGAAGGCCAAGGATCCGAAGCTTAGCGGTGACGATGTGCGCGAAGGCCTCGCGGCGGTTATCTCCGTGCGCGTCGGCGACCCGCAGTTCGAGGGTCAGACTAAGACCAAGCTCGGCAACACCGAGATCAAGGGCTTCGTGCAAAGGGCCGTAAACGAGCACCTGGCGGATTGGCTGGATGCCAACCCGGCGGAGGCGAAGGCCATCGTGGACAAGGCGGTGGCCTCCGCCCACGCTCGCGATGCCGCCCGCAAAGCCCGCGACATGGTGCGCCGCAAGTCCGCCTCCGACATCGGCGGCCTGCCGGGCAAGCTGGCCGATTGCCGTTCCCGCGATCCGAAGCTCAGCGAGCTGTACATCGTGGAGGGTGACTCCGCAGGTGGCTCCGCAAAGTCCGGTCGCGATTCCATGTACCAGGCCATCCTGCCGCTGCGCGGCAAGATCCTGAACGTCGAGAAGGCGCGCATGGATAAGGTGCTGAAGAATAACGAGGTCCAGGCAATCATTACCGCCCTGGGCACCGGCATCCACGACGAGTTCGACATTAAGAAGCTGCGCTACCACAAGATCGTGCTGATGGCCGATGCCGATGTGGATGGCCAGCACATCGCCACGCTGCTGCTTACCCTGCTGTTCCGCTTCATGCGTCCACTGGTGGAGGAGGGCTACGTGTACCTGGCCCAGCCACCGCTGTACAAGCTGAAGTGGGCGAAGGGCGAGCCGGGCTTTGCCTTCAGCGACCGCGAGCGCGACGAGCAGCTCGAGGAGGGCCTGGCGCAGGGCCGGAAGATCAACAAGGACGATGGCATCCAGCGCTACAAGGGTCTGGGTGAGATGAACGCCAAGGAGCTGTGGGAAACCACCATGGATCCGACGGTGCGCACCCTGCGTCGCGTGGACCTGGAGGATGCCGCGGCCGCCGACGAGATCTTCAGTGTGCTGATGGGCGACGACGTTGTGGCTCGCCGCAGCTTCATTACCAAGAACGCGCGCGACGTGCGCTTCCTTGATGTTTAATCGAGTGTTGTGAGCGATTCGAAACACCAAGGGAAAACCACTCGTACGCAGCCGCGCCGCGAGCCGACCCTGCTGCCGGTTGAGATGGCCGACGGCACCACGTCGCAGGTTCGCCTGTTCCTGCCCGGCACGGCGAAGGTGGGGGAGGAAGGTACGGACGCCACCGCCTCCAGCAGCGCTGCGAACTCAGCGAACAGCCCAGCGGATGCCGCGTGGGATCGTGCCCGCCCGCTGATCGTGGTCTGGCCGGGCTTTGGAATGGGTGCCCGCTATTACGACCCGATCGCCTGGGAGCTGGCCGACCGCGGATACCCGGTGATTACCGGCGAGCTGCGTGGCCAAGGTAGCTCCACGGCCGTAGCCACCCGCAAGCACCAGTGGGGTTACCACCACCTGGCCTCTCAGGATTATCCGCGAACGATTCGGGCTGCGAAGGAAGCGTTGGGCGTCAATAAAGATCACCCCACGTTAATGCTTTGCCATTCGATGGGCGGACAGATCGGTGCGCTCTTCCTTGCGCGGCCCGAGGCTGCAGAGCTGGGCATTCGCGGGATGATGGGCGTGGGTTCCGGCACGCCGTACTACAAGGGGTTTGAAGGTAAGCAGCGTAGGCGCTTGCAGTTCGGGACGTACCAGATCATGCTGAATATCCTCCTGTTTGGATACCAGCCCGCTGGCCTGCTGGATTTGGCGGGCTATGGGCGCCAATCGGGCACGCAGTTGCGTGAGTGGTTCCGTTATGGGCAAACCAACCGCCTGCACAAGCTGGCGGACCAGGACATGGACTACGAGGAAGCGAAGAAGTCCGTGCGCACACCGGTGCTGCTAACGCGCTGCGCGAACGACGAGGACTGCCCGATGGCTTCCGCGGAGAACTTGGGGTCGGAGTTGCCTGCCGATGTGGTGCAGGTCGAAGAGCTCGATTCGCAGCTGGGGCATAACCGCTGGGCGCGGGAGCCGGAGCTGGTTTCCGATCGGCTGGAGGAGTTCTGGAGGGGGATGGCCGACTAGCGGTGCGCCCGGAGCGTGCCTAAAGCATTCGAACGCATGGGAAAACCCGCGGTCCCTTCCAGAGTGAGAAGGAGCCGCGGGTTCGTGGGTTCAGCGGAAGCTTTGTTCCGCCTTTCCGTGATTACGCTGTGGAAGCGTGAGTTATGCCTGGCGGCGAGCGAACATCATCCAAGCGCCTGCGACCATGGAGATCAGAGCCAGGCCAGCCAGGATGGAGATCTCCGGCTTAACGCCGGTGTTAGCCAGCTGAACGTTGCGCTCTGCCGGTGCCTCAGCGTCTGCAGCCGGAGCCTCTGCGACCGGTGCCTCAGCCTCGCCCTCGGCCGGAGCTTCAGCTGCCGGAGCCTCGATGTCCTCCTTGGCTGGAGCCTCTTCAGCCGGTGCCTCGGGCTTGCCCTCGCCCTCAGCCGGAGCTTCTTCCTTCTCGCCGTCCTTCGGAGCCTCAGCCTCGTCGTCGGCCTTGTCCTCGCCCTTGTCGCCGGCGTTGCCCAGGACTGCACCCAGAACACCCAGGCCAACGATGGTGCCACCGATGCCGGCAGCGATCTTGTCTTCCTTGCTCATGTTGGAGGAGCCGGCCGGGTTCTCGTCCTCGTTGCCGGTCTCGTCGCCGGTCTCGTCGCCGGTCTGGTCGCCCTCGCCCTCGGCGCCGTTGTCCTCCGGCTGGGTGTTCTCGTTCTCTGCAGCCGGAGCGTTGCCAGCGCTTCCTTCCTGAGCGTTAGCAACCGGGGTCAGCAGGGCTGCGGAAGCCAGAGCGGTAGCAGCGGCGGTAGCGGTGATCTTCTTGGACAGCTTCATGTCTTTCTCCTATGTTTTCGTGTGCAGCCAAACCGTTTGGCTTCTGGGTGAAACGTCGGACATTTTTAAAGTAGCTTTCGCCCTGGGATTTTTCAGTGCTAGAAATTACAAAAATCCCTGCTCAGGTGGGTTAACAAGGCTTTCTCTTTAAAGAGACTGGTCAGCGCGAGATTGCACATATACGCAACTTTTCACACCAGCCACTTTAGTTTACCCACTTATGGGGGTAACTGACGTATTAACAATTCATTTATAAGTTCCAAATCAGTTCAAGCCGTAGAGACGATCCTGTCTCGAATTCACCTAACGGGGCGGGAAAGGTGGCGTCACAAAGCCTCCAAAGCGCAGGAAACCCACAACAAGGGGGTAGAATGGATAGGTCTGAAGGCTAAACAGAAAGGCTTCTCAAAACAGTGAGCGACGACAACAACGGTAGCGACAACCTCTTTGATCGAGTCACACCGATCGATCTGCAGGAGGAAATGAAGTCCAGCTACATCGACTACGCCATGAGCGTGATCGTCGGACGCGCCCTGCCCGAAGTCCGTGACGGTCTGAAGCCCGTGCACCGGCGCATCCTCTACGCGATGTTCGACAACGGCTACCGCCCTGAGCGCAGCTACGTGAAGTCCGCCAAGCCCGTCGCCGACACGATGGGTAACTACCACCCGCACGGCGACATCGCGATCTACGACACCCTCGTGCGCCTGGCACAGCCATGGTCGATGCGATACCCGCTGGTCGATGGCCAGGGTAACTTCGGTTCCCGTGGCAACGACGGCGCGGCCGCCATGCGTTACACCGAGTGCCGCATGACGCCCCTGGCGATGGAGATGGTGCGCGACATCCGCGAAAACACCGTCGAGTTCCAGCCCAACTACGACGGCAAGACTACCGAGCCGACCGTACTGCCGTCCCGCGTGCCGAACCTGTTGATGAACGGCTCCGGCGGCATCGCCGTGGGTATGGCCACGAACATCCCGCCGCACAACCTGAACGAGCTGGCGGAGGCCATCTACTGGCTGCTCGACAACCCGGAGGCCGAAGAGGCCGACGCGCTGGAAGCCTGCATGGAGCGCGTGAAGGGACCGGACTTCCCGACCGCCGGCCTGATCGTCGGCGACAAGGGTATTCAGGACACCTACCGCACCGGCCGTGGCTCCATCCGCATGCGTGGAGTGACCAGCATCGAGGAAGAGGGCAACCGCCAGATCATCGTCATCACCGAGCTGCCGTACCAGGTCAACCCGGACAACCTGGTGGCCTCGATTGCCGAACAGATCCGGGACGGCAAGATCGCCGGCATCTCCAAGATCGATGACGAATCCTCCGACCGCGTGGGCATGCGCATTGTCATTACCCTGAAGCGCGACGCTGTACCGCGCGTGGTGCTGAACAACCTGTATAAGCACTCCCAGCTGCAGACCAGCTTCGGATCCAACATGCTGTCCATCGTCGACGGCGTGCCGCGCACCCTGCGCCTGGACCAGATGCTGCGCCACTACGTGGACCACCAGATCGACGTAATCGTGCGCCGTACCCAGTACCGCCTGGATGAGGCCGAGAAGCGCGCCCACATCCTGCGTGGCCTGGTGAAGGCACTGGACATGCTGGATGAGGTCATCGCCCTAATCCGCCGCTCCCCGACGGTGGATGAGGCCCGCACCGGCCTGATCGACCTGCTGGATGTCGACGAGGTTCAGGCCGACCACATCCTGGCCATGCAGCTGCGCCGCCTGGCGGCCATGGAGCGCCAGAAGATCATCGACGAGTTGGCAGAGCTGGAGGAGACCATCGCGGATCTGAAGGCGATCCTGGAATCCCCGCAGCGCCAGCGCGACATCGTCCGCGCTGAGCTGGCCGAGATCGTGGATAAGTACGGCGACGAGCGCCGCACGCAGATCATCGCCGCTTCCGGCGACGTGTCCGAGGAAGACCTGATCGCCCGCGAGAACGTGGTTGTGACCATCACCTCCACCGGCTATGCGAAGCGCACGAAGGTGGATAGCTACCGCAGCCAGCGCCGTGGCGGCAAGGGCGTGCGCGGTGCCGAGCTGAAGCAGGACGACGTGGTGCGCCACTTCTTCGTCTGCTCGACGCACGACACGATTCTGTTCTTCACCAACTTTGGCCGCGTGTACCGCCTGCGTGCCTTCGAGCTGCCGGAGGCCACCCGCACGGCCCGTGGCCAGCACGTGGCTAACCTGCTGGAGTTCCAGCCGGGCGAGCAGATCGCCCAGGTTATCCAGATCCAGTCCTACGAGGATGCCCCGTACCTGGTGCTGGCTACCGCTCACGGCCGGGTGAAGAAGTCCCGCCTGACGGATTACGACACTGCCCGTTCCGGCGGCCTGATTGCCATCAACCTCAACGAGGGCGATCGCCTGGTCGGTGCGCAGCTGTGCACCGCCGAGGACGACCTGCTGCTGGTCTCCGAAGAGGGCCAGGCTATGCGCTTCACCGCCGACGATGAGACGCTGCGCCCGATGGGTCGCGCTACCGCCGGTGTGAAGGGCATGCGCTTCCGCGAGGAGGACCAGCTGCTGGCGCTGACGGTCGTGGCAGAGGATTCTTCCCTGTTCGTGGCTACCTCCGGCGGTTACGGCAAGCGCACTCCGATGGAGGAGTACCCGACGAAGGGCCGTGGCGGCCTGGGCGTGGTTGCGTTTAAGTACGACAAGAAGCGCGGCAAGCTGATCGGCGCGCTGACGGTCAACGACGACGACGAGATCCTGGCCATGACCTCCAACGGCGGCGTGATCCGCACCGAGGTCAGCCAGATCCGCCACAGCGGCCGCGCGACGATGGGCGTGCGCCTGGTGGACCTGGCCAAGGGCAACGAGCTGGTTGCCGTGGACCGCAACGTGGAGGAAGAAGCAGAGGAGTCTGCCGAGGCCACCGCGAAGGCGGAAACGGAATCCGAGTAGGCCGAGTACCCCGGGCAGTCCGGGTAGGCCTGCAGGGTAAGCATTGAACCGAAGTAGCCTGGCGGTCGATACCGCTAGGCTACTGTCGTAAAGGCATAAAAGAGCACAACCGAGCACGAACGAGTACTGAAGAGTACGAACAAGTACGGAGATGCGATGACGCACAAAACGCCCCCGCCGAACGCGAAGAACGCGAAGAATGCCAAGAACGCGCAGGCCAAGAGCGCCAAGAACGCAGCGAACGCACAGAATGCGAAGGCAAAGAACGCAAAGAACGCGAAGGCAACGGCGGATAAGGCTAAAAACGCTCCGGCGGAGCAGGCCAAGGCGCCGGTGCAGGATCAGGCTGCGGTGAAGAACCAGGCCACCTCGAAGGCTGGTGACAAGGCCGCCGCGGAGACCGGGCAGAAGGCTACCGCGAATGCCGATCAGAAGGCGCCGGAGACCAACGCGGCTACCCAGCCCGCTCAGCCCGACAATAAGCCCAGCAAGCCCAACAAACCCGGCAACCCGGCCAAGCGGGGCGTGCAGCGCACAATCACGTACATCGAGCCGATCAGTGCCCTGAAGATGGCCCTTATCTTCAACTTGGCGCTGTTTGCGGTGTGGTTTGTGGCTATGGCGCTGATCTACATCGTTCTTGGCGCTGCGGGCACGTGGGACCGTCTGGATTCGCTGATCGGTGACCTGACGGATTCCTCTGGCATGTCCGCCGGAATGTACTTCGGTGGTGTTGTGGCCATTGGTCTTTTCGAGGTCGTGCTCTTCACTCTTCTGGCGCCCGTTGCCGCGCTGATCTACAACGCCTCGTCGAGCATTCTGGGCGGTCTGCGCATCCAGCTGGATCGCTAACTCTTTTGTTCTTTTTGACGCCCACTTTCCAGCCATAAAAACCGCTACTGACCTGGCGATTTGGTGATTGTCCGGGTTGGTGGGTAATGTTTCTACTCGTTCGAGGGCCTATAGCTCAGGCGGTTAGAGCGCTTCGCTGATAACGAAGAGGTCGGAGGTTCAAGTCCTCCTAGGCCCACCAATCGAACACTCTTCGCTAGAGATAAAAGCGTCTGATATAGTTTCGGAAGCTTGGTTCGATAGTCAAGGGGCATTAGCTCAATTGGTAGAGCATCTGCTTTGCAAGCAGAAGGTCAGGAGTTCGATTCTCCTATGCTCCACAACTAAAAATGCAGGTCAGGGCTTTGCCGGGAACACTCCTAGCAAGGCCCTGACTGTTTTGTTTCACACTGGTTTCACACGAGGGTTCTTCTGCGCCGCGTTCTTGCGTATGAGGGAGTCGATTTCAGTCCCCACTCGGTCTAGATCTGAGTCAAGGAGATCCGCGTAGGTGTCCAGCGTCATCTCGGCCCATCGAATGCCCGTATAAGCCAATACTCTAATGACGGTGAGTTACCGTCGGGCATGGTACGTGGCTTGCGGGACTGGGCCAAGTGAGCATGAGGCGCTCATGGCTTTTGTCTCGCCAGGTCAACCATGGCGTAACGGGTTTGTCGAGTCATTGCATAACCGGATGCGCGACGAGCTACGTGAGGATAATCTTTTTGAGGATCTCACCCACGGTTGCGTCCCTTAGTGTGGTGTAACGCTTGCTGATGGTGGGTCCCGGAAAGTAGTGGGCGGCCACCGCCAGTTAGCCTTTCGACTCAACTACCACATC
>QWCJ01000646.1_pt1 | contig 19345 bp, 18 predicted proteins | sample 1972501 | NCBI WGS metagenome assembly QWCJ01 (sample SAMN09866711, study PRJNA288562) | Human vaginal metagenome isolate term2_vaginal, whole genome shotgun... | isolation source: vagina | host: Homo sapiens | place: USA: California
GGGCGCTGCGTCAACTGCTGCGCCGGTCCTGGTTTGCCGAGGAAGAGCCCGTTGCGGTTAATAAGGATCAAGACTTGGTGTGGCGTTTCGTAGGTCCCCGCGGCATTTTCCTGGTCAGCGAGGGGCCGCATACTCGAGCCAGCAAGCTACTCAACGATGAGGTGAAAAAGACCACGCGGGTCGTCGCTCAGGTGCCGGTACACGCCGTGGAGTGCGGCACCGAGGAGGGGCAGGTACGCCTCGAACACGTGATGAAAACCATGTATAAAGCTCCACGTGCTTTGAATCGAAACGAGATTCCTGCGGTACAAAAACGTCTGCTGGCGATTCACCGCAATCAGGGGCTGCCCATTCCGAAGGGGATTGATCCTTACCGAGTTCGCCCTAATCGGCGCGCTTTGTATGGTTAAAATTTATCCACGTTTGCCCCGGATATACGGGGCGTAAAATTATTACAATTTCAAACTTTTTATGCGCTAAGACTTGCATAAAGTTGCACGGGTCTGTAAATTTATACCGGTAGTTCATTTACACGACCGTCAACAAGGAGAATCTTATGCGTCGTCTTCCCGTTGCCATGCTTCTGGCTGCAGCCTCTCTGGGCTTAGCCGGATGTTCCACCGCTTCCACCGGAAACGCTGGTGGTGACGATGCTGCTAATCAATCCGGCTCGGCCACAGCTTTCGACTTTTCGACCATTAAGCCTGATCCCAAGGTCGAGGCGTTAGTTCCCGCCGACGTAAAGGAACGCGGGGTGCTGCGCAACGGCGCTTCTACCAGCTATGCCCCGGCGGAATTCTTGATGGAGGACGGCACCACCCCCACTGGCTACGAAGTGGATATGGTAAAGGCTATTGCCCTGACTATGGGTCTCGAGGACGGCACCACCACTACCGAGGCGTTCGGCGCGCTGCTACCCAAGATTGGCACAACTTACGATTTGGGGGCCTCGTCGTTTACGGTTACGCCAGAGCGCGTGGCCAACTACGACATGCTGGCATATATGGATATGGGTTCCCTGTTCGCGGTGGCCAAAGGCAACCCGCAAGGCTTTGACCCCAAGGACGTATGCGGCAAAACTGTCGGGGTACAGCCCGGTACCCTGCAGGAAACGGAACTGCTGCCGAAAATGAGCAAGCAGTGCGAAGAGAGTGGCAAACCGCCAGTCGTCATTCAAAAGGAAGAGTTGCTGTCTAACGTGTTCCCGAAGGTCATTTCGGGGCAATACCAAGCCATGCTCGCCGACGATCCAGTCACGACCTACTACGTGAAACAGACCCGCGGTCAGATGGAGCAAATTGGCCAGATTCTGGACCCGAGCCCCATCGGGATTGTGGTGGATAACAAGAATCAACAACTGTCCGCCGCCATTAAAGCGGCGATGGATTCCCTGCTGGCTTCGGGCAAACTGCGCGAAATCATGGATAACTACGGCGCTGGCGCGGGCCTGTACGACGCGGTGGAACTGAAAACGTCCGTAGGAAAGTAGCCCGGCCACACCAACCTTGTGACGTCGCACTTGCCGCCCCGGGTTTCTAAACGAAAACCGCATCGGCGAGACTGCACAAAGTAAACGAATCGAAGGAAGAAAACGCATGAGCGAAGACAACCTAGAATTCAACCACCCCCGACCGGTGTTCCGTTTAGGCAGGTGGGTCAGCGTGGCGGTGGTCGCGCTGGTGGTGTTAGGAATCGTCAACTCCCTTTTCACCAACCCCAACTACCACTGGGAAATGGTGTGGGCATACTTGACGCACCCGAACTTGATTAAAGGTATCGGTTTCACTCTGGCGCTGACGGTAGGAGCGATGACTATCGGCGTCACCCTGGCCATTACCATGGCGGTCATGCGCCAGTCTCCGAACCCGGTGCTGAAAGGCGTTGCCTGGTTCTATATCTGGTTCTTCCGCGGCACCCCGATTTACACCCAGTTGATTTTTTGGGGCTTACTGCCGACGCTCTACCCGATGATTACCCTGGGAATTCCTTTTGGGCCCCATCTGTTCGCGGTGGAAACGAAACTGGTGCTAAATATGTTCTGGTCAGCCATGCTGGGACTGGGATTGAACGAAGGCGCCTACCTGGCTGAAATCGTGCGCGCCGGGCTGAACTCGGTCAATCCCGGACAGTGGGAGGCGGCGACCGCGCTAGGCATGAAACGCGGCATGATTTTGCGCCGCATCATCATTCCCCAAGCCATGCGCGTCATTGTCCCGCCCACCGGCAACGAAACGATTTCTATGCTGAAAACGACTTCCCTAGTCTCGGTGGTTCCGTTTACCTTGGAGCTAAACTTCCAGGCCCAAAACCTCGGACGCCTGACTTTCATGCCGGTGCCGATGATGATTTGCGCCGCCATCTGGTATCTGCTCATCACCTCAATCCTGATGGTGGGCCAGTACTACCTTGAGAAATACTTTGGCAAGGGCTTCAACACTCAACAAGCCGCCACCTCGCCGCGCAGCAAAACTCTCAGCGCAGCCACGGAAACGAAAACGCTATTGGATGTGAAATCTTGAGTAACGACCTGATGACGAACAGTCCCCTGGACACTGCAGACCTCGGGGGTATCGTCGATGCTTTCCCGGATTTGCATCCGGGAGAACTCGTGCCCGCCCCCGCTGATGTGGCGGGTACCATGGTGGCTTTGCGCAACCGGGACGGAGACGCTCGTGGTACCTGAAAACCGGCGCTTTGACGGAACGCAACACGGTACTGCGCGAACTGCCCGATAAAGTCGTGTCCGCCCAACGGGAACGTATCGGCATGGTATTCCAGCGTTTCAACTTGTTCCCGCACAAGACCGCCCTGGAAAATGTTATGGAGGCTCCGGTTCACGTTCTGCGGAAATCCCGGGACGAAGCTACCGAGCAGGCTAAGCAACTGCTCGATCGGGTCGGTTTGGGCGACCGGATGGAGCACTACCCTTCCCAACTATCTGGGGGTCAGCAGCAGCGAGTGGCGATTGCCCGCGCTTTGGCGATGGATCCCGAACTGATGTTGTTCGATGAACCGACCTCCGCTCTTGACCCTGAACTGGTCGGGGAAGTGCTGCAGGTCATGAAAGATTTGGCTCGAGACGGCATGACCATGATGGTGGTGACTCACGAAATCGGTTTCGCCCGCGAGGTTGGCCACACCTTGGCTTTCATGGATGAGGGGCAAATCGTGGAAATCGGCAGTCCCGCCGGGGTTTTGGATAATCCCCGCGAGGCTCGTACCCGCGAGTTTGTCTCGAAGGTGCTCTAGGGTTTTAGAGCTGTGACGGGGACGATAATTACACCGTCGGGACGTTGGTAGGCGGCGTGGCTGAGGCCGCAAACCACGATTAGGCTCCTAGGAGCTAAATCAGTTGATTCCCTAACTAAGGCATCACGGAGCTTCGTGAGGTTAGCCGCCGCTTCTTCGATTTGGTTTGCTCCGAGCTTAATCTCAATGGCGCACCAACTACCGTCAGGCATTTCAATAACCGCGTCAACCTCACGGTTCTTGTAATCCTGATAATGGTACAGTTCCCCTCCCCACGATTCGCAATAGATGCGCAAATCACGCTCCACCATTGCCTCGAACAGAAAACCTAGAGTATTGAGGTCATTCAACAGTTTTTTCGGTGTGGCTTTCAAAAGAGCAACGGCCAGCGAGGGATCGGCCAAGTGACGTTTAGCTGATTGTTTCAAGCGGATTGAAGAACGCAACTTCCAGGAAAACGGCGGCTGATCATCGACAAGGAACAAGCGGCGGAATACGTCCAGATAATCAGCCACCGTATGTTCATCAAGGGTCTCACGGTCAATCCCCTCCATGTCGGAACGTAAAACAGCCCCAGAGGCGGTGGTGGATTCGTTCCTAGCCAGAGAGCGCAGCAACAACTCCATCTTTTCTTGACTACGGCTCACGACACCTTCGTCAATGCGATTCACATCTTCAGCAATGACTGTCTTTATATAGCTCTTGGCAATCTGAGCAGCGCGCTCCACCGGCAATCCCGTACTTTCCGGCCAGCCGCCGCGCACTATCAAGTCAATCAGTTGTTGTAGTTCAACGTTCCCGGTGCCAATAGAATCAGCAGAGCCATTACAGATTTCCAGCAGGGAAACCACCCCATTGGAGTCACCGGATTCATAAAGGCTCATTGGCCGCATCCGCAAGGTTGCAATACGTCCCGCACCGGAATGCAACACTCCCTTACGATTCGGCGTAGCGGAACCTGTCAGTAGGAACTGTCCCTTAGTCCCCCGATTGTCGACTTCGAAACGCACCGCATCCCATATTGAAGGCACTTCTTGCCACTCATCAATCAACCGTGGAACCGCTCCTTCAAGAATCAGCCCCGGATTCATCTTGGCCAATTCACGATTCTGGAAATTGTTTGCCGGATCGCCAATCATCACCGCGCTGTGAGCCTGATTCAGTGATGCCCAAGTCTTACCACACCACTTTGGACCTTCCACGCAAACAGCACCAAAAGTGGCAAGAAAATCCGCGATTGTTGCATCGATGATGCGTGGAATGTATTCCTTACCATTCCGCGGAAAAAAAGTACTCATACCTGATTATAACCCCGGAGATTTCCGGTTTTCAACCACGGAGATTTTGGGTTTTTATCCACGGAGATTTTCAGTTTTCAACCACGGAGATTTCCGGTTTTCAACCCCGGAGATTTTGGGTTTTTATCCACGGAGATTTCCAGTTTTCAACCACAGACTTTTCGGCGAAATATGAGGCCGCGTATGCGCCATTTTTACGCATTTTCAAAAAATGAACCGACGGTTCAAAATGCCATCCCGAGCCAGCCCAAGATTGACGCGCCCGCACCCGAAAACGCGAGCGGGAAACCTATTGACAAGGAAACCACCGCAACCGGAATAGCAGTCAGCAAATCCAGCAGCACGTGCTGTTTGGTGAACTGGGTGGCCAGAACGATGGCCAGGGACACCAGCACCGAAATGATTCGTAGCCACCAGGGCATCTGATTGGTCACCACAGCCACGAAAGCAATCATCATCGAAGTGGAGCAGTGCAGGCTGGGGGCGCAATTGACCCCGCGATAACTCGTCTTGTAGACCAGCGCCAACAGACGCTCGGTCAAACCCTGCCCCAGCTCCTGACGTTGAAAAGTCGTGGGAAATGCCAGGTAGGCCGCAACTGAGACGACCACGCAAAATATCCACGCCATCTGGAGCGCCACCCAGTTTTCTGGTGAAAAATAGTAGAGCCAAACCGGGAATATCACGATGAGCGGAAACCACAGCACATAGGGATAGACGAAAGCGGGAATGCGCGGAATACGCTCATCCAGGCGACATTGGGGATTATGAAACACGTGCTGGAAACGCTCCGAGCCGAAGTACAGGATAATCTGCAACAACAGGACGGCGGCCTGGATAATTATCAACTTGGTTAGGATGTTCACGTTTCTAAGGTTTTCTGTTCTGCAGATTTCTGGGACTGCGTCGCGTCATCGATTCTGGGCGGGTGAACTCAGCTAAGCAGCATGGATTCCAGCTGTTCGCGGGCTTCTTTGGAGGTACGCGGCTGAGCTCCGGGCACCACTGGCCAATCTTCTAGGTGGCGATCCGACCACAGCTCAGCTTTCCAACCGGCGGTCGGGCTGCCGGTGGCTATCGTAAGGGAACAGTTTTGGCAAGGGAACTGTGCCAACAGGTCGAGGGTCAGTCCCTCGATGCGGTTTGCGCCCCACACGCGCATAATCGCGCCGTGAATGACGGCCGCCACGGTGGCCTGCGGATCGTCCTCCAGCCCGGCGCACAGCCGCGCAATGCCCCGATCGAAACGCGCCAAAGTTTGCGCCCCGGTTTCCGCTCCGGACATCGGCCGATCCAGGTCGCCGGTCACCCAGCCAATAGCAGTATTGAGGTATTCTCTGGTGTCCTGCTGGGTCGTGGACATTTCCAGCAGCCCGGCTCGAACTTCACGCAAATCCGGATCCACCTGTACGGGAAGGCCCAAGTCCTGAGCCAGCGGTTCGGCGGTTTGGCGCGCCCGGAGGATGAATGAGCTGGCCAAACGCTGCGGAGCCGCCCCCACCAACTTGTGATATTTATCGACCAAAGCCGCCGCCTGCTGGCGCCCCGTGGCGTTCAAAGGACGCCCCGGCCAGGCCGTATCCAAAGCCCCCGAGAGATTCGAGTCGGTTTGCCCATGACGAATCAATACCAGTCGCAACGTTTTTCCTTCCTCACCCGCACCCCAACCTTAGCTTGTTTTGCCGCCCGGGGTCTATTTGGCGGATTTGTTATCCAGTATCGCGTGCGGAATGGACACAAGCGCACCATAGATAGCCAAAGCTACCGGGAAAACTATGCCCCATTTAAACCGTAAGTAAGAAAAACGATCAACGCCCAACTGAAATCAGACATGGCTTCGATAGTGCGATCTGACCTGAGTGACTCTTTCTTTATCAGAGCCTCACGATAAATTCCCCAGTCGCATTTCTGCACCCCAGCTTGAATCTAGCCTGAATTCAGCAACTTTTGGTTGCATTTTGCAGGTCAGAGGTAGGCTACTGAAAGAATCCACTCATATGAAACATTTTCACAAAAAGCTATCCTCGACGCGTTAGCTAGTTGGCAATGATTGTTTTTACACCAGATTCACTGAGTGCATCAAAAAGATCGCTTGGCGGTTCCCTATTAGTAATCAAAACATCAGCTATACTCAATGGGCCAATACGAGCAAATAGGTTACGTTCAAATTTAGTGTCGTCAGCAACAATTAACGTTGTTGCGGAATGGTGAATCATAGAGGCAATCATCTCGCCTTCGGCAAGATTCGAAGTCACATACCCTTCTGTTGTGATTCCTCCAACGCCAATTACCCCGTAATCTGCACAAATAGATACAGAACTTGTGGAGTCACCATAGGGCAACACGATTTTCCCCACAGTTGTCTCCATCTGCGATCGAACACGTCCACCTAGCAAATAGAGGTCTTGATAGCAGTTATCCTTCAACGTCTGAGGCAAACGTAAGTTGTTGGTCACAACTGTCAGCCCAGTATGATTTCCAAGTGCTAAACATACGTGCAACGTTGTTGTCCCACCATTTATGAGAATGGTTGCACCATCCGGTATTATCGTTGCGGCGGCTCGGGCAATAGCATCTTTTTCTTCTGTTTTAAATTTGAGGCGTACGTCAACGCGCGTGTCAGGCTTAGCAACGGACAGGGGCGTCATCGCGCCACCGTGGGAGCGAATGACCATACCCGAATCATCAAGGATTTTTAAATCACGCCGGATGGTGTCAAGAGAAACGCCAAATTCCTCGGCAAGAGCCTTGACCGTCATGTGCCCTTCCGAGAGAATACGTTTTGTAAGATTAGCCTGACGCTGTTTAGGCATTTGTTTGTGACCGGGCATATTGCAATGGTAACCGATTAGGGGGCAAATTACCTGATTTTTCTCCATTATGGAACTTGCTGATTTTGGACACGGTGCCTAGTTTGACTTGTATCAAATATAATAGCACAGCAAGATTTTCAAGATTCAAAGCCCTGATGGATCGAGATCTGTAAGTGGATTTTTTGCGTTTTAGAGAGGCTGCTTCACGTTGGAGGATTCCCTGCTGCTTCTTGCAGCTTCTGGTTACGATGTACACAATCCATGCGCCTCGCAAGGGAGATGCAAGGACACCTATAGGTCCAAATTAGTTTGCGCATAGAACTAATTATTTGGCCAGATACCGCAGAATACAGGCTTCTCGCGCAGTTTACATGCGTTTTTTTGCATTTTTATGCTTGATTTGATGCAAAGGTGCGTGTAGCATGGGTCACATACACGCTGGTGTGTATAGCTCGAGAACGGAGTACAAACATGAACAAATTAGGACTCACACGTATCATGGCCATAGGAGCCTCAGCAGCTCTAGCACTCACCCTTACTGGATGCGCAGGCGGTACTGGTACGGAATCATCTGGCAATAATGCAAGTGGAGTCACACTTAAATTCTCGCAATGGTGGGAACCCGAGCTACCGGAAGGGACATTCAGAGCCCTCATGGATGATTTCGAGAAAGCCAATCCTGGAATTAAGGTCGAACTTGTTTCTGGTCCCTACGCAAGTACAAAAGAGCAGATGATTGCTGGGGCAGCCTCAGGAAAAATGGCTGATGTTGTAGGACTAGATGGAGCTTGGGTGAATGATTTCGCTAAACAAGGTTCCATAACAGACTTATCAGCAGTTATGAGCGAAGCTGGCTACGATGACTCACAACTTGCTAGCCAAATTAAAGTAGACAGCAAAACATACATGATTCCTGTAGTAAATTTTCCCTACCCTATGTTTACCAATGTTGATTTGATGAAAAAAGCCGGTGTAGACAAACAGCCTGACACAAGATCTGAATTCGAAGCTGCGGCTAAACAAATTACAGAGAAGACTGAAGCTGCAGGTTGGGTTGTACCGCTATCGTTGGAAGCACCTAATGGGATTCAGAATGACGTTATGTCCTGGGCATGGGCTTCAGGCGGAACAATGCTGAAGGACGGAAAGCCAGATGTTACAAATGATGACGTTAAATCGGCAACTGAATTTGTTAAACAATTGTGGGATGATGGTGTAATAGCACCTGGCGCATTTACGATGAAAGAGCAAGACAAAGTCGAAGAATTTACTAACGGTCGAGTTGGTATGATGATTGACTCGCTTGCACACATCAATCTGATACGTGAAAACAATCCAAATCTGAATTTTGACATCTCAGCAATGCCTGCTAAGGATGAGTATAAAGGAAAACGAGGAATGGCATATGCGTCATGGGGAATTGGAATATCTGAAAATACGAAGAACAAGGATGCGGCATGGAAATTAGTGGAGTATCTTCTGTCTCCGGAGGCTAATGCAAAACTATGTGAGAACGCACATGCTTTTCCAGGCAATGTAAAGGCAGAGCCTAATTTTGATTCCGAAGACCCAATGTTCCAAAAAGCTTATGATATTTGGTCCGAGGGCTCTCCGGCAAATGAATTTACCGGTCTCCCAGTCGCTGAAGATTTGATGCGTTCCTACAGTCAAAATCTCCAAAAGGTACTTGATGGGTCGATGAAGATTGACGACGCATTGAAAGCAACTCAAAAAGATTGGGTAAGCAAGTTCTAGAATAATGCCCTAGAGCTTTCACGTCAGATAATTAAATCTAGCCAACAGGAGAATCAACATGGTAATGAGTAAGTCTAAATGGCGCGAGTCTTCTGGACACTTGATGCAAAAGATTAGACCTTACGCATATCTGAGTCCAGTGTTGGTTCTCCTGTTGGTCCTTATGGCTGTACCAATAACTATGGTTATTTGGTATTCATTCATGGACAACGTGATCATGAATAAAAATCCTCAGTTTGTAGGATTCAAGAATTACTTTGAGGTTTTGACTGATCCAGTATTTACGATTGCTTTAAAAAACACGGCAATATTTATAGCATCAAGCGTTGTGGCACATATGATAATTGGACTATTTTTCGCATTGCTACTCAACACTAAACTGTTACCTAATTGGTTATTAACATTATTTAGAACATTATTTGTGTTACCATGGTTGCTGACCGTAGCTATTATTGCTGTACTATGGAGATTAATACTTAACCCAAATGGTATAGCAAACTATCTGTTAGTTTCAATTGGAATGCTAAACCAAAAACAAGAGTGGTTAAGTAACCCTTCAACTGCATTAGTTGCATTGTGCATAATTAATATATGGGCAGGATACCCTTTTTTCATGATAAGTCTTTTAGCCGGTTTACAAGGTATTCCAACACAGTTATACGAAGCAGCAGAGGTTGACGGAGCTGGACCAATCCGGCAACTTATATCAATAACGTTACCACAGTTAAAACCAATTTTAATTTCGATGGCATTGCTAGATGTTATCTGGACATCACAACAGTTTGCTTTAATCTGGATGACTACTGGCGGTGGACCAATTGATAAAACAGAAGTTTTACCAACATACACATACAAATTAGCATTTTCAAGCTATCAATTTTCGATGGCATCTGCAAGTGCTGTTATAATTTTAATCCTTTCAATGATTTTAGCAGCTCTATACGTACGGCATCAAAAGGCGAGCAACTGATGAAACTTACAAGGAAACAGATCAAGTCCGCTAAGAGAATACTAGTCATTATATTCCTATTCTTCGGATCACTATTTTCAAGTGCACCAATCATCTGGATGCTTTCGTCATCTTTTAAGAAGAACCCAGAAATTTTCGCATGGCCACCTAAACTTATAACTGCGAATTTTTCTTTTGATTCATACAAATCAATTTTAACTGATAGCGAAAAATTACGTTTCTTTGTAAACTCCTATTTCGTTGCCGGATCTGTTACCTTACTAACTCTTTTCGTCGCTATCTTGGCTTCCTATGCATTCTCACGATATATATTCAGAGGAAAACGAATTATTAATGTTATTATAATTTCTGTTCAGGCGGTACCTCCAATAACACTTTTAATTCCATACTTCGGATTAGTTGTAAGCTTACACATGTATAATAGCTACAGAGGACTAATTTTAACTTATATGATTTTTACTCTTCCCTACGCTATTATAATGATGACAGGTTATTTTAATACTCTTTCACCGAATTTGGACGAAGCAGCAAAAGTCGACGGTTGTAGTTCCTTCAGAGCTTTATGGCAGATTCTTGTACCGCTATCCATACCAGGAATTACTTCAGTAGGAATTTATACATTTATGATTGCTTGGAATGAGTATTTATTTGCTCTAACGCTCACTCAATCAATTAATATGCGGACAGTACCCATAGGAATACAATTATTGATGGGTCAACACTCCTACAATTGGTCAGAAATGATGGCCATGAGTGTTTTAGGATCTATACCTGTGATATTACTATTCGTAATTTTCCAACGATTCTTTATAGGAGGTATGACCGCAGGAGCAATAAAAGACTGATAATTTTTTTAATTTCACAGCATTTTGATATACATATTCTGTTAATCAGAAGAAAGGACAACTATGTTAGTATCAGGGAAAGAAATTCTCGAAGTTGCGTCAGATCAGGGCTTCGCAGTCCCAGCTTTTAATATCTCAGACTACAATATGATGCTCGGGATTTTTGATATTTGCGAAGAGTTGAATGCACCACACATGATTGCTATTCATCCCGATGAGGTTAAGCATATCCGCCGAGATTTGATGCCTGCCATTATCGAACGGTCAATAAGGTCCTCCGTTCCCACAGCAATTCACTGGGACCACGGTGCCAGCTACGCTGAGATGCTTCAAGCATTTCAATACGGCTTTACATCAGTAATGATTGATGCCTCATTAAAACCATTCGATGAAAATGTTGAACTTACAAAAAAGGTCGTTGAAGCTGCTCACGCCGTAGGGGTCTCCGTTGAGGCTGAACTTGGTACCATCGGAAAAACGGATGGCTATGCTGAGACTGGCACAAATGACATAATTTACACTGAACCAGATGATGCTTTACGATTTGTTAAAATGACAGGTACTGACTCCTTAGCAGTTGCCATTGGTACTAGGCACGGTCTGTACCCATCTACGTTGAAGCCTGAATTGCATCTAGATCTACTAGACAAAATTAACAATACTGTCGATGTACCTTTAGTTCTTCATGGCGGATCTAACAATCCCGATGATGAAATTGCAGAAGCAGCAAGGCGTGGTATCAATAAAATCAATATCTCGTCTGACATCAAAGCGGCTTATCACACCAAGTTACGTGAGGTTCTCCAAGATACAAAATTACGAGAACCGAACGTCATTCAGCCTCCCGCTCTAGAGGAGATGAAAAAGGTAGCAGCACATAAAATTAAGCTGTTTGGTGCGGAAGGCAAAGCAAAGGAATATTAATATGCATTCCTTACCCCCAATGTTTCTTGGTCTCGGGGCTAATATAGACTACGAGATTAAATGGGATACTGAGAAATTTTGCGAGATTATCAACTATGACCAGTTCACAAATAAGAGTATATCGATTATTATATCTAAAATTCTCACATGTATGAAGGATGGCCACGGCGCAGAATTTGCTGTTCCAGACGAGCATTATTTAAACTATATATGTTCGTCATTTTCCTATCAAGAAACATTGGGGGGTACTGCCGCAAGAGCCTCTTTGGTGGTTTCACTTTTTGACCAAAATTCATATTTGCATCTTGCCGATTCCCCGGAGAATTATCATCACCTACTACCCGATACAGTCAATTGTATCTGGAATAATAAATCTGAGCTTCCCAGTTTCCCTCATGTAATCATTCAGTATCCATCTGGAGTTGAAATAAGGCATAAACATGGAGAATTTATTACACCCAATTCAAATAGGATAATATTGACAGCCGACATTGCAAATGAAATGCTTCCCATTTCCGATGAGTTGCCAGAAATTATTAAGAAATGTCCAATTTCACTTATTAGTGGATTTAACTCTATCCAGGACAAAAGTCTCCTAAGTCTTAGATTGTCTACACTAGAAAGTTCGATGTTAAACAAATCAGACAATTCGATAGTAATCTATGAAGATGCTGCATTTCATAACGAAGAATTACATAAATTTGTAATTAATTCTGTGGCTAATTACGCCGACGTCCTTTCTTTTAATGAAGACGAATTATCAACATTACTGAACTCGAACGTTGACATACACAATATAGACCAGATTCATTATGCTATTGAACAAATAGACTCTAAATTTCCTAATAACACTGTAATACTTCATAACAGTATATGGAACGGCATATCAACGCCTTCATCTTCAAAACTATTCAATGCACTACAATTCGCAGTTGCTACATCAACATCCCGTTACATATTCGGAGATTCCATCAATAAAGACACAATCTACAATACATATCATAAAATCATTCTTGACAAGACAAACGAATTATCAATTCCCCTTAATAGTCTAACTAATTGGTCATTCATACCAACCCCACAAGTTGACTGTCCTAATCCTACCACAATCGGCTTGGGTGACTCATTTATCGGAGGTTTTTTAGCTGCTCTCAATGATCCTTCACTAACAACTACCCAAAGGAGCTGATTACTATGACGAATTATGTCTGGAATTCTGAAAAGCATAAATACGATATGAGAAATTATCGTAACGAGTTGTTAAATTTCTATCAGCCAACAGTCGTAAATCCTAATGGTGGCTTTTACTGGCTTGATTCTACTGGAAATTCCTTACCGGAATACGGTACGCAATTATGGCTTTCAGCACGCATGATTCACTGCTTTTCACTTGCTCACCTCGATGGAAGACCAGGTGCTAAAGAAATCGCAGAACAGGGAATTGACTTCTATTATAGAGGTCCAGGCCGAGATGTTGAAAATGGCGGATGGTACGCTAAAGTTATCAACGGAACGGGCGAAGGTGACAAGGATCTTTATGGTCTGGCACACATACTACTTGCAAGTTCTACTGCATCTCAAGCTGGAATCAATAATTCTTCAAACTTGTTATCAGACGCCTTAGATATACTTGCAGACCGCTACTGGGAGCAATGCTTCTAGTTATCGTGGAATAAATGCTAATATGCATCTAACAGAAGCTCTTCTAGCAGCATACTCTGCAACACAGGATACTTCTTTGCTCACAAAAGCTATTGGTATAGCCTATAGATTAGTTGGTGAACCAGTCAGTAAAGGTAATTATAGACTCGTCGAGCATTACGATTCTCACTGGAACCCGCTACCAGATTTTAATATTGACAAACCTAACGACCCTTTTAAACCCTACGGCTCAACACCAGGTCATTGGCTCGAATGGGCAAAACTATGTCTACAGATTTATGGCTTAGATTCGACTCAAACATGGTCTTTGCCTACTGCCGAATCTTTATTCAAAGCAGCAGATGAAGCATGGATGCCAGGATATGTTTATACTGTCGATTGGCAGGGTTTTCCGGTATGTTCTTATCGATTTTGGTGGCCCATAACTGAAGCAATCGGTACCGCACATTTTCTTTCACAAATCACTAACGAAAGTCAATATAAAGATTCCTACGAAAACTTGTGGAATTTTGCCGATAAATATTTTATAGACCACGATTACGGTGTTTGGTTTTACGAGCTTGATGACAATTTACACCCTGTGTCTCGAACATGGTTCGGTAAACCTGATCTCTATCATGTTTATCAAGCAGCTTTATATTGTGATGTTTCGTATAAAGATGGATTTGCACAAGGTTTGATAAACAAGAGTAATTTTTAAATTCTCTGTGAAACATGCCCCTACCGGGTGAATTTTCCGAACTCGGTAGGGGTATCCAGGAGCGCTCGGAACCCCCGGATGGCAGCTCCCCGCACAGCTGGCATCTCGTAAGCTGAGCTGGTAATTTGCAGGGATCTTTGCTCGTCAGCGATGGTGTGCAAATGCATCAGTCGGGTTACCTCGGCCTTGTATTCAGCAAAAAAGTTGGTCAAATCTCCGCCGATGATGATGAGAGACACATCTAAGATATTAGTTAGAGCGGCCATGGCCAGGCCTAATGCCCGGGCAGACTCGACTAAGGCAGCTTCATTCCCACGCCGGGTTTCCAATGCCTCCCGGCCTACATATCTTTCCAGGCAACCTTGCGCCCCGCATTTACATTGAATTCCGCGCGGGTCAATGGTCAGGTGTCCGATTTCCCCCACCCAGCCATGACAGCCCTGATAGAGCTGCCGGTTCTCCACAACGGCGGCGCCGACCCCGATTCCGCCTGAGATATAGGCAAATGTATCCAGTCCGGAGGGACAACCCGGGTGTTTCCACGTTTGGGCCCATGCCGCCATGTTCGCCTCGTTGTGGACTTCAATCGACTTTACCGGGAACTGAATGGAACGCCTTATCTGTTGGCACACATCAACGCTAGACCACCCCAGGTTCGGGGCATAGATGACTCTCCTGTTGTCACTGTCAACCAAGCCAGGCACTGACACCGTCACGGAAAAAATTATTGTTTTGACGGAAAGCTGGGAAACAACCCCATTCAACTCGTGGCCGACCCGTGAAAAAACTTCCTCCGGTGGTAATGATGGGACCTCTAGTTCAAATCGTTTCCGGCACAGTTCCTGGCCTCCCAAGCCCAACCCCAGCAGGCGAATTTCGGAAACCCCAATATCCACTCCCAGTGAGACTAAATTATTGTTCCCCACCAGGACTCTGCCCGGACGACCGGGACCGCCCGTCATAACGGGCGGTAGCTCCTGAATTAACCCCAAAGCGACCAGCTGGTCAGAAAGTCGCGTTGCCGTAGCCCTGGTTATTTGCACCCGGGAAGCAATTGCGGCACGAGTGAGAGCTTCATCAGGACCGGAAGAAAGCACCTCATGGAGCACTCGTCTCAGGTTCATGGCACGCTGGGTGGAAACAGAGACGAACTCTTGCATAACGCTCCTTACGGACCCGAAATCCCCAACAGCGTTATCTTATCAAGTCACCAGCCTGTTTGGCCGCTCCTAACGCCACGTATTCTCCCGGTGGTGCCACCTTGATACCTATGCCGAGCTTGGAGGGCAGTATCTGGGTAACGGCAGGAGATTTAGCTCCTCCACCAATCAGAGTGGCTTTGTTAACCTCAACTCCGCACCCCTGGATTGCTTGCAGGGCATAATCGATAAGTCCCACCAGCCCTTCCACGGCGGCTCGGGCTAGGTGGGCTGGGTCATAGTTTCTCAGAGTCATTCCCCGGATTTCGGCAGTGGCATTAGGCAAATTCGGAGTGCGTTCGCCCTGGAAATATGGAATCATCTGTAACCCGTCCGTATCGGGAACTTGCAAGGCTAGCTGGTCAAAAGTAGACACATCTACACCCAAGAGAGCTGCAGTTTTGTCCATTACTTGAGTTCCGTTCAAAGTACAGGCCAAGGGGAGCCAATTGCCGGTGGCATCCATGAATCCTGTAACAGAGCCAGATTTATCAATAACCGGCTTATCGGAAACTACCGAAACCACACAAGAGGTTCCAATTGAAATAGCCGCTTCGCCAACTCGTAAACCTAAGCCCAAAGCTGCACCCGCATTGTCCCCACAACCCGGAGCTATTTTTGTTCCCGCTCTCAGCTCAATCTCGGGAATATCGCGAGTTACTTCCCCGCCCAATTCCTGAGGAGATACAACTTTAGGTAAAACGAGTTGACGTGCCTTGTCCTCGGTAATTCGCAAAGCGTGCGCCAGCAAATCATACCGATACTCACCGGTATGAGTATCTAAATATGCAGTACCGGAAGCATCTGAGCGATCAGTGAACAGTGAATGGATATCTGCACTGCCTTGTATTCTCCAAGATAACCAATCATGAGGTAGGCAAACCGCGGCAACACGCGACCAAGATTGTGGTTCATGATCGACTAGCCACCTCAACTTCGTAATGGTCAATGAGGCTACAGGGGCACAACCACAGGATTCAACCCAGAAATCTAATCCTTTTTCCTCCACAAGTTGCTTAGCGGCAGCAGCCGAACGGGTATCGTTCCACAGTAATGCATCACGCACTAGAGTCCCGTTTTGATCTAAAGTGACCAAACCGTGCTGTTGAGCTCCCACGCTAACGGCTTCCACATCAGCCAGTCCCCCAGCTTGTTTGGCCGCAGAGATAAAGGCTTCCCACCAACGCTCCGGATTGACTGACGTTCCTTCCGGATGTGGCGCACTTCCCTGTCGAAGAATCTGTTGACTCTCAGTGTCCCAAACCAACACCTTGGTGGATTGAGTGGAGGAGTCCACACCAGCTACAACGGCCATTTTCTGCTCCTAAAGCCTGCACATCTATGAAAAATGTTAATTCACACGTGGGGGTGAGACGACGAATCGATTTCGACTAGTTACCCTACGAGGTGACGCATGGCTTGTTGGTACAACTCCACGAAGTGATATTCACGCTGAGCGGCTTGCTCCGGGTCAACGGTAGGACTGTTCATGAACTCCGCGTAAGTTTCGCCCTCATTCATGGTAGGTTCGCCCAGTTCGAACACTGAAGCCGCCTCCATGAGTTCCTTGGTCAGCGGATCGGCCCGGAAAGCTAACGCTTTGTCTTTCAGCATCAGATACATTTCCATATTGGCCGCCGCGGAAGCCCAAACCCCTTCGAATCCCTCAGTACGCGAGGGTTTATAGTCGAAGTGGATTGGGCCATCGTAGCGGTTCCCACCGCCGGGGAACCCATTGACCAGCAGGTCCACTGTAAAGAAAGCTGAGGCCAAGTCTCCATGACCGAAGCATTTATCCTGGTCGTACTTCAGCCCAGATTGACCGTTCAAGTCGATGTGGAAAAGTTTCCCGGCGTTCAGTGCTTGCGCCAGAGCGTGGTTGTAGTTCAGGTTTGCCATCTGTTCATGGCCTGTTTCCGGGTTCAAGCCTACGATGTCCCCATTGTCAAGCTGGGCAATTAGCGCCAAAGCGTGACCAACCGAGGGCAGGAAGATGTCACCACGAGGTTCATTTGGCTTGGGTTCCAGCCCGATACGCAAGTTGTAACCTTTTTCTTTGATGTAGCCAGCAACAGCGTCTAGACCTTCCTTGTACCGTTCAAAAGCGGCGTTAAGATCCTTGGAGGAATCGTACTCAGCACCTTCGCGACCTCCCCACATGACGAAAGTCGAGGCGCCCATTTCCGCAGCCAAGTCAACGTTTTTCAGAATTTTCTTGAGGCCGAAACGACGAATCTCTCGGTCGTTGTTCGTCAACCCGCCATCTTTAAAGATGGGGTGGGTAAACGTATTGGTTGTCACCATTTCGATAACTAAACCAGACTGGTCGCAAGCCTCTTTGAACTTTTTAATGATGGATTGGCGCTCAGATTCCGAAGCTGAAAAATTGAACACGTCATTGTCATGGAAAGTCACTCCCCAGGCTCCAAGTTCAGCAAGTTTCTGGGCGTATTCCCAAGGATCTAAGGCTTCCCGGGTTGCCACACCGAATGGGTCAACCCCCTGCCAACCCACTGTCCAAATCCCGAAAGAGAACTTATCTTCTTTACACGGCTTACGCATTATCTGTGCTCCTTTACACTCGCGGCGTTCATTACCAGCGATTCTATGCTTTATTCCCCGCTGATATGACAGCCTTCCAAAAACCTATTTTGTTTAGTCTTAAAACTAACACGCTGGCTCTAGAGAGTCAAGGGTTTTACTAATCTTTCACGTCCCGAAAACTAAGGTTTCCCCGGGGGCCCATGTGCCGCGCCGCACCCACACTTTTGCGCGTTGACCCAATCACCAGGAACCTAAGAAACGCAGAGCATCGCCGCAAGACTCTAATCGTAAAAGATTTGCTCCACTACCCCGCGGGCCAGGCGAGCGGTGCGCATCCAGTCGTCGGTCAAGTCCTGGTGAGCGCCCTCTGCATAGCCCAGCAGCGCCGCCGTGGTCACCAAGAGACGATCGACGGGTAGCACGTCGAGCCTTTTCCCGGTAGTCCGCCCCGAACCCAACACGTTCGCGGCGCGAATCGACATGGCCATCATCCACGCAGTGCGCAGCATTTCCGCGTCCGGGGCGGAAATCAGCCCCGCGCTTACAGCCGCGCGCAGGGCGTCTCCGGTAGACACACAGCGCAGCCCCGGCACGTCGCTGGCGTGGCACATCTGCAATAATTGTACCGACCATTCCACATCAGATAGCCCCCCTGGACCCAGCTTGACGTGGCGCACCGCCGCCGCGGTCTTGCCCGCACCAGTAACCTGTCCTCCGCCAATCCGTTCCGCCTCCATGCGGGCTTTCAAGCGACGGATTTCTTTCAAATCTTTCGCTTCCGGAGGGGTGTCAAACCGCACCGGATCCACTATCGCGGCAAAATCCGTGCGCAAGGCTGGCGAACCCACCACGGGACGAGCCCGCAACAGAGCCTGACGCTCCCAAGCGCTAGCCCACCGGGCAAAATAATCCTCCAGCAACCCCAAGTCCTTGGACACCGGCCCGGAGCGACCCTCGGGACGTAAATCAGTGTCGACGCGCCAGGCCCCAGCTTGGGCTCCGTTCAAGATTGAGCTGACGGCATTAACCAGGCTCGCTGCCTCCGCCGCGGCTCGTTTGCGAATTTCTGACGCCGCGGGGTCGGTCTCTGTACCCTCTGCCGGGGATTCCGCCGCCGGTGCGGTGGGCAAATATCCCGCTGCCGGATTGCCCGGCTCTCGCCACGGACGATAGTAAAACACCACGTCAGCGTCCGAAGCGTAGCCAGATTCGCCGCCGCCAAACCGACCCATCCCCACGACTAAGTGGTCGGCGTAATGTCCCCCGGACGCTAGGGCGCGCGTCGCGGGCGTCGCGAGAGTCGCAGGCGCAACCTGCGAGGACAGTGACTCCCCACCACCCTTGTGACCAGGAGCAATCGGGGGCTGCTGTACGTTGAGCTTTCGC
>QWCJ01000329.1_pt1 | contig 19324 bp, 14 predicted proteins | sample 1972501 | NCBI WGS metagenome assembly QWCJ01 (sample SAMN09866711, study PRJNA288562) | Human vaginal metagenome isolate term2_vaginal, whole genome shotgun... | isolation source: vagina | host: Homo sapiens | place: USA: California
GTATGACCCCGAGCAATGACTTTATAGAACTTTGTGCCGGTCAATACCGCGCCCAGATTTCCCCTTTCGGTGGGGGCTTGTGGTCGCTGACTTTTGCGGGGAAGCCGCTGGTGGTGACCCCTCCGGTGCCGCACAAGGGGTTGTCACGAGAGTACCCGGTTCCTTTCGCGGCGGGATGTCTGCTGGCGCCGTGGCCCAACCGGGTGGACGGCGGGAATTTCACCTTTCAAGGCGAAACGCACCACCTCGAAATCAACGAACCCGACCGCCGCAACGCCATTCACGGTTTCGTCAGGGAACGGCCTTGGGGACTCGATCCCGAAACGTCCGACAACCCCGCGGCGGTGTGCCTCAGTCTGGAAATGGAACCGCAACCAGGCTGGCCGTGGCGACTCAAATACATGATGAACTGGAGCATTGATGCGACCCAAGGGTTGCGAGGCGAACTGCGAGTTTCCAACCTCAGCGCTGCGCCCTGCCCGTTTGGCTTCGGGTGGCATCCTTATTTGAGCGCGGGGGGCGCGAGCCTGGACGAATGCACCCTGAGTATCTCGGTAGGCAACAACCTCGTGCTCGATTCAACACGCAACCTGCCGACCGGTCTGGAGCGACCCGCGGACACTGTGTTGGGTCAAGCGCGGCCGGTAGCGCTGCACGGAATGTGGCTTGACCACGCCTTTCGCGCGCAACCCGAGCCAGACGGGCGAGTCCGGGCCGCCTTGTGCCGTGCCGATGGTCTAGGGACGGAACTCAGTGCTGGACCGTGGTGTCGGTGGCTCCAGATTTATAGCGCCGACCCTGCTCACCAGGAGGCTTTCCCCGGCGTTCGCGACGGGCGCGCCCTGGCCGTCGAGCCGATGACCTGCCCGCCTAACGCCCTGAACCGCAATCAGGATTTGTTGGTACTCGCGTCAGGAGAATCGCGTTCTTTCACTTTCGGGCTACGAGCCCTCACCGCGGCACGTTCATGAGCAGCCACCACTTTGCCAGGTTTTAACAGTGGAAAATTGCGTGCGGGTGGCAAAAGTTATAGAATAGATATTTGCGTGTTCTTTGTCCGAGGCGACCTAAAACCGTTGATATTGCGTAAGTATGCGCCGGCAATATCAGGGCAGGTCAGCGAGGGACGAGATGTTCAAACGCCGGAGCGCATCGAGATTTTCAAGGCTGATTGCCGCGGTAGTGTGCGCGGTCGAGCCCGCCCTGAATTCTCGACCATCCATACAACATAAAGGAAACGGAAATCTTGGCTACGAAATCCAAAGAATCCTCCACTCACCCTTTCCGGGTGTCTTTTGCCCAAATTGATGAACCGATGGTGCCGCCGAATTTGTTGGCGCTCCAGACCGAATCTTTTGACTGGTTCCTGGGGAATGAAGCCTGGCAGGAACGCGTCAAGCAAGCCGACAAAACCGGCGATAAGCACGTTCCCCGCACTTCGGGCCTGCAGGAAATCCTGAACGAAATGAGCCCCATTGAGGACAACGGCGGCACCATGAGCCTGTCCTTTAAGGACTACACGTTGGAAACCCCGCACTACACCATCGACGAATGCAAGGACAAGGACCTGACCTACAATGCGCCGATGTATGTGACCGCCGAATTTATTACTTACGAAACCGGCGAAATTAAGACCCAAACCGTGTTCTTGGGCGAATTTCCGTTGATGACCCCGCGCGGTACCTTCATCGTCAACGGCACCGAGCGGGTGGTTGTGTCCCAGCTGGTGCGTTCCCCCGGCGTGTATTTTGAAAAGACTGCGGACAAGACCTCTGACCGGGACATTTACCTGGGCAAGGTCATTCCTTCCCGCGGTGCTTGGTTGGAGTTCGAGATTGATAAGAAGGACACGGTCGGGGTGCGTATCGACCGCAAGCGCAAGCAGTCCGCCACCATTTTCCTCAAGGCGCTGGGCATGAGCATCGGCGAGATTCGCGAGGCTTTCCAAGACTTCCCGTTGATGCTGGAAACCCTGGAAAAAGACGGCGCGATTGAAACCCAGGATCAAGCCCTGGAGGACATCTACCGCAAGATTCGTCCCGGCGAGCCGCCCAGCGTGGAGGCCGGACGTAACCTGCTGCATAATTTTTACACCAACCCCAAGCGTTACGACCTAGCCGAGGTGGGACGCTACAAAATCAACAAGAAACTCGGTGTTGAGCGGGAAATGGGTGAGCGCACCCTGGACCTGACCGACATTGTCGCCGCGTTCCGCTACCTGTTGGCGCTGCGTGCCGGGGACGACACGGTCAAAGTCAAAGACGCGGCCGGCAAAGAAACCGAACTGCACATCAAGACCGACGACATCGACCACTTCGGCAACCGCCGGGTGCGTCCGGTCGGCGAGCTCATTCAGATGCAGGTGCGCACGGGTATGTCCCGCATGGAGCGCACGGTGAAAGAACGCATGTCCACTCAGGACGTCGAGGCCATCACCCCGAACTCGCTCATTAACATCCGCCCGGTCGTGGCGGCCATCAAAGAGTTTTTTGGGACCTCTCAGCTGTCGCAGTTCATGGACCAAAACAACCCGTTGGCGGGTCTGACGCACAAGCGCCGTCTGTCCGCTTTGGGTCCGGGCGGCCTGTCCCGAGACCGGGCGGGGATGGAAGTTCGTGACGTGCACCCCTCGCACTACGGGCGGATGTGCCCGGTGGAAACTCCCGAAGGCCCGAACATTGGTTTGATTGGTTCGCTGGCGACTTTCGCGCGGATTAACCCCTACGGGTTTGTGGAAACCCCCTATCGCGTGGTTAAGAAAGGCGTCGTCACCAACGAAATCCACTACATCACCGCGGACGACGAAGAAGGCAAGAACATCGCTCAGGCCTCCGCGCAGCTCACGAAAGACGGGCACTTCGTAGAATCTGCGGTGCTGTGCCGTTCTACCGGCGGCGACCCGGTGCTGGTCAGCCCGGAAGAAGTTGACTTGATGGACGTGTCGGCTCGCCAGATGGTGTCGGTCGCGACCGCGATGATTCCGTTCCTGGAACACGACGACGCGAACCGCGCCCTGATGGGGGCCAACATGCAGCGTCAGGCAGTGCCGCTGCTAAAAACCGAAGCTCCATTGGTGGGCACCGGCATCGAGAAACGCGCCGCGATTGACGCCGGCGACGTGGTTGTAGCTAAGAAGGGCGGCGTCGTCACCGAGGTCAGCGCTGATTTGGTGCGCGTCCAGGAAGATGACGGCGAAACCCGCATTTACGCGGTGGAAAAGTTCAAGCGTTCCAACCAAGGCAACTGCTATAACCAGCAGGTTATTGTCGACGAGGGCGACCGGGTCGAAGCCGGCGACGTTCTGGCTGACGGTCCCGCTACTGACGGCGGAGAAATGGCTTTGGGCAAGAACCTGCTGGTGGCCTACATGTCCTGGGAAGGGCTGAACTACGAGGACGCCATCATCTTGAGCCAACGGGTCGTTTCCGAAGATTTGCTGACCTCGATTCACATCGAGGAACACGAAATCGACGCGCGCGACACGAAACTCGGCGAGGAAGAAATCACGCGGGACATTCCTAACGTTTCCGAAGCTGCCCGTAAAGACCTGGACGAACGTGGCATTATCCGTGTCGGCGCCGAAGTCAGCGCGGGCGACATCCTGGTCGGTAAGGTGACCCCGAAGGGCGAAACCGAGCTGACCAGTGAGGAACGCCTGCTGCGGGCCATCTTGGGCGAAAAAGCGCGGGAGGCTCGCGACACTTCGCTGCGGGTGCCGCACGGCGAATCCGGCATCGTTATCGGCGTAAAGGAATTCGTGGCCGGTGACTGCGAAGATGCCGCGCTGGGACCTGGCGTAAACCATATGGTTCGCGTCTTTATCGCCCAGCGCCGCAAGATGACGGTCGGGGACAAGATGGCTGGACGTCACGGCAACAAGGGCTGTGTCTCCAAGATTCTGCCAGTGGAGGACATGCCGTTCCTCGAGGACGGTACCCCGGTGGACATTATCTTGAACCCGATGGGTGTGCCCGGTCGTATGAACCTGGGTCAGGTACTCGAGTTCCACTTGGGTTGGCTGGCTCACGAGGGCTGGGACATCAGCGAAGCTCGCAAGGCCGGTGAACAGTGGGCTCAGGAGGTTCCGTTGGAGGTTTGCGAACCGGGACAGCACGTGGCGACCCCCGTGTTCGACGGTGCGGAGGCAGACGAGATTACCGGCCTGCTGCGCAACACCCGCGTCCGCGACGACTTCGACCGCCCGCTTATCGACGAAATGGGCAAAGCCAAGCTGTACGACGGCCGTTCCGGGGAACCTTTCCCGTACCCGATTGCTATCGGCTACAAGTACATGCTGAAACTGCACCACTTGGTCGATGACAAGATTCACGCCCGTTCCACCGGCCCGTACTCCATGATTACCCAGCAGCCTCTGGGTGGTAAGGCTCAGTTCGGCGGCCAGCGTTTCGGCGAGATGGAGGTGTGGGCTATGGAGGCTTACGGCGCCGCCTATGCCCTCCAGGAACTGTTGACGGTGAAATCCGATGACGTGCAAGGACGTGTGCGAGTTTACGAATCTATCGTGCGCGGCGAGGACCTGCCCCAGCCGGGCATTCCGGAATCTTTCCGCGTGTTGATGCAGGAAATGCGTTCGCTGTGCCTGAACGTAGAGGCCTTGGACGCCGCCGGCAACGCCATCGACTTGCGTGACGATGACGATGAAGCCGGCCGTGGAGCCAGCAGCCTTGGCTTCGACCTGGGCAAACGACCTAACGCCCCCGGCCTACTGACGACCGAAGAATTCATCAACGCCTAAGACGGACCGGAAGAAGAGGAAAGAAAACATATGTTGGATGCAAACAAGTTTGACAAGTTGCACATCGGTTTAGCGACCGAGGACGACATCAACAGCTGGTCCCACGGCGAAGTTAAAAAGCCGGAAACCATCAACTACCGGACGTTAAAGCCGGAAAAGGACGGCTTGTTCGACGAACGGATTTTCGGGCCAACCCGCGACTGGGAATGCGCCTGCGGCAAATACAAGCGCGTGCGTTACAAGGGCATTGTCTGCGAACGCTGCGGGGTGGAAGTCACCCGTTCCAAGGTGCGCCGCGAGCGGATGGGCCACATCAAGCTGGCTGCCCCGGTAACGCATATTTGGTACTTCAAGGGCGTGCCCTCCCGGCTCGGTTACCTGCTCAATATCGCCCCGAAAGACCTGGAAAAGGTCATTTACTTCGCGGCTTACATGATTACCGAGGTTGACGAGGAACGCCGCCACAAGGACCTGGCCGATATGCAAAAGGAATCCGACCTGGCTCGTGAACAGCTCGAAAAGAACCGCGATCTGGATGTCGAAAAGCGTGCCCAAAAGATGGAACAGGATATGGCGGCGCTGGAAAAGGACGGCGCCGAGAAATCCGAAATCGACAAGGTCAAGCGCAACGGCGAAAAGGAAATGCGCGCCATTCGCCACCAGGCCGAGTCTGACCTGAAACTGCATGACGAAGTTTGGGAGCGGTTTAAGAGCCTGAAGGTCGGTGACCTGGAGGGCAACGAACTGGTTTACCGCGAAATGTATGCCCTGTACGGCACCTATTTCAAGGGCGGCATGGGCGCCCAGGCGGTGAAGGATCGTCTGGAATCTTTCGACTTGGTAGCTGAGGCCGAGGCCTTGAAAGAGGTCGTGGAGAGCAAGTCCGGTCAACAAAAAACCCGCGCCCTGAAGCGTTTGAAGGTCATTAACGCTTTCCTCCAGACCGGCAAACCGGCCTCGGCGATGGTGTTGGACTCGATTCCGGTCATTCCCCCGGACTTGCGCCCGATGGTACAGCTGGACGGCGGGCGTTTCGCGACTTCTGACCTGAACGACCTATACCGTCGCGTCATCAATCGCAACAACCGTTTGCGCCGGTTGCAGGATCTGAGCGCCCCGGACATCATCGTCAACAATGAGAAGCGTATGCTGCAAGAGGCCGTGGACGCCTTGTTTGACAACGGTCGGCGCGGTCGGCCGGTGACGGGTCCGGGCAACCGTCCGTTGAAGTCCCTGTCCGATATGCTCAAGGGCAAGCAGGGGCGTTTCCGTCAGAACTTGCTGGGCAAGCGCGTGGATTACTCGGGTCGTTCCGTCATCGTGGTCGGTCCGCAGTTGAAGCTGCACCAGTGCGGTTTGCCCAAGACGATGGCTCTGGAACTGTTCAAGCCTTTCGTGATGAAGGTCTTGGTCGAGAACGGGGACGCCAAGAACGTCAAAGCTGCCAAACGTATGGTGGAGCGTCAAAACCCCCAGGTCTGGGACGTTTTGGATGAGGTTATCACCAACCACCCGGTGTTGCTGAACCGGGCACCAACCCTGCACCGTTTGGGTATCCAGGCTTTCGAGCCACTGCTGGTGGAAGGCAAAGCTATTCAGTTGCACCCGCTGGTGTGTGGCGCGTTCAACGCGGACTTTGACGGCGACCAAATGGCGGTCCACGTCCCGCTGTCTGCCGAAGCCCAAGCTGAGGCTCGCGTGCTGATGCTGTCGTCTAACAACATCCTGAAGCCCTCAGACGGCCGCCCGGTGACCATGCCCTCCCAAGACATGATTATCGGTATCTATCACCTGACCTCGGATGAAGATCCGGAAATGGTGCATAACCCGCGGTTTGACCCTGACGGCAACCGGGTGTTGAAGTACTACTCCAGCCCCGCCGAAGCCCGCCTAGCTTACGACAACGATGACCTGGCTTTGCAGGAAACCTGCGTAATCCGGATGGAACCGGGCGACTTACCGCCGGAGGACATGACAATGCCCGAGGGGTGGCAGCCGGGAGACCGCTTTGAGCTGGAAACCTCGCTGGGTCGGGTTATCTTTAATGACTCGCTGCCCCGCGATTACCCGTTCGTGAACTACGTGGTAGAGAAAAAGAAACTCGGGAAAATCGTCAATGACCTGGCGGAACTGTATCAAAAGGCCGATATTGAGGAGTCCCTGGATGCGCTCAAGTCCTTCGGTTTCCACTGGTCGACCTGGTCGGGGATCACGATTTCCTTCACGGACGTGGTGCCGCCCTCGACCAAGCCCGCCATTTTGGAAAAGTACGAAAACCTCGCTTCTGACGTGCAAGCCGACTACGACCTGGGTGCTATCACCGAGGACGAACGCTACAGCGCCTTGATTGACCTGTGGCGGGCGTGCACGAATGAAGTGGCCGAAGAAATGCGCGATAACTTCCCCGAACGCAACAATGTGTACCGCATGGTGAAGTCCGGGGCGCGCGGTAACTGGTCCCAGATTCAACAGATTGCCGGTATGCGCGGTTTGGTGTCCGACCCGAAGCAGCGCTTGATTGAGCGCCCGATTAAGTCGAACTACCGCGAGGGTCTGTCCGTGCTGGAATACTTCATCGCGACCCACGGCGCCCGCAAGGGTCTGGCCGATACCGCTTTGCGTACCGCGGAATCCGGCTACCTGACCCGTCGTCTGGTGGACGTGTCTCAGGACGTCATTATCCGCGAGGAAGACTGCGGCACCCGCAAGGGCCTGAACATCACCATCGGTTCGGTCAACGACGATGGACAAGTCGAGCCCGACGAACTGGTCGAGACCACCGCTTTTGCACGGACCCTGGCTGTTGACGCGGTGGACGAAGCCGGAAACGTGGTGCTTGAAGCTGGTCAAGATGTCGGTGACGTAGCGATTAAGAAACTGCTCAAAGCCGGTATCACCCAGATCAAGGTGCGTTCCGTGCTGACCTGTGACGCGGCGATTGGTACCTGCGCCGCCTGCTACGGGCGGTCCCTGGCTACCGGCAAGCGCGTGGATATTGGCGAGGCTGTCGGTATTATCGCTGCTCAGTCCATTGGTGAGCCCGGTACCCAGCTGACGATGCGTACCTTCCACACCGGTGGTGCGGCTTCGGCGGCCGACATTACCCAGGGTCTGCCGCGTGTGCAGGAGCTGTTTGAGGCGCGTACCCCCAAGGGCGAAGCGACCATCACCGAGGCTGCTGGCCGGGTGAAGGTAAACGACGACCCGTCCGGCCCGCGCGAGGTCATCATCACTCGTGACGACGGCAAGGAAGACTTGGTCATCGAGGTGTCTCGCCGCCAGGCCCTGTTGGTTGCGGACGGCGATCACCTGGAGGTGGGCGACCGCCTGACCCAGGGGCCCATCGACCCGAAGAAACTGCTGCGGGTGAAAGGCCAAGCCGAAACCCAGCGTTCCTTGGTCAACGAAGTGCAGCAGGTTTACCACAGCCAAGGCGTGGATATTCACGCCAAGCACATCGAGGTCATCGTGCGCCAGATGCTGCGCCGCGTCACCGTGCTGGAGTCGGGCGACACCATGTTGCTGCCCGGTCAGCTCATCGACCAGGCGAAGTTCCGCGAGGAAAACAAGCGAGTCGTGGCTCAGGGCAAGCACCCAGCCTCGGCACGTTCCGAGCTGATGGGCATCACCAAGGCGTCCTTGGCTACCGATTCTTGGCTGTCCGCCGCTTCTTTCCAGGAAACCACGAAGGTCCTGACCAACGCGGCAATGGAAGGCATCGACGACCCGCTTTCGGGCCTGAAAGAAAACGTCATCCTGGGCAAGCTGATTCCGGCCGGTACCGGCCTGGGCCGTTACCGCCGGGTGGAAATCAAGCCTTCCGCGAGCGGTCACGAGATGCTGATGTCGCAGTTGCCTTACAGCGACACGACCGGATTCGGACTGTTCGACGACACCGAAGGTCACTTCGACTTTGAACACCCGTGGGGTTAGGGTCGAAATTGCTCGGTAACCTGTGATTACAGGGCTGAATCGGGTTTAATTCAATAGTTTCGGGGTTCCCGGTTCGCTAGCTGCGGTTGGCGAGCCGGGAACTTCAGTTTTTTGCCGCTAGGTTGATAGGGTTATTTCTATGGGAATGATAGATAAGGCCAAAGGGATGGTTCAGGCGGTAAAGTCTGGTGCCTCCGGTGACGAGTCGAGTAACACTGCAGATGCGGGGAACACCGTAGAGGTAAAGGCGTCAGAGGCGAAAGCTTCCGGTTTGGCGGCCTGGCCTACCGGGATGCGCTTCGCTTTCGCGCTGGCGGCCAGCGCGCTGATTATTTTCCTTCTGGCACAGATAGCCGGGGTGTTCATGCCGACTTTCCTGGCGTTTTCGCTGGCTTTGGCGGTGCGCCCGGTTTCGGAGTGGCTGATTCGTCACCGCTGGCCGGTGGGATTGGCAGCTTTGGTCAATATCGTGCTGCTGTTCGCCATTCTCTTTGTCATGCTGGGGTTGATTGCGATTGCCATCACCGCGATGGTCACGGAGTTACCCCGCTACGGCTCAAAGTTCCAGGCACTCTATGAGAACGCCATCAGTCAGTTGGATCAGCGCGGCCTGGACACTTCCGCCGTGTTGGATTCCTGGAAGAACGTGGATATCAACCGGATATTTTCCTACCTGTCCGGTTTCGCTAACCAGATTAGCGGCGCGGGAACGACCCTGTTCTTTATCATCATGGTGGCGATTTTTGTGGTCGGAGACATCGTGGTGGTGCGCCGCCGCGCCGCTGAGCTGGCTTCTTACGCGCCAGGTTTTGCCATCGCGCTGCGCAACTTCTCCCTGCGGGTGCGGACCTACTTCCTGATGACCACCGTTTTTGGTGCTGTCGTGGCGCTGGTGGACGTCGGAATTCTCTATGTGTTTGGCGTGCCGACCCCCTGGACCTGGGGCATCCTCGCTTTTGTGGCGAACTACATTCCCGCGGTGGGATTCATCCTCTCCATGATTCCCCCGATTCTGCTGGCTTTGGCGTTGGGCGGGGTGTGGCCGGCCGTCGGGGTTTTCATCGGTTACATGGTCGCATCGATGCTGTTCTTGAACATTTTGCAGCCTCGCATCGCCGGCAACGCGGTGGGCTTGAACGCCACCGTGTCCTTCCTGTCTTTGATGGTGTGGTCCACGGTTATGGGCCCACTCGGAGCGATTCTAGCGGTGCCTCTCACGCTGTTCTTCAAAGCTATCTTTGTGGGCTCCGACCCGAGTACGGCCTGGATCGATGTGTTCTTCCGGCCTTCCGATGAGCCCACCTCCCTGGTGTCCAGCCGCAAATCGCGTGACCGTGACGGTTTGAACGATTCCACCGGGAAACCCCCGAGCATCGACACTCGGTTGCGTGAGGAACAAATTCAGGACGCGGCGGAGGAAGAGCGCGCCCGGGCGCAAGCGACCCTGGAGGAGCTGAACCAGGAAGCTTTAGAGCAAGCTGCGCAAAAGGCTGAAAAAGATAAGGCCAATAAGGCCGAACCCTCCGAGAAAACCGAGGAATAGCTGTCCGGCCTGCTACTTTCGCCCGGTAGCAGGTGAGATTTTCTCGGTTCACTAGGCCGGTGCGTGCTGTCCGCTGTGCGTCTCAGGGTTGCTCGGTGCTTGCGGTTTGCGAGGGCACAAGCTCGGATGGTCAGGATTTCGTGTCGGGTCAGTCCGCGGAATCCGGCGGATTTTTCGGGTCAGTAGGCTTCTCTGGGTCGGAATTATCGTTCGGGCGGGGCTGGAGTTTTTCGTCCTCTTTCTCCCGCTTCTTGCGTTCGTATTCTTCACGCTGTTTTTCGCGCAGTTTCCGGCTGACTTCCTCGAGGAACTCCGGGTCGTCGTCAGGAGCACTAGGTTGCTCCGGGGTGGGTTTTCGCCCGAAACTGAGGGGTACGGATTCTTCACTCGACCAGATATTCGGTTCGATAACCCCGCCTTTGGCTTCGGCAGCGGCGACTCGGGACACGATTATCCACGCAATCGCCCCGATCGGGCTCAGCAGCAAAATCAGCAAAATCCACAAAATCTTTGGTACCTTGCCGGGCATATTATCTTTCGGGGTGCGAATGCAATCAATCAGCGCATACAGGGTCAGCGCCAACCACAAGATAAACAACAAAACTCTGGCCACGGCTTCATCTTAACGTAAAACCTGTGGTCTTTCCTGCTTTGTCGATATCTGAACAAGACAAGCCGAGGGGCTACGGAGGGAATGGCATAAAAAGGGCGGAGGGGACGAGCGACCGGTATCATGGTTTTCAAATGGTGTTTATTTGCAAAGGAAGGGTGGCAGATGTCTAACCCCAAATCACGCTGGATTCTCTTAGCGGCTTATGCCGTGCTGTTCCTGGCTTTGCCCTATGTGACCCAACCGATTTTTAAGTCTGTAGGCGATGGCGGTTTCGGGTGGATTTTGATGATTTTCTACCTGGCGTTACCGCTGTTGGGACTGGGATGCGGGGTTGCGGACGGGATTGCCAACGGCTGGTCACTGTGGTGGCTCATCGCTCCGGTAATCCTGTTTATCCCGCACTTCTTTCTGGCGATGGACGCCGCCTCTAACCTCAGCGTCTACTGGGATGAATTTTTCCTGTTCACCGGCATCTATGTCGGTTTCGCGTTTATCCCCAACCTCATTGCGGGGCTGGTTCGGAACTACCTCCAGCGCGCCCGGGCGCAGTCCTAAGCCCGCCCGGCCCTGCGGGGCTTGGCTAGCGCACCCAGGCGCGACCGGCGCGAAGTTCCCGTTTCGCCAGCTCGGTAACCTCGTGACGAGCCACCTTGCCCGGTCCTAACGTGGGCAGGTGCTGCACCACCACGACCACGCGGGGAGCGTGGGCGGCGCCGAGTTCCGCGGTGACGGCGGTGCGAATCCGCGCCGCCAAAGAATCCGGCTCAGAAATTCCATCTTTCCCGCGAACCCCCAAGGAAGCCGGGGAGCCCAACATAGGGGCTAACAAATCCACATCGAGGTCGTCTCCGGGCACCACCACCGCGGTGACCAGCTCACCCCAGCGGGCATCGGGAAGCCCGACCACACACACTTGACCGACACCCGTCACACTCAACGAGGCCTGTTCCACTGCGGAAGCATGAACCTTTACCCCGCCGGTATTGATGACATCATCGGTGCGGCCCTGGATAATCAGGCGCGGTCCCTCCATACGGCCGGTGTCGGAAGTCTTAAACCAGCGGCGCGGACCCATCTGAATCCACGGCGAAACCTCCGCGGGATCGACTCCAGCCGGCGGTTTCTCAACGTAGCCCTCCATCAAAGACGTGCCGGTAATCCACACGGTATCGCCCACGGTCGAAACTTGGGTGCCGAGCAGAGGAATCCCGTCATAGACGCAGCCCCCGCAGGTTTCCGTCATTCCGTAGGTTTCTACCACGTGCCAGCCCACGGCTTTCGCCCGATCGGCCAGGAACGGGGTAAACGCGGCACCCCCAACCAAGATGGTGTCTACTTTCGCCAAGGCCGCGACCGCGTCTCCGCCCTCGTCCAGAATCTTTGATACCTGGGTGGGCACCAGCGATAGATACACCGGCAGCGTTGAATCCTTGGTGGCGCGTTCCACCGCGCGCACCAGGCTGGCGGGCTTAAATCCGTTGGTAGTATCCACGATGACGGGTTTCGTCCCGGAAATAAGCGAACGGGTCAACACCTGCAGCCCGGCCACGTGGTGAGTCGGCAGTGCCAGAATCCAGCGACCCGGCCCGCCTAGGGCAGCCAAGGTCGACCGGGCGGAGGACACCAGGGCGCTGGCGGAAATCGCCACCAAATGCCCGTTGCCGGTCTGGGAGCCAGAGGTCTGCATAATCAAGTCCGTTTTGGCTGGCAGGGGACCGTTCAAGCGTGACCGCAGGGTTTGGCGGGCCTGTTCCGGATCGACTCCCGGGGCGATGGGAACCAGGATTTTGCGGACAAACTCGCTGGGGGGCACTTCCTCTGGTTCGCCCTCAAAAGTTCCGCCCACGGGTATTTCGGTGTCGGTGGCGTCGAGGGGGGGCTCACCGGGTTGTTCGGGCAAGTCCGATTCCGCGGGCAAGTCCGGGTTTTGCGAGTCCTCCTCGGCGCGGACTTCCGCGAACGCCGCCTCCCAGTCGTAGTCGTCCGCGATTTGCCGACCGCTGCGGGCGAGTTCTTCCTCGGTAGTCAAAAAAGGCTCAATCGTGGTATCCAAAAATTCGGCCAGACTGACTACGTCCTGGGGTTTCGTGCCACCCGTCAGGAAACAGAACCGGACGGGAACTCCCCGCTTCGCTGTGTCACTCACCAACTTCACCCTGCCTTAACGCTAAAGTTCAATTATGGCTGTAACCTGGGACAACACCGCAGAAAATGTGGCAAACAAAGTTGTTTGCGCCAGGCGTAGCAACGTGCCCGGAACCCGTCATACAGCCGGTTTCAATAAGATTCTAGCGGTTTTCGTGGCTTTCTGGACAATGCTGGGAATGCTGGGGTTGACGGCCTGTGCAAATTCGACGCCTGAGCCGGAAAAGACCCCTCCCCCCACCACCCAGCCCGAGGAACCCGCCTCTTGGCCCTTGACCGGCCTACCTCGTGAAGACCTAACCCCGCACCCCGCGGTGGCGGTGAAAGTGGAGAACACCGTGGCGGCTCGTCCGCAATCCGGCCTGGAGGACGCCGACATCGTGTTTGAAGAACAGGTCGAGGGCGGTATGACCAGGTATAACGCGGTGTTTCATATGCATACTCCCGAAGAAATCGGCCCGGTGCGTTCCGTGCGGCCGATGGATCCGGGCATTGCGGCTCCGTTCGGAGGGATGCTGGTCTATTCGGGGGGTGTGCCGGTTTATGAATCCCGGGTGCAAGACTCGGGACTGCGCGGATTCAACGAAGATCAGGCGCTGGGGGCGCTGTATCGCGTGAAGTTCCGTGCCATGCCCCACAACCTCTACCTCTCGATTCCTAAACTTTACGAAAAGGTCGGCAAAGACCGCACTATTGAGCCCGATGCGCCCCCGATTCTCGATTTCGTTAACCCCGACCTAGGGGAGCCTCCCACTGCGGTTTCGTCAGGAGTTCCGGCGAACTCACTGGTGGCTCGATTCCCGTCCCTGGTTGCGGGTTACACCTGGACAGGTTCTCGCTGGCAGCGCTCTGACGGGGGGGTGGCGTCTAGCGCTCGGTCAGGGGCACCTCTGCAGACTGACAACGTGGTGGTGGTGCTGACCACCATCACCGACACCGGAGCAAAGGACGCGGCCGGGGCTGCTGTCCCGGAAACGGTCTTAACCGGCAGCGGAACCGCCTACGTCGCGAGCGGAGGCTCAATCGCCCAAGTGACCTGGTCCAAAGATTCCGAAGGCTCGCCGCTGCTGTTGACGGATTCAGCCGGCGCGCCCGTCCTGCTCAACCCGGGCACCACCTGGATTGAGCTGCTGCCCAACACAAACTTCAGTTTCCAGTAACTGTTTGGTCTGCAGGCGAAACTGTTTTTTGATTGTCTATCTGGGCTTGTACCAGTTTGATGAGTCTGTGCAGTTCAATCACTATTACCACCAGCATCACGACCGCTATCAATCCCAATACATAGGGTGAGAAAGTCATGAAATATACGAACGCGGGGTTTTGAAAAAACAGTGGAATACCCATTTTTACCAAATCCTCTGTGAAAAATGCGCATAGGCATGTGTGAACTGGACGTAAAAATTTTACAGCACCTTGCGCTGAGTTATCAAGGAAAATATGGAATTCTGATCGCTTGGTTGATTGTCGCGGCTCACAACCAATTGGTGAAGGGTGACTGTGCGCCTGTTTCTGGTTTTGCTCCAGTCGCAGCGACTAAGATTTGGGTCATGGACGAATTGTCAGATGTTTTTGAGGCAAAACGGTGGCGGGAAGTCGGTCTGGAGGGGCTCAGCGATGTGACCTATCACCGGGGAGTGCTGGCGGACGGCAGCCCGGCGCCGGTGGTGCGCATTGCGTTCAATCGACCCGAAGTGCGCAACGCCTTTCGTCCCCAAACCGTTGACCAGCTGTATCGCTGCCTGGATCACGCCCGCATGACTGCCAGCGTGGCCACGATTTTGCTGACCGGCAACGGACCGGCGCGTGACGGCGGCTACGCGTTTTGCAGTGGCGGGGATCAGCGGGTTCGTGGCGCTGACGGTTACCAGTATCACGTGACCGTTCCGCGCGACGACGCGCCGCAAGCCCAAGATAGCGCGGCAAACCCACCCGAACCCCCTTGTGAAACCCGAAACGGGGCCGACCGGACTGCTGACCTGAAACACCCGGAAACCCCAGAAACTGCGGACCTCCCCGACCCGAGAGACGTGGCCGGACGCTACGGGCGGCTGCATATCCTGGAAGTGCAGCGCCTCATTCGCTCCACCCCGAAACCGGTCATTGCGCTGGTTAACGGATGGGCGGCCGGCGGGGGACACTCGCTGGTGATGGTTTGCGACCTAGCGCTGGCCAGCCGGGAACACGCCCAGTTCAAACAGGTCGATGCGAATGTCGGTTCGTTCGACGCCGGATACGGTTCGGGGCTGCTGGCGCGGCAAGCCGGGGACAAGCGCGCCCGTGAGATTTTCTTCCTGGCCGAGACCTATTCTGCCGCCCAGGCCGAGGCTTGGGGAGTGGTGAACCGCGCGGTGGCGCACCAGGACCTGGAACGCGTGGGTTGGGAGTGGGCGCTGACCATCGCCGGGAAATCCCCGCAGGCGATTCGGATGTTGAAATATGCTTTCAACGCGGTGGATGACGGCCTGGTCGGAATGCAAATGTTTGCTGGGGAAGCGACCCGGCTGGCGTACGGAACCGCGGAGGCGCGTGAGGGCCGCGACGCTTTCCTCGAGAAGCGCGCCCCGAACTGGGACGAGTTTCCGTATTATTACTAGAGAGCTCGGTAACGGCCCAAACCCGATATGTAAACCCGAAAGAAGGTCAGAGTGGATTTCACGTTCCTGGTTGCCACGCTGGTGGGAATCGCGCTGATAGTCGTGACCTGGGTGACGCCCTACGCGAAATTCCTGCGCGACGGTTTCGGGAAAACTGAGCTCGGTAACCGGGTGGTGACCATCATGATTCCCGGCCTGACCATTCTGTGCCTGGGCGTGACGATTTTCGAGGCCTGCGTGACTTACGGCACCGGCCTGTCCTTTTGGCGAGTGTGGGGGATTCCACTGGCGGCCTTGCTGGCTTTGATTGGCCTGGGGGTGGCGTTTTGGGCGTTGGTTCCCGCGCCGGTGCCGAGCTTCCTGCAGCCACGGTGGATGAAAGAGGAGCGCCTCTACGGGGCTTTGGGGGCGCTGGAACGCACCCGTTCCGCGCAAAAGCGCCGGGAACGGGAGGTGAACCGGCGCGGGTTTGACTATTTCGACACCCAAATGATTGATGGGGTTTCGCTGGCTTACCCCGAAACTTGGGTGTTGAACCTGGAGCCGAGCGCCCCCGCGCGTGTTTCCGGGCTGAAACTGGAAAGCCGTTTTGCGTTGGATACGCCCCACGACTTTTCCCCGCATTCGCGGATTCTGTTGATGTCCGCGCCCCTGACCAGCCCGGAGCACAGCGTGAATTGGCTGCGTCGCCTGGCGGTACCCGCCGGTTGGCAGCCGCGGGAAGTAGGGACTTCCCAGCTGGCTGAAAGCCCCGCTATCTGGGCTGATTCGTGCCTATCGGACGGTCGGGGAGTGCAGCAGCGTTGGGCGGCGGCTATCGGGGATACTTTGTGGGTGTTGGCTTTTCAGGTCGCTGGTTCGGATTTCGGGCCGCTTGCCGACGTGGGAGCGAAAGTCGCCGCCTCACTGACTCTGCCGGACTCCGGAAGGACAGCCGGTCCCGTGGTGGCGTCGTGACCAGCCACGTTGAAGATTCCGGCAGTTCCGCCCGCCTGTCCCCTTTTGAGCCCGGCCCGGACGGCGCCCAGCTGTTTACGGAGCAAGGAATCAAGCGAGCGTGGGTGTTTTCCGTGCCGATGCGCGTCAAGTTTCGCAATATCACGGTGCGGGAAGGGCTGATTTTGCAAGGCCGTGCCGGCCTGGCTGAGGCGGCGCCGTTTGACAACTATCCTCCACAAGTCGCCGCCACCTGGTTTTCCGGGGCGTTTGCGGTGGCAGCACAGGGGTTACCGGCCTCGCCTTCCCCCGTTCCCCTCAACGTCACGGTGCCGGTCGTAGACCCGGACACCGCGGCGCGGCTGGTTCGCGAGTCGGGGTGTGGCACGGCAAAAGTGAAGGTCGCCGACCCGCGCAGCAGCCTGGAGGACGATATCGCCCGGATTCGCGCGGTGCGTTCGCCCCTGGGAGCGGCGGGGCAGATTCGGGTAGACGCTAATGCGGCGTGGAGTCTAGCTGAGGCGAAAACCGCGCTGCCGCGCTTGTGTGAGGCGGCCGGACCGGCCGGTTTGCAGTATGCCGAACAGCCCTGTCAAACCCTCGATGAACTGGTCGAGCTGCAGCGTGCCACGGGAATTCCGGTGGCGGCTGACGAAACTATCCGCCTGGGCGGGCAGCTCACCGAAGTGATCGCCAGCGGGCTGGCCGCTGCTGTTATTAAAGCGATGCCCCTGGGAGGCCCGGCGCGTGCCGCGGCCCTGGTGGCGGACGGGCTGCGGACGGCTGCTCCGGGTGGCACAAGCGCGCCCCTCCTGGTGGTGTCCTCAGCTTTAGATACCGGGGTGGGTTTGAGTGCTGGACTGGCCCTCGCGACCCAGCTGGAAACGACAGCCGCCTGCGGACTCGGGACACTGCGCTTGTTCACCGACAGTATCCTCACCGCGGATCCCCACCTCGAAAACGGCTGCCTGTACCCGGCAAAAACCTTGGAACTGAAAGGAAATCTGGCACCCGTAAGCCCGGCGGTCAGCAAACGGTGGCGCGAAAGAGTTGAACAGGTAGCCGCCGTGTTCGCTAGACTTTAGTTAGCAGCGGCAACGAAGTTGCCATGAAAGAGCGAAGGACGAAACCGATGGAAATCGAAACCGGCACCTGGACGTTTGCTCACGGGGAAACGCTGCATTGGGCTGCCGCCACCGATATCGGCTTGAAACGGGCTGAAAACCAGGATTCATTCCTGGCGACTCCGCCGTTCTTTTTAGTTGCGGACGGAATGGGTGGCCACGCCGGAGGTAAGCAGGCCTCGGCCACACTGCTGGGGCACATTCAGCCTCTGACCGGCACGTGCTCAACGTGGGCGATTCGCGAACTTACGTGTTGAGAGAAGGGCTGCTGACCCGCCTGACGCGGGATCACTCCCAAGTCGCCGAGATGGTCGAGGCTGGGATGTTGACTGTAGAAGAAGCCCGCGTCTGGCCGACCCGTTCCGTCATCACCCGCGCTATCGGAGCTGGTCAAATAGGGTTGCCCCAGATTGATACCTGGACCTATCCGGTGTCGACGCCCCGGCGTTTCCTGGTGTGTTCCGATGGCTTGCATTCCATGATTGACGACGGTGCTATCGGGCGCGCCTTGGGCGACAACCCCACCCCCGAAGCGGCAGTAAACTCCCTGGTGAACCTGGCCCTGCAGGCGGGAGGGCACGATAATGTCACCGCGATTGTGGTCGACGTGACTGCCCCGGAATCTGCACCCACACCCACGGAATCGGCGCAGTCCGAGCCGCCCGAGCCACCCGAGCCGCCGGGCTCCCTTCTGCCGCCCCCGCCTCCCCCGGATAGCGAGGGATAACCATGAAGCACATCGCCAACGGAGGCAAAACGTTTACCGTGCGGATTTGTCCGCTGGGTCATCACAATCCGCCGGATTTTCCCCGCTGCCGAGTGTGCGGTGGAGTCCTGGATGCTCCGATGCAGGTGGTATTCCCGAAACTGGGCTGGGTGCGTTCCACCGACCAGCAAACTGTTGAGCTGACGGGCGATTTGGTGGTGGGTCGCGCCCCGGAAACCCACGGGCGCGAAGGGGTGTTTTCCCTGACTACTCCACCCGAAATCCTCGAAATTTCCCGCACTCACGCCCGTATTAGTACGCAGGGCTGGGAAGTCAGCGTGGAGGATCTGGGCTCGGATAACGGCACCCGCTTGTGCCGGACGACGGGCCAGATAGTGGACTTGCAGCCGCACAGGCGGTACAACATTCAACCCGGCGACGTGCTGGAACTGGCGCCAAACTACCTGTTAAGGTTTGAAGCCTGATGCGTCGACCGGTCCGAATCCTGGTGGAGGGCAATCCCACCGAAGTGCTGTTAAACGCTGACGCGCGCGCCCGCGTTGCCGATGTGGCCGCAGCTTTGGGCGGGGGTTCGGCTTCTCGCCTCACCGTCACGCCGTTAGCGCCCCTGTTGGATCCGGGCGGCACCGGGTCGCTGCCGGTCGTTGCTGAGGGCTCGAGGTCACAAGTACGGAGTGGCGAGTCTGGCGGGTCAGGTCCGGCGCAGGTTGGGAAACCTTATGTGTTACCGCGAGCGTTGCCGCTGGCGAAAGCGCCGATACCGCCGGGGGCAGGTTTAGCACTCGCGGGGGATAACGCCGAGTTGCCGCCAGCTCCGGCGGGTATGAAGTCGCTACTGACTTATTCCCCTCAACCGGTTGCTGACCCCGAACCGTTGGGAATCAACGTAGAAATGCCGGCCCGGCCCCGCCTGTGGCTGGCGAATTCCGCCACGCTTGCCGTGCCTGTGGTGC
>QWCJ01000437.1_pt1 | contig 19275 bp, 12 predicted proteins | sample 1972501 | NCBI WGS metagenome assembly QWCJ01 (sample SAMN09866711, study PRJNA288562) | Human vaginal metagenome isolate term2_vaginal, whole genome shotgun... | isolation source: vagina | host: Homo sapiens | place: USA: California
AACAATCTTTAGTAATAAACGAAGGTGACTCAGGAGATATAGGTGTTAGACCACAAGTATGGGAAGCCTATAGGCTTGAATCATTGAAGTACAACGCTACTATAGACCTTGACCAATCTTCACCAGGCCAAAGATTTTCTATCCAATTTGATAGAAACCTAGACTTCACCCAATACTTCGGAGAATTTCCAAAGCTAAATATTGGTGGAAGAGATGTAGCAGATCCATACTTTGACTACACAACCAACAAATTGACCTATGTATTTAACGACAATTCAATAGGTGGAAATACACAGGCAAAAATAGAACTTAAGGGTATTATCCCATCTAAATACTTTGCCCAAAATGACGGGACTTATAATTTTACAGTTACAGTAGCACCGGGCCAAAAAGGAATTACTGGTCATCAAACCATTAATACTGATGTAGTAGCAGACTACGGGCAATACGATTATGATAATCACAATGTCCAAGTACCACAATCTTACTACTTTAGGGACGTCTACCAAGATGATAATGGAGACTGGTATGTAGCGGTACTCGCTTACTACAACCCTGTTCACATCAGAACATCAGGCCAAAAAGAGCTTAAGTTTAACTGGTTATCAACCAACTACCAAGGAGCAACTAAGAACTTCTTTACCTGGGAAGGTAATGGTAATAAGCCAGCCTTCTCATTAAGAGATGTTAAGATTTATCGTACATCACCAAATATGGGCACGATAAAAGCAGGAAATTTTGACAAAAAAGTCAACTACAACATGCCCCTATCTTATGGTGTAAGGCCAAGCCAAGACCCGGGCAAGTACAACTTGGTATATTCAAAGGCAATTGATCCAAGATATCCTGTAAATAATGATAGACAAGGATCAATTACCCTTAACTACGACCCAAGCCAAATTCAAGACTTTGGAGTAATAACAAAAAACAGTCCCCTAAAGATAAAAATGCCTAAGATAGACAACTCAAGCAAGGATGGTTATATCATAGAGCAGACCTTCAAGATTGATGACCTTTACAGTTTCAACAACCTATGGAGAGTCTTCTGTATGACAAACAATGACTTTAAGTCATCCTTCATAACCAGAGCCAACTACAACAAGGCAACAGGTGACCAGGCAGGTGGCGAGATACCTAAATTCTTCAGCCAAAAGGTAGCCCTATTCAATAAGAAATATGAACCAGGCTCATTTAAAATCAAAAAACTTGATGAATCTGATAGGAGTCAAACTCTACAAGGAGCATCATTTAGCCTAACAGATAAGGATAATAATGTTATTTATAGGACATCAGGTCAAGATGGTATAGCCCAATTTTCTAACTTAAAACCAGGTATCTATACTCTTAAGGAAGAAAAGGCTCCAGATAAGCATATTAAGTCAGACAAGACTTGGAGAGTAAACGTCGGTATTGATGGTTTTGTAACAATAATAGAAATAGGTCTTGGATCAACAGGAGAATCCCTAGTTGGAAAAGATACTATAGTATTAGACGTTACAAACAAACCAGTTGCTACTGAATTTAAAGTTTATAAGAAAGACAATGAAAATATCCCATTACAAGGAGCCAAGTTCAAGATTACCACAATTGATGGAACTGAGGTGACCTCAGGTACATCTGATAAAAACGGTCTAGTTTCATTTGATAAAAAACTTGAAAAAGGAACTTATTTATTAGAAGAAGAATCTGCCCCAGCTGGTTTCAAGAAACTTGACAAAAAATGGGTAATAGAAATAGGTTCTGATAACAAAGCAAGAGTTTATAACTATATAGAGGGACCTGAAACAGGAACTGACGCCAATGTAAATAAGTCAATTCTTGGAGTAGAAGGAACTAAATGGGTAGAAGTTGCAAAAAGACCTCTTACAGGTTGGGTCTTAGGAGATAACAGACAAACAGGTTACTACAACAACTGGCCACAACCATATAAGTTAGGTACAAGAATTGTAGGTAAAAACACTGATCAAAAATATGTTATCCAAAGATATGTAATAAACCCAGAAGCTGATACAGTAACTCTTAACAATGCATCCATCCATAGAGAAAAACCATGGTTTGATAACATGAAGTGGTATGCTGGAAACGAATCTTACAAGATTTTTGAACTTGATAAGGCAGTTGATGGAAATGTAGAAGATATCAGACTTGAAAACTATAGTTTGACAGATATTACAAAGGATACAAGTAAAGTCAGTGTAAAAAGCCAAGTTGTTACTGGTCAACCAAGACTCTACTTGGACTTTAAAGCCAGACAAATTACAAAACCTATAGTAATAGATGTTAAAATACCATACACATCAGAAGACGGTGGAGTAGGTACAGGAATGGACCTATACACAAATAAGGGTTCATATTGGAAATCTGACTACTACGATATGGCTAACCAAATTGTAGAAGGAGACCCTGTAGTAACCAAAGGTGAAGGGGGAAATATCAAGGGAGCCTATATATCAGAAGGATCACTTGATGTTAACAACGAAAAAATCGTCCAAGAATTCTCCTTCAAAAAGGTAGACGACGGTGGAAACCAAACAGATGGTATAACAGGTGCAACCTTTAGCCTAAAGGGACCTAAGAAATCTGACCAAGACCCAGGCAAAGAAGTTTGGAAGAAATCTGGAAAAGACGGTATGGTCAAATTCGACAACCTAACACCAGGTATCTACCACCTTACAGAGTCAGGAGCCCCACAAGGTTATGAGAAATCCAACACCGATTGGACAGTCACAGTAACTAAAGATGGAAAGATTTATATCAGGGATAATAACCCGGGATCCACAGTTCCAGACCAAGGGGCTAAGTGGCAAAAGGTATCAACAGACCAGCCTAATAGAAACTCAAGCGATAATCCTAACAAAGTAGCAAGTAGGATTACTGAAGTCAATAAGGCAACAGGAAAGTTTAGGCAAACTTTCTTAGTTAATAACCGACCTGAATACCTAGGTGGGTCACATATAGAAATCCATTCTCAGCCGGAAAACAGAAATCTTGACTTAGATAACACTAAAGTCCTTTCTATTAGAGAAGTGCCATACGGATCAGATATAGATAACCTACCAACAAATGGAAATGAAATAAAATATAATCCTGAAGTAATTGAGAAAAAAGGCTACAAGAGGTTAAAGATAACACCTGACATTCCAGATGGTCAAAATAAAACATTCGCAGTGACCATAGAATCCAACATCCCAAACTCTGGTGGAGTAGGAACAGGTATGGACTTCTTTAATAAGTACAATGGAGCTAATAACGGTTATTGGGGAGCAGAGTGGTATAACTCCTTAGACGATATTAAGCTAGAAAATCCAACATCAAGATCTACAGACAAAAACACCAGAACCTATGTAGGAAATACAGATGCCTCAGGCAGACAAACATTAATGTATGCAAATCCAACATCAAAACCAGTCCTATACTCAAACGGTGGACTAATGGAAAGATCTCTTGGAATTAATAAACTAGAATCTGAAACTACACTAAGTAGAACCAAAGCTCCAATGAGATTTAGGTCAAGAAGCATAAACACCTTCGCAGATGGCTTAGAAATAGGAGATAATCTTGCAGGAAATGCTCTAAGAGCTGGTAATGGTTGGGAAGATGTAGATCCAAGCAAATCAGAAGGAAGAGCAGGAATAACACACAGCAATTCTTATATGGAAACTAAAGTATCTGAGATTAATAAAGATGCAAATAGATTTAAGCAGTTATTCCTATTTAAACCAAAGAGTGGCGTAAACTTCAGTGGTTTAATTGAAATTCATAGGCAACCGGAACCTGGTAATGAGTTTAGACTAAACAATGGACCAAGAAACATTATCTCAACCATAAATTTCTACGAAGTTGATGCTGGTTCTACATTGGATAATATAAGAGGTAAAAAACCTAATACCAAGATAAATGCAAGTCAATTTATACCGTCAGGTAAACCTATGAGAGTTAAAGCAACTCTTCCAGCAGGTAAAACAATATTGGTAGAAGTTGAAACACCTTATGCCGCTGACAAAACAATAGGTCTAGGAGCAGATTATCAATATGATACAAAATCAGGAAGCGGTCCATGGGGTACTAAAGATTACAATACCTGGGCAGGAGATTCTTACTCAAATGAAGATGGAGTTAATAAAAACTTATCCCAAGGTCCAAAGACAGAAGTCAAGGAAGAAGAAGTAAGAACAACCCTTCCAATTCCTACAGAGCGTAGACCAAACGCCAATATGAAAAAAGGCGAAGAAAAACAAGTTGATGCTGGCCAGGAAGGTTATCAAATAGATATCTATAAGGTAACTTATGTTGACGGAGTAAAACAACCTAATCCAGTCTTTGTAAAAACCAAAGAAAAAGTTGATCCTAAACCAAGAATCATAGAATATGGTACAAAGGATACGACTCCTCAAACTTATTCAGTTTGGACAAATAGTACAAAATTAAGTGCTAGTCCAAATGAAAATGTATCAGCAGGTACACAAGTTACAGTTAAAGTAACCCCAGGTCCTAATGAAGAGTTAGATACCTTAACCTATAGTGATGGTAAAAAGACTGTAGACATAGATAAAGACACAAAAACATTTACAATGCCAGCATCAAATGTAACAGTGAATGCTACATTTAAGGCAAAACAAAAATACTGGATTGGTATCAATGGAGACACAAGATGGGATGTCACCTTAGACCCTCCATATCAAGCTAGTAACTGTAAGGAAATCACAAGGTGGAGATATTTTATCAGGAGTTGAGTATGACTCTACATCTGGTAAAGGTTCATTCATAATGCCAGATTATTCAGTTACTATAGCAGGAAAAATAGAAGCTATTCCACAAGGCGAAAGAACAGCTTCTGAAGACAGAACTGAAACAATTAAAAAAGAAACTAAGGTTACAGTTGATGAATCACTTGCTCCAGGCGAAAGAAAAGTAGACAAGCCTGGTTCTGATGGAGAAGTTAAGACTAGATACACTGCAACTTACAATGTTCAAAAAGCTGGGTTACAAGAAGCTGCAGATCCAGCAGGTTGGCCAGCAGAGGTTATACAAGCTCTAAAGGCTAAAAAAGCAAGTAACGAAATAATTACTGCCTATAACAAGGTAGAATTATCAAGAACTGAACCAGTTGCAGAAGAAGTTCGTGTAGGAAAATCTGATGACCCAATTGATAAGTTTGTTCCAACAGATGAAGATAAGCTAATCAAAAATGGAGAAACTCAAGAACTTGTTAAGATTACCAACAAAAAAGCTGGTATTATTCCTAAGATTCTAAAGAGATCTCCAGGTGGTGAAATTCTTCCAGGTGCGACTTTCACCCTTAATAAGATGACTGACAAGACTTACTCAGAAATCGATAAAGGATTTGGAACCCTAACAGCAACTTCTGATGAAAAGGGTGATGTAATATTTAAAGACCAAGCAGGAAATGTTGTTAAACTTCAAAAAGGTTACTACGTCCTAAGAGAAACAAAAGCCCCAACAGGTTACAAGAAAAGTACAGCTGATTGGAAGATTGAGGTTAAGGATGATGGAGGCAGGATGTATGCCGAATATCAAGGACCAGAAGCAAGTCCATCAAGCTTTATAAATGATAACAAGAAGTCAAATGCAGGATATTCAGCTGATAATGCTGGTATTAAATATAAGTCAAGGCTAACCTATATAGATACAGAATCTAAGACCTATATTCAAAGAATCTATATAGATACAAGAGCATACAATGGAACAAGTCCTCTTAACCTTCAAATCACACCGAAGTATAAGAGAGAGGAAATTGATACTCCAGGAGCTCCACCAGAAACTATAAAAGATGGTGTAAAGACGGCTTATTTCACAGCTTATAAGTTATCAAATCCAAAAGATTTCAATAATATGAATGACCCTGAACTTGATAAGATTATAAGAACTTACGACCTTGCAAATGATAATATGTCTATGATAAAGACAGCTAGGCGGAGACCATTTGACTGGGGCTTTGACGAAGACCAACTAAACCTTGAAAAAGGTGTCTATATAGTAGATGTAGAAGGCTTCTATGATGATGTTATAATCACAGGTAAGTCTGACAAGGCTGATAAGTATAATATCCCACAAGAAGACTTAGGTAAGATTGACCTTCATGTAGACTTCTATAATGGAGAAAGACACTTTAAGCAACTTAAACTAGATAAGAAAGGTAATGCAACTTACGAAGCCTTCCCAGGAGCATCTTACCAAGGTGGTGCTAGCCAAGTTGCAGAATATGTTAAATCACGAGAAGGTGCAGATGCAGCCAAGGCATGGTCACAAGCAAAATCAACTATCAATGGAAAAGAAAGCAAATACAAAAACTTTGTAGGCAAAGAAGTCGAATATAATGGCAAGACTTACAAGACTGGTATTATCGATCCAGAAATCGGAAATCCAGCTGTCCATGCAGATACATCTGTCAACCTTAACCCACTTTATAACTCAAAGGGTCACAAAGAAATACCAAGGGAAGGTCTTGAGTTTATAAATGAAGAAGAAACCTTCAATATTACCTTCTCAAAGCACGGTCGTAAGGATTCAAAAGACGACATAAACAGCGAAAAGGTAACAAACAACAGGCTAGAGGGTGCAGTATTTAAACTTCAAGTACGTGGACCAGGTGGACAATACGAAGACGTACCAGGTACAACTGTAGCATCAGCCTTCAACGGTTACTTCGGATTTAGAGGACTAAAGCCAGGTCGTTATAGACTAATGGAAGTAAAGGCTCCAGAAGGCTACAAGCCAATCAAAGACCCTGTACTTCACTTCACGGTTGCCTACCAAGGAGAAATCGTTGATGGTAAGACTGGAGAAGTGACACCAGGTAGGGGTGTTGTAACCCTTGAGTACAACGAAGGTAATGGTATCTTCCAATATGCTCCAGATGATCCAAATATTACTCCAAAAGAAGGTAAGCTAGTCGACTATGTAACAAGTGCTACTGCCAAGAACATGGGTAAGATTATCAACGAAGTCCCAGGAAAAGGTAAGGTAGAGCTTACTAAGTACGATGATAATGAAAACCTACTTCCAGGAGCAGAGTTTAAGCTAACTAGAATTAGTAGACAAGTAAAAGGCGATGAAGATGCTAATAAGAATGACGGAAGTTATACTAAGACAGTTGGTCAAGATGGAAAAATCGTCTTTGATGAACTATCAATCGGTCAATACGAACTAGAAGAAACCAAGGCTCCAAAAGGCTACCAAAACAAGGGTAAAAAATGGAGATTCACAGTCGGTGGTGTGGGACTAGACCCATACATCAATGACAGTGATGTCGGAAATAGAGATATTTCTAAGAGCATTGAAATGAATTCAGAAATGTCTGTTCTAAGACCAGATGGAAATGATGGAACAGAAAATGAAGGAAATTCAAAGATTCACCCACACAAGGGTCATGCTTTAGAATTTAAAAACACCTTCAATATTAAGGATGACACAGCTATAAAAGCTGGTGACTATTTCACAATCAAGCTAAGTGATAATATCGACCTTGAAGGAGTAATGAGAGAAAAATCACAAAACCTCGACTTATTCGCAGATGGAGTCGGTACAATAGCTAAGGCTAAGTATGATAAAGAAGCAGGCACACTCACTTATGTCTTCACATCTTATGCCGACCAATATAACAAGACAGATTTTGCTAATACCATCACAGCTCATATCAACCTAATGAAGGTTCAAAACTCAAGTAAAAACGAAGAAGTTGGCATGGGAATTGAGGGTACAGAATTTAAGAAAAATAGTATTGCTGTAGACTATGAACTTAATATGGCAGAAATCTATGGCCTAAATATGACATCAAAGATAGTAAGCTTTGATAGGGAAAGTGGAGAATTTGTTCAATACTTCTATATCAATAGGAATATGAATCAATCAAAAGACCCTGTAACATTTAGGTACAAGCCAAGTGAAGATGTCAAAAACCTAAGAGTAGATGTTATAAACCTAAAACAAAATGGTTATAACTACTACGATTACAATTCTCGTAAGAGAGAGACTACTCAGGATTTTGTAAATAAAGACATGCCAGAATCCTTTGGTGTGGATGAATCAAGTGATAACCTCAACTGGCACAGCTGGTATGGTTATTACCAACCAAAGGCTGATGAAAATGTAGATATAACCCTGGGACCATATAACCAGCATGACTCCTTGATCTTAAAGGTAACAGGCCAGGTAGATAAGAAGGATATAGCATCCTACGATACCTATGCAAAACTATTTAATAAAGTTTACACTTACGATTATTATGGCAATGTTACAAATGTATTTGAACAACCATATGTAGAAAGAACAAATGGGGTTCGCATCTTTGAAAACAAGACCTCAGCAAGTGCTGAGCTTGAAATAGATGCAATCAACCCTAAGAATGAAATAAACTTCAAGAAGATAGACCAAGATGGTAAGATTCTACCAGGAGCTAAGTTCAAACTTGTTAAATATTATGAAAAACCAAGTGACGGTAAAAACTGGATAGAAGTTCAAGGTTCAGAAAGAACTTCTGACAAGGAAGGCCTAGTTAAGTATGAAAAACTAGGACCTGGTAAATATGCCCTAATAGAAACCGAAGCTCCAACAGGCTACGGAAAGATAGAAGGCCATATAGTAGAATTTACCGTCGGTGAAGATGGAGTAATAACAAGACAAGTTGTTAAGGAAAAGCCAACAGAAGATACCAATAGTCTTCTAGGAAAAATGGGAGCTTTTGGAAGTTCAGTAACAAATAAACTAACAGGATCTGACAATGCTGAAACAGTAACAGAACCTGTAAGTGTAGAACCAATTGATGTTGTAAACTACAAGGAAATCGAGTTTGAAAAAATCGATGCAAATGATAAGTCTAAGAAGCTTGAAGGTGCTGAATTTGAAGTTCATTACAAAGAAAATGATACTGATAAAGATTACTCACCTCTTAAAGTTAAGAAGACTGTAGAAGGTGAGGAAAAAGAAGTAACCATGACAGTCACATCTGGCAAAGATGGTAAGTTCAAACTTCCTGTCTCCAAAGATGGCTACTACGCTTTAAAAGAGACTAAGGCACCTAGTGGTTATACTAAGGCGACTGGTTTAATTAGAGAATTTAAACTAGAAAATGGTAAGGTTCAAACTTATGAAAAAGACCCAATCAAGGCAAGTCATAAGTCAAGTGATAATGGACAAATCTCAAGCGAGATTATATCCTATAACAAGGAAAATGGAACATTCAAGCAAAGAATAATCATTAACCCTAACCATGAATCAATGACCATCCCATCTTACGATTCCTATATCCGTATCAAGGAAAATGACTGGAAGATAACACCTAAGTATGGTGCAACACATAAAGCTGGTATTGGTGGATTAGTCAATGTAGCTATTCTTAAAAAGAATCCGGACGCTAAAAAAGGCGAAAAGAAATCTATAGCTGAATTAGAAGCAAAAGACTATAGGGACGTTGATGCTGTAAGCTTTACAACTGCTGGAAATATCACAGGTTCAAGATATGGACTAAAGGATATGCTTGGTGAAACATCTACTACAGATAATCCACTTACAACAACAGACGCAATTGTAATGGAATTTTCTGGTAAGCTAGATGATAACAACAATACAGGCATGGCAGATCAGCTATTTGAATTACTCTTTGACTCATCAATAAAGGATAATGTTAATGATAAGCTAAATGTCAATGCTCTAGCAGAAAATAAACCTATCTATGCAGACCATGATATAAATAAACCTATCCAAGTTGAAAACACCAAGGTAGAATACCCATTCACGGGTGGACCTGGTGTATGGATTGGATTTGCGATAATTGGACTTATCGTAATGCTTGGTGGAGTTTTAATCTACACTAAGAAGAAAAAAGAGCCTTTAAGCTAATAGTCTAAAATAGACAAAGGAAAAACCCTAGTTATCCAAATAATGGAAGCTAGGGCTTTCTTTTGCCTAAAATTAGGTTTATTCTTTATGGTCTCTAGGAGCTAGGATTGAGATTATGGCGAGGATGCCAAGGATAAATTGATACCAGAAGAAGGGTATAAGCTCGAAGGGAGCGAGGGCTCCTCCGGTAAAGCCTGCTGCAATGAGGACCTGGGCAGAGTAGGGGATGATTCCCTGGAAGACACAGGAGAAGGTATCGAGGAGGGAGGCACTACGCCTTGGGTCAATCTCGAATTCTCTAGACATCTTCTTAGCTATAGGCCCTGAGATTATGATTGCTACGGTGTTGTTAGCGACACAGATATCCGCTAGACAGACGAGAAGACCTATGCCAAGCTCTCCTGTCCTAAGGTCTGTGGCGAAGATTTTAATCTTGGATATTATCCAATTGATTCCTCCTTCATCTGCAACCATCTTGGACAGGCCTCCTATAAGCATGGAAAGAAGGAAAATCTCAAACATTCCTGTAAAGCCTTCCCAGATAATTTGGGATATATCTATAATGGAAGATCCTCTTAGGAGCAAAAGAGCTGAGGAAAGTCCAATTGCTCCAGTAAGTACGACAAATACATTGACTCCCATAAGGGCAACTATAAGGACAAACAGATAGGGGATAATTGATAAAAGGTCGTAAGTAAGGTCTGTCGGACTTGTAGTAACTTTCGGCGCTCCGAATACTAGAAGGAGGATAAGGGTTAGGATTGCGGAGGGTATGGCGATTTTGGCATTCATCTTAAACTTATCCTTCATATCACAACCCTGACTCCTAGTTGCGGCTATGGTTGTATCGGAGATTATGGAAAGATTGTCCCCAAACATGGCCCCTCCCACCAAGGCTCCTAGCATTAGGGCAAGGCTTATACCGCTAGTATTAGCAAGTCCTACTGCGATTGGGCCAAGGGCAGTGATAGTGCCTACAGATGATCCTGTAGCAATGGATATAAAGGAAGCTATGAGAAAGACTCCTGCTGTAAGAAAGCCACTTGGTATAAAGGCAAGTCCTAGGGCTACAACAGAATCTACTCCGCCAGAGGCCTTGGCAAGGGAGGAGAAGGCTCCCGCTAGTAGGTAGATCAAACACATAATTATAATATTAGAGTCCCCACAACCTGAAACTAGGGTATCGAACTTATCTTCTATACTTCCTTCAAAGATAAAAAAGGCTACTATAATTGCGACAAAGACTGCTATAGGGGCAGGTAGTTGGTAAAAGGCCATCTCGACTCCTTTGATTTGGAGAAAAAGGCCTGTGGCTAGGTAAAGGCCGATGAATATAGCAAAGGGAATCAAAGCCTTGGCCGAAATTTTATTATTTTCTTTCATGATGTTTCCTCTCGATTTATGATAAGTGTAAGCTATAAGCTCTTATATTCTCTAAACACTCTAACACAAGTAGGTAGAAATTTCAAAATTACTTGAGAAATAATTATAAGGTGTATTTATTTTATTAAATATAGGGATGTCTCGACTTCGCTCCGCTCGACATAAGGGAGTGGGATTGATTACAATTCATTGTTCAAAATTTTTTCCCTTGCTTCGACCTTGTGGAGAAGCCTCTTGAGATAAATGTAGTTTCTTAGATATACTTTATCTTTAATTATACATGTCGTCTTAGACTGTAGACCTCTCAACCACTTCCTTTTTTGAGATTGCGATAATTGAGTGAAATGCTATTATTAAAAATTTTAATTACTTGCATTTTAATATAGATTGTGAGACCTCTCCGCTTCGGTCGAGGTAAGGGAGATTTAGAGAAAACTTTGTTTTCTTTCGCCTTCCTACTGTCGAGCAAATCCGAGACATCCCTTATGGCAAGCACATAATCTTTATATTATCATACACCCCATATAACCTTTGCTTTGTTTAAGATAAGGGAAAGTTCTATATATTTATTTTCTAAGCAATATATTATTGTCCCAAAGCGGGTATAATTATCTATAATATAGGAATTATCATAGAAAGGGTAGTTATGAATTTTGAATATTATTTAACTTATTTTTTTATCTATGCCTTTATAGGCTGGATACTTGAAGTTTCCTTTAAGGCTATGAGGAGGGGAGTTTTCGTCAATAGTGGTTTCCTTAATGGGCCCTATTGCCCTGTATATGGCTTTGGTGCTGTGGCAGTCTTGTACTTTTTGAGCTTGGTGGATTCGTCTAACAAGCTAGTTTTGCTAATCGCCTCTATGTTTATAGCAAGTCTAATCGAGCTTATCACAGGCTTTGTTTTGGAGAAACTTTTTCATATGAAGTGGTGGGACTACTCCGATAAGGTCCTCAATATAGGAGGCTATATTTGCCTTGAGTTTTCTTTAATCTGGGCTGCACTTTGCTTTATCCTATATGAAGCAATCCATCCTGTCATTGCCCAATTTGTAAGTCATTTTTCGACTAGCTTTCTTTTGGGATGTGACCTAATCTTTGCCCTAGTCCTTTTTGTAGACCTACTCGCTACTGTCAACATGATTCTGGGAATTAACAAGAAGTTCAGGGAGATTGAAAAGTCCTCCGCTAGGATCAAGCAAGTTTCAGATAAGCTTGGAGAGAAGGTCGCAGAAAGAAGCCTAGACCTTAAAGAAAAAAGAGAAGAGTTTGAAAATAGCGAGCTTGGCCAAAATCTCGATAGGAGAGGAGAGAAGATAAGGCTTGATTTAAGGAAAGTTTTTGATAAGAAATCTGAGAGAAGGATTATCAGAGCCTATCCAAATCTTAGAGCAAGAATAGAGGAAAGACTTAAGGACTTGTAGGCTTGATAGGCTATGAATCAATAAAGGGGGATTATTCATGAAATTAAACGAGAAAAGAGAAATGCACTTTAGTGATTTTAAAAGAAAAGACCTTGCCCAAAGAGTAGGAAGACTTGCTAGAATTTGCCAGAACCTAGATATTCCAATCCTTATCATGGTTGATGGCTTCGAGTCATCTGGCAAGGGCTATGTGATAAATGATATAAGTAGGGACCTTAATCCTAAGTATTTTGACGTGGAAGTCTTCGAGAAGGACGAGGCCTACGACGATAAGTTTCCAACCATGAAGAGGTTTTTTGAAAGCACACCCAGAAATGGTCATATCAAAATCTTTGCCAAATCCTTCTATTATAAGCTCTTTGAGAATATAGATATAAAGGAAGATCTCTTAAATGAGAGGATAGAGTCTTTGAGAAAGCACGAGAAGATGCTCTACGATAGCAAGATTATAATTGTAAAATTCTTCCTAGATGTGGATGAGAAGGAGCAGAAAGAGCGTATCGAAGAACTTAAAAAGTCCAACAGGAAGAGCTTTTATATATCAAAAGAAGACAAGAAGGAAAACGAGAACTACAAAGCCTACAAGGCCCACTTCGAGAAGGTTCTAAATGCGACAAACTTCGAAACAAGTCCTTGGCATATCATAGATTCAAACGATAAGAAAAAAGCTAGCAAGGAGGCCTTGGGAATCCTTCTTGATGAGATTAGTATGGGGATTGAAAGGGTCGAAATTCAGAGAAAAGACGAGGAAAACCAAGAAAGAAGTTACAAAAATCATGTCAAAATCCTAGAAAATATCGACCTAGAAAAGACCATAACAGACGAAGAATATGACAAGGAGAAGAAAGACCTCCAAAAACAAGTAAGGGATATGGCCTTCGAATACTACCAAAGGGGCATATCGACTGTCCTAGTCTTTGAGGGAGTAGATGCCGCAGGTAAGGACGGAGCTATCGAAAGACTGGTAAAAAAGGTAGATCCAAGGCTTTATAAGGTAAATGCCATATCCGCTCCAACAAAAGATGAGCTAGCCCACCACTACTTGTGGAGGTTTTACAAAAATCTACCGGAAGACGGCTACTTGGGTATATTTTCTAGGTCCTGGTACGGTAGAGTTATGGTAGAAAGGATAGAGGGATTCGCCAAAACGGTCGAACGGGACAGGGCCTACGAGGAAATCCTCGATATGGAAAAGGAAATCTATGACCACGGAAGTCTTATCCTTAAATTCTTTGTAACCATAGACAAGGACGAACAGCTTAAGAGATTTATGGCAAGAGAAAACACTCCAGACAAGCTCTACAAGATAACAGATGAAGACTGGAGAAATAGAGAAAAATGGGACGGATATATCGAAGCGATGAACGAAATGCTAGATAGAACAAATGTAGACTATGCTCCTTGGATTATAGTAGAAGGCAAGCAAAAGAAATACGCTAGAATTAAGGTGATGAAAGAATACCTAAAGAAGGCCGCCGCCCACTTGGAAATGCTTGATAAGAAAAATAAGAAATAAGCTTTATGTATATAGAAGACTCTTTTCTGAGAGTCTTTTATTATTTTTATAAATATAAGTTGCCATGTTCGCCAATGTTTAGGATAAATTTAATTTATATATACTTAGAATATATTGGATTAAAGTTTATATAAGAATTTTCCGCGAAAAACTTAAGAAAAAATAAACCCACCCTTATTTCGACCGAACGGAGTGGGTGGAGAAATCTAGTTATATGTCTACTATTATTATTTTAGTATTAATAAAAAATTTTGCGAAAAACTTAAGAAAAAATTTGTAATTTATAATAATCCTAGTATATTAAAAGACAGCTAGTTAAAAGCTATGAGATATAACTACCGATTTATTTATAGGTCGTTATTTTTTTGGCTTAAAAAGTTAAGAAAATACTTGATTTATTAATGTTTTTGAGGTAGTATATATAAGTGCTGTGAAGTGAGATGTTGCTTATGCCTTGGGCCAAAGACATGAGGAAACTTTCACCTAGCAAGTTTAGGAATGATCCTAAGCGATTTCCAAATAATAGTATCAAACGCCCGGACGGGCGTAAAGAAAGAGAGAGGGAAAATGGCTAATCAAAAGATAAGAATTAGACTAAGAGCATACGATCACGAAGTAATCGACAGCTCAGCAGAAAAAATCGTAGAAGCGGTTAAAAGATCAGGAGCCGAAGTAAGTGGACCAATTCCATTACCAACAGAGATAGAAAGAATTACTATCTTAAGAGCGGTTCACAAATACAAGGACTCAAGAGAACAGTTTGAACAAAGAACACACAAGAGATTAATCGACATCATAGGACCTAATGCAAAGACATTAGACGCACTTAAGAAACTAAACTTACCTGCAGGTGTCGACATCGAAATTAAACTATAACTGTAATTAGGATGATTGAAGATAATCGTATCAATAAGAATTGATAGGATCATCAATCCGCTGTAATTAAGGAGGTACTCAGTGAAGAGTATATTTACAACAAAAGTAGGCATGACTCAAGTCATCGACGAAGATGGAGTTATTACTCCTGTTACTGTCCTAAAAGCTGACGAAAACGTAGTTGTACAAGTTAAAACAGTAGAAACTGACGGTTACAACGCAATCCAAGTTGGTTACATGGACAAGAAAGAAAAGAATGTAACAAAACCAGTAAGAGAACACTTCAAAAAGGCTAACGCTAGCACAAAGAGATTCCTAAGAGAGATCAACTTTGGAGATGAAACTCCAGAATTAAATCTTGGAGATACAATCACAGTTGAACAATTTGAAGCTGGAGACATAGTTGATGTTGTTGCTACAAGCAAGGGTAAGGGAACTCAAGGTGCTATCAAAAGATGGAACTACGGAAGAGGTCCAGCAAGCCACGGTTCAAAATCACACAGAGTTGCAGGTGCAAGAGCTGCAGGTTCTGACCCAGCAAGAGTTTTCAAAGGTAGAAAAGGTTCAGGAAAAATGGGTAACGAAAGAGTTACTGTCCAAAACATTGAAGTTGTTAAAGTAAGTGTTGAAGATAACTACATCTTAGTTAAAGGTGGAGTTCCAGGACCTAAGGGCGGACTTGTTCAAATCAAACAAGCTATCAAAGCCTAATTAAGGAGGAATAAATGCCTAAAGTAGATATTTTAAACATTAAGGGAGAAAATGTTGGTTCTTTAGAGCTAAACGAAACTCTATTTAATACTGAAATAAGCGAACATTCAGTTTATGAAGTAGTTAAAAACCAACTAGCAAATAAAAGACAAGGTACACAATCTGCGAAAACTCGTTCAGAGGTTCGTGGTGGTGGACGTAAACCATTTAGACAAAAGGGAACAGGACGTGCTCGTCAAGGTTCAATCAGAGCTCCTCACTACACAGGCGGTGGAGTTGTATTTGCACCAAAGCCAAGAGATTATAGCTACAAAGTTCCTAAGAAACTAAGAAGAAAAGCATTATATTCAGTTCTTACATCAAAAGTTGTTGATGGAGAGCTAATCGTACTAGATGATCTAAAGCTAGAAAACAACAAGACAAAAGAAGCAGCTGCAGTACTAAACGCAGTAGATGCTGGAAAGAAAGCTTATGTTGTTACAGCTGAAAATGACAACAATGTATACAGATCATTTAGAAATATCGAAGGCGTAGATGTAGCATCAGCAAGCCTAATCAATGTTTACGACTTAGTAAGACACAACAAGTTAGTTATCACAAAAGATGCGATTGCTAAGCTTGAGGAGGTATTTATCTAATGAGATCACCTTACGAAATAATCAAAAGACCAATAATCACAGAAAAAAGCATGGAAATGCTTGACGAGAACAAGTACACCTTTGAAGTAGACAAGGATGCAAATAAACCAGAAATTAAAGCTGCAGTAGAAGCTATTTTTGACGGAGTTAAAGTTAAAAATGTAAGAACTATGAACTATACTGGAAAATCTGTAAGAACAAGATACGGATATGGTAAAAGAGCTGACTGGAAAAAAGCTATCGTTACTTTAACAGAAGATAGTGCAGAAATTGAATACTTCGATGGACTATAAGGAGGGTTTAAATGGCTATTAGAAAATTAAAACCATCTTCAAACGGTCATAGAAATATGTCTGTTTCAACATTCGAAGAAATAACTACAGACAGACCAGAAAAAAGTCTTACAGTTGATCTTAAATCTAAAGGTGGTAGAAACAACACAGGTAGAACAACAGTTAGATTCCGTGGTGGCGGAGTTAAGAGAAGATATAGAATAATCGACTTCAAAAGAGATAAAGACAATATCCCAGCAAGAGTTAAAACTATAGAATACGATCCAAATAGATCTGCAAATATAGCCCTAGTTGCTTACGCTGATGGAGAAAAAAGATACATCCTTGCTCCAAAAGGACTTAAGGTAGGAGATGTAATCGAATCAGGTTCTGAAGCAGATATCAAAGCTGGTAACGCTCTTGAACTTAAGGATATCCCAGTAGGTACAACAATCCACAATGTAGAACTTAGAGCAGGAAGAGGAGCAGTTCTTGTAAGAAGCGCTGGTGTTGGTGCTCAACTTATGGCTAAAGAAGGAAACTTCGCAACACTAAGACTTCCATCAGGCGAGATGAGAATGATCCACCTAAACTGCAAGGCTACAGTAGGAGTTGTAGGAAACTCAGAACACGAACTTATCAGAGTTGGTAAGGCTGGAAAGAGCAGATATATGGGAAGAAGACCTCACGTAAGAGGATCTGTAATGAACCCTGTTGACCATCCACACGGTGGTGGTGAAGGTAGAACACCAATCGGTAGACCAAGCCCAATGACACCATGGGGTAAGAAGGCTATGGGTGTTAAGACAAGAAACACTAAAAAACAATCTGAAGCTTACATCGTAAGAAGAAGAAACGAAAAATAGGGGGATATAATGGCAAGATCTATTAAAAAAGGACCATTTGTCGATGATCATTTAATGAAAAAAGTTGACGAATTAAATGAAAAAAATGAGAAAAAAGTTATAAGAACATGGTCAAGACGTTCTACAATATTCCCTGAATTTGTAGAACACACTATCGCAGTTCACGACGGTAGAAAGCATGTTCCAATATATATTACAGAAGATATGGTAGGACACAAGCTAGGCGAGTTCGTACCAACAAGAACATTCAGAGGCCACGCTAAGAAGGCTACTGAAACTAAAAGCAAAATGAGATAGGAGAGAGTAATGGAAGTTAAAGCAATAGCTAAATATCAAAGAATTTCTCCTCTTAAAGTACATTATATAGCTAGAGAAATTAGAGGCAAACAAGTAGACGAAGCACTTAATATCTTAAGATTTACTAATAAAAAAGGTGCAAGACTTCTTTCAGACGTACTAAAAAGTGCAATTGCCAATGCTGAAAACAACAACGGACTTGATAGAGCTAATCTTTATGTCAAAAAAGCTTACGCTAACGATGCACCAACAATGAAAAGATGGCATCCAAAGGCTAAAGGAGCTGCATATCCAATACTAAAAAGATCAAGTCATATCGGCGTAGTGCTAGCAGATATAGAAGATACGGAGGAATAAGATGGGCCAAAAAGTAAACCCAAAAGGATTTAGAGTAGGTGTTATCAAGGACTGGGATTCAAAATGGTTCGCAGACAAGAAAGATTTCTCAGATCTATTAGTTGAAGATTATAACATCAGAAAAATAGTTAAAAAAGAAGTATATGATGCGGGTATTTCTGATATAGAAATAGAAAGAGCAGTAAACAACCTTAAGATTACAGTATTTGCTGGAAAACCAGGAATGGTAATCGGAAAAGGTGGAGCTGGAGTTGAAGAACTTAAGAAAAAACTTGAAAAAGTTGCTCCAGGTAGGAGAATCATCATCAATGTTGAAGAGATCAAATACCAAGATCTTTCTGCTCAACTTGTAGCTGAAAATATTGCAAACCAACTAGAAAACAGAGTTGCTTTCAGACGTGCTATGAAACAATCTATGCAAAGAACAATGAGAGCAGGAGCTAAGGGTATCAAGACAATGGTATCTGGTAGACTTGGTGGAGCTGATATGGCTAGAAGCGAAGGATATTCAGAAGGAACAATCCCACTTCAAACACTAAGAGCAAACATTGACTACGGATTTGCAGAAGCTGATACAGAATACGGTAAGATTGGTTGTAAAGTATGGATCTACAAGGGCGAAGTTCTTCCAGGAGAAAAGGCTCAAAGAGAACCAAAGATGAAACAACCAAGAAACAACAGAAGAAGAAGAAATAATAGACGTCCAAATAATAAATAAGGATATCGCTATTTAAAGAATTAGGAGAGAATTATTATGTTAATGCCTAAAAGAGTTAAATATCGTAGACAACATAGAGGCAGAATGAAAGGTTACGCTCACAAGGGTAATGAACTTACTTATGGTGAATACGGTCTTCAAGCAGTAGAATCTACTTGGATGACAGCTAACCAAATCGAGGCTGCTCGTCGTGCGATGACAAGATATATCAAAAGAGGCGGAAATATTTGGATCAAAGTATTTCCAGACAAGCCAGTTTCTAAGAAACCAGCAGAAGTAAGAATGGGATCTGGTAAAGGTGCTCCAGAATATTGGGTTGCTGTAGTAAAACCAGGTAGAGTATTATTTGAGATGAGTGGT
>QWCJ01000289.1_pt1 | contig 19254 bp, 19 predicted proteins | sample 1972501 | NCBI WGS metagenome assembly QWCJ01 (sample SAMN09866711, study PRJNA288562) | Human vaginal metagenome isolate term2_vaginal, whole genome shotgun... | isolation source: vagina | host: Homo sapiens | place: USA: California
AATGAATAAGGGGGCTTGTCACTAACATGCTGTCATCCGAACTATTGTGTCTCAATGAGTTGGAATGAGGATTTCTATGTTTAGCGGACAGTAATAATTGTATTTAAAAACGGAGTTTTGCTCTTTTGGTTGAGAAGAAAATGAAAGCCGGTCTCCAACCAATTCTCCTGATTTCATCGCTTATTCCGCTTGAACACCTTGGCTACTTTTCGGCAGGCATTACTTCTTTTTTAGGAAAGTTCTGACCAAAATGAAATTAATGGGGACGCAAATGCAGAATACCGGTAGCATGGCAATTTGCTTTTTCATGCCCATCCAGAGGAAGAGAGATAACAATCCGGTTTGCAAAAGATAGTTTACAAGGTGGGAAAAGGCAAAGCCCGCTCCTCGTCTTGCTGTTGCTTTCACCTTAAAAGTGTAACTCGTAGATGCAAAATAATTGAAAACAAAACTAATGACATATCCGATCGTGTTGGAGATTCTGGGTTCAATCCAGTTGATTAGTAACAGATAAATTGCGTATTGCAAGGTAGTGGCAATGATTCCCACAATTCCGAAACGCACGATTTCATCGAATTTTTCTCGATTTCTTTTTCTGAATGGTTGAAAAAACGACTCATCGGCTTCGCGAAGCAGATGGCGGTCGCCTCTGCTGTCGCCAAAGGCTGCCAATTTATAGGAATGTCGATAGGGAAAGATTTGCAGAAGCCGTTTCAATTTCTCTTTCCCATAACAATTCTTGGTGAGGAAGTTCCCGGTTATGTAATCCAAACGGATATCAATCTGTGTGCCTTCCACCTTCACCTTGTCGCCAAACTCTTTGAAGAAAGGGCGCACCCAATTTTCTATGCTTGCCGTGATGATGATAACGCTGTCGCCGTTGTTTATGGCTTTTCTGATGGTTTCCAATCCTTTCGGGCGCATGATGCCTTGCCGGTGAATGGCGAAATTCTCGCAATGCGCATTGAACTCCCCGATAGACATGTCTTTGAAAAACCACGAGAAAACTTTTTGCTTCGCTTTCCAGTTCGGATATAATCTCAATTTCATGAGAAGGAGGATGGGGGAGAATAGGAAAAAACCGCAAAAGGTTTTCCTATATCCGTACACATACTCAATAAACTCGATGAATGTGTCCTTTTTTGTGAGTGTTCCGTCAAAGTCGAATGCGTAAACTTTCATCTTACAATTGGTAAATAATGATGAGGAAAGTCAAACCGAAGCCCAATACGATAAGTTGGATAAAACGATCGCGCAGTATTACCTTCGTAGGGTCTCCGCTTTTCTTGTCCACCACAGCAATTTGAATGTATCTGAGCAATCCCAAGAGTACGAATACGCTCGTCAGATATAATTTATCGGTATGGAAATTGGCTACAACTTCCGGACTCATCGTGTACATGATGTAGCACACCAAAGTAACGCTTGCCGTGATGGTGATGGCTTGATTGATGAAAGTGAGGTTGTACCTGCTCGTGTTCTTGCGTGGGGCTTTGCCTGTCTCGTTCATCCTGAGCACGTCATCGCGCCTTTTCGCGAACGATAGGAAAAGCATCAGGAGGAAGGTCATCAGCACAATCCATTTGCTCAGTCCGATACCGGTGGCAAGTCCACCGGCGAAGAGTCGGAGAACAAAACCAAACGCTATCACGCAGACGTCGATGATGGCATGTTGTTTCAGCACTAAGCAGTAAGCAATGTTCAATATCCAATAAAAAAAGATAACTCCTGCCACTTCCGCCCCATGTTCAGGCAGCAAGAGCAACGTAAGCATCGACAGAATGACCATCGATAGCATGATGAGGTAGCCTTGTACCACGCTGATGGCTCCTGAAGCCAGCGGACGTTTGCATTTCACCGGATGTCGCTTGTCGTCCTTTAGGTCGATGATGTCGTTGAGGCAGTAAATGGATGAGGCGATGAATGAAAACGACAAGACAACTATAAAACCGGCATATAGCGCGTCCGGTTTCAGAAGTGCTCCACCGAAAAATATCGGAAGAAGCACAATCGTGTTTTTTATCCATTGCTTTGGGCGGATTAATCGGAATAAATCTATCATAATATCCTCCTCTTTATGGGTTTAACGGCTGCTTCTGTCAGCTTGTGCAGCAACCATGCCATCGGCAAGGCTATAGCGGTAACCAAAAGGAATTTTACCCAATAGCTCCAACCGAATGGTTCAATGTAAATTAAAATGAAATGATGATGAATGAGATATAGTTCCAAACTGATGGAACCGAAAAAGAAACATGCTTTCCGAATGAGTCTTGATGTTTTCCTTAGCAATCCGGCGAGAATGATAATGCCGGATATGGTGAGGGGAATATAGAGCATACGTTCCAAGAATAGTGGAAACCTTCCGTGTTTTACCTGTTCCAAATAGATGCAGGCGGCGAGTGTTCCGATGAAAGCGATGAGGATTAACCAGATTGACGAACTTTCAACGCGTTTGTTTTCCTTTACAGCCGCTCCCATGTTGATGCCTAAAAAATAGATAGGGATTCTGCTCCAGAATATTTCTAAGTGTTGCACTGTATCGTGAATGGGGGTAACATATTGCACGATGACGCACCATGCCATCATCAACGCAGGAAGCCAGCGATATGTGGGATGCTTGATGATGAGTCGCAGGTAAGCCGGCGTGAACAAATACAGCATCATCGTTGCCGGGATGTACCAAAATGTAAGTTCGCCGTTCAGCCAAAAATCCCAATTGATGGTAATATCTCCGATTAAATCGATAAAATTCTTGCTATGTCCGCCATGTCTTACAATGTCAGACCAAAGCATGTCCGGAACGTAATATGCCGTTGCGACAATCAACCACGTGGGGTAGATGCGAAAAAGTCTTTTCAGATAAAATGTGTGCGTGGATGAATCCTTTGCCCATGAATACCACAATCCGATGCCACTGAGAAAGAAAAACATATCAACACCGATGTTTCCCATTCTGCGAAGTCCGAAAAACAAATCGTTTCTCGGTAAACCGACATGAAAAAGTATGACGAAGATAATTGCAAGCCCCATAAGCTCGCCTCGATAATTGCTGATGTTGCCAAGTTCTATGCCACTCTGTTTCATTTTAGTTTCGGGGATGGGATGTGTTTCGTCAATTCTTTGAACAGCCATGCTATACAGATGGATGTGATGATATACAATAAGAGTCCTGTCCAGTAATCTCCTGTGCGCGATATGGGGATGATTACCTTTCGGGTGATGGGGTGTGAAATAAACAATGCTGCCGAGATGCTTCCTATCCATGAAAGTTGGTTGAGCAACCACCGATGAAAGGTGGAAAAGAATGTCGCGCGACTGATGTGTTTCACGAAATATATTGCGGCGATGCATACAAATGCCGGTACAAAGAACCAACTGTTCCGATTGAGACTTAAAATGTAAATCCCCAAAACTGCCAAGATGGTCCACAGCGGATATAGTCTTGGATTGGCGTTCTTTACGTGTCTGGCATAAAGAAGTCCCATACAGAAGGGCAATATCCCCCCGACACAGTTATATCTCCAACGATTCAGTGCCTCACCATCAGGCTCGCATGCCATTTGAATGGCGGTACTAAGAACCATCAGTCCTACTGCCCATCCCCAATGCCGCTTGTAGAGGAAAAGACGATATACGATATAGAGTTGAAACATTAAGCCGAAGAACCAATAAGGCCCCGGCCAGATAATCTTGTCAGGGTGAGGTAAGATGTTGTTGAATAGTCCTAATTGAGCGATTATGTCAAGAACGGCATAATGATGTCTTCCCGGAGTGATGGCATCGATGAGGATAAAGGCTGCAAATCCCACAATCATTAGACGGAAAAGTTTTTTCCAATGGTATTTAATAAATTCGAGAGTAGTGGGCTCGGCGTGTTTGTCGCGGTTGTATAGTTCATATTTTTGCACCAAACCATAGGCTGAAAGAAACAAGAAAATAGGGACTCCGTAATGCCCGAAGAAAGACATGACATGAAAGAAAATGAGGTTTGTCCATTCCGAAGTCATGATTTTACTCAGCTCGTCCACATTGTTTTGAAAGTATTGGTACTCGTTTTCTTTTACGATGGGTGCGAGCCAATGACAATAATTGTGAAGAATAATGCCTAAGATGGCAATTCCTCGCATGGCGTTGCATTCTGTTTTACTAAGCAATGTTTCTGCGGTCAAATTATTGTTAGTTGTTTTTATCTCTTCCATACTTTACTTATTGCGATTCGATGGGGCGTATGAAACGTTATCGTTTCTTATCTGTTGTCTTGCCATGCTTGGCGACTAAATCATCGTAGTTGGTCTTGTTTTTCAAGATTCTCGGTCGAAGCTCATTATATTCCGGACTTAAAACATCGTATTCAGCACGATAATATTTTGTGTTAATTCCCGCCAAATGGAGCAAGAGGTAAGGCAGGGCATCCGTCATGAAGCGTTTGTCTTTGGCTTTTCTTATCTTTTGAACCGTGTCCGGGTGTTTTGCCGCGAATTTCGGTGAACAATAAATCCAAAAAGGCACCTCAAACTCATAGTGAGCAAGGTCGTAATCTATCGCTGCGGAATGGTTACGACAGATAAAACCTCGATTGTCTTCGTAACATTCCTCACCATGGTCGGGCATATAGATGACCACCGCTTCTTGATTCTCAAAGCGACGGATGATTTGGTCCACGATGGAATCGTTGTAAAGAACCGCATTATCGTAATGTGCGAGCATAAAACGATGCTTTTTGATTAAGTCTGACCGTTTTTCCGCATAGTCGTTAGCGTTAAAATGATGTCGGTCTTTAGGATAACGGAGCTTGTATGATACATGTTGCCCGATGAGATGGAAGATAATCAAATTGTGTTCCTTGTTCTTTTGACTCAATGTTTTATCGTAATCCTCGAGCAATCCCTCATCGAACTTGTGCAATTTGGTGTTTCTTGTGTCGAACATCGCCTCTGAGAGCTCGGGATGATTCAGGAAAAAGCCCCCACTAAAGTCATAAACAGCTTCTTTGGCTTGTGGCAAGAACTGATTGGTTATGAACGAAACGTGATAGCCTGCTTTGCGGAAGATTTGCGGGAACAGCGGATAATCGCACCATTCGCCTTTTTGACCTATGACATGCAGGGAAAAAATGTTCTTGAAGACGAAGCTGGTGAGATTCCATGGCGACACGACATCGGTGAACGGAATGAGCCTACCTGATTTCTCACGCTCTACTTGGCGAGGTGTTGTCTTCATGAAATAACCATACTGTTGAGAGTGATGACGTCCCATGCTTTCCCCGATAATCAGCACGATGTTGGGAGTTGTGAAAGCGCAACTATCCACTCTGACATTGCCTTTCGCCTCGATGAGTCTGTCGATTTGTTGGGATGCCAAATGGTTTGCAAAAATGCTGAAGACAAGTCTGTAAACCGGCAGATAAAATTGCGCACAATCAGGTCTTGTCAGTTCGTGCTCCACCTTTCCGATGGAATTCATTGAGAACATCCGTATCATTTCCCGTTTGTTGTGCGCCGAACTGCAACCCGACCAAATGAGGATGCACAGTGTTAGCCCTCCAAAAAAGGGGCGGATGCGTTCAAACACATGGTTCGTCCGGTCGAGAAAGCTCTTTATCTTATCCGGAAATTGTCGCTTGAACACCGGCCACAGTGAAATAAGTATGTGGAAAAGGATAATCAGAAGAATGAGTCCTATACCGGAATAGAGCACATCGCCCGTGATATAGCTGTTAAGAAACTCTGTAGCTTCTCGCTTGTTGGTCTCTCCTGCCAGTAGCAACATGGAGGGGTTGAGAGTCGATTGAAACTTATCCCAACAAAAAAGGTCGATAATTGTAGTTGTATAGGCAACCACGTAGAGGACACCTACTATCCAACGGCGGACTTTTTGGGGAAAACACGTCAGGAAAAGACAGACGATATAGAGGTCGAGGAATAGCTCCTGCCAAAGATTATCGTAAACTCTCGCGTCCGGATTGTTCTTTGGGAGTTCGCCAAACGATACCACGATGGCAAGTAAGGACATGAAGAAAAAGAACGAAGCATTTTGCTTTATGGGCAGAAACACTTTGCTCAGCATGTTTCCAATCAATCTTATGGTTTTCATCCGCTCAATGAACTTTGATGCAAAGTTAGTGCAAATAATTCATATTCCATCATTTTACACTTTGAATTAACGCCTATGTGCAAATCGTGTAGGCTTTCTTTACATCGTCAATGATTTCGTTCGGCACGCAATCGCCTATGGGTTTGCCCATTTTTATTCGCTCTCTTATCTCTGTGCTGCTGATATTTATGTGTTGCGAGTTGAGCAGAGAAACGTTATTTGGCAGTTCATTTTTATCGATTTCATCGCCTTTTCTCGGATAAATGGTTATGGAATAATTTGCCAAGATGTCCTCGTGGCGATACCACTTGTTGAAAGCTTTCCAGTTGTCCCCGCCAATGAGCAGTGAGAAATGATGATTGGGGAAATCTTCGGAAAGTCGTTGCAGCGTGTTCCATGTATAAGATGGTTTCGGAAGTTGAAATTCGTAGTTGCAGGCGATGATTTTCGGCAGATTACCCAATGCTTTTTCCACCATCCGTAAGCGCATTTTGTCGTCTAAAAGCGCATTGTTTCGTTTCAATGGGTTTTGTGGCGACACCATCAGCCATACCTCATCCAAGTGTTTCTGTCGCAGAAACGCTTTGGCAAGTGCGATGTGTCCGTTGTGTATCGGATTGAACGAGCCACCGAAAATCCCTATGTTCATTTATGTTTCGAGAAAGTTTTTAATGAGTAGATAGGCTTCTCTTTTTGCTTCTTCCAAGACATCGTTCACGATAATATGGTCGAATTTATCGGCAAAAGTGAGTTCATATTCTGCTTTTGCAAGTCTGTTTTCAATCGCTTCCCGCGAGTCGGTTTGTCTGCCCTCAAGTCTTTTTCGCAGTTCGGCAAGCGATGGCGGTTGAATGAAGATGCTCAAAGCCCTGCTTGCGTAATATTTCTTGATATTGCATCCCCCTTTCACATCCACGTCGAACACTACATTTTGTCCCACTGCTGATTGTTCTTCCACCTGAGATTTCAATGTTCCATAGAATCGGTCGGTATATACTTCCTCGTATTCAAGAAACTCGTTGTTTTCGATTTTCTTCCTGAATTCATCGGGTGAAATAAAGATGTATTCAACACCATTCTTTTCCGTTCCGCGCGGTGCCCGTGTGGTGCAGCTGATGGAGAAAACCAAGTTTAGTTCCGGATGCTTTTCCATCAGCCACCTGACAATTGTGCTTTTCCCAGCTCCCGAAGGTGCGGAGATGACAACCAGTTTTCCCGGTGTGGAGTGTGATTTGTTGGTTTTCATGTTGAGTCTTTATAATGCGTTGAGCACCTGTTCTTTGATTTGTTCCAATTCGTCTTTCATCTTTACCACGATGTTTTGCATTTCCGCCTGATTGCTTTTCGAACCCGTCGTATTGATTTCGCGACCCATCTCTTGAGCGATGAAACCGAGTTTTTTGCCTATTCCTCTGCCGTTTTCCTGCATGGTCTCGCGGAAGTATTTCAGATGGTTGGTCAGTCGTTGGCGTTCCTCGCTGATGTCCAGTTTCTCTATGTAATAGATAAGTTCCTGTTCGAGTCGGTTTTTGTCGTAGTCGATGGTTGGAATCTGCTTCAATCCCTCGATGATTCTGTCCTTTATCTTTGGTACTCTACTTTCTTCGTATGGTTCTATGCTTTTAAGTAAAGCCTCGATGTTATCGATTTTTTCATTAAACTTCTTCTGTAGTGCGGCACCCTCTTGTGCTCTGAACGCCGTCAGCTGGTTAATTGCCTCTTCGATGGCAGTCTTTGCCGAAACCCATTCCTCTTCCTCGAGTACCTCCACCTCGGTTTTGGTGGTTACATCGGGCAGGCGGAGCAGTGTTGCAATCCAGTCTTGAGGTTCGGGAATATTGGTTTGCGCAACGATGGTTTTAAGTTGTCGGTAATAGTCCTCCACCAATTTTGCATTAATGGGGGTGGCATCCAAAACGGAATCCTTCTCCACCCACAGCGAGAAGTCTATCTTTCCCCGCTCCAATTGTTTTGAAACAAGTTGCCTTATCTCCATTTCCTTTTCTCTATATAGGGGGGCAATGCGAGTGGATAGGTCGAGATTTTTGCTGTTGAGCGATTTTATTTCAACATTGATTTTCTTTTCTTTGTAGGTTACGACTGCCTTTCCGTAGCCTGTCATGGATAGTATCATAGGCTTGTTGAGTTTTATTTTGTCGCTGCAAATGTACGAAAAAGGCTTGGAAATACCAAAAAGAGTGTTTCAAACCTCTGACCCGCTCAATCGACTGCTCTTCGTTTCTATCCCCGAATTTCATGTTTGGTCTATCAGGTATCCCTCGTTGCGCGTTGAAATAAAGGCTGATTTTTCCACGATCCTTTGTTTTATGCTTCTTTGAAGGCCTTTGGGCAGGAATAAGACAAGTGTTCCTTTTCAAGACGGCGAGAACGAAACGTGAGTTTGAAGTTGAAACAATGACTTTTTTAATGCTGCATGGAGACGACATTATGGAAGTCAAAAAGAACGTGTTTTCAATCAAAAAAATGCAATCTGTAAGTTGTTGATAATCAAATGTATATGAATGGCATTTTAAAAGCTTAGCTTTTGCCTTCCAAAAGCTTAGCTTTCGCCTCTCAAAAGCTTAGCTTTTAAAATGCAAAAGCTTAGCTATTACAAATCAATGGCTGATAATCGCAAATTTGTTTGTTGTTTTTTGTGATGAATTAGGCGGGAAATCGTATCATCGGCAAGCTTCCTTTAAGCTCGTGCACCATGCAAGTAGCGAGTTGTTTTCCGGAACTTTGCCGGAATAATGTTCTATCATTGATGGGAATGCCCTATCGGAAGATGCCGGTATCGTTCTGGAATATTAATGCGTTCATAGCTTCAATTCATCATAAAGTGGTGATTGAAAGTCATGAAAGTCTGCCGAATATGGAGCTTTCACAACTCTTTGAATATCGAAAATAAACACAATGAGTTTTAATTTGTTCTATATAAGGTGTGAATATTCAAAATTTAGCACTATCTTTGCATATCATAACACGTCCCCCGGATGACAATAAGCCTTGTCAGTTGGGTGGAAACATTGTGAATAAGGAGTAAGAAAATGTCTTGTATATTAAATATAGAAACCAGCACCAATGTGTGCTCGGTGGCATTGAGTGAGAACGGAGCGTGCATATTTCATCAGGAGGATCACGACGGACCGAACCATGGAGAGAAACTCGGAACATTCGTAGATGAGGCGTTGTCGTTTGCCGACAGCCATGCCATTCCCGTGGATGCCGTGGCGGTGAGTAGCGGTCCGGGTTCTTACACCGGCTTGCGCATAGGCACGTCTATGGCAAAAGGAATTTGCTATGGCTTTGGCATAAAGCTCCTTGCCGTGCCCACGTTGGAGCTACTTTGCGTACCCGTTTTGCTTCATCATGCGGAATTGGAGCCTAACGCCTTGCTGGTTCCGATGATTGATGCTCGCCGAATGGAAGTCTATGCCCAAGTGTTCGATCGCGCGTTGAAAACTGTTCGCCCGATTCAGGCGGATGTTGTGGATGAAAATACGTATAAGGAATATCTTGACCGTGCGCCGGTTTATTTCTTTGGCAATGGAGCCGAGAAGTGCATGGACACAATCAATCACCCCAATGCCCACTTGATAAAAGGTATAGAACCCCTTGCGAAGAACATGATGCCACTGGCTGAAAAGCGAATGGCAACGGAACAATATGAGGACGTTGCTTATTTCGTGCCGATGTATCTGAAGGATTTTGTGGCAAAAAAAGCGAAACCGCTGCTGTGAGAAAATAAAAATCGTGTTTGTGGAGAATGGAACGGAAAGGCAGCGCATCGAAAAGTCATGACGCAACGTGGAGAACACCTCCGGCTGAGAGCACTTCGGTTCGTTTCTCCCATTCAAAATAAAACAAATGTACCAATGAAAATTGAAGGTTTGGATTATAACACCCAACGAGAGAAATTAGTGTTGCCCGAATACGGAAGGGAAGTTCAAGACATGGTGAACTTCTGCGTGAAACTTCCCACCAAGGAAGAACGACAGCGTTGTGCGGAAACCATCATCTCCATCATGGACAGGATGAATCGTCAGAATCAGGAGAACAACGACCACGTTCAGAAGCTGTGGGACCATTTGGCACTGATGGCAGATTTTAAGTTGGATATTGATTATCCATTCGACGTTACACAGGCAAAGAAGATGTCTTCACGACCGGAGCCGATGAAATATCCCATGTCGAAAATCCCGGTGCGCCATTATGGGAAAATGATGTTCGAGATGTTTGAAAAGCTGAAGAACATGGAGGAAGGCGAAGAGCGCAACGAACTTATTTGCATCATAGCCAACCAAATGAAACGTTCCCTGATGCAGTGGGGGCACGGCTCATCCGATAATGAGAAAGTGGCTTCCGATTTAGCACACTACACCGATGGAAAGGTGCAGTTGGATTTGGATACGTTTCGTTTCGAGAAGATTAACGCGCGCGATTTGATGCCAACACGCAATAACAAAAAGAAACGATAGGTATGGAGTCCTTTATCATAGAAGGCGGACACCGCTTGTCCGGAACAATCATGCCTCAAGGCGCCAAGAACGAAGCTTTGCAGGTGATTTGCGCTACTTTGTTGACTTCTGAGGAAGTGATTATTCGCAATGTTCCGAATATCCTCGATGTCAATAACCTCATTAAGTTGTTGAAAGAAATTGGTATGAAGGTGAACCGGCTCGCGCCGAATGATTATTCATTTCAGGCAGCCAACGTTAATCTTGACTTTCTCGAAAGCGAGGAATTTGTAAAGAAAGCGGCTTCACTTCGTGGCAGCGTGATGCTCTATGGTCCCTTGTTGGGTCGTTTCGGCAAAGCCACCATCACTCGTCCGGGAGGCGACAAAATAGGGAGGCGACGTTTGGATACCCATTTCTTGGGCTTTCGAAAACTTGGCGCGCGCTGTGTGTATGTTGAACAAAGAAACATTTACGAGTTGATGGTGGATAAACTCAAAGGAACAGATATGCTGCTTGATGAGGCTTCAGTAACAGGAACGGCAAACATCATCATGGCATCGGTGCTGGCAGAAGGCAAAACCACCATTTACAATGCCGCTTGCGAACCTTATATCCAACAGCTGTGCCGCTTGCTCAACGCAATGGGGGCAAAAATCAGCGGTATCTCCAGCAATCTGCTGACCATTGAGGGCGTAAAAGAACTGCGCGGAGCCGACCATCGTGTTCTTCCCGACATGATAGAGGTGGGATCGTTCATCGGAATGGCTGCCATGATTGGCGACGGAATCAGGATAAAGAATGTTTCCATAAGCGATTTGGGAATCATTCCCGATGCGTTCCGCAGATTGGGAGTGCGCATTGAAGAAGAAAACGATGACCTGATTATTCCGCGTCAGGAACATTATGTCATTGATACTTTTCTCGATGGTACCATTATGACCATCTGCGATGCTCCATGGCCCGGACTGACACCCGACCTTATCTCGGTTCTCCTTGTCGTAGCTACACAAGCAAGAGGCAGCGTGCTCTTCCATCAGAAGATGTTTGAAAGTCGGTTGTTCTTCGTGGATAAACTTATCGACATGGGCGCGCAGATCATTCTCTGCGATCCGCACCGTGCCGTGGTGGTGGGGCACGACAATTCACGCACACTGAGAGCCGGACGAATGTCAAGCCCTGATATCCGTGCCGGCATTGCATTGCTCATCGCAGCACTTTCGGCAAAGGGAACGAGCAGGATAGACAATATTGTACAGATAGACAGAGGGTATGAGAATATCGAATCCCGACTGAACGCACTCGGAGCGCATATCCGACGCGTGGATATTTGTTAAATCTCTTGACCGACGACATGATAAAACGAGAGGACGTATATAAGATAGGTGTATTGGGGAAACCTCATGGCGTGCGTGGAGAACTACAGTTCCGCTTCACCGATGATGTCTTCGACCGAGTTGAAGCTCAATATCTGGTGTTGGATTTGGAGGGCATTCTTGTTCCTTTTTTCATGGAAGAATATCGCTTCCGCACTGATGAGCAGGCTTTAGTGAAATTCTGCAACATTGATACGGAGGAACGAGCACAGGATTTGGCAGGAGCTGATGTGTATTTTCCACGTTCTTTCGTTCCGGATGACACCGAACGGTTGTCGTGGACACAAATCATTGGTTTCTCACTGATTGACTCTCGTATGGGGAATGTTATCGGAAACGTTGAATCGGTGGACGATTCCACGGTAAACATATTGTTTGAAGTGAGAACAAAACAGGGTAAAATGCTGTTGTTGCCTGCCAACGAAGATTTGATAATGAACGTGAACCCAAAGAAAAAAACAATAGAGATGGAGATTCCGGAAGGTCTTTTGGAACTCTGAATTATGATTTGAATGAAGATGAAACAACAAATATGCATTCTTGGCTCAACGGGAAGCATCGGGACGCAAGCACTCGACATTATTGAGCAACATTCCGATTTGTATGAGACTTACGCGCTGACGGCAAACTCTCGATGGAAAGAACTCGCCGCACAAGCTCGCAAGTTTCGTCCGGCAGCCGTGGTGATTGCCAACGAGGCTTATTATAAAGACCTTTCCAAAGAATTGGCAGACCAACCCGATATCAAGGTGTATGCGGGGGCTGAGGCTCTGAACCAGATAGTTGAGGCTGAGCCCATCAATATGGTACTGACGGCAATGGTAGGCTTTTCCGGATTGGAGCCCACCATTCACGCAATAAAAGCAAAGAAGAAGATTTGTTTGGCAAACAAGGAAACTCTTGTTGTGGCAGGTGAACTTATTTGCGGCTTGGCAGCTGAGAACCGAGTGCCTGTTTTGCCGGTGGATAGCGAACACAGTGCCATTTTCCAGAGTCTTGTGGGGGAGGATGAGAACGAGATAGAGAAGATATTGCTCACCTGTTCCGGAGGTCCTTTCCGCCTTTTCTCCAGCGAACAGCTCCAGACAGTGACCGCAGCCGATGCATTGAGACATCCGACGTGGGACATGGGGGCGAAAATCACCATCGATTCTGCATCGTTGATGAACAAGGGCTTTGAGGTGATAGAAGCGAAATGGCTCTTTGGTGTGCCGGCAGATAAGATTCAGGTGTTGATACATCCGCAGTCGATCGTCCACAGTGCGGTACAGTTTGCCGATGGGGGAGTGAAAGCGCAGTTAGGCATTCCCGATATGCACCTTCCGATACAATATGCCTTCTCCTTTCCTAAGCGTTTGTCGCTAAGAGCTGAACGTTTGGACTTATTCAAGCAACCGTTGGAATTCTTTGAACCCGACATGCAGAAGTTTAAGTGCTTGGGAATGGCATACGAGGCGATTGAAAAGGGTGGAAATATGCCTTGTATTATGAACGCTGCCAATGAGATTGTCAATGAAGGCTTCCGAAAAGGAGCATGCTCGTTTGTTGGAATGGGGGAAATCATAGAGCAAACCATGGCAAAAGTGGGATTTGATGAAAACCCTGATTTAGACGTCTATCTACAGACCGATGCCGAAGCACGTCGCGTGGCAATGGATTTGATGAACGAGAGATTGGGTAAAAGATGATACAAGGTGCTTGCTCGCCATCATTTCTTAAACAGTGTGATAGGAATAGGCTAATGGGAGGATTTGTTCACACCTACTTCAATCCTCATCCCCTTAAAAATGATATATAAACAAAAAAGAATAAATACTGATTAATGGAAACATTTCTGATACGATTGCTTCAGTTTGTATTGGCAATCTCTTTGCTTGTCCTTCTCCATGAGGGAGGACACATGTTCTTCGCAAAGCTCTTTGGTATAAAAGTAGAGAAGTTTTTTGTCTTTTTCGATGTATCCATTGGTAAATGGAACGGCATGCTTTTCAAGTGGAAACCTAAGAAAAGCGACACCACTTATGGAATGGGATGGCTGCCATTGGGCGGTTATTGCAAGATATCGGGCATGATTGACGAGAGCTTCGATACGGAACAGATGAAGAAAGCCCCTGAATCATGGGAGTTTCGTACAAAACCGGCATGGCAACGCTTGCTTGTCATGATTGGAGGCGTACTTGTGAATTTCCTGTTGGCACTCTTTATCTATTCCATGATTATATTTACATGGGGCGAAAGTTATTACAAAGTGTCGGATATGTCGATGGGAATGGTCTTCAACGAAGATGCGAAAGCACTCGGTTTCCGTGACAATGATGTGATGATAGGCACCGATCAAGGCGCATTTCGCGAGTTTGCCAACGTCAATGGCGACTTCTTTCGGCAGATAGCCCAATCAAACTATGTCGATGTGTTGCGTGGTGGCAAGAAAGTTCGTATCTCAATGCCCGGCGATTTGGATATGCTCTCCATGATAAAGGAGCGTCCTCTCTTTGCCGAACCTTACATCCCGGCACGTGTGGACAGCGTTCTGGGGGGCACACCGGCGATGAAAGCCGGAATAAAAGAAGGCGACTTGCTGACATCCATCAATGGAAAGCCGGTTAAAACGTGGACCGACATGAATTTCCAAGTCGGTGTTTTGAGCGACATCGCTTCAGTAAAGCATACCCGGAAGGATTCTTTGGCTTTGCGAAATGTTCTTCTTACCGTCCGGAGAGCCGGAACTCACAGGGTCGATACTGTCAGAATGATGCTTACTCCCGACTTAAAAATGGGTGTGGTGCAGAGCACAATGGCAACTTATTATCAGCCGACGGAAGAAAGATATTCTTTCTTTGCGAGTTTCCCGGAAGGAGTTAAATACGGTGTGAACATCTTGCGCGGCTATGTAAGCAACCTTCAATATCTCGCTTCTGCAGATGGGGCGAAGAGTCTCGGTGGCTTTGGTTCAATAGGAAAGCTCTTTCCGCCTTTCTGGGACTGGTATATGTTCTGGAACATGACAGCTTTCTTGAGCATTATCCTTGCGTTTATGAATATTCTTCCCATTCCCGCACTCGATGGTGGTCATGTTATTTTCCTGCTTTATGAGATGATTACTCGCCGAAAGCCATCGGAAAAGTTCATGATTCGCGCCGAATACGTGGGCATTACCATCCTTATTCTGTTGATGGTGGTTGCCAATCTCAATGACGTGTTGCGCTGGATAGGTTTGATGTAGAGCTTTTTGTGGTGATGATAACTGTTTTCAACACGGGCGAGACACAAGACAGTCTGCGTCGGGAGTACAATCCCGATGGCTCGATACTTCGGCGTGCGCAATTGCGTATGTTGGATATGTTGGACTATCTCGTTACCGCTGCCGAACAAGCCGGCGTGAATTGGCGATTGGATGGTGGCAATGTGTTGGGAGCTTTGCGTCACGGAGGCTTCATTCCTTGGGACGATGATGTGGATATTGTGGTGGATTGGAAAGACTACAAGCGGTTTTGCGACTACCTGAAGCAACATCCTCATCCGCAATACCTGCTCCAAGACAGCGACACCGATGCCGGTTATTGGAAGTTTTGGGCAAGTTTTCGCGACCGAAAGAGTGAGCACGTCAGTACCGAAGATGCCGATTTGCGCGACAGGAAGGCGTTGGAGGCGATGCGATTTCGCGGTTTGCATATCGACATCTTCCCCTATGAAGACTGCATTCTGCCGCGTTTGCAGCGCATTGCCGGAAAGTTGGCAGTGAAACTAAACCTTGATGTGGCTCCGCAACATCCGCAATGGGCACGGTGCGGTTATCGATTGCTCAATCATTGTGTGTTTCCCATCTTTCGGTTGTTGGGACATTTCTTCGGAAAGCGCGGAGAGTTTATGCACAGTTACGGCACATGGTTCTATGAACGCTTCCCCCTTGATGTGGTACGCCCCTACAAACCCATAAGATTTGAGGATAGAACCTATAATGGTCCGGCACGTCCGGAAGATTTTTGCCGTATCATCTATGGCGACTATATGGCTTTGCCACCCCGAGACAAGCGCAACCGGCATCAAGCCACCATACGTTTCCTTGAGTGAAAGGCAAGCAGAAGTCCGGTTTCCGATTCTTGAACAATGATGAAAACCGGAGCCTTTCGGCTTCTTACATGTTTTTCTCGTAATGCTGCTGTTCATCAATGGTGAGCCGCAGTTTTTCTTTCATCCCCCCTTCGGTAGTCCATCCCAATGCGCGCAGACGAGCTGTGTCGAACGTTGCCTTTTTAATTACGGAGTATCCGGCTTTCTCTTCGGCGTCAGGAATATCCACAACCACCCTCTTCCCGGCAATATCGGCTATGTCTTCCGCCAGTTCTCGAATGGAAATGTTACTCTCTGTATCGGCAATGTTATAAGGTTTCATGTTCTCCCCCTTCAACAATATATGCAGTAAAGCCGATGCGCAGTCCACCGAGAAGCACCATGAACGGAACTGTCTGCCACTACTTTTCATCACGATGTCCTCACCTGCCAATACGTTGCGGATGAATTGCGCGTAAACCCGGTTGTCTTGCTCCGTGAAATACGGACCATACACATGTGAGGGTCGTGCTATCGAGACATTCAGTCCGAACTGTTGGGCATGACTCACACAAAGCGTTTCGGCGGCACGCTTGGAAGAAGGGTAGCAGGAACGAACCGTGGCGGGATTGATATATCCGCTGTAGTCCTCCGCAAACGCTCTTCCATCGCCCTCGCCGTACACTTCTCCCGATGAGACATAGACAAACCTGCACAGTTGGTGGGCTTTTCCATAGCTCAACAGATTGTCCACGCCGTAGATGTTGGCTTTCATCACCCCCACGGGGTCGGTGGCATAGGCACTTGGAGAAGCACCGCTTGCTGCGTCGATGATGAAGTGGAAATCAATGTCGGTCTTCATCGGTGTCGTTACATCGAACGCGATGAAATGAAAGTTGGGCAGATACCAATATGCGGCAAATCTTTTCCTTGCTCTTTCTTCGTTTCTGCCGGCAGCATAGACCCAGAAGTGGTGCGCATTGTGTCGCATCAGGACATCCACCAAACATCCCCCTATCAATCCCGTTGCTCCCGTTACGAGCAGGTTGCTTCCTTCCAATAGTTCCCAAGGTAACTCCGCCGTTGCTGCCTGCTCAATCCGTAAACGATAATCTGTTGTCATTTCAACCAATATTCCTTATCCGTATTTTTCAATGCCTTAAACAACTCAACGTCTTCCGTCTGCGTCAGTTTCAGTCCGTTGCGCTCAGAACCGGCGACAAGGTGCTGGTCGTCGATGCCCAATGCACCCAACAAGGTGCAGGATGCCACCGTGTTCTCTATGCCTTGTGCCTTGGCTTGGGCGTGTGCATCGAGTAAAGTCTTCAGTCGGTAGGTGTGTGGCGTCTGCGTTCGGATGAGTCGCTCGCGCGGTATGGAAATGTTCGACAGGCAATCGCCCTTCACTTCCATGATGGCTTCCTTGCACACGAGTCCCGTCACGGCATAGCCGAACTCTCGGCATTTGGCGATGTTCTCGGAAATGATGCGCTCCGACACTAATGGACGCACGCCGTCGTGTACCAAGACAATATCATCGTCGTTGCAACCTTTTGCTTTCAAGCCTTCCAAACCGTTGAGAATGGACTGCTGGTTGCTGTTGCCGCCTTTGAAAATCCATTTCAGTTTCGTTATGTTGAATTGGTTGGCATAGGCTTGCAGCACCACTTCCCAGCCCTGAAGACAAACCACGCCCATGGCATCTATCTCCGGATGCTCCTGAAAAGCTTTCATCGTGTAAATGATGACGGGGATGTTGTCTATTGTCATGAACTGTTTGGGAATGTCTTGTCCCATTCTGTTACCTGTGCCGCCTGCGGTTAATAATGCAATGTTCATATTGTTCGTTTTGTTGGTTGTCGATGATTTCTGTTTCACAAGTCATACTGCACGTTGTGATAGGTGAAGATGAGCGGATAGAAGAATCCGCGAATCCAGCCCATGAGTCCTTTTGCGTTCCCGTTGTAATAGATGCTGTCGCGGTGTCGGGCACAGATGAGGCATAGTTGCACGAGTGCCCACAAGTCTTTTCTTAGCATCAGTCCCGCCATGCGGTGAGCCAACGGCTGTGTTGTTGCGCTTCTTTCGTAGATGTATTGATAGAGCTTTTGCCAGTTGCGTTTTCCTTGCAGTTGCCGATAGTTGGCATAGCCCTTTGTGTAAGGTTCCGTTTTCGACATCCGGCTGTTGTCTATTCCGTGCGATTTGTTCTCCTGTGCTATGGCGGATTCCGGGTGGGAGCGGTGCCAGTTCAGTGGTTCGTCGATGCGCACGATACCTCTTTGCAGCTGAGCATTGATGGCCAGCGACCAGTCGTAGTGGATGTAGCTTATCCAGTTGGCATGATTGTGGGCAAACTCGCGGCGCAGGAGCATCGTGTGTCCGGCAAATCCCGTGAAGAGGAGTGCCTCAAGGCTGTATTGTGGGGTAACATAGACCGACTTTTCGGGCGATTTGCCTCTGTGATGGCAGCAGAAGCAGATGTCCTTGTCGCCAATGGCAGCCACCTGTTTCTCTATTTTCGTCGGATACCAGATGTCGTCTTGGTCGGCAATGGCAATGAAGTCGGACGTGGCTCGTCGGGCGGCTGTCTCGAAATTGGCATTGAAGCCCATGTTCTTTGTGTTGCTGAACACCTGAACATTTGGGTGTTCTGCCTTGTAGGCCTGTGCCATTGCCACGGTTTCATCGGTCGAGCCATCGTCTTGTATGATGATTTCCCGAATGGGGTAGGTCTGCCCGATGATGGAATCTACCTGTTCTTTCAGGTATTTGGCACCGTTATATGTGCAGACGATTACCGATACGGTCTTGAAATTGTTGTTTGCCATAGGTGATAATGTACTGCAAATGTATGAAAAATAATCCAAAGTCAGCGTAATATTGCATAATAAGTAGATGCTCAAAATTAATTGCCACAATCTTTTCGCTTGTTTTTCATTCTAAAAGCTTACCTTTCACTTTTTAAAAGCTTACCTTTTGCGTTGTAAAAGCTTACCTTTTGGAGTGCAAAAGCTAACCTTTTAAATCTCAATCTGTATCACCCTGATTATCAATAGGTTGCAAAGAGCGTTTTAGCCCCTTTTTTGTCATGTGATTTCATGGTGATGACGAGACGATTTTTCGTTATCTGATGCCCGATGGTTCGGAATCAAAAATCCGCCGGCAAACGATTCTTTTTTATTACTGTCCGCTAAACATCCCACATTTTTTATGAATTAGGGCTGACACTTCTCACGAGGTATCAGCCCTTTTTGTTATCTTTGCTTTTGTTT
>QWCJ01000463.1_pt1 | contig 19247 bp, 19 predicted proteins | sample 1972501 | NCBI WGS metagenome assembly QWCJ01 (sample SAMN09866711, study PRJNA288562) | Human vaginal metagenome isolate term2_vaginal, whole genome shotgun... | isolation source: vagina | host: Homo sapiens | place: USA: California
CCTCTACCAGTTTGGCAAGTTCAACTACTCGGAAAAGCCATACCTGCTTGAAACCCCCAACGGCAACGCAGTTGTCCCCGCCGACTGGGACGTACTAAAGATCAATACTGCGCGTATTGCTGCTGACAACCTTGAAATCGGCGACTTCAGTGCCATGGCAGGTGCCATCATCGACAACAAACCAGAATCACCCGCCAAGGAAGAAAACAAGGTAGAAGCACCAGCACAGGTCGAAGCAGAAGCCGAAGCCGAAGCCCCGGCTCAGGCCGACAAGGCTAACGACAAGGCCGAGGAGAAGGTACAAGACCAGGCTGAAGCTGAGCAGGAAGCACCGGCCAAGGTCGACAACGCCAAGAAGCAGGCAGACAACAACAAGCCTGCAGGAGCAGACGTCAACATCGCCGCCATCATCGCCCCGATCGTCGCTCTGCTAGCCATCGTCGGAATCGGCATCGGCTTCGCCAACATGATGCTCTAACCAAACACCCAAACCACAAAGAGTGTGCCCCAATGAGGGCACACTCTTTTCGTTGCTGCCCCTGATCGTCTAGCACCCCCGCACATACAGCTAGACGGTCTCGAAACCGCCTTCACAAACCCCCAGGTGATAACGAACACCATGGTCAACACGGAGCTCATCGTCTGGTTCCACAACCACCGAGCTAGACGACCAGGGAAAAACAGCAGGCCAGGACCGTCGGGCAGAAGCGCAGAAGGCCCCAGGCAACGCAAAAAGCACCCCGAGCGAGCGGGGTGCACTTTTACGTGAAGGGTGGACTAGCGGTCGTCGTCCTCATCCCAGTTGGCGTAGTCGGCGTACTGGTCGTCCACCTCGGAGTCGTCGTCATCCCACCTGCGGCCCGGGGTCTTCCCTGCAAGCTCGCGTTGGAGCGAGGCGAGATCCATTTCAGGAGTGTTGTACTTCAGCTGGCGAGCAACCTTGGTCTGCTTGGCTTTTGCGCGTCCGCGGCCCATGGCGTGACCCCCTTGAGGTGGTTCTGGGCGGCCCATGTGTGGGCGGCCTCTTATGATTCTTCGTTATTTTCCTGTAGGACACTATAGCTTGAGTATCTTAAAAATGCCCCTTAGGTGTCCCACCTGCGGTTATTTTGGAGTCATGCCGCCACGACGAAGCTGATCAACGGCTTTGCGGCCCGCACGTTCACCCTCATCTTGTGGCAACGAGGAGGGGTCGACGGAGGCTGCAGCGCCCTGGATTTCGAGGGGAACCTCCAACGCGGATCGCTTCACTAGGGCGAGAGCCACCGGACCTTCGTCGGCATCGTGCACGACGGTGCCAAGCCGGCCCACGTTGCGCCCGCCGGCGGTGATCTCCGAACCGGGCACCGGCTCCTCGGGGGCAGAGCCGTCGAGTTGGAGTTTGACCAAAAGCCTGGGGGAGCGGCCGAGGTTTTCCACTCGGGCAACGGTTTCCTGGCCGCGGTAGCAGCCCTTCTCCAGGTGGACGGCACCGATGTGGTCGCCACGATTGATGAGGTAGGGGGCTTCGTGGGGGATGGAGCGCTCGTCGAGGTCGGCGCGCTGCTCCGGTTCGCCGGCGGCGACGCGCAGGGCGGTAAACGCCATCAGACCGGCCAGTGGAAACTGTTCGGCGATGGCGTTGAGTTGCTCGCGGGGCACGGCAATATCGGTGCGGTGCACCCCACCCCAGCCATCAATCACGCGGGTGAACACGGCGCCTTCAACCTGGGCAGCAGCAGGGCCGAGCAGCGTGACCACAGCAAGGTCGGTTTGCTCCACGGTCACCTCGGACCAGAACACCATGCGCTGCAGGTAGGTCAGCAGGCTTTCTGCCTGGTAGGAGGGGGTGTCCAGGTAAAACATGCCATCGGTTACGGCGATATCGGCGTGGTGCAGGATGCGCCCCTGTGCGTTGAGGTCGAGGGCGGAGGCGGTGAACCCGGAGGTGGCGTCGTCAAGCTTTTGCGATAGCAGGTTGTTGAGGAAACCCGGCGCATCAGGGCCGGACACCGCAATGACGGCGCGGTTGGAGCGGTCAACGGCGACGGTATCTCTGGTGGCCTTGCGTTGTTCCCCCAACGGATCGCCGTAGTGCCAGGCGACGCCGGTGGCGTCGAGAAGCGAATCGCCCGGAAGCTCCGCAGCACCCGGCTTGGCCAAAAGAACCGATGCGTAACCCATGGGCGCCTATCATAGGGGGCATTATGTCTATTGCACCGCTCGCGCCTGCGCCCGTGATCTACCTCGTCGAACCGTACGGCGGGTCCGTACGCCGCCAAAACACCAACATGCCCCACGTGTTCTGGGACGATGCGGTGGTCACGCGCGGCGATGGGATCTTTGAAAGCATCCTCATTCGAGATGGCAAACCGCTCAACCTGGAGAAGCATCTCGAGCGCTTCGCCCGGTCGGCGGAACTGATGGATCTGCCGGAGCCGGGCGCCGCCCACTGGGAGCGCGCCACCGAGGAGGCGGTCGCCGATTATTGCCGTGAGCGCGGCGGCACCGAAGGCGTGGAAGCGAAGTGCGTATGGACGCTCTCACGCGGCCGTGAAACCACCGGCGTTGCAACTGCTTGGCTGACCATACGCCCGCTTGACGACGACACCCTGGCACAACGCGAACGCGGCGTGTCCGTACTCACTACCCCGCGCGGCTACACCGTCACGGGCGATGCGCCGTGGATGCGCGAAGGTGCGAAAACGCTCAACTATGCGGCGTCGATGGCGGCGCTGCGTTGGGCGAAAGCCGGAGGCGCGGACGATGTCATCTACATCGACCCCGACACCGGACGCGTGCTCGAGGGGGTGACCTCGTCGGTGGTTATGGTGAAGAAGGGTGGCCGGTTGCGCACACCGGCACCGGGGCCGGGCGTGCTGGCCAGCACCACCCAAGCCGCCCTGTTTGAATACGCCGCCGAGCAGGGGTGGAAGTGTAAGGCGAAGGACATCTACCTCAACGAACTGTTCAAGGCGGAGTCGGTGTGGCTGGTGAGCTCCACGCGCATCGTCACCAGGGTAAAGCGCCTGGACGGCAAAAAGCTCCCCGCTCCCGACAATGAAGCCGAGATCAAGGAGCTGATTTCCGCGGCGCTGAGCTAACCGGCGCTAGCCCGCGATGCGCTTCAACTCTGCGGACATGTACGGCACCATCTCGCCGTTGACGGCGCGCTCGTCAACCCAGCCGAGGTTGTTGTTCGGCATCAGGCCGTAGAGGCGCTTGCCCGGACCGTGAGACTCAGGGCCGGTCTCCGTTGCGATGGTGGAGGCGCTGGTGAGCTGCCATGCACGCTCGTTGACAGGCGCGCCGTACATGATCTCAACCAAACCGCGGGAGTTGGTCAGGGTCACCTCGATTTCGTCCTTGAGAGAGATGCGCCAGAAGCCGACCTCGCGCTGGTCGGCGCCGGTGGCGTTGCCGTCCTCGTCGAGACGCCACATGCGCGACTCGAAGCGGAGGTAATTCTCACCGTCGTGGGAGACAACAAGGCGCTGGCCGAAGGCGTACTCATCGCCGTTGTCGTTGGCCTGGCCGGAGCCGGTCCACACGCCAACCAGCGGCAGGAGTGCGAGCAGGCCGTCGTGCAGGCTCGGGCCGAAGCGCAGGTTTGCGGTGTCGTCCTCGAGCGGGAAATCCTCAAAGTCGAACGTCGGGATATTGCGGTGCGCGGTCGACTTGGACTGCTCGGACGCAAGGTTGACGGCGTCGTTGCCGCTTAAGGTGGCCGGTTTCGGCGTGTTCTCGGTGTTTTCTACGTTCTTTTCTTCACTCATGGTGTCCAAGGGTAGCTGCTTGTCCCATGGGGTTGAGGTCCGCCGGGTCAAATGCGGTGTTGATGCGGTCGCGCGAGAACTCAATCGAACCGCCGCGCAACTGCACTCGGTCCGCTGGCCCGTCCAACGGCAGGGTGCGGGTGTCTAGGTCGAGAGTGAACGCGGCCTGGGTTTCGGGGGAGGTGTCGTCGATAAGTTTGCTGGGGCGCATCTGGAAGATGCCGTCGATCAGGCGCAGCGTAACCACAACCGTCACCGGATCTTCTGTACCCGGAACCGTGCCGGTGAGCCGGGCCTCGCTTGCGGCGCCGCCTGCGGGGGAGATGTCGTATGGGTTCGCGATGTCCAGGTCCGTGATGCCGAGGAGGGTTCCGAACCCGACGCCGTCGAGGCGCACCCGGCGGCGCACAAGGCGTGCGGTGCCCGATTCGAACTCGCCCGAAAGCGCTTCGCGTGGGTTGTCGAGGGCGAGGTCGAACACGTCTACGCCGGTCGTCGCTACGCCTGGCCCATCGACGGCGGCATCGAGGTGTTCCACGCTCACACGTGAGACGTTGCCGGTGAGCAGCGACGCCGTGTACGGGGAACCACCCACGGACGCCTGGATGCCGGGTTGGGCGACGGTGCGTTCCACGTTCGCGGCCACGACCGCGTCAGCGCCAGCCAACACAGCCAGCGCCGCCGCTACGGCGACAGCCGCTTTCACACGTGCCCGCATCGTTTCCGCCCTCCGACGTACCCTCTAAGACATGACTGTCGACATCGTAAGCGCCACCCTGCCGGAAACCCTCGTCCGCCCCATTCTGGATGCCGCCCAATCCGAAGACGGCGTCGCCGCGTTCTCCGAGGCGTTCGAGCGCGGGCTTTTCGACGACACCCTCAACCACACCCACCTCATCGCCAAAACCGGCGATAGGACCGTTGCGGTTGCCGGCATCGCTGAAGACGGCTCCACCGAACTGGCCGTCCATCCCGAGCACCGCGGCCACGGCTACGGCCGTGCCCTGGTTCAGGCTGTGCTGGAGCGCAACGCCGACGCTGGCTTCTGGGCCCATGGTGACCTGCCTGCAGCACAGGCGATGGCACGCGACCTCGGGATGGAGCCAGTGCGAGAACTGCTGGTCATGGGGACTGCGCTGGATGCTGACATGAAGGCGGAAGTGCGCGAGGGCTACGAGCTCGTGCAGTACCCGGAGTTGGTGTCGCGGTGGGGGCGTGAGGTCGTCGATAGGCAGTGGCTCGAGGTGAACAACGACGCGTTCTCCTGGCACCCCGAACAAGGCGGCTGGGACATCGCGCAGCTGCACCGGGCGATGGACACCGACTGGTTCGTCGCCGACGGCGTGTGGTTCCTCATCGCCGGCGATGAGATTGCGGGCTTCCACTGGACCAAACGACACCCGGATGGCACCGGCGAAATCTATGTCGTGGGCCTCTCCTCGAAGCACCGGGGGGAGGGAATGGGGGGACCGCTGATTCAAGCCGGGCTGAACTACCTTGCGGAGTGCGGATCCTCGCAGGTCATCCTCTATGTCGAAGGGGATAATGAGCCGGCGGTAAAGCGATACCGCCAGCTCGGCTTTGATACTCGCGAGCGCCACGTGGTCTACAAACCGGCCTCCAAAAAATAGCGACTGACCTGCGGTGTTAGCCAGGATTTTACGAGTTCACCAATAGTTCACCCAATCAGCAACCAGGGATTAACCGGCGCTGTCTAGGTTTTGTGTCGTAAGTGATCGGACATCTGCCTGGTGTTCCGGACCGAACAGTTAAATACCTGAAAGGTTCCCCGTGATTCGTAACTTCAAGCGCACCGCCGCAGTCATCGGCGTCGTAGCAGCCTCCTCCGCCACCCTCGTCGCTTGCGGCGGCTCCAACGACACCGAAGGTGCAGCAGGTACCGAAGCGGAATCCACCGCAGCGGCCGAAAAGGGCGACTACGAGCTCTACAGCCAGCAGGGTGACATCCTCGCTGAGGGCGCGTCCTCCCAGCAGAACGCCATCGACTACTTTGCCTCCGTCTACTCCGCAGAGGTCCCGGGTGCTTCCATCGCCTACACCCCGTCCGGCTCGGGCGCTGGCCAGAAGAACTTCATCGCCAACCAGGCTGTCTTCGCAGGTTCTGACTCGCCGCTGAAGGACGACCAGGTTGAGGCTGCTGCACAGCGCTGTGGCGGCAACGAGGCATGGCACCTGCCGTTCGTCATCGGCCCGGTTGCTATCGCCTACAACCTCGAGGGTGTCGACGAGCTCAACCTCACCGTGGACAACATCGTCGAGATCTTCCAGGGCGTCATCAAGACCTGGAACGACCCGAAGATCGCAGAGGCTAACCCGGGCGTTGAACTGCCGGACACCCCGATCAACGTCTTCTACCGCTCCGACGAGTCCGGCACCTCCGACAACTTCCAGAAGTTCCTCGCAGCCGCATCCGACGGCAAGTGGGAGTCCTCCGGCAAGGCGTTCCCGAACGCAGTGGGCACCGGCGCCAACGGCTCCTCCGGTGTGGCACAGGAAGTCTCCGCTACCGACGGTTCCATCACCTACGTCGAGGCTGGCTTCGCTGACAAGAAGGCCAACATCGACTTCGGTAACGGCCCGGTCGAGCTGACCAACGAGTCCGTGGCGAAGACCCTGGACAACCTGACCTTTAAGACTGAGGGTCACAACATGGTCGTCGACGCCGACGCCCTGTTCGCCACCGACACCGCCGGCGCTTACCCGCTGGTGCTGACCACCTACGAGATCGTCTGCTCCGCGGGCTACGACGAGGCAACCTCCAAGATGGTCAAGGACTTCCTCAACATCGCCCTCGACCACCAGGATGCAGAGCTCGAGGCTGAGGGCTTCATCCCGGTCACCGGCGCACACGCTGAGCGTCTGCGCGAGGCGATCAACGCCATCCAGTAAGGCCAACTAGCGAACGACCCCCGACTGAGCTCAATGACATCGGGGGTCAATTGCTGTAGTCCACCCCGTTTCCCTCCATCTTTCCCAAGGATCCGAGCACATGGCTGACAATGACGTTGCGGTAGCGGAACGCACCGCGCGGACCTCCGGACGCGTGAAGCGCCCCGGAGACCGGTTCTTCGAAATCTTCTCCACAGCATCTGCAACGCTGATCACCGTTCTCGTTGCTGCCATTGGTATCTTCCTGCTCGCGCAGGCGCTGCCGCCGCTGATGCGTAACGACGGCGGCGTGCTCGGCTTCTTCACCTACGGTGGCCCGTGGCAGACCGCAGACCTGGACGCGATGCAGTTCGGTATTCCGAACCTGTTCTTCTCCACGGTGACCATCTCCATCATCGCGCTGATCATCGCGATGCCGGTCGCCCTCGGTGTTGCACTGTTCTTGTCCAACTACTGCCCGCAGCGCCTCGTGCGCCCGCTGGGCACCCTGGTGGACATGCTCGCAGCCGTGCCGTCGATCGTTTACGGCCTGTGGGGCGCACAGGTGCTTGGCCCGAAGTTGGGCAAGTTCTACGAGTGGGTCAACAGCTGGGGTGGCGATTTCTTCCTGTTCGCCACCTACCAAAACTCCCCGCCGTTCTCCACGGCCCGCAACGTCATGACCGGTGGCATCGTGCTCGCCATCATGATCCTGCCGATCATCGCGGCAACCGCCCGCGAGATCTTCGTACAGACCCCTCCGGGACAGATCGAGTCCGCACTTGCCCTCGGCGCAACGCGCTGGGAGGTCATCCGCATGACCGTCATCCCGTTCGGTCTGTCCGGCTTCATCGCAGGCTCCATGCTCGGCCTTGGCCGCGCACTGGGTGAGACCATGGCGCTCTACATGGCGGTCGCACCGGCAAACGATTTCCGCGGTTCGCTTTTCGACGGCGGCACCACCTTCGCAACCGCCATCGCCAACGCCGCAGCCGAGTTCAACAACCCGGTGTCCGCCGGCGCCTACATCGCAGCAGGCCTGGTGCTGTTCCTGCTGACCTTCGTCGTCAACTCGATCGCGCGTGCGATCGTCAACAAGAAATAAGGAGCGGAGCGAAACATGTCTACTGCAGTATCCAAACCGGCTGAGACAGCCCGCCCCGAAAACCCATTCATCGACATCGCCTCGAGCCGCAAAACCACAAACTCCATCATGGGTGGACTCATGTGGTTCTGCATGTTCCTCGCCCTCGTCCCGCTGCTGTGGCTGCTGTTTACCGTGGTGTCCCGCGGCTGGCACGTCATCGTGGATCCGGCGTGGTGGACCTCCGACATGGTCGGTGTCCGCGCGTCCAAGGAGGGCGGCGGTGCGCTGCACGCGATCATCGGTACGCTCATGCAGACCCTGATTGCGTCGCTGTTCTCCATCCCGATCGGCGTGTTCACCGCGATCTACCTGGTTGAATACTCCAACGGCAACCGTTTGGGCCGGCTTACCACCTTTATGGTGGACATTCTCTCCGGCGTGCCCTCGATTGTTGCAGCACTGTTCGTCTACGCCCTGTGGATCACCATCCTGGGCCAGCAGCGCTCCGGCTTCGCCGTTTCGCTCGCGCTGATCCTGCTCATGGTGCCGGTCGTCGTGCGCAATACCGAAGAGATGTTGCGCGTCGTGCCGATGGACCTGCGCGAAGCTTCCTACGCACTTGGTGTGCCGAAGTGGAAGACCATCGTGCGCATCGTGCTGCCGACCGCACTGTCCGGCATTGTCACCGGCATCATGCTGGCAATCGCCCGCGTGATGGGCGAATCCGCGCCGGTACTCATCCTCGTCGGCTCCACCCCGGCAATTAACTGGTTTGACATGTTTGACAAACCACAGTCCTCGCTGCCGCTGTTCATGCTGGACATGTGGAAGTCCGGCGCCACCGGCCCGGCCAACGACCGACTCTGGGGCGCAGCACTGACGCTTGTCATCCTCGTTGTCACGTTGAATCTGCTCGCACGCTTCATCGCGAAGCGCTTCTCGGTCAAGAAGTAACCACCCGCCCGCGTCCCCAGTCAGGAGAACTCACAGATGTCCACCAAGCTCGAACTCAACGACGTCAACATCTACTACGGCGACTTCCACGCCGTGCAGAACGTCAACATGGAAATCCCCGCCAAGTCGGTCACCGCATTCATCGGCCCGTCCGGCTGCGGTAAGTCCACCGTGCTGCGCACGATCAACCGCATGCACGAAGTCATCCCCGGCGCCTCCGTCAAGGGCGAGATTCTTCTCGATGGCCACGACATCTACGGCAAGAACGTCGACCCGGTCGCCGTGCGCAACACCATCGGCATGGTGTTCCAGAAGGCAAACCCGTTTCCGACGATGTCCATCGAAGACAACGTCGTCGCCGGCCTGCGCCTGGCAGGGGAGAAGGACAAGAAGAAGCTCAAGGAAGTCGCGGAGCAGTCCCTGCGCGGCGCGAACCTGTGGGACGAGGTAAAGGACCGCCTGGACAAGCCGGGTGGCGGCCTCTCCGGTGGTCAGCAGCAGCGCCTGTGCATCGCTCGTGCGATCGCGGTGCGTCCTGAGGTGCTGCTTATGGACGAGCCCTGCTCGGCCCTCGACCCCATCTCCACCCTTGCAGTGGAGGATCTCATCCACGAGCTGAAGGACCAGTACACGATTGTCATCGTGACCCACAACATGCAGCAGGCAGCCCGCGTGTCCGACAAGACCGCGTTCTTCTCGCTCGAAGCCACCGGCCGCCCGGGCCACCTGGTGGAGTTCAACGACACCACCACCATCTTCGAAAACCCGGAGCAGAAGGAAACCGAAGACTACATCTCCGGCCGCTTCGGCTAAGGCTTGCGGAACTTGCGCTCGATGGTGGCGAACTTCTCCAGATTCTCGTAATCAGGTTCGTCCCGCTGGCGCAAGTACGCCTCAGGCCTCAGGCCGGTGACCAGAAACACCATCTGGCCGGCAATATCTACGCAGCGGTCCGCGTAGCGCTCGTAGTAGCGCGAAATCATCGACAGGTCTACGGCCTCGCGAGTGGAGTATTCCCACTCCCGGTCGGAGACCAACGTGCTTAAGAACGCGCGCATGTCGTCGACGCCCTCGTCGATAGTGTGCAGCTCAACTGCCACATCCGGATCCGGATCATCCAACAATGCTCGGGTGGTGGCACCCATCGCAGCCACCAACCGGGTCATTTCCTCGACGTAGCCGTGCAGCGGCGGCGGATACACCGACGCGGGGTGGCGCTGGCGCACCAGGACAGCAATGTTGCGGGCGAGCGAACCCATGCGTTCGAAATATTCCACTAGGTGGATCGCAGCCAGCACCTGACGCAGGTCAGTCGCCACAGGGTTCTGCAGCGCGAGCAAGCGCATGCTTCGCTCCTCACACCGTTCGCCGATTTCTTTGAGTTCGTCGATCAGGGTCAGGGCGGCTTCGGCGTCGTCAAGCGACTGCTCAAGAAGGCCCTTCGACGCGTGCTCCATGATGGTGCGCACCGTGTCGCACATGGTCATGAGGTCCTGGTTGAAGGCCTCCAGAGTCTCTCGGTAGGCGGCTCTCAGCATGCGTTTCATGCTACGCGCTCGCAGTTAACCACCGTTATTCTCAATTTCTGCACCTTCCGGCACGGTGTCGTCCTCCGGATCATCCAGCCACCCCTCCGGCAGGGCAATCTTGCCGGCAGAACCCTGACGGCCACGCGCGTCATCCGCATGCTCGGCCATTGCTTCAGAATCCGCGATGGGGGCGAGGCGCTCCTTCAACTCCGCAAGAGACGTCACTTGGGCAAGCGACTTGCGGAATTCCCCGCCTACCGGGAAACCACGCATGTACCAGCCGGTGTGCTTGCGGATGTCGCGGCACGCGTGGTGCTCACCGTCGTGCTCTGCCAACAGCTCTGCGTGGCGGTAGATGATGCTGGCTACCTTGCCCAGGGTCGGCTCCGGCGGGATCTCCTCGCCGCGCAACTGCGCGCCCAGTTGCGCGAACAGCCACGGGCGCCCAAGGCAGCCGCGGCCGACCTCCACGCCGTGGCAGCCGGTTTGCTCCATCATTTTCGCCGCATCGTCGGCGGCGAAGATGTCGCCGTTGCCGATCACCGGCACGCCGGTACCGTCCATGTGCTCCACAAGGCGGCCGATTTCGTCCCAGTGCGCCGCGCCCGAGTAACGCTCCGCACCAGTGCGGGCGTGCAAGGCAACGGCGGCGGCACCCGATTCGGCAGCAATGCGTCCGGCATCCAGGTGCGTGTGGTGGTCTGCGTCAATGCCGATGCGGAACTTCACCGTAATTGGAATGCCGGAGCCTTCCGCAGCGCGCACCGCGGCGCTGACGATGTTGCCGTACAGACGCCGCTTGTATGGGATCGCACAGCCTCCGCCCTTGCGCGTGACCTTCGGCACTGGGCAGCCGAAGTTCATATCCACGTGATCGGCGATATCTTCCTCGACGATCATCCGCACGGCTTCATACGTGAACTTGGGGTCCACCGTGTACAGCTGCATCGACCGCGGCGTTTCCACATCCGCGAAGGTGGTCATGTGCATCGTCTTCTCGTTGCGAGCCACCATCGCACGCGCTGTGATCATTTCGCAGACGTACAGCCCCGAGGATGTGCCGGTGAGTTCCTCCTCGATCTCCCGGCACAGCACACGAAACGGCATGTTGGTCACCCCGGCCATCGGCGCGAGGATGACGGGGGAGTTCAGATCAATGCCGCCGATAGTTAAGGCGGGGGCTGCGGTAGTCATAGTTCTGCCTATTGTTCACGCCCGTTGTCGCCCCGTCCAATCGTGGTTGCTACGCCCGTTCGGGGGTAATTTGGGCGTCGATAAGCATTTGCTTTGCGACGAGACCACACACCCTCATGGCAATGAGTGATGGGTCACAATATGGTGGGGGTGTTACCTGAACGGATTTAACAGGATTGAGGGAGATCACATGAGCGATCGTATTGCTTCCGCCAAGTTGCGTGACAAGGTCATGACCGCCGAAGAGGCCGTCCAGTTTGTCAACCACGGCGACAAGGTTGGTACTTCCGGCTTCACCGGTGCGGGCTACCCGAAGGCCATGCCGGCCGCAATTGCAGAGAAGGCAAAGGCCGCCCATGCGAAGGGGCAGGACTTCTCCATCGACTTGTACACCGGCGCCTCCACGGCACCGGAGTGCGACGGCGTCCTCGCTGAGGCAGGCGCGCTGCGTTACCGCATGCCGTACCAGTCTGACCCGACCATGCGTAACAAGATCAACGCTGGCGAGATGAAGTTCCAGGACATTCACCTGTCCCACTCCGGCATGATGGTCGAGCAGGGCTTCTTCGGTGACGTTGACCTCGCCATCGTCGAGGCAGTGCGCATCACCGAAGAGGGCAACATCGTCCCGTCTTCCTCTGTTGGTAACTCCGTGGAGTTCCTCAACGCAGCCAAGAAGATCATCATCGAGGTCAACTCCTGGCAGTCCGAGGAGCTCGAGGGCATGCACGACATCTGGCTCGTGCCGCCGCTGCCGAACCGTATCCCGATCCCGATCACCAAGGCCGGCGACCGCATCGGCAAGACTTACATCGAGATCGACCCGGAGAAGGTCGTCGCAGTCATCGAGACCAATGACGCTGACCGCAACGCACCGTTCAAGGCACCGGACGAGGTCTCCGAGCAGATCGCAGGCAACTTCCTCGACTTCCTGGAGAACGAAGTCAAGGCTGGCCGCCTCACCTACGACGGCTACGTCATGCAGTCCGGTGTGGGCAACGTCCCGAACGCCGTGATGGCAGGCCTGATGGACTCCAAGTTTGAGAACATCCAGGCCTACACCGAGGTCATCCAGGACGGCATGGTCGACCTGATTGACGCCGGCAAGATGACCGTCGCCTCCGCAACCTCCTTCTCCCTGTCGCCCGAGTACGCAGAGAAGATGAACAACGAAGCATCCCGCTACCGCGAGTCCATCATCCTGCGCCCGCAGTCCATCTCCAACCACCCGGAGGTCATCCGCCGCACCGGCCTGATCGCCTCCAACGGCATGATCGAGGCGGACATCTACGGCAACGCCAACTCCACCCACATCAACGGCTCCCGTCTGATGAACGCCCTGGGCGGCTCTGGCGACTTCACCCGTAACGCCTACATCTCCTCGTTCATCTCCCCGTCCGTGGCCAAGGATGGCGCCATCTCTGCAATCGTGCCGATGGTTTCCCACGTCGACCACACCGAGCACGACGCCATGGTCTTCATCACCGAGTACGGTGTCGCCGACCTGCGTGGCCTCGCCCCGCGTGATCGTGTGGCAAAGATGATCTCCATCGCCCACCCGCAGTACCGTCCGCTGCTGGAGGAGTACGTCGAGCTCGCCGCGAAGTGCAAGTACCAGGCAACCCCGCACGACCTGCGTCACGCCTTCGACTTCCACACCCGCATCCAGGAGACTGGCACCATGCTGAAGGAGAACTAAAACCTCCTTCCGGCGCGCGTGCAGGGCGATTACCGCACGCGCGCACATGGGGGCTACACTTAGCCCCCGCGGGCCTTTAGCTCAGTTGGTAGAGCTACGGACTTTTAATCCGCAGGTCGTGGGTTCGATCCCCACAGGGCCCACCGTGAGCCCCGGCTAACGCCGGGGCTTTTCGCGTTCTTGGGCCCCCTTCTGTGCCGGGTTGATGGGTTTGCGAGTGCCACAAGGTGGAACCAGCTAACCTGCGCGTATGGATATCAGTACCGCCACGCCCACAGCCGTCGGCATCGCCTTGGGGATCTCGTTGTTGGCCGGGCTATCCACTGGCTTCGGCGGGCTGATCGTCGCCCTGAAACGTGCTCCAGGCGCGGGTTTTCTCGCTGGGGCGCTTGGGTTCTCGGCCGGTGTGATGGTCTACATCTCGTTTGTCGAGCTGCTGCCTCAAGGAATCGAGGGGCTCGCTGAAGCAGGCAGCCCCCGTGCGGAACTCTGGGGCACCGTCGCCTTCTTCGCGGGAATCGGGCTGATCGCGCTTATCGACCGCCTCGTGCCCGAAGAGATCAACCCCCACGAAGAACCCTCGGAAAGTGGGGTCAGTAAAGCACAGTTACGCAACGTGGGTGTCCTCAGTGCCGTTGCCATCGCCATCCACAACTTCCCGGAAGGGTTTGCCACGTTTGCCGTAGCGCTCGCGGATCCAGCCCTTGCTATCCCTCTCGCGGTGGCGATTGCGATCCACAACATCCCGGAAGGCATCGCGGTCGCGGTTCCTCTGCGGGAGGCCACTGGATCCCGCCGCAAAGCCGCCTGGTGGGCCACCCTGTCGGGCCTAGCGGAGCCGTTGGGTGCCATCGTGGGGTATTTGCTTCTCCAGCCGTTCCTGGGCCGCAGTCGCTCGGCATCACGTTCGCTGCAATCGCCGGCATCATGGTCTTCGTCAGCCTGGACAAACTGCTGCCCACAGCAATCCAAACCGGCAAACACCACACCGCGATTTACGGGATGATTGTCGGCATGATTGTGATGGCATTCAGTCTGCTCATTTTGCCGGGCTAGCAGGCTATTTGGAGGAAATGGCGTACCTAGCTTATGATGAGCGGGCTGTCTTTTCAGCGCCCCCATCGTCTAGAGGCCTAGGACTCCGCCCTTTCACGGCGGCAACACGGGTTCGAATCCCGTTGGGGGTACGGCCCTGTGGCGCAGTTGGTCAAGTCCCGTCAGGGTCGCCATCACGCCCCGAGGTTTTCCTCGGGGCGTTTTGCTTTGCGACGATGCCGTGCACGCAATCGTCGCAAAGCAATGCCCCAAAATAGTGATTGAGCAGGCGATTTGTCTGCTATGGTGAGGTCTGTGTAATGTATCAACTCGTGCAAGCGACAGTGTGAACACACTGAAGTGAGTGCGAAATAACAACATATTGGCCCTGTGGCGCAGTTGGTTAGCGCGCCGCCCTGTCACGGCGGAGGTCGCGGGTTCAAGTCCCGTCAGGGTCGCAGAACCATTCGGTTCTGGCCAGATAGCTCAGTTGGTAGAGCACACGCCTGAAAAGTGTGGGGTCGCCAGTTCGATCCTGGCTCTGGCCACATCAGAAACGCCTCTTTCGCAATAATGTGGAAGAGGCGTTTCGCGCTATAGTCGGGCCCATGTCTGCAACATCTGAAAGCACTGTGCGCAAGAACGAGGCGGAAGGCCAGTACGAAATCCTCATCGGCGACGAGGTCGCGGGCTACGCCACCTACACTGACCAAGACGGTGTCCGGGACCTGCCACACACCGTGGTGGATCCGAAGTTCCGCGGACAAGGCCTGTCCAAGCCTCTGATGAAATACGCGCTCGACGACGCCCGCGCCGACGGCATGCTGGTTATCCCCACCTGCCCGGCGGTTGAGCGCTACATCGAAAGCAACCCCGAATACGCCGACCTCGTCGCGGCCGAAGACTAAATGATGTAGTCGCCCTTGTTGACGTAGCAGTCCGGGTCCACCAAACGCGCCCGCTCATCCGTCTTCCGGGGGCGAATCTTCGCCGGAATCCCCACGGCAATCGAATGGGGCGGCACATCCTTCGTCACAACCGCATTCGCGCCGACAGCGGAACCCTCACCGATAACCACGGGGCCGAGCACCTTCGCGCCAGCGCCAATAGTGACGTTGTCGCACACCGTCGGGTGACGCTTCGTTTGCGTAAGCACCTGACCACCCAACGTCACGCCGTGGTAGAGCATGACGTTGTCACCGATCTCCGCGGTCTCCCCAATCACGATCCCCATACCGTGATCGATGAAAAACTTGCGCCCAATCGTCGCGCCCGGGTGAATCTCAATACCGGTAAGGAAACGATTGGCCTGCGCCAAAATACGTGCCGCGCCCTTCCAGCCGCGCTTCCACATGACGTGGCAGACACGGTGCATCCAAATGGCATGCAACCCGGAATAGACAACAGCGTTCTCAACATCGCCTCGCGCCGCAGGATCATGATCGCGGGCGTTGGCTAGATCTTCGCGGATGGTCGACACCACAGATTTGGCCATAGAAAGCATGGCGTGCAGTGTACCAACCTGTTCATTTGGGCCGGCAATAAAAATTCCCCTCCCTGCCAGCGATGGTGTGGTGGCGGGGAGGGGAGTCGTCGATAAGCAGATTAGTCGCGAATGTCCTCGTAGAGGATCGTGGAGACATAGCGCTCGCCGAAGTCCGGGATGATCACAACGATGGTCTTGCCCGCGTTCTCTTCACGAGCAGCCAGCTCGAGAGCGGCCTTCACGTTCGCGCCGGCAGAGATGCCGCCGAGGATCGCATCCTTGACAGCCAGTTCGCGAGAAGTAGACACGGCATCCTCGTTGCTGACAGCGATGATCTCGTCGACAACCGTGCGGTCCAGCGTGCCCGGTACAAAGTTTGCGCCGAGGCCCTGGATCTTGTGCGGGCCAGCCTCGCCCTTGGACAGCAGCGGGGAAGCAGCCGGCTCAACCGCGACGGCCTTCACATCAGCCTTCTGCTCCTTGAGGTACTTGCCAGCGCCCGAAATCGTGCCACCGGTACCAACACCAGCGACGATGAAGTCAACCTCGCCGTCAGTGTCGTTCCAGATCTCCGGGCCGGTGGTGGCGTAGTGGATCTTCGGGTTTGCTTCGTTCTCAAACTGACGGGCCAGGATAGCGCCCTCGTTCTTCTCGACGAGCTCGTTCGCCTTCTCCACAGCACCCTTCATGCCAGCGGCACCCGGGGTAAGCACGATCTCCGCGCCGTACGCGCGCAGCAGCACGCGACGCTCGGTGGACATCGTCTCCGGCATGGTCAGGATGACCTTGTAGCCCTTCGCTGCACCCGCGAGAGCGAGTGCGATACCGGTGTTGCCGGAGGTTGCCTCGACGATGGTGCCGCCAGGCTTGAGCTCGCCGGAGGCCTCGGCAGCCTCGACGATTGCCTTGCCGATGCGGTCCTTGACCGAGTTCGCAGGGTTGTAAAACTCGAGCTTCGCAAGAACTCGAGCCTTCGAGTTCTCGGTGATGCCCTGCAGCTCCACGAGCGGGGTGCCGCCGATGAGGTCGAGGACGTTCTTTGCAATCTTCGCCATGATGCTCCTTTAAACACGTTGATTGTTGGAGTTGCTGCCAGACAGCATACACGCCACGCTAGACAGGGTGGTATAGATCTACTGAACCGATAGGTACGGGGGAGGGTTTGAAATTGCGACTTGCCCGATTGGGCTCGACTTTCCTGTGGCTCCATATCGGCGGGGCTAAATTTTGCTACCCCCGTTCGCGCGTTATGATGGTGAAGATTTTCGGCCAAGTTCAACTCCGGGTGAGCCCAAACGGGTGACCCCGGTTCGTGGAAGGCAAACAGGTATGACGATGGACGCGCAGCGCATCAAAGACGACGACGATGCGATCCGTGCGGCACTCACCGCTTTGAAAACCACAACGGGCATCCCCGTTGCCATGTACGGAACCCTCATTGCGGAAAACCGACTGCAGATCACCCAGTGGATCGGACTGCGAACCCCTGCGCTGCAGAACCTCACCCTCGATGCCGGCACCGGTGTCGGTGGTCGTGTGGTGAACACTCGTCGCGCCGCGGGTGTTTCCGACTACACACGTGCAAACACGATTTCCCACGAGTACGACAAGCAGATCCAGGACGAAGGACTGCACTCGATCGTGGCTGTGCCCGTCATTGTTAACCGTGAGGTACGTGGCGTCCTCTACGTCGGTGTTCACTCGCCGGTTCGCCTCGGCGAAAAGGTCATTGAGGAAGTCACGATGACTGCGCGTTGCCTCGAGCAAGAACTGGCAGTCAATGCAGCCCTGCGCTCAGGCGACGGGGCTGGCGACCGTGCAGGCGCCAAGGGCGGCCGTCAGATGAGCGGTGCCGAATGGGAGCAGGTGCGCTCCACCCACTCGAAGCTGCGCATGTTGACCAATCGTGTCGACGACGAAGACCTGCGCAAGGAACTTGAGCAGCTTTGCGAGCAGCTGGTTTCCCCAGTGCGCGTGAAGCAGACCACGAAGCTCTCCGCCCGCGAGCTTGACGTGCTGTCCTGTGTGGCGCTGGGTCACACCAACGTTGAAGCGGCCGAAGAGATGGGGATCGGTGCTGAGACGGTGAAGTCCTACCTGCGAAGCGTGATGCGCAAGCTTGGTGCTCACACCCGCTATGAAGCGGTGAACGCGGCACGCCGTATTGGCGCGCTTCCCTAACCCTTGACGTTCTGGAGCGCCCCGCAGAGTTCGGTACTGTTGTGGACGTGAAAGAACGTTTTTTGGTCACAGGTGGAACGCGACTCGAAGGCCTAGTGCACGTCGGGGGTGCGAAAAACAGTGTCCTCAAACTTATGGCAGCAGCGCTGCTGACCGAGGGCACGACGACACTTCGCAACTGCCCTGAGATTCTCGACGTCCCGCTCATGGGCGACGTCCTCGTCGGCCTTGGTTGTGAAGTGGAGATTGAAGGCGATGTCGTACGCATCACAACACCCGCTGAACTGTCCCCACATGCCGACTTTGACGCGGTCCGACAGTTCCGCGCTTCTGTGGCGGTGCTGGGGCCTCTCGTCGCAAGGTGTACTGAGGCGTACGTTGCGCTCCCAGGGGGCGACGCCATCGGTTCGCGCCCTCTGGACATGCATCAATCAGGGTTGGAAAAGCTCGGTGCGACGACCCATATCGAACACGGCGCGGTTGTTGCACGTGCTGAGAAGCTCCGCGGCGCCGCAATCGAGCTCGACTTCCCGTCGGTCGGCGCTACCGAAAACATTGTCACGGCAGCAGTGCTTGCGGAAGGTCGTACGACCCTGGATAACGCCGCCCGTGAACCCGAGATCGTCGATCTTTGCGACATGCTCAACGCAATGGGCGCGAATATCACTGGCGCCGGCACATCCTGCATCACCGTCGACGGTGTGGAGAAACTACACCCCACTGAACGGACGGTGATCGGCGATCGCATCGTCGCTGGCACGTGGGCATATGCCGCGGCCATGACGCAGGGTGATGTCACCGTTACCGGCGTCGCGCCTGGTCACCTGCACCTCGCATTGGCGAAGTTAAAGCTCTCGGGTGCCGAGGTGGAGACCTACGACAACGGCTTCCGCGTGCAAATGCGTCAACGCCCGAAAGCCGTCGACTATCAGACGCTGCCGTTCCCGGGCTTCCCAACTGACCTCCAGCCGATGGCGATCGCCCTGTCTGCAGTGGCAGACGGCGTTTCCGTCATTACTGAGAATGTCTTCGAAGCACGCTTCCGCTTTGTCGACGAAATGATGCGCCTTGGTGCCGACGCCAACGTCGACGGCCATCACGTAATGATCCGAGGCGTGGAAAGCCTGTCCTCCACCGAAGTGTGGTCGTCCGACATCCGCGCAGGTGCTGGCCTTGTGCTGGCTGGGTTGGTGGCTGATGGCGTAACCACAGTCCACGACGTACACCACATCGACCGCGGCTACCCGCAATTCGTTGAGAACCTCAACAGGCTTGGGGGTCATGTAGAACGTGTTAACGACTAGGCATTTACCCGCAGTAACCTGCGGGTTTGTGTTTATGTTTGGGTGTGTGTAACTTAATCCCAGTCAGCGAGACCGACAACGCCCCGCTGGAGAGCGATCAAGGTTCTCTGGTTTGTGTGGCGGGCAGGAAAACA
>QWCJ01000767.1_pt1 | contig 19239 bp, 14 predicted proteins | sample 1972501 | NCBI WGS metagenome assembly QWCJ01 (sample SAMN09866711, study PRJNA288562) | Human vaginal metagenome isolate term2_vaginal, whole genome shotgun... | isolation source: vagina | host: Homo sapiens | place: USA: California
CCGGTTGGCTGCGGATGCCTTACCCGCCGCACTCTCAGAGTCCGACTTCACTAGAGGTGGTGCCCGCCGCCATTTCGGTGGGAACTTCCCCGCATTTTGGCGACGTGGGGCGCACCGTGGAAGCTCACGTTTTAGGGCGCGCGGACTTGGATTTGTACGGGGAAGAAGTCGTGGTCGAGTTCGTGCATCGGATTCGCGACAACCTGGCTTTTCATTCTTTGGACGCACTGCTGGAGCGCATGGATCGCGACCTGCTGGAGACGGCCGTGGTCCTGGGGGTTCCGAAATCCCAGCGTATCGACCCCGGCGCGGTCACAGTCTGAGTGTGGCGGATTTGTCAGCTTTGTTTGGTATAAAAGTTCCATGGTAAACAGTGACACCACCCACAAATTTAGCCGGATAGCCGCCGCGACGCTGCTGGCGATGAGCGTGACCTGGGGGTTGTCAGGCTGCGACGATGCCGCCGGAAAATCCGCCGCCAAAGAAATTCCTACCAAAACCTCCCTTTTGAACGTCAAACCGAAACCGACCGCAACGCAGCCCCCGGACATCACCTTTACCGTCGCGGCCACGGGCGATGCCCTGACACACGATGCCCTTATGCCCGATGTGTCGCGCGACGCCGCGGGAAACACGCATTTTACAAATTTGATGGCTGGCATCAAACCGTTTCTCGAGGGGGCTGACCTGACGATTTGCCACCAAGAGATTGCTTTTGCCAAGGACGGAGCCCCCTATCAGGGATTTCCCAATTTTGCTATGCCTACGAGCTGGGCGAAAGACATGAAAGACTTGGGCTACGACGGCTGCTCCACCGCTTCCAACCACACGACTGACCAGGGCGTTGAAGGCGTCTATCAGACGCTCAATGTGTTGGAAAAAGCCGGCATGGGAGCCACCGGTTCTCGGCGCAGCGCGGAGGAAAAACCTTATCAGATGTACAGCTTGACCAAAGACGGACGCACCATCAAGATTGCTCACCTGTCCTTGGGCTGGGGAAAGCTGGGCGGGATGCCCTACATTAACGAAAAGCCTTGGCTGGTCAACGTGGACAATATGAGCGATATTCTCAAGTGGGCCGCCCAGGCTCGCCAAGAGGGCGCCAACGTGGTGATTTTGTCGGGCCATAATGGGCTGGAATATGAGTTGCAGCCCTCCGGCTGGGCCCGGAAATGGGCGCAAGAAGCAGCCGATAGCGGACTGATTGACCTCTATATCGGTCATCATCCGCACGTTCCCCAGGGCATTGAGAAGCTACCCGGCGGTGTGGACGGCAAAGGTATGTGGACGTATTGGAGCGTAGGGAATGTCATTTCGGATATGCGTCCCCTGACCACGATGCACACGGATTCGGAACAAATCGCCTGGGCCACGATTAGGGTTCCAGCTCAGGGCAATGCCGAAGTTATCTCCGCCCAGTGGGTGGCAATCGGGCTAGAACCAGATTCACACCTGGTGGTGCCGCTAGCCGCGGCCACGCAGGGAAAAATTCCGCCTGGCAGCGCCATGAGCGCGAGCAAAGCCGCGCGGTATCGGGAGTTTTTGCAATCCCTGGTGGGGCCCGAAACTCCTGAACTCACCGAGCCGCCCGCGGCGCCCTCCCCCGCCAAAGTCGAAGCGCTGCCAAAGCAATAAGCTTCTGCAACCGCTCTTGTGACCTCATCAGCACGAGGCTGGTGCGGAAGGGTTACTGGGATTCTTGCAGTTTCGGGTCGCGTTTCAGGTAAGCCCGGGTTTCGCGGGCAATCAAGCCCGAAGCCAGGATTAGCCCAATCAAGTTCGGCAGAGCCATCAACCCGTTCGTGACATCCGCCAAGGTCCACGCCACTTTTAGCTCCGTGATGCAGCCCACGAAAACAACTATGGCAAACAACAAACGATAGACGACGACGGCTCGGAGGCCGAACAAACGCTGTACACAGCGTTCCCCGTAATAGGCCCAGCCCAGCACGGTGGAAAACGCAAAGAACACCAGGGAAACTGCCACCACAAAGTGGCCTTGGCCGCCAGGGAAACCGATGTTGAAAGCCTGCGCGGTGAGAGGGGAACCGTCCAGCGCCTGCCCGTTGGCGTCGGTCTCTTGCCAGGCTCCCGTAACGACGATGACCAGCGCCGTCATGGACACCACGATGATGGTGTCGATGAAGGTTTGTGTCATGGACACGAGCCCTTGCCGGACCGGTTCGCGAGTGCGAGCCGCGGCCGCAGCAATCGCGGCTGACCCCATCCCGGACTCGTTAGAGAAAATCCCGCGCGCCACCCCGTACTGGAGCGCCACCATGAACGTGGAGCCCACGAAACCGCCCGTCGCGGCACTACCCGTAAAGGCGTCGTGAACAATCAGCGCCAGAGCGCCGGGGATTTTAGTGGCGTACAGACCCAGCACAATCAGTGAGGCTCCCACATAGAGAATAATCATGATGGGGACAAAAGCCGAGGTCACCCGGCCGATGGATTTCACTCCGCCCAGCAGGACGATGCCGGTCAGAGCCGCCATGAACAGGCCGGTCATCCACGGATTCACCCCGAAAGAGGCCTCTAACTGGGTCGCAACCGAATTCGCTTGGGTCAGGTTGCCAATGCCGAACGAAGCAATAATCGCGAAAATCGCAAAGGCGATGGCTAGAGTCCGGCCCAACCACTTCACTTTCGTGACGTGTTCCAGGTAGTACTGCGGACCGCCGCTCATCTCACCTTTGGCATCTTTGGTGCGGAAACGTACCGCCATGAAGGCTTCGGAATATTTCGAGGCCATACCCAACAGTCCCGTGACCCACATCCAAAACACCGCTCCGGGTCCGCCAATGTGGATAGCGGTGGCGACGCCGGCGATGTTTCCGACCCCGACGGTAGCGGCCAGGGCGGTGGTCAACGCTTGGTAGTGGGAAATATCGCCCTCGATGGTGTCGTCGAGCGGCTGTTTCCCCTCGGGACTTTCCCCGGTGCCCTCGTCACGTTTCAGCAGGGCGAGGTGCATGGCGGGACCGAGTTTGCGAAACTGGATTCCCGATAGCCGAATGGTCAACCACAACCCGGTTCCCAGCAGCAGGGGAATTAGGAAAAACGGCCCCCAGACGAAAGAGTCTATGGTGTTGAGAACCTCTAAGAACTTGTCCATAGTTTATTGCCTCAATATTTTCGGAAACGAACTTGTGGCAAGTTTAGCGAGTGAGTCCGGTTATCCATAATTCGGCACTGTTGTCCACTATTCGAGACGGGCGACAAGGCCGGTGGATGGGGGCGGTGCTTTCGGCCGGTTATCGCGCTGTCAGCAGGGCGCCAAGCTGGTTCGCCACGCCTCGTGACACCGCCCCGGCACCGCCGGCGATGGTGTAAGAAGCCTGCGGATGAGCCTGCACGAAACTTTGCAGGTTCGCGTCCAGGGCGGCCGGGCGGCTGAGCAAAATGGCTTGGTTCTTTGCGTGCGCGTAGCCGGAGCCAGCCAAACCATCAGCAAACACGCTACCGGAAGCAATCAGATACCCCGTAGCGTTAGGAAAGAAGTTTTGGGCCAACAGGGTGGAGGTCTGGAAACGATCTTTACCCACGATGTTCTTAACCTCACCCACAGCACTGCCCCACGCCATATCAGCGTTGGCGGCTGTGGCAGCCCTGCCGCCTACGCCCCATATGCGCAGCTTGCCCCCCTGCTTTGCCACCGTATTCGCTAGGTTAGAAATCGCTTGGAGGGTAGTTGGGGGAATGCTGTTAGAGCGGGTAAAGAGGATAACACCGTGGGTGTTTGCCACGGCGGGACCGGCGGCAATGGCGCTGGCCGTGTCGAAGCGGTCTTGACCCACCAGGTCGGTGATGGATATCCCCGCTTGCTGCAGTTCAGCGCGTTGGGCAGCCGAGAGTTTTACTCCCCCGCCAACCACGTAGAGAGTCTTGCGCTGTGAAGCCTTAATGGCAGAAATCACAGCCGGTTCCACCGGGTTGGACAACGTGAGCAGCACCGTCGCGCCTCGTGCCCCGACCAAAGCCGCCGAACTCAAAGCATCCGGAGCGAGCCGCCCGGTGGTCAGCGCAATCGCGTCCCCGCTGGTCCCGCTGGCTGCGTGCAACGCCAAGGCTGTCGAGACACGGTCGGCTCCGGCAATCCGGTTCAATCGAGATTCATAAGGATATTCAGCCGTGTTCCCCGAAGCTGCCCCCAAGGTCACCCCGGTGATGTCTTTCAGCCACGAAGCTAAGGGAATCACGGAACCAAAGTAAGCACCCTGATCATTGCCCCCAATCAAAGTACCTATGACCTGGTTACCCACCACCAGGGGGCCACCGGAGTCCCCATGTTCAGTTTTCACACCCGGCCACGAGGTCTTGTAGCTAAGCTGACCTGGAGCGCTGGGAACGTTGCAGTTCGCAGCAAATTCACCCTGTTTATCGCCCTTAACCACCGTGAAACAGGTCGAGACAATTCGTTGCGACGTAGACAGGAGGGCATTAGTGGTGCCGCCCCAGCCATACTCCACCGCCACATCGCCGACGTTGGCTTGCCCGGAGGCTAAAGTGACGGGGGGGATGGTATAAACCGGGGTCTGCAGGTGCATGACCGCGGCATCATACTGGGGGTTGGCTTTGTAATCGTTCACGGCACTGGTCGACTGCCGGGTCGGCCCAAAACTAATGTTGATATATCGGGGCTTATTGGCCACGCAATGTCCTGCGGTCAAAACCCAGGAGGGATCAATGAGCACTCCGGTACAAATTGAACCGGTGTTGTCCCAATTGCTGATACTGATAAAAGCCACCCAGCTGGCCTGCGCGGCGCCTGGAGCAGCCCCTCCTCCAATCATCAAATCGCCGAATTCCCAACCGGGATAAGAATCGGTCGCAACGGAGGACTGACCACTGGCGGCGGAGGTGAAGTTATCAGGAAGTTCGGGAAACTCGCTGGTCTCATCCGCGGCCGGGACCTCCGCTGCCGCGGTACTGGAAATGGTTGGGGTGTGAGATGGCGCAACCGGGTTGGTGAAACTCATCGGGGCAGGACCGCCGAGCAGGCCCAGAAATCCTAACAAACCGAGCATAACCATCGGCCACCATGATTTGAGATACGTGTTCTGTGTCATTTCTTCACTTCCCCAAGATGAAATCGGCTCCTAACTAGTTTATGTCTTTACTGGTCAGGAATTTGCAGGTCTCAACACCCAAATCGGTTTCAGCTCGTCGTTTTCCAGCTGCACCAGCGCGACGACACGTTTTTCACCCGTGTCTGAGTCGGTCGTCGCTTCGGTCACGGCCAGCAGCGAACTGGTGGACGCATTTTGGCTAGGGCTTGTCGTCTCCAGGGCGGTGGCGGCAGCATCACGGATTGGGCCGGTCAGCGCTTGCCCGAAAGACAGCGCCCGCACCTGGGCTTCGTCGCCGGTCAAGGCGGGGAAAATCCCCAAGATTGCCGCATCCAGCCCTAACGGACGCAGCACCCCGCGGCTCTCGACTTCTGTCCCCAGCTCGGACAGGCTTTGCGCCTGGTCCAGCCCGTATGACCCGACCGAGATACGTCGCAAGGCCGTCAGATGCGCCCCCACTCCCAAGTCAGCTCCGAGGTCTCGAGCCAGGGCACGCACGTAGGTTCCAGCCGAACAGTGCACCAGAAGTTCCGCATCAGTAACGCTCACCGAAGGGTTTGAGTCGTCTCCCGCCACCATTTCGACGACGGGGGTGCCTCTCAGCTCGAGCCGGTGAATGGTCACCGGACGAGGCCGGATTTCCACATTTTTCCCGGCACGCGCCAGGTCGTAAGCACGTTTGCCGCCAATCTTAATGGCGGAAAACTTGGCGGGGATTTGGTTGACCGGCCCGCGCCACGGCACTAAAGCCGCCGCAATGTCCTCCGGGGATAATACGGCACCCGCACGGGCTGTGACCTGCCCCTTAGCATCATCAGTATCGGTAGAGATACCAAACCGCACCCGAGCGGTATAGACCTTGTCATGGGCCGTCAGGTATTGCAAAAGGCGGGTGGCTTTACCGATTGCGCAAATGAGGATTCCTGTCGCCAGCGGGTCCAGGGTGCCGGCATAACCGACTTTCTTTTGCCCTGCCAACCGGCGAATCCGTGACGCCACCGCGTTGGAACTCAACCCGCGCGGCTTGTCCACAATGACCAGTCCGGGCGGACAGGTTTCGCCCCGAGGCAAATCCGCGGGACAGTCGGGCAAGAAGTCCGGCGCGTCAAACATCGCAGCCCGCCCGGGGAACCTTGTGAACCCATCGCCCCGCGCCGGCCACGTCCCTCAGACCGCGCCGAATGCGGGTTCGTCCGTGACCGAGCCGCAAACCGACGGCGTTAGGATTCCTGGTCATCTTCGGACTCACGGGGAGTTTTGTAGGGATTGGCTTCCCCAGCATACTGGGTGCCTTTGCGGGCAGCCAGCTCAGCGTCGGCCGCGCGGGCCTCGGCCAGCGCCGATTCCAAAGCCGCGGCTTGCTGGGGCACCGGATCGGCCACAAATTCCAGGGTCGGAGTCAGGCGCGTGCCCAAATTTTTGCCCACACGGGAGCGAATCAGTCCCTTGGCGGACTCCAAAGCCGCGCCGGAAGCGGTCCGTTCCGTGTCGCTGCCATAAGCCGTGTAATAGACTTTGGCGTGCTGCAAATCCCCCGTGACCTCGACCGAAGTAATGGTGACGAAACCTAACCTGGGGTCTTTAATCTTGCCGGACAACAGGCTGGCCACCGTAGTCAAAATGTTTGCGGCGACTTTTTCCCGCCGGGTCTCATCCATTGTTTCTCCCCTCTCGGTGTGTTTTCACAGCGCCCCGACCGAGCCTGGCGGTACACCGCCACAGTTCGGCCCAGGCGCAGGGTTGGGATATTAATCGCGCGGAATTTCGCGCATTTCCCAGGTTTCGATGCTGTCGCCCACCTGGATGTCCTTGAACTCCAGGCCGATACCGCATTCGAAGCCTTCGCGAACCTCGGTGACATCGTCCTTTTCGCGGCGCAAGGAATGAATCTCCAGCTCTCCGTTGACGACCACACCATCGCGAACCAAGCGAGCCTTGGAACCGCGCTTGATGGTGCCCGACTTAATCAAGCAGCCCGCGATGTTGCCGAACTTGGAGGACTTAAAGACCTGGCGAATCTCGGCGGAACCGAGTTCGTGTTCCTCATAAATCGGCTTTAGCATACCCTTCAAGGAGTTCTCAACGTCCTCAATGACCTGGTAGATGACGGAATAGAACTTCATCTCCACGCCTTCGCTGTCGGCCAGTTCCGCCACGCGCTCGGCAGGACGGACGTTGAAGCCGATAATGATGGCGTTGTCCACGGTCGCCAGGTTGACGTCGTTTTGGGTAATCGCGCCGACACCACGGTGAATGATGCGCAAGCCGACTTCCTCGCCCACGTCAATCTTTAACAGGGAGTCTTCCAGAGCTTCGACCGAACCGGACACGTCGCCCTTGATAATCAAGTTCATCATGTCGACCTTGCCGGCCTTCAAGGCTTCGTCGAAGGATTCCAGCGTCACGCGCTTGCGGCGCTTGGCCAGCATCGCCGCGCGTTCCGCAGCGGCACGTTTGTCCGCAATCTGGCGGGCCGTCCGGTCGTCTTCGGCGACCAGGAAGTTATCGCCGGCTCGCGGCACCGAGGTCAGACCCAGCACCTGCACCGGAGTGGAGGGGGTGGCTTCCTCAACGTTTTGGCCGCGCTCGTTGAACATGGCACGCACCCTGCCGTAGGCGGTTCCCGCCACAATAGCGTCGCCAACCCGCAGAGTACCGCGCTGCACCAGTACAGTAGCGACCGTACCGCGTCCCTTGTCGAGGTTCGCTTCAATAGCGACACCGCGGGCAGGAGCGTGCGGATTCGCCTGCAAATCCAGTACCGCGTCCGCAGTCAGTAGCACCGCGTCGAGCAAATCCTCGATACCAGTGCGCTGTTTAGCCGAAATCGGCACAAACATGGTGTCGCCGCCGTATTCTTCGGGCAGCACGCCATATTCGGACATCTGGGCTTTGACCTTGTCCGGGTTTGCGGTAGGTTTATCAATCTTGTTGACCGCCACCACAATCGGCACGTTCGCAGCCTTGGCGTGGTTGATAGCTTCAACAGTCTGAGGCATCACCCCATCGTCGGCGGCAACCACGATAATCGCAATATCGGTAACCTGGGCGCCGCGGGCACGCATCGCGGTAAAGGCTTCGTGACCCGGCGTATCGATAAAGGTGAGTTTGCGGCCCTTATCGGCCTTTTTCAACGTGACCATATAGGCACCAATGTGCTGGGTAATCCCGCCATACTCGGTATCAATCACGTCAGTATTACGGATGGCATCCAACAGCTTGGTTTTACCGTGATCGACGTGACCCATCACCGTCACGACCGGGGGCCGGGGTTCCGAAGCCTCAATATCATCGAGTTCTTCCGCCTCTAGGTCAATATCGAAGGATTCCAGCAGTTCGCGGTCCTCGTCCTCCGGTGAAACCACCGCGATTTCGTAGCCAAGTTCCGCTCCCAGCAGCTTGAACGTGTCCTCGTCCAGGGACTGATTAGCGGTGACCATCTCTCCCATGTGGAACAGCACCGTCACCAACGCGGCCGGGTTGACGTGAATCTTGTCCGCAAAGTCGGCGACCGAGGCTCCAGAACGAATCCGAATCTCTTGGCCATTGCCTTTCGGGACGGTGACACCGCCAATCACGGGTGCATTTTGCTCTTCGATTTCCTGACGCTTAGCCCGGCGGCTCTTGCCTTTCCGGGATTTACCGTGGCCGAAAGCGCCCTGGGTGAAGCCACGCCCGCCGCGGCCGCGAGGTGGCGATGGCGGACCTCCGAACGCGGGAGCGCCACCAAAACCGCCGGCTGCCAATGCATCGGGGCTGGGGCGAGAACTACGGCCGCCACGGCCGCCGCGTCCCGCGGTACCGGAATCGCCGCGTGATGAACCAGTACGGTCTCCCGGCTTGGGACGCGGCTCGCCGCCCTGACCGGGACGGGGAATCCCCTGGCTCATGCCTTGGGTGGAAGCGAACGGATTGTTACCCGGCCGTCCCCGGCGCGGACCCGGCTTCGCTTTGATGCCACCGGTACCGCCAGGACGAGGCATACCCTGGGCGGAAGCGAAAGGATTGTTCCCCGGACGGGTGCCGGGCTTAGGAATTGAGGCTCCCGGCTTGGGAATATCGGGGTGGGCACTAGGTTTCGCCTGCGGTTTGGCAGGGCTGGGGCTCGGAGCTGATTTCCCTGGTTTTGGTTGGGGAGCAGCGGGAGCAGGAGGAGTGGAAGCGGCCGGTGCTGCGGGTGCCTCCGGGCTTGAGGTGTCCGGAACCGGCACGCTCTCCGGGGTCGGCTGGTCAGCCTCGCCGGCTGGCGGAGTCGGTTCTGGTTCAGCAGTCTCCGCGGCCGACTTTTTACTCTTTGCAGTCGTCTTCGCGGTTGGCTTTTTCGCTTTCGCAGCTGCTTTTTCGGCTTTCTTTGCGGCTTCCGGGCTGAACTTGCCCAGCTTTTCCTTTTCAAAGCGTTCCATCATCCGCTTCACTACCGGGCTTTCCACCACGGAGGATGCAGATTTTACGAACTCGCCGGCGTCTTTCAGATACGCCAGCATTTCTTTGGATTCAATACCGAGCTCTTTCGCAAGCTCGTGCACGCGCATTCGTGCCACTTTTCTCCTGTCCTTCGCCACCCCACCCGGCGAAGGGTGAGAATGGATTAATCGTTGGTACTCATCGGGTACTCATCGGACTTTTCTCTATGCATTTGAATCGGGGTCCATAGCCAGACAAACGACCAGCCAAAACATTGGGGTGGAACCGTCCTGGACGGCTCCACCCCATAAGTTATCGGCAGATTCTAAAATCAATACCAGCCGCGGGCACAGAATTTCGCCCAAGCGGCAGCAGGGCTACCGTAGCGACCCTTGATGTAGCTCAAGCCCCAGCGGATTTGAGTGGCCGGGTTTGTAGCCCAGTCCGCCCCGGCGGAAGCCATCTTGCGGCCGGGATTAGCCTGCGGGATACCGTAAGGACCGCCGTGGCGTCCGGCGTTCGTGCGCCACCCGGATTCCCGGTTCCACAGGTTCACCAAAGGCTGCATCTGATCCGGTCCCCAACCATACTGACCCAACATATCGTAGGCAATACCCTGCGCGGTGCCGGCGCCCCACGGATTCGCCGCGCGCGCCGCAGCCTCCCGTGCCGCTTTCTCAGCTGCCGCCTTTGCGGCAGCAGCGGCTGCTTGCTCAGCAGCCTGCTGTTCACAGGTTTTTGCCGCAAAGTTGTCGGCAATAGCGCTAGGGCCGCCGATAGCGGTGAGATGTTTACCAGCCAAGGCTCCCAGCACCGCCTGGGGCGCGCAGGACTTCTGAACCAACACTACCGAAGCTTTATTTTGTTTCGCCAAAGGCGCCAGAGTCAGGGCGTCTACCGGATTCTTGCCGTTAACCAACAGGTAGTTTTGCGAGCCCGTGGCCTGCGCGGCTGCCAGCGCGGTGGTGTAACGGTTGTCTCCCGCCAGCCGCGCAGCCTTTTTCCCGGTCAACTGTTCAACCTGGGCTTTAGTTTGCTCACTTACGACCCTGGTTCCCCCAATAATCGTGACGCTTTGGGGATTCAACTTCGCCAGCGCCTCCGTGCTAAATTCGCCCAGCTGCTTTGACTCCGACAACAACAGGTTCGCCTCCTGATTCGCCGCATAGGACGTGGCAGCCAAAATGTCTACCTGCGAGTTGCCGTTGGCGATAACCACGGGAGCGTCCGCTTCACCTTCCAGAGCGACCTTTGCGGCCGACTCGTAACGGTTGGCACCCCCCAGAGAAGGCGCATTCGGACTCATGACCGCGGATTTATCATTGTTAGCGGCCTGCAGGGAACCAATGAGCCCATCAGGCGACTTATCACTAACTAACACAGATTCCAGAGCTGTCGCCGCGGACACAGCTTGAGAAGTTTCATAACGATCAACACCAGCCAAACGAACGTTGGCACTGACAGTTTGGTTTGTAACGGTTGCGGAATTTCCATCTTCCGCATTGGCAATCGGGGCAACCCCCGCTACACCGATTCCAGCGATTGCAAATGAACTTGCCATCAGTTTAGAAATACGCATAACTCGAATATTCGGCCGGCTCATTTGACCCAGCCAAATGCCCTCCTCGTTTTTTCGAACGTTTCGCGACCCTGCGCCGCGACTCACCGATTATAACGGTTTGGTAACAACCATGTCCATTTCGGCGGTTTTAAAGACGCTCACCTGGGGATATGCCTTCACAAGGGCGGTGCCGCACGTTGCCGCGCCCCACCGGAAACGCCGGGACACCCCTTGTGCGCAGAAAAACTCAGCCCTCCGGGAAAGAATCTCGGAGGGCTGGGCGTGAGCCTCAGAGGACTCAAGATTTAGGCCGGTGCGCCGCCATTTTCCGTATCGGAATGGATGTCGATACCCCAACCGGTCAGACGCGAAGCCAGGCGGGCGTTCTGACCCTCCTTGCCGATAGCCAGGGACTGCTGGAAGTCCGGGACCACCACTCGCGCCAACCGTTTGGCCTCGTCAATGACCCGCACCGAAACGACTTTCGCGGGGCTCAACGCATTGGCCACGTAAACCGTGGGATCTTCGGCCCAATCGACGATGTCGATCTTTTCTCCGTTCAACTCGTTCATGACCGCCCGGACCCGAGAACCGTTCGGGCCGATGCACGCCCCCTTGGCGTTGATACCTTTCTCGGTCGCCCGCACGGCAATCTTGGTGCGGTGCCCCGGCTCGCGAGCCACGGACTCGATGACGACTTCTTCCTTTTCAATCTCAGGAACTTCGCGCCTAAACAAGCCCTGCACCAGACCGGGATGGGTGCGAGACAGTTCAATATGCGGGCCTTTCAAGCCGCGCGATGCCGCCAAAACATACACCCGCAGCCGCACTCCATGCTGATATTTTTCGCCGGGAACCTGTTCCGCGGGCGGAATGATGCCTTCCACATCCCCCAGATTCACGGTCACCAGCTTCGGATCGCGCCCGGAAGTCACCACTCCGGAAACGACTTGCCCGACGCGTTCCTTAAAATCACCCAGGACAGCTTTGTCTTCTTCCTCCTGGAAACGTTGAATAATCACGGATTTCACCGTGGCCGCGGCGGTGCGCCCGAAATCTTTGGGAGTAATCTCGGACTCGCCCAGCTCATTGCCGTCCTCGTCCAGCTCCTTGACCAAAACCCGCACCTCGCCGGTCTTGCGATCAACCTCAACCCGTGAATGATCCTTTTCGGCACCCGGCTGATTGCGGTATGCCTTCAAAAGCGCTTGCTCGACCGTGTCGATAAGCGAGTTCATATCCATGCCTTTTTCGGCTTCCACCAGGCGCAATGCAGACATGTCAATTTGCATAATTCCTCCGTATTGATTTGTCGCTATTTATTTTTTCGTCCGTTGTGCTGGGACCCCCGAGGCTTCCCAAACAAGATGACGGTACGTACCGATTCTATGTCCTCGAAGGGATATACCGTAACATCTCCGTCATCATTTACGCTCAGCCCGGTTTCCGAAACGTCAGTCAAGATTCCGGTGCGAACCTGTCCGCCGATTCGCACTTCCACGTCTTTGCCCAAGGCGCGGCGCGCCAGCCGCAGATTCGTCAACTCATGTTCAGCCCCAAGCGTGGAAATCTCAAGGGTATATGCACCCGGCACCGGATCGCTCGCGTCCAGGGCAGCGCCGATGGCACGACTGACTTCCTCTAGCTGGGCGCTGCCCAAATCGGCATCTCCGTCGGGCAAATCTAAACTCAGCGTCACGACCCGCTGATGTTTCGGGCCGGTGACGGCAATTTTTTCCAGATACAGTCCGGCTGCGTCCACGACCGGGCTGACGACCTGAATAATCGCGGCGACACCGGGGTCTGCCGACGTATGCGGTTGTGCCTGTGCTTTTATCTGCAATAGTCTCCCCTTTTTTCGTTCCCTCAGGGTTGCCTGAGCGCGTGAATGGGATGGGGTTGTGAAACAATGGGTCTATGTTTTTGCCCCCATCCCGTTTCCTGAAACTAAGTCTATGGCTTATGGCGGGTGTTGCGCTGACTGGGTGCGGGCTGCGCATCGATACTCCCCCCGATGCCCTGCCGGAACTGGATGCCGGACAAGCCGGGATTTCAGCCGTTTCCCGCGCGGAAGCGGCAATCAACGCCGGCAGTGAAAAGATGGCTGACGATGCCTCGCTAACCCCCGGGGTGCGGGCGGCAATCGGGACGGTTCGCGACCTGTCAGCGACCCGTCTAGCGACTCTGGGAGGAGTCTGGCAACCGTGGCCGCAGGGTACCCCGGAGGGAGCCGACCCCGGACCGCAACCTTCCCCGGCTCCGGGCAGCGTGGAGGACTTGCTGCAGCTCCTGGTGGATACAGCGGCTACGTCCTGCCAGGCGGGGGCACGCGCCCCCCAAGCTAACGACGCGCAACTCCTCACGGCCTTGTGTGCCGCCCAACAGCTTGACGCCTCTCACGTGGCGGGGGCCGCGGGCAGCAAGCTCCCCGAACCAAAGGTGCCGGTGGACGAACCGGCGGGTACGAACCCCGAAGGCCCCACCGAACCACTGGCTGACCGGAAAAACCTGCAGAAACTTATCAAGGCTCAGACCGCCCTGGATTTCGCCCGTTTCCGCATGGACGTGGCGGCGGCGCACCTCAGCGGGGATGACCGGCAGTGGGCTTTGCAAAGGGCGGATTCCCTGGCTTGGGACGTACAGTCGCTGGTGGACGGGGGCGTCGAGGACGAGCGTGCTGGCCAATACGCCCTGGATTTTCCCCAGATTAAGACAGCCCCAGACGCGATTCGCCTGATTAATCAAGCAGATGCCGACGCGTTCGCGGCTCACCTAGAGATTATCGGGCTCATTTCGCCCGCCGGCGCAGCGCCGCAGAAATCGCCAGACCCAACCCTCTCGGCGCGGCGTCAACCCTGGATTAACGCCGCGAAAGGCGATGTCGCGTCGCAGAACCGTTTCGGTGTTCCTCCCTCCCAGATTTTCGTACAACTGTGGCCCTGACCAGCGCAAAAGGGCGTTACGGTCGGTTTACCCGCCCTGGTGAAACACAGCGCGTTTCGTACCGGCCACATCTAAAGAAAAGTTAAAAGTTTTACAAATACTGGGGCGAGAGATTGAAAAACAGCGCGTTTTTATAGCACAATATCAACACACCCGTTAGGATTTTCCGAGTTCCGAGAGGCTATTTCCGTTGGCTCACACCGATTACCAAGACACGCCGGACGCCACGCCCGAAGAAATCTGGGAAAACTTTTTTAAGTTCTCCCAGATGCTCAACCTCGAGATTGACTGTGCCCTAAAGGAAGAGTGTGGCTTCGACCTGCCACAATACTCAATTTTGACGGCTCTGGCCCACGCTCCAGAAAATAAGCTGCAGCTCGGGGAACTCGCCAGACGAACGGTGTTTTCACCCTCGCGATTGAACTATCGCCTCGGAGAGATGGAGAAAAAGGGCTGGCTGAATCGACTGTGCCAAGGTGCGGATAAACGCACTCGCAATGCCTGCCTGTCGACCAAAGGGTTGAACGCTTATGAAGCTGCGGCGAAAGTACAGATGAAAGCCGTGCGCGAACTGTTCGCTGGCCGGGTCTCGCAGCCAGATCTAAATGCAATGCGCCGCGTGCTGTCCGGTCTGCGTACCCACCTGGAAAAACCGGAATTCTAGAGACCGCAGTCGCCTCAGGGACGCCTCGGGGTTTTTTCAGGGTAAACCCCCATAGCTTGCTTGTTTCGGGCTGGCTACGCTGGATTTCAGTTAAGAACTCTAGCGAAAGGTAATCAATATGTCCTCCCCGAATAGTCCCGCCGACACCCCGTTTACCCCGGTGACGCCCCCCACTCCACCAGCCTCTGCCGACCCCGAAACGTCACCCTCCCCCCTTGTGGCCCCTACAGAGACAGACCTACCGACTGTCCCGGTAGCCGAGCTGCGCGAGGTCACCAAGGTTTACGGGGAAAAAGGCACGCGCGTCGAGGCTCTGCGCGGAGTTAACGTCGACATTAACGCCCGCGAATTCACGGTTATCATGGGCCCCTCCGGTTCCGGTAAATCCACGCTGCTGCACGTCCTAGCCGGTTTGGACGCGGTCACTTCCGGGTCAATCACGGTCAACCGCATGGACATCACGAAGCTGAAGGACAAGCCGCTGACTCTGTGGCGCCGCGACAACGTGGGGTTTGTGTTCCAGTCGTTTAACCTGGTTCCCACCTTGAGCGCGGGGGCCAACATCGAACTGCCGCTGCGCCTAGCGAATAAACCGATAGATCGGCACTGGTTCGACCAAATCGTCACCGGGCTGGACCTGACCACCCGACTGAACCACAAGCCCTATGAGCTGTCCGGCGGCCAGGTACAGCGCGTCGCGGTCGCGCGAGCTCTACTGTCTCGTCCCGCCATGCTGGTCGCTGACGAGCCGACCGGAAACCTGGACACGGCGTCTTCTGCAGAAGTCCTGAACCTGCTGCGCGCGGCGGTCGATAACTTCGGGCAAACCGTGGTGATGGTCACCCACGACCAGCACGCCGCCACGACCGGGGACCGGGTCTTGATTGTCCGTGACGGAATGATTGTGCACGATTTGCATCACCCCGAACCTGCAGACATCGCGAAGGTGGCGTGAGAGATGAAAGGAATTCTGCGCGCAGATTTGCGCAAAAACGTGAAAAGCTACACCGCCACCGCCTTGGCGATTGCCTTGGCCGTAGCGTTCCTGCTGACCTGCCTAGGGTTGACCGCCGGGTTCAAGACGACTTTGGCTCGCAACCTTACGGAGAAAGCCACCGGTGCTGACCTAATTGTCACGGCTCCCAACGGAGTTCCCTACGACGGTGAGGGACCCGAACCGGACTACCTGCAAAAGGTCGCGGATCAAGCCCATAAGGCCCACCCGGAGTGGAAAATCCTGACCCGCACGTCCATGAGCGTGGATTTGTCCGCAAATCGCAAGAAGGTGTCTGCCTCGGTATTGGGGCTGGGTGATCCCGTGTTCGACCCCAGCTCGGTCGTGGAGGGAAAGCGCCCCAGCTCTGAATCAGAAATCGGTATCGAGCAGTCCAACGCTAAGACTCTCGGGGTCAAAGTCGGGGATACGGTCAACGCAGGAATCTACGATCCTGCCACCGATGACACCAAGACCGTGCCACTCAAGGTCAGCGGTATCTATAAAGCCCGTCCCGGTGCGTTCCCCACCAGCTACGTTTCCGATTCCCTGGTGAAAACCTGGGCTGGGGACGATTATTTGGCTGACATCTTGCTGGTTTCGGGGATCGGCTCCACGAACCTGAAAGCGGCCACGGCCGAGCTGAAACAGTTGACCTCCCACATTGCCGACGCAGATTACTATGAGGTGTTCACTGCGGATCAATATTTGGACCGTGCCGTGGACACCATGACGGGCGGACAGGACGTCCCGCTCGTGTTGGCCTTGGCGTTCCCGCTCATAGCCGGCGTTACCGCCATTATTGTCGTGTCGGTGACCTACAACGTGCTGTTTGCCCGCCGGCGGCGCCAACTGGCTCTGTTGCGGGCGGTCGGTGCCACCTCCGGTCAGCTGCGTTCCCTAGTGGCGCGCGAGACATTACTGGTAGGAGCCGTTTCTGCGATGATCGGGGTACCGGCGGGCGTGATTTTTTCGGCCATAGGGTGCCGAATTGCCAACCTCGTCGACACTTGGGGTCAGGCTTTCACCGTTTTGAACTGGCAAAGTCTGCTGGCAGGTTTCCTCTGCGGTACCGTGATTTCTTTCCTGGCCGGGTTTGCCCCGTCGCGCCGGGTCGCCCAGGTCACCCCGATTGAGGCTCTGGCGACGGAGGACAAGCTCAGTCGGCGGCGCAAGCACCGGACGGTTCGCGCCATTTTTGGTTCCATTCTGTTCTTTGGCGGCACCGCCACCATGGTCTACGCTACCCTGAAAAACCATCGGTTGATGATGAGTGTCTCAGAGCAGGGAGACATGGATACCTACACCTCCAATTTCTTCCTGATAGCGATGTTTGCCGGAATGATTTCTTTCCTGGGGCTGATTATGCTGACTTCCATCGTTTTGCCCTACGTGACTTCCGCTTTGGGTGTTTTCAGTTCCCCCGCGGCGGTGACGTGGCGTTTGGCGGCAGAGAATACGGGGCGTAACCCGCGGCGTACCGGAGCTACCGGCGCGGCCTTGACATTGGGTATTACCTTGATGGTACTGCTGCTGGTCGGGACGGCCTCGGTAGACGCTACCGGCAAAAAACTCATCGACGAACACACTCCGGTAGACCTGCAACTCGTTTCAGAGGGAGAACCGCTGAGCCAATCCACCATCGCCAACGTGAAAGCCACTTCCGGTTTGGAACACACCATCGCCGTAAATGGGCTGCTGGGCAGCGCTGTTCCCTGGGACGAGTACGAAAAAACCCAGCAATTATTGTCTCAGCCGGAAAAACTGACCCAAGATGAAAACGGCGGCTGTATCGTTGCCGCAACGAACGAGCCTTGTGACCCCTACGCGGATACTCAGGAAATGCTGTTGGAATCTAAGGATTTCTCGGCCATTTCGCACAGCCGGATTCCCGTGATTGCTCCTGGCCACGTGGGAATCCCGCAGTTGAGCGAGGAGAAAGTCGGCAAGCCTTATGCCGTCCGTAGCGGGGATAAGGTGCTGAAGCTCACGGCTGAGAAAACTCCCCTGGATTTCATCTCCCTGAACCCTCAGGATTTGGCTGGCCTAGCCAGTTCCACCCAGGTGGTCCGTCCGGCACAAACCGACGCTGACCAGGAACTTGAGCGTAATGCCACGGTGCTGGCGCCTCGGGTTTTGCTGATGCGGATTTCCCCGGATTGCAGCTTTTCTGACATTGAGCAGCTCGCTTCGGATATTCCGGCCGCCTCCGAGCAGGATGCCTACATCACCGGTTCTGCACCCGACCGAGCCATGTTTACCCAGATTGCACAAGGGTTGATGTGGGGTGCTTTCGCGATGCTGGGAGTATCCGTGTTGGTTGCGCTGGTTGGGGTGGCGAACACGTTGGCGCTGTCGGTGATGGAACGCCGGCGGGAAAATGGGATGTTGCGCGCCCTAGGCATGACGAAGGGACGTCTGCAAGGAATGCTCGCGATCGAAGCCCTACTGACGGCGCTCGGGGCGCTGGTCGTAGGCGTATTAGCCGGTCTAGGTTACGCGATAGCCGGCATCAATGCCCTGCCGGTGACGGAACTGGCCTCCGCACAAGTTATTGTGGTACCCCCGTTAGCTATCGCGGCTGCGGCGCTGACCATCGTGGTGGCCTTGTTGGCTTCGATTGGTCCGGCGCGGGCAGCAGCGCGGGTCACGCCGGTGGAGGCGCTGGCTCACGACTGAAGGTGGGGCGGCTAGCCGAAACTGGCTTTTAGCGAAGCCGCCCCGGTAGCTGTGAGTTCGACCTGGGTCAGGGAACTGATGAGCGGAAGTACCAGAGGAATTTTTCCGGTCGCCCGCAAAGTCACCTGCACCCGGGTCGAAGCCACAGTAACGTCAACCAGGTCAATTCCCTGTAGGCCAGAGTTCGCGCCTATTGCCGCCCCTGATAGGTATTCGGCAGCGCGTTCTGAGGCGTGATTCGGTTCGATTTCCAGGGGGACACCGTCAACGATGCCATTTTGGTAATAGGCCGCATCCGCAATGTTTGCCGCCGCCATAGAGGCGGTCTGGTCCGCCAAGCGCTGCAAGCGCCGCTGTTCCAGATAGACCCCGGATAGAGCCATACTCATCAGGATAATCACACAAAGCAGCACACAAGCGGCGAGTCCCAACAACATGATGCGTCCGTCCTCGTCACCGAGACGGTCGAAGCGGGCGACAAACCGATGTGGCGACGCCCCACCCTTGTGCCCTCCCCTAAGCCCCATACTCGCCCCACTGAATCGGATGCTCCGCGCTCAGCGGCAACGAGGCAGGAAACGAACCCTGCAGCATGGTTCCCACCAGCGGCAGGGGAACCTCCACACTAACGTGGACGATACCGCGCGATCCCGGCGCGGGACACGACCCCGTCACACAGTCCAGAGTGTAGTGGGCCTGTCCCGCCGGCAATCCCTGGTCAGCGGCCGCCAACTGTACCGCCAAGTTGGCCGAACTGACCCCTGTTTCGGGATGCAGCGTGAGGATACGCGCCGCCCCGGCGGCCCCGGCCTCCGCCGCGTACAGGCCGGATTGCACTTGAAAGAAAGCCAAAATCAGGTACACCAGCGGGATCAGGAGCATCATGGTGATACCCACAAACTCCAAGGTGGCCTCGCCAGAT
>QWCJ01000290.1_pt1 | contig 19231 bp, 14 predicted proteins | sample 1972501 | NCBI WGS metagenome assembly QWCJ01 (sample SAMN09866711, study PRJNA288562) | Human vaginal metagenome isolate term2_vaginal, whole genome shotgun... | isolation source: vagina | host: Homo sapiens | place: USA: California
AGCCGGTTCCGGAGACTCCGGCTCCGCCGGCTGCTCCTGCGCACCCTCGTCGCTTCCCTGGGCAGCTTCGCCGCCGACGTAGCCACCGCCGCCGGAAGCCGCTGGGCCGGTACCGAACTGCTCGACCTCCTTGCCTTCCAGCTGACGATCCAGCACGCCCTTCCAGATCTGGGCGGGCAGGCCGGAGCCGTACATGATGCCGCCGTAGCTGTTATGAATCGGTTTGCCCTCGGCGGTACCAACCCACACTGCGGTGGACAGCTGCGGGGTGGAGCCAATCATCCAGGCGTCCTTATTTTCGCCAGTATCACCCAGCTGCGCCGTACCGGTCTTTGAAGCCGACGGACGGCCACCGGCCAGCGTGTTGCCATTGGAGTAGGCCGCGATGGGCTGCATTGCCTGGATCACGCCGTTGGCGACTTCCTCGGAAACCACGCGGTCACCGTCGTCATTGGTGTTATCCAGCAGCACGTCGCCGTTGGAGTTCTCCACCTTCTGCACGAAGTGCGGGCGGTGGTAGACGCCACCGTTGGTCAGGGTGGCCAGCGCGGTAGCCATATCCAGCGGGCTGGACTGGTACATACCCAGAGTGATGCCCTCTGCCGGCTTGCCGTTTGCCTCCTGCAGCGTCTTGCCCACGCCCGGCAGTTCCTCGGCCACTCCCAGGCGGTGCGCCATGTCAGCGACGTCCTGCGGGCCGCCCTTCAACGACTGGGTCAGGCGGATGAAGCTGGTGTTCAGCGACTGCTTCAGCGCTTCGGCGATGCTACATGTGCCACAGCTGGCGCCGCCGACGTTATTCACCTGCGCGTCACCGGTCATGACGGGGGAGGAGTCGAACTGGTCGTAAATGCTGCCGCCCTGGTCAAGGTATGCGGCCAGCGCAAAAATCTTGAACGTAGAACCGGTCTGCAGGCCTCCTCCGGCGAAGTCGAAGCCCACTGGGTTATCGCCGCCGTACCAGGAGCGCACGCCACCGGTCTTCGGATCCACCGAGACCACGGCCGTACGCAGGCCTTCCTGCTGGCCTTCGAGCTTCTTGTGGACCTCATCCACCGCGTCGGCCTGCATCTTTGCGTCGATGGTGGTGGTGATCTTCAGGCCACCCGTGTTCACCTGTTCCTCGGTGATGCCCGCGCGCTCAAGCTCCTCGATCACCTTGGTCTTGATCAAACCGTTGGTTCCCACGGCCTGGGTGCTCTCCGCGGTTTCCGCCGGGTCCTTCACATCCGGGTACGCGGCGTTCCGCCGGTCCGATTCCTTCATCGCGTCGATGCTGACCATGCCGTCCAGCACGTAGTTCCAGCGTGCTTCTGCACGCTCGCGGTTGGTCCACGGATCCAGGCCCGAAGGCGCCTGGATGGTCGCGGCCAGCACTGCGCCTTCCTCCGGGGTGAGGTCCTTGACGTCCTTGTCGAAGTAGGCGTGAGAGGCCGCGCTGATGCCGTAGGCGTTGCGGCCGAAGTAAATGGTGTTCAGGTAGGCCTCGAGGATCTCGTCCTTCGACCATTCGCGGGCCATCTTCGCGGAGATAACCAGCTCCTTGGCCTTACGGCTCAGGCTGAACTCGTCGCCGACCAGCGCGTTCTTCACGTACTGCTGAGTAATGGTCGAGCCACCGCCGGCGCCTTCTCGGCCCAGCACCTGGCCGACCGCCGCGCGGGCGAAGCCGGAGACGGAGAAGCCTGGGTTGCTGTAGAACTCGCGGTCCTCAGCAGCCAGCACGGCCTGGCGGACCGGCATCGGCACCTCGTCAATCTTGACGTTCTGGCGGTTGCCTTCCGGCGGCACGATGCGCGCCAGCTCGGTGTCGTTATCGCTGGCCATAATGTAGGAGATCTGATTGTTCACCAGCTCTTCCGGCTCCGGCACCTTCGTTACCGAATACGCCGTAAAGAACGCCACCAGCGGCACGATAATCAGCACCGCCATGACGGCTGCCAGACCCGCGAAGAAATTTCGCAGGGTGCGCTTATCGCGCCAGCTGCGCTTCTTGCGCGTCCTTGCCTTCAGCTTTCCGTCGCCCACGGAGCGGGATCCATTCTTTTTCACGCGAGTCTGTGGTCCATTCTTATTGGGCCCGTTCTGGCCGTTGTTCTGCGGCCTCTTTCTTTGTGACGCCGCCGCCCCCGCAGCACCAGCCCCAGCTCCCGCTGCGGCTCCTGCCCGGCGGGAACCTCCGGACTTCACCGGCTTGGTGCCGCGACCCTGCGCGGGCTTGCCGTGCGACGGCTTGCCCTGCGACGGGCGCCCCTTAGCTGGACCACCCTTCGCTGGGCGTCCCTGGGCAGCCTGACCCTGTGCTGGGCGCCCCTGGGCGCTGCGGCGCTTACCCGGCTGGCCTGGCTTGCGGGGCTTACCCGACTGACCCTGAGCGGGCCGGCCCCGCGTGGGCTTAGCGGACGCGGGGTTGCCGTTCGCAGCCCTGCGCTTGCCGGGCTGGCCGGGCTTGCCGGGCTTACCCGACTGGCCCTGGCGAGGTCTACCCGGCTGCCCCGGCTTCCGCTGTCCGCCACGGCCGGCACCGGAATTTCCGGCACCACCGCGGGAGAACGGGTTCTTGGACGGCTTGTCGCTACTCAACTAGACGAGTCTCCTGATTGTCGATCGTGATTCCGATCAGCTCTTCTCGGATCAAGTGATTCCATCTACACTTCATGCACACTTCAACGGTGTGTATCGAGAACTCAGCATCCTGCTGCGCATTCACTAGCGCATCAATAACACCATTGATCTCTCTTACACTACGCGCTGTACCCGACTTTTCACCTAATACGTCGCCGTGAATCCACTGCGTTTCCCTTAAATCATGCCTTCCGCACACCGGACACGGACGGTCGACTGCCTGACCTAGAACCTCCGCGGACGAAAGGAGCCGCGGGGTGGCGTCACCAACAAAGCGCCCGACCCCACGCACCTGAGACAGAGTGCGACGGCGATCGAGTGACCTATCAATAACCCTTCGCGAAATCGACACACCCACATTCTAAACACGGCTCGGACAACCCCCACCGCGCGCGAGCTTGATCGATACACCCGCCCGGCTTGATCGGTAAACCTGCCGACGAGGAGCGGTTTTCACCAGCCCACAACCTAGCGTTGACCGCATGACATCTAAGACTTGCAACATCGCAATCGTGGGTCTCGGCAACTGCGCGACCTCACTTATCCAGGGCATTCACCTTTATTCTGACGCCGCCGCGACCGAGAACGTCCCCGGCCTCATGCACACCCAGTTCGGCCCCTACTCGGTCGGCGACGTGCACGTGACCGCTGCTTTCGACGTGGACGCCGACAAGGTAGGCAAGGACGTCTCCGAAGCCATCGATGCGGGCATGAACTGCACCATCAAGATCGCCGACGTGCCGCACACCGGCGTGACCGTGCAGCGCGGCCACACCTTCGACGGCCTGGGGCGCCACTACCAGGAAAGCATCACCGAATCCGACGCAGAGCCCGTCGACGTGCCGCAGGCCCTGCGCGACGCGAACGTAGACGTGCTGGTCAGTTACCTGCCCGTCGGCTCCGAAGAGGCCGACCGCTTCTACGCGCAGTGCGCCATCGACGCAGGCTGCGCCTTCGTCAACGCCCTGCCGGTATTCATCGCCTCCGACCCAGAGTGGGCCGAGAAGTTCCGCGCAGCTGGCCTGCCGATCGTCGGCGACGACATTAAGTCCCAGGTCGGCGCCACGATCACCCACCGCGTGCTGGCCCGCCTCTTCGAGGAGCGCGGCGTGCGCCTGGAGCGCACCATGCAGCTGAACGTCGGCGGCAACATGGACTTCAAGAACATGCTGGACCGCGACCGCCTGGAATCCAAGAAGATCTCCAAGACCCAGGCCGTAACCTCCAACCTGAAGGAAAGCCCGCTAGCCGGCAAGGTCCACGACCGCAACGTCCACATCGGCCCGTCCGACTACGTCGAGTGGCTGGACGACCGCAAGTGGGCCTACGTCCGCCTGGAGGGCTCTGCCTTCGGCGAAGTGCCTCTGAACCTGGAGTACAAGCTGGAAGTCTGGGACTCCCCGAACTCCGCGGGCATCATCATCGACGCAGTGCGCGCCGCGAAGATCGCGCTGGACAGGGGAGTGGCCGGCCCGGTTGAGGCAGCCTCCAGCTACCTGATGAAGTCCCCGCCGACGCAGCTGCCGGACGACGTCGCCCGCGCGCAGCTGGAAGAGTTCATCAACGGCGCCTAGGGCGCTGGGCACATGGCGCCTGGAGCTTCCGGGGGGTGGGAGTTTCCGGCAGGAGTGTCGGTGCACGCCTATGCAACAGTGGGCGTCACCGGCACTTGTTTTCATCCGTAGGGGGCGAAACAGCCTTGCTAGGCGACCCTCATGAGCATTTACTTGCAAAACTGTTGTATTTTAGTACCTATGGCTTCCACATCTCTTGAAATTGCCAAGAAACTGCGCCTCCCGTTGACGCGCCTGTACCTGCTGTACTTCCGCCAAACGGAGAGCTCGCACATCAGCATGGCGCAACTGTCGATCCTCATGATTCTCGAGGAAAACGGCCCAATGCGCATCAGCCAGATCGCGGCGACCGAGACGATCCGCATGCCCACCGCCTCCAACGCGGTCAACCAGCTGGAGACGATGGAACTGGTCACCCGCGTGCGCGACACCTCCGACCGCCGTGGCGTGAGCGTCGCCCTCACCGATAAGGGTCGCGAGGAGCTCGAGCGCCTGGGTGAGGAGCGCGCCGAGCAGCTGGCCAGCATGCTGGACAGCCTCAGCGAGGAAGAACTCAAGGAAGTTGCAGACGCCACCTCTGTCATCGAGCTGGTTCTGCGCCGCTACACTGAATCCATAGAGGCAAAGCTGAACAACGACCAGCACTAAAGCTGGAGCTAGCGAGCAATCTTCCTTGAGCAACACCCCTAACCCCCTCCGTCTACTCCTCACGTGGCGCCCCGAATCCGCAGGTGACGAGGCTGCGCAGGTCGCCGCCTGGATCGCCCGCACGGAAACCATTGCCCTGCGCACCGCCACGGTCATCTCGCGCTCGTGGACGGCGCAGCCGGAGCTGGAGTTCGACAGCTACTCGGAGTGGCTCGACAAGGAATCCAAGGCTGTCTCCTCTGCCGCGCGGAAGGCCCTCGCTCTGGCCAAGCTGCCGGAGCAGATGCTGGACGCCGACGAGCCCTCCACCGTCACTGTTGATCACTCGGAAACGAAGGCTCTTATTGACGCCGCCGCCGAGTTCAACGCCGACATGATGATCTTGGGCTCCCACCCCGCCGCGCCGCATTCTCGCTTCCGAATCGGCTCGACGGCGGACGCACTGCTGCACTACGCCCCGCTACCACTACTGCTGGCTCCGCGGACGCCGAAGCTGTCGAAACGTGGCGTCACCAGAGTCAATTGCAGTTACATCGACACCGACCAGTCGCACGAGGCCCTGCGCCGCGCCGCCGACCTGGCGCACCGTTGGAATGTTCCGCTGCGGCTGGTGGCGTTTAGCCCGCGCGGGGCGACGATGTACCCGACGGAGACGGAGTTCATCGACAACTCGGACATGATGGTCGAGTGGCGTGAGCAGGCGCTGGCGCTGCTGGACCGTGGCCGGGACCGTGCGCTGAACAGGCACAGCGACCTGACCGTGCAGATGGAGGTCGGCAGCGGCTACGGCTGGTCCGGCGCGATTAACGCCCTGAAGTGGAAGAAGGGCGATCTGCTGGTGATGGGATCCAGCACGCTGGGTGGTTTCCACCGCGTGTTCATTGGCCCGTCGACGAACCAGATTCTGCGGCACAGCCCGGTGCCGGTCCTGCTGAGCACCGTTTAGCGCTCCTCAGCGTGCCGCGCGGTGCGCGATCCCGCGCGGGTTCTGATTAAGCACCGAGGAGTGTAGATTTGAGGTCATTATGAGCAATGATGGTTTGAACAACGGCCCCTCACCTGCTGATAACCCGGACCCTTCCTCCCAGTCCGACGGCTCCACTCCCGACGGCTCCTCTCCCGCAAGCTCCCAGCCTGCCGCATCCGCTCCCGACGGCTCCACTCCCGCAAGCTCCCAGCCAGGCGCCTCCTCGCCCGAGGGCTCCCATCTCGAAATGTCCGAGCTGGATCGCCCCAGCGCCCCCACCGAGCTGGACTACGAGGCCGACCCGTTGCTCCGCCTCGAGCGCAACAATAAGTCCACTCGCCAGGCGATTTGGTTCTTCGTCGGCGTGATCGTGGCCACCACTTTGTCTGCGATCCTGATTTGGATTTCCTCCAAGGTAATCGGCGGCCCCTACTGCGATGCAGACTCCTCCGCACAGCTGTGCAGCCGGACCTTCCAGCTGCTGTTCGCCATAGTGCCCACTTCCGTGGCTTTCTTTGGGCTGTTCGGCTCGGCTTTCATCACCTACTACAAGTGGAAGAACCACCAGCGCTGGCGCCCATGGGTAGCGGTGATCTGGTTCATCATGCCGTTCTGCATGGCTTGGATCACCTCGGTCGGCGCGTACCTGCTCCTCGACCACAACCTCTAGGACCGCTAGTTCCCCTAGTTCTCCTGGTTCCCCTGACCCTGCGCTCCCACTCCGCTAGTCTCCGCGCTCCACCTCCACTTACTCCACCCGCCAGCACACTCCCACTCCGCTAGCCTCCGCGCGCTCTACGTCCACTTACTCCACCCGCCAGCACCGCCTACCTGCGCCCGGGCACTCAGGAGATGTCCCAAATCTTCCACTTTCGGCCAGTAGCATCTGTGAAGCGCAGATCTTACAACCTTCTGACCTGCGGGAATAGAAACTTATAGAAACAGAGTGGAAGATTTGGGACAATCCCCCCTGCGGACCGTCCCCTTTGAACCCATCTGAGCTAGCCACTCCGAGCTAGACCCAGCCAACCCCTCCGAGGTAGACCCAGCCAGCGAGACACTCCAATTGACACGTCGCCGAGGGCAATCACAGAGCCTTAGGCGGGGTAATGTCCCAAATCGTCGAGTTATTGAAAGTAGAGGGTTTGAAGCCCAAAATAGCGACGCTCTGACCTGCAGGAATAGAATAGTTATGTTTTAAGACGTGGAATTTGGGACATTCGCCCCTCGAGCAGGCCATCCAGCCCGTCATCAACGCCTCGCAAAAGCCCAATCCACGCCTTTCGGAAGCGTCACTGTGACATTTCAGATGCATAAACTCGCACCTTAGTTCTATTCTGCGCCTTAGAGTCCGCAGCTTCCGTCCGTGACTGTAATGAAGGCGCACGCACCCCCACCGTGCCGCCGGGAAAAATAGACCTGCGGCCCGACAGCACTAGAACAGCGCCGCCGCAGGGTAGGGTCGGGGCGCCGGAAGAAGGGGAGCCCCAGCCTGGCAACGCCCCAGCCCGCCTCGTAGCGCACCCTGTGCAGGCGCACCCGCACGCCAGCGCGATCACAGCGGGCGACACCGCGCCCAAGCGCGGGCGCCCCAGCGCGGCCGCTACTTCGCGACGATATTCACCATCTTGCCCGGCACCACGATGATCTTCGCCACCGTCTTGCCCTCAATGTGCGAAGCAACATTCGGCTCCTCCAGCGCAGCAGCCTCAATGTCCTCCCGCGAAGCATCCGCCGCCACGTTAATGCGGCCGCGCAGCTTGCCCATCACCTGCACGGGCAGCTCGATAGTGTCATCTACCAGCCACTTCTCGTCCCACTCGGGGAACGCCTCATAAGTGATGCCCTCGGAGTGGCCCAGGATCTCCCACATCTCCTCGGCGATGTGCGGCGCTACCGGCGACAGCATCTGCACCAGCGGCTCCACGGCTGCCCGCGGAGCCTGCCCGGCGGAGTAGGTTTTCGTCAGGTAGTTCACGTACTCAATCAGCTTCGCTACAGCCGTGTTGTCGCGCAGCTCTGCATAGTTTTCGTGAACCCCCGCGATGGTCCTGTGCAGGGCCTTTAGGTCTTCATCCGTGAGGGCGTCATCGCTCACAGTGCCCTTACCCGTGTTCTCGTCGACGGCGAGGCGCCACGCACGCTGCAGGAATCGCTGCGCGCCGACCACGTCCTTCGTCGCCCACGGCCGCGACGTGTCGAGCGGCCCCATCGCCATCTCGTACACGCGCAGGGTGTCCGCACCGTAGTCGTCGCAGATCTCGTCGGGCGAGACCGCGTTCTTGAGGGACTTACCCATCTTGCCGTATTCCTGGAATACTTCTTCTTCCTTTGTGACGCCCTCAGCATCATCCGCCTTGCGAACCCAGAAGAACTTACCGTCGCGCTCGGTGACCTCCTCCGCGGGGACGTACACGCCGCGGGAGTCCGTGTAGGCGTAGGCCTGGATGTAGCCCTGGTTGTAGAGGCGGTAGTAGGGCTCGAAGCTGGAGACTACTCCCAGGTCGAACAGCACCTTGTGCCAGAAGCGGGCGTACAGCAGGTGCAGCACGGCGTGCTCCACGCCGCCGACGTACAGGTCCACGCCGCCGGAGGGGCGGCCTTCGCGCGGGCCGACCCAGTAGCGCTCGTTTTCGATGTCTACCAGGGCATTGTCGTTGTTCGGATCGATGTAGCGCAGCTGGTACCAGGAGGAACCTGCCCACTGCGGCATGACGTTCGTGTCGCGGTAGTAGGTCTTTTCTCCGTCGCCGAGGTCGAGGGTGACTTCGACCCACTCCTTGGCCTTGGCCAGCGGGGGCTGAGGGGCGGAGTCCTTGTCGTCCGGGTCGAAGCTGACGGGCTTGTAGTCTTCCACCTCAGGCAGCTCGACGGGGAGCATGCTCTCCGGCAGGCCGTGTGCCATGCCGTTTTCGTCGTAGACGATGGGGAAGGGCTCACCCCAGTAGCGCTGGCGGGCGAACAGCCAGTCGCGGAGCTTGTACTGGATCTTGCCGCTGCCTACGCCCTTGGATTCCAGCCATTCGATGGTCTTGTCGATGGCCTCCGCCTTGCCCAGGCCGTTGAGCTCCAGGCCGTCGGAGTTGTTGGAGTTGATGTGAGGGCCGTCCTCGGTGAAAGCCTCGGTGAGCTCGGCGCCCTCGCCTGCGCCAGCCTCACCCGCGCCAGCCTCGCCAGCCTCAGCGCCCTCTGGCGCCAGGACCGGCACTATCGGCAGCCCGAACTCGGTGGCGAACTCAAAGTCGCGGGTATCGTGCGCCGGCACAGCCATGATCGCGCCGGTGCCGTAGCCCGTCAGCACGTAGTCAGCGATGAAGACCGGCACCTGCGCGCCGTTCACCGGGTTAGTAGCATAAACGCCCAGGAAAACGCCCGTTTTCTCCTTATTCTCTTGGCGCTCCAGGTCCGACTTGGCGGCAATTGCCGCCCGGTAAGCCTCCACTGCGGCAGCTGGAGTCGGCTGGCCGTAGGTCCACCGTGGGTCGACATCCGTGTAGGCGTCACTACCCGCAGAAGAACCACCGGACTGCGCAACGAGCGTATCCACCAGCTCGTGCTCCGGGGCCAGCACCATGTACGTCGCGCCGAACAGCGTGTCCGGGCGCGTGGTGAACACGTCAATGTCGTGGCCCAGGCAGTCGAACGTGACCTCCGCGCCGCGGGAGCGGCCGATCCAGTTGCGCTGCATGGACTTCACCTTCTCCGGCCAGTCCAGGTACTCCAGGTCGTCGATCAGGCGGTCGGAGTACGCGGTGATGCGCATCATCCACTGCTGCAGGTTCTTGCGGAAGACGGGGAAATTGCCGCGCTCGGAGCGGCCCTCCGCCGTGACCTCCTCGTTCGCCAGCACGGTGCCCAGGCCGGGGCACCAGTTCACCGTCGAGTTCGAGCGGTAGACCAGGCGGTAGCTATCCAGGATCTCCTGCTTCTCGGCAGCACTCAGGTCCGCCCAGTCGGAGCGCTCGGCAGCGAGCTTCTCCTCCAGCTCCTTAATCGGGCGGGCCTTGCCCAGGGTGCCGTTGGCGTTCTTGGCCTCCGGGTCGAACCAGGAGTTGTAAATCTGCAGGAAGATCCACTGCGTCCAGCGGTAGTAATCCGTATCCGTGGTGGCGAAGCTGCGGCGCTTATCGTGACCCAGGCCCAGGCGGCCCAGCTGGCGCTCCATGTTGGCAATGTTGGCCATGGTGGTGGTGCGCGGGTGGGTGCCGGTCTGCACGGCGTACTGCTCGGCGGGCAGGCCGAACGCATCGTAACCCAGCGTATGCAGCACATTCGCGCCCTTCATGCGGTGGAAGCGCGCAAACACATCCGTGCCGATATAACCCAGCGGGTGGCCAACGTGCAGGCCCACGCCGGAAGGGTAGGGGAACATGTCCTGGATAAACTTGCGGTCCTCCGGCAGCTCCACGCCCGGCTCCGCCAGGTCGCCCGTCGGGTTCGGGGCGTTAAACGTGCCGTTGTCGGCCCAGTGCTTCTGCCACTTGGCCTCGATCTTGGCCGCGAGGCCAGGAGTGTAGCGGTAGGAACTGTCTTCAGTGCTGCCGTTAGTCATGTTTTAACAGTCTAGTAGGTCGTCTGGACAGGGCAGGTTATTGCGTTTGGCTTGTTGGCCACCTGCAGTAATAGACTGTTTCGCATGATCGTGTTGACCGTTGTGTTGGTAGTCGTGGGCCTGGCCTTTTTCATCGCGGGTCTGCTGGGGGCTGTGGGGAAGTTGCCGGGTAATCCGGTCGTTGGCCTGCGCATTCCGGAGGTTCGCAAGACCGAGGAGCTCTGGAACACCGCGCACCGCATCGTCGGCCCTGCCTGGATGGGAGCTGGTGCGGCGTTCCTCGGCGCGGCGCTGATCACCCTGAAGGTGAGCGGTTGGATGTGGCTGGTATTTGCATTGTTGCTGGTCGGTGCCGCTTTCTTGATCGGCCTGGGCTCCGCGTTGGGCGCCCACGCCGTCGCGCGCCTGGACGCCCGTGCCGCCCAGCTCGAGGCCGCCAATTCTTCTTGTTGCTCTAGCGGTGACGCCACCTCGGACTCCTGCTGCGACGATTCCAGCGAGGCCCCCGGCGCTTCCGACTCCGCTGGCGCTTGCTGTTCCGACGGCTCTGGCGTCGGCGCCGAAGCTGGCGCGGTGAACGCGGAGGCGTGCGCAAGCGGTCAGGCGTGCGGCAGCTGCTCGCTGAACGGCTCCTGCGAGGGCGGCGGCGTGGACTGGGAGGCCGCCCAGCGGGCCGCCTCGGCGCAAGACTCGGCCCAGAACCCAGCGTAGAATCCACCGCAAGACCCCACACGGGCCTAGCCCAGCACCACTGCACCCGTCGCCGCAGCTCCACCGCGCCCGGCAACCCAGTATTCTGGGGAACCATGAGAGACTCCAACGCCACCGTCGTCGTATCCGGCACCACCAACGTCGACACCTTCGTCACCGTCCAGAATTTCCCCCAGCCAGGGGAAACGACCATCGCAGAACCCGGCATAGAGGGGCTGGGCGGAAAGGGCGCTAATCAGGCGGCAGCCTGCGCACACATGGGCGTCAATACCGTGCTTTTGTCTGCGGTAGGCAACGACCCGCAGGGCGAACTCGCAATCACAGAGCTGCGCGAACACGGTGTGAACACCGACTACATCGTAAGTAGCCGGCAGCCAACCGGACGGGCGTTCATCATGAATGACCCGAGTGGCGAGAACATCATTATCGTCACCTCAGGCGCAAACGAGCTGGTCAGCCCTGCCCAGCAGCGTGAAACCGTGGAGGAATTGCGCCGCCAGGGACCCGTACCTATCGTGCTTGCGCAGGGCGAACTGACCCCCGAGCACAGCGCGGAGCTGCCGAAGCTGGTGGCGAATTCGGACTCGCGGCTGGTGCTGAACCTCGCGCCCGTGACCACGCGCGACCCCGACCTGCTCGCCGCGGCCGACCCCCTGGTGCTGAATGAGGGTGAGGCCGCCGCGGTGCTCGACGCCGCCCCCGGCACGCCCATCGAGGAGCTGCTGGAGCGCCTGCGCCCCATCGCTCGCTCTGTGGTGGTTACCTTGGGGCAGCGTGGAGCCATGATCTTGGAGGGTGACGCCGAACCGGTGCACATCCCCGCCGTCTACGTCGAGCGCGTCGTGGACACCACTGGTGCAGGCGATGCGTTCTGCGGCACGCTCGCGGCGGCGCTGGCGCAGGGGGAGAACCTGGTGGATGCGTGCACGCTGGGCGCGGCGGCCGGGGCTCTCGCCACGCAGAAGCGTGGCGCGGCAGGCAGCTACGCCACCGAGAACGAAATCCGTCGACTAGGAGACGCATAAAATGACTCAGAAGATCATCCTGGACTGCGATCCGGGGCACGACGACGCAATCGCCATGCTCCTGGCCTGGGGAAACCCGAACCTGGATCTGCTGGCGGTCACGACGGTGGCGGGCAACCAGACGCTGGAGAAGGTCACCAAGAACGCCCTGGCACTGGCGCGCGTCGGCAACATCACTGGCATTCCCTTCGCTGCCGGGGCGGATCGCCCGCTGGTGGCGCCGCAGATCATTCCGGAGGAAATCCACGGGGATAGCGGCCTGGACGGCCCGCAGCTGCCCGCCGCCGGGGCCGAGCTGGATCCCCGCCACGCGGTGAACCTCATCGCGGACATCATCCGCGACAACGAGCCGGGGACCGTCACCCTCGTCCCCACGGGGGCGCTGACCAACATCGCCCTGTTCGCCCGCATGTATCCCGAGCTGGTGGAGCGCGTAGGTGGCGTCACCCTGATGGGTGGTGCGCACCACGCTGGCAACATGACCCCGAGCGCCGAGTTCAACATCCTGGCCGACCCGGAGGCCGCGAAGATCGTGTTCGGCGCGGGCTGGCCGGTGACGATGGTCGGGTTGGATGTCACGCACAAGGTGCTGGCCACGCCGCAGCGGATGGCTCAGCTGGCGGAGGTCGACACGGACGTGGCGAAGTTCATCGCGGAGCTGGTGGAGTTCTTCGGCGGCGCGTACATGAAGGAGCGGCACTACCCCGGCCCGCCGATGCACGACCCGCTGGCCGTCGCGGCCGTGGCAGACCCGCAGGTCGTGCGCACAATCCTGGCGCCGATCGACGTGGAGACCAAGGGCGAGCTGACGCGCGGGGCGACGGTCGTGGACTTGCGGCGCACCTGGGGTAGCCAGGATGACGGGCAGGACCCGACGGCGCTGGGCACGGCGGATGATTCTGATATTGACGCCCCCGCCTCCGCCACCGCAGCGGGCGCTACCCTACGCACCCGCGTGGCTGTGGACGTCGACGCCGAGCGCTTCTGGAACCTGCTGGTCGACGCGCTACAGCGCATCGGGAGTACGGGATTCTAGTTAGGCGGTTCTAGTCAGGCGCGCATTCATCGCTTAAAGTTCTAGCTGCAACTATTAGAACCCCAATTGGTTTTCAATTGACGTTGAATCGGAGCCGCCCATGAACTCCAACAACCCGAACCCCGCGGCCGCATCGTCGGCCCCTGCCGCAGCTGCGGCAACCTCGCCGGATCCGGTCGACTCCCGCCCCGGCGGCATCGGCCTGTTGATGACGGTGCTGATCACCGCGGCCGTCGCGTTTCAGCTGAACGCCTCCATGCTCTCGCCGGTGTTGGCGACCATGGCTCGCGAGCTGAACACCGACGAGGCCGCCACGGGTCTCACCCAGACCGCCTTCTTCACCGGTGGAGCCATGTGCGGTCTGTTCCTGCCGCGACTGTCCGACATTGTCGGCCGCCGGAAGATCCTCGTCATCATGCTGGGCGTGATGTCCCTCGGCGGTCTCATTGCCGCGCTGGCGCCGAACATTGGCGTGCTGATGGTCGCCCGCGCCATGCAGGGCATCGCCGGGCCGACGATCCCCATGACCCTGATCATCCTGCGCAGCCAGGTCAAGGAGGAGGTCCGCCTGGGCACGCTCATGGGTCTGCTTGCCGCCATCAACGGCGGCGTCGCCGGTATCGACGTGATCCTGGCCGGCTGGATGGCCGAGCAGTGGGGCTTCCGGTCCGTCTTCTGGCTCATCGCCATCATTGGCATCATCGCCACCCTGGTCGTTGCCTTCGGCGCACCGGAATCCAAGCCGTCGGACAACGTGAAGATGGACTGGGCGGGCGCTGCTCTGCTGGTGGTATCGGTGCTGTGCATCACGTTGGGCGTCAACGAGGCAGGCAAGGCCGGGGCAGCGAACTGGCTGTACGTCATCGCCATGTTCATCGTCGGCGCGGTCGTCTTCCTGGCCTTCTGGAAGTACGAAAACCGCCACGACCAGCCGCTGGTCGCCCCGAAGTACCTGGCCCGCCGCCACACCTGGGCGCTGCTGGCCACCACGGTGCTGACCATGACCGGCGTGTTCGCCGCGGTCAACGGCCTGGCTATCTCCCTGGCGCAAAACCCGGATGCGGGCTTCGGCCTGGAGGCCGACAAGGCCTCCCTGTGGCTGCTGACCCCCTACGCCCTCATCGGCTGGGCCGTCGGCCCCTTTGCTGGACGCTGGGCACCGAGGGTCGGCTACGGACGGCTGATCATCATCGCCAACCTCGCCAGTGCGGCCCTCATGCTGGCTCTGGCGTTCGTCGGCGTGCACTCGCTGCCGGTGCTGATCATCACAGTGATCCTGCTGGGTGTTACCTACGCGGGTATCGGCAACATCGTCATCAACAACCTGGGCGTGGTGAACTCCCCGAAGGATAACGAGGGCTTCCTGCCCGGCATGAACTCCGCAGCCTTCAACCTGGGCGCGGGCGTGTCCTTCGCCGTGCTGCCGGTCTTCCAGGTCGCGGGCTCCCCGCAGGGCTCGGATTCTGCCGCGGGTTATATCACCGCGTTCATCGTCGCAGCGGTGATCCTCGGCATCGCCGCGGCCGTGGCGGCGCTGATCCCGAAGCAGACCGTCGCGGAGCTCGACCGCGCCATCGTCTAACCCCCGGCGCCGCGCGCGGGTCCACGCACCACTCTGCGCCCCGGCCCCCGCAGGCGCCCAACCCACCCGCGCCTGGCCCGTTGTGGACGGTCAAGGTTCGCGGGGGCGAGGGCGTCAATAAGATAAAGACCCATGGTAGAAAAACAGTCGCTATGGCACCGCATCATTAACTACCGGCCGGACTTCCTCATCGTCCTGATCGTCATCGCGGTCGTCGCGGCGATCATTGTGCCCGTGCGCGGCGAGGCGGCGGATGTCGCCAACGTCATCACGAAGGTCGCCATTGCGTTCCTGTTTTTCCTCTACGGCGCGCGCCTGTCGCCGCAGGAGGCCCTGAAGGGCCTGATGCACTGGCGGCTGCACCTGCTGATCATGGCGTTTACCTTCGTGGTCTTCCCGCTGATCGGCGTGGCGATGATGCCACTGAAGGCGGTCGTCGGAAACGAGCTCTACCTGGGCATTCTCTTCTGCACCCTCGTGCCATCGACGGTGCAATCCTCCGTCGCCTTCACCAGCATCGCGCGCGGCCACGTCGCCGCCTCGATCGTCGCGGCCAGCGTCTCTAGCCTGCTGGGAGTTCTTTTCACACCGTTGCTGGTGCTGCTGCTGATGTCTTCTTCGGAAGGCTTTCATATTGACGCCACCACGTTCCTCGACATCGGAGTCCAGCTACTGCTGCCGTTTGCCATCGGCCAGCTGCTGCGCAGATGGGTGTTCAAGTTCGCGGCCTCCAAGGCGACGAAGAAGGTGGACCAGATCTCCATCGGCCTGGTGGTGTACGTCAGCTTCTCGGAGGGCATCGTCTCCGGCGTGTGGGGTTCCGTCAACTGGCTGACGATTCTGGGCCTGGTGCTGGGCTCCATCGCGCTGGTGCATCTGATGCTGGGCGTGACGAGCGTGACCTCGCGGAAACTGGGATTCAACTACGCCGACCAGGTGGCCATCCAGTTCGCTGGCACCAAGAAGTCCCTGGCCTCGGGGCTACCGATGGCGGCGGTGATGTTCGGCGGGGCGAGCCTGGGCATGATGATCCTGCCGCTGATGATCTTCCACCAGGTGCAGCTGGTGATCTGCTCCTTGCGTGCCAGCACCTATGCCGCGCGCTTCCCCGAGGGCGGGAAGACTACGGGCGCGCACACCTGGTAGCCGCGCGGGCGCCTACTGCGCCTATTCCGGCTTCTGCAGCCGCTTCACGTAGCCCATGCGCGGGCGGAAGCCCGCCGGGTGCTTCATCTGCGCCACCGCGTCGGCAATCACCAGGCGGAAGCGCGGCTGCATCGGCGGCATCTGGGAGATCGAATACCAGCCCACCTGCGTGGACTCGTCGTCGCCGATCACCGGCTCGTCATTGAACTCGCCGGTCTCGGGGTCGGGAATCACGGTGCAGCGAACGGTGGTGTCCACGTAGCTGGTCACATCCCCATTCGGGTATTCCACGGGGCCGACCTGGCCCACGCCCAGCAGCGCATCCACCTGCACGTGCAGGCCAGTTTCCTCCCGCACCTCGCGGATGGCCGCCAGGTGTGGCTCCTCCCGCGGGTCCACGATCCCCGTCACGGGGGTCCACTGACCGTCGTCGGCGCGCTTGACCAGCAGCACCTCCGGCACGGCCCAGATGGGCGCGCCCTCTGGAACGTCCCGGATGACAATGGCCGTCACGCCGGGCAGCCACAGCTCGTCGTGGCCGATTTTCTTGCGCAGTTCAACGATGAAATCAGGGGTCGGCATGGGCGCTATTCTACGGTGCTGGGGCTAGGTGCGGCGGGGGAGGGGGCGTCAAAAAATAAGGTTCACCAGCACCAGATACAGCACCGTGCCCAGCAAGATCGACAACGTGGCCGAGCGGCGCCAGAGGTGCAGGGCGACGGTGAAGGTCAGGGCGATGGCGACCGCCGCGAAGCCACCCGGCGCGTCGGCCTGGCCGGAGACGGTGTAGACGACCAGGAGGGTCATCACGCCAACGGGCATGGCTAAGCCCAGCCAGGCGACCAAGTCAGACTCGCGGAAGAAGCGCAGCGCGGCGAAAGGCAGGCCGCGCAGGGCGAGCGTGACCAGGAAGATCGCGCCGAGGATCGCGAGGGTGGGGCCGAGCTCCACACCCTCGGGGAGACCCGCGGCGGCCTGTAGGTGTACGGCGGGCGCAGCAAGCGCGACAGTGGTGGGCATCTACTCCACCTCCCGGGAGGCGGCGTTATCCGCGCCGACCTTCAGCCGCAGCGCGCGGTCCAGCGGCGGGCACAGGAAGCGCACGATGAGGCTCACAAAGTACAGGCTCATGCCGATCATCAGCATGTTGTCCGGCGAGATCAGCAGGCCGACCAGCCCGCATAGCGCCGCCACGATCGGCAGGGAGAGGTCTTTGAAGCTCACGAAAGCCTCGATCGCCAGCACCGTGAACAGGGCGATCAGCGCAAACTCCATGCCCTGGATCTCGAAGGGCAGGGCGCTGCCGAACAGCGCGCCGAGCACACCACCGCCGACCCAGCCGATCTGCAGCAGAATCTGCACCGCCATCACGCGGGCAGTCGACCACTTCGCGTCGCGCCGGGCGGCGAGGATCGCATACGTCTCATCTGTCAGCGCATAGATGCCATAAGCCCTGGCCAGCCAGCCGCGCACCTGGGCGATGGGGTAGTTCAGGGCGTAGAAGGCGTGGCGGAAGTTCACCAGGAACCCGTACAGCGCCGCGCTCAGCGGACCCACGCCACCCGTGACCAGCGACACCGCCAGGAACTCCATGGAGCCCGCGTAGATGACGAAGGAGAAGATCGGCGCCCACCACCAGGCGAAGCCGACCTGGGTGATCAGCAGGCCAAAGGCCAGGCCCAGCGGCACCATGCCCAAGGCCACGGGCCAGGCGTCGGCGATCCCGGCGCGCCAGTCAGCCTTTCTGTCGCGGTGGGTGCTGCTCGCGGCCATCTAGTTGCGCTCCGGGTGGCTCGCCCAGGTTGCGAACAGGTTTTTGGGGAAGGGGCTGTTCTTCATAATCTGACGCCACGTCTCCGCCGGCCGGTCCGTGAACACATCTTCTGCGGTTGCGGCCTGGAGGCCGGCGATCCCGGAATCCAGCCAGCCGCGCACGTCGGCGGCGTCGAGGAGGACATAGCTGTGGAAGAGCCGCAGGCCGCGCAGCATGGAGGGGTCCACATGGCCGACAACCTGCGCTACCTGCTCGTCCACGCTGGGTGCTTCTTCAGCAGTGCTGATCAGCATGAACTGCCCGCGCGCGCCGAAGCGGGCGGCAGGGGCCGCGTTGGCTTCAGGGCTGCTGCTCGCCGCAGAGGCGCCCGCAGCGTCCAGCTCCAAACGGTCAGCGTCCAACAGGCCGACGGCAAGCACGACGGGTTCGTTGTCGCCGCCGATAAAGAAGACCTTCGGCTTGGTGAGCTTCTCCGCTAGAGAGGGCAGGTGATTGGCAACGGCTTCACTGCTCATGAGGCCCAAGCGGACAGCCACGATGGTGGCGCCGCCGGCATCCGGGTCGTCCTGAACTTCCAGCACGAGTAGCGCGTCCGCGCCGGGCAGCCCCGGCACGGCGAGCACACCGGGGGAAGTGCCGAAGGCATCCACGAACGCCTCCAGGTGTGCGGGCTCGATGTCGGCGGTGTCCAGGTAGCCTTCCGGATCCACAACCACGGCGGGCGCCTGGAAGATCACGTCGCCGGGCTGCACGTTGAACTGGATATCCGTGCCGTTCGGCTGCTGGTCAGCGCTCACTTTTGCGACCCACCTCTCTGTTCGCCCCACCATTGTTTCAGCGCGGCGATGGCGTCCTCACGCTCCATCGGCCCGCGATCCAGCCGCAGCTCCTTCAAGTACGCCCAGGCCTTGCCCACATCGGGGCCGGGCTTGAGGTCCAGAATCTCCATGATCTCGTTGCCGTCTAGGTCGGGGCGGACGGCGGCGAGGTCCTCCTGCTCCTGCAGCTGCTCGATACGCTTTTCCAAATTATCGTAGGTGCGCTGCAGCCTCTGGGCTTTTCGCTGATTGCGGGTGGTGCAGTCAGCGCGAACCAGCAGGTGCAGCAGCGGCAGCAGCTCGCCGGCGTCGTTGACATAACGACGCACAGCGGAGTCGGTCCAAGTGGATTCGTTGTTGTCCTTTTCACCCGCGCCGCGGCGGGCATCCTGGTTCTGCCCCTTGCCCTGCGTGTCCGCGTAGCCGTGGAAGCGCATGTGCAAGAACACCAGCTGGCCAATGTCTTGGACGTGCTGCTTGGAGTACTTGAGCTTGCGCAGGCGGCGGCGGGTGATGCGCGCGCCGACGACCTCGTGCTGGTGGAAGGTCACCGCACCGGATTCGGTGAAAGCCCTGGTGTCGGGCTTGCCGATGTCGTGCAGCAGCGCGGCCATGCGCAGTTCCAGCGAGGGCTCCAGCCCGCGCTCTGCCTCTAGGTTCACGGCGTTGCGCAGCACCTTCAGCGAGTGCCAGTACACGTCCTTGTGCTGGCGGTGTTCGTCCTGCGTGAGCTTCAAAGCCGGCAGCTCCGGCAGCACATGGTCGGCCAGCCC
>QWCJ01000292.1_pt1 | contig 19181 bp, 18 predicted proteins | sample 1972501 | NCBI WGS metagenome assembly QWCJ01 (sample SAMN09866711, study PRJNA288562) | Human vaginal metagenome isolate term2_vaginal, whole genome shotgun... | isolation source: vagina | host: Homo sapiens | place: USA: California
GCCCACGGTTTGTTCCGAAACCTGTGTCGGGCGGATGCGCTACTTGGGCGTCTTGCTCTACGATGCGGACCGAGTTGGCGAGGCCGCCGCGGTCCGAGACCCCCAGGACCTGTACCATTCCCAGCGTAGCCTGCTGCTGGATCCTTTTGACCCAGAGGTGCGGGCCGCTGCGGAGGCAAACGGGGTGCCGCATTCCTGGATTCAGGCAGCTCAAGAATCGCCGGTGTATAAGCTCATTTCAGAATATGAGGTGGCTTTGCCGCTCCACCCGGAATATCGCACTTTACCGATGGTTTGGTACATTCCTCCGCTGTCCCCAGTGGTCGATGCGGTGACGGCTGCGGGTGCCGACGGTGAGGACGCCAAAGTCCTGCTGACCTCTATCGCGACCATGCGGATTCCCCTGGAATATCTGGCTGGACTATTTACGGCGGGAGACACCGTGCCGGTTGAAAAGTCACTGCGCCGCCTGGCTGCCATGCGCAGCTATATGCGTGGGCGCCACCTCGGGGAAGAACCCGATTCCACGGGAGCAAACGCCGTGGGTATGACCGGGGAACAAATGGAGGAAATGTACCGGCTCCTGGCCATCGCCAAGTACGATGACCGTTTCGTGGTGCCCACCGCCGGAGCGGAAACCCCGCGAGGCTTGCGCGAATTGGGCTGCTCCCTGGACGTACTGGGCGGGCCTGGTCGGGGTGGTGAGGGCATCCCTGCCTTCAGCAAAACCGGCTCCACCAAGACATTCGTCCCACTGGAGGTTCATAGATGAGCCAGGTGCAGTCGGGCCTGCCACCACGGGAGGCTCTAAATTCCACAGAGGCGGGACGGTCGCGGACCGCCCAGATGATTGCCTCTGTCCTGCTGGACTATCCGAGTGAGGATTACCACCAGCAGCTGTCCATCATCCGGTTAGAGCTGGACAACGTGGAGCCGGAAGTTGCCGATGAATTCCAAGCCTTTCTGGATTGGGCAGACTCGCACAATCTGCGCGAAATCGAAGATTTGTATGTGCGAACGTTTGATAAGAAACGCAAATGCAATCTGTACCTTTCCTACTACTCCACCGGGGACACCCGGATGCGCGGCTCCGCTATTTTGGCTTTTCAACAGGCCTTTGAGGCGATGGGCTGGAAAGTATGTGGGGGAGAACTACCGGATTATTTGCCAGCTGTGCTGGAGTTAGCCGCCCGCAGTGGCGATGAGCTCGCGGAGCATCTGATCAATATCCACCGTGACGGTCTGGAAGTGCTGCGGGCAGCCTTGGAATCCTTGCAAAGTCCCTGGTCCTCTGTCGTTGCGGGGCTGATTTTGACGCTAGACCCGCTGGACGAAAAGGCAAAAGCAGCGTTCCGTAAACTTATCTTGCAAGGCCCGCCCGCCGAGATGGTCGGCGTGCAGTCACAACCGTTCTTTTTGGCACCGAAACAGGAGGCGCGCCGATGAATCCCTTTGAGCTTTTCTTGTGGGCAGGGTTCCCGTATCTAGCACTGGGCTTGCTGATAGTAGGCCTGATTTGGCGTTACCGCTATGACAAGTTTGGGTGGACCTCGCGTTCCTCCCAGCTTCACGAGTCGACTTTGTTGCGGTGGGCTTCGCCGCTGTTCCACTTCGGAATCTTGTTCGTGGGGGCGGGACACGTGATGGGGTTGCTTATCCCCAAGTCTTGGACCACTGCCTCGGGGGTTTCCGAGCACGGGTATCACCTGATGGCGACCATTGGCGGCATGACGGCGGGGGTAGTCGCGGTCGTTGGCCTGCTGGGGTTGCTCTATCGGCGTGTCGTCAATAAATCGGTACGGTTCGCCACCACGAAGAACGATATCTTTATGTATGTTCTGCTGTGTCTCCCGATTAGCCTGGGTTTCTGGGCCACTTTGCAAAATCAGGTGCTGGGCGGGGCGAATGGTTACGACTACCGGGAAACCATCAGCCCCTGGTTGCGGTCAATCCTGACTTTCCAACCCCAGCCGGAGCTGCTTGCGGGGGTACCTGGCTCTTTCAAAATGCACATTATCGCCGGACTTCTGCTGTTCGCGATTTGGCCGTTCACAAGGCTGGTTCACGTAGTTTCCGCTCCGGTTATGTACCCAACCCGTCCCTACGTGGTCTATCGTTCCCGCACGGAAGGGATACGGGGAGCGAAGACCCCGCGTGGCTGGAAACCCGTCACGACTCGCCCGCAACCGCGAGATTCACACTCTTACGGAGCTTAACTTTGGCCGTCCAGGCGCATTGCTGTTGAGGTCAGCAGGGGGGTCAATAGAGCCGTTGCGTCGTGACTTCATCAGCGGGGTCGAGCCTCAATCACTTTGCTGTTTTTGCGGCGCAGGGTCGGCGCTCGACCTTGCCTAGCAGGTGTTGCAGTACTCTCTGTCGTCGATTTTTTCACTTTCGGTATCAGTGCGGTGAGATACTGAGGTGTAGACACCAGGGGTGACAGAGAGGCCGGGGTGGTGATGGTTTCGGATTTGCGCACGATTTTCGGCGGGAATTTTGAGTCGACTCGAAACCCGGAAAACACGCCGAACAGGCGAAATGCGTTACACTTTCCCGGAAAACATACACAAGGTTTCGATCCGCTGTTCTTAGACGATTTGAAAAGCTGAACTACAAGCCATAGGTGACACGAAGGGGCTGACTCCGCGCCAACGCACTAATGCTATCGGGCTTTTCACGAAAAGCTTTGTGGTCTGCGGTTTCTTGACGGCACCATCACAGACTTTGACGGCAGCCTTTGGGGCGGCATGGTCGAGTTCGTCACGGTGGGCAGGAACAAGGAAATCACGGTCACCTTCCGGGACGGCACGGAGATATCGGCATAACAGAATACGGACGCTCAAGGCACTCGGCTGCGGTCGGGTATCTTTTTTTCGTTGCGGGGTAGAAAAGTTCATAAATCTGCGGTATAATAAATAACACTTTGAGTGCAATAAACCAATAAAAATGTCGTTAGAAACAACAGAAGGATTGAAATATGGTCAAGAACAATTTTGAAGTCGATGTAAAAGTAAAGTGCATCGAAGCTGATATGACACAGGCGAAACTCGGAGAAGAAGTCGGCACAACGGGTCAGTATGTGAATCGGCTCATCAAGAAAGGCGATTCCATCGTGAATAAAACCTTTGTGCAGATGCTCGAAGTTCTCGGCTACGATATTCAGCTTACCTATGTAAAACGCGAGGAGAAGTAAGGCATGGATACGGTCGACTTGATAATAAAATCCGCCACGACCTTTTATGATGAATTGCGGTCGGACGCAAACGGACGGTATCTTTCTTGGGAGCATTGCTACAAGTGCTTTCATGAAGCACGGAACAATCCCTCTCCTGATTATGATTATTTGAGCCTGCAGCTTGCTTTTTACCTTGCAAGCTGGGGAATGTACAGAGGTTCGTCTTTCCTTCTCCAGAAGGATTATAAGGTACATATTCCTGTGGTCGTAGAACTGCTGAAATCGCCGTACGATTGTCTGTTTGGACTTGCCTGTACGGATTTAAGGGAAAAAGATGTGCAGGAGAAACTTTCCGAATTGGATGCGTTCATGACCGAGTATTATGACAAAGTCCGTAAGAGCGTGAAGAAATGCGAAGTAAAGAACAAGCTGTCCACTACGCTTATAACGAAGATCCTGATGGGAACGCTCGGCTGTGTGCCGGCTTACGACAGATACTTCATTGACGGCATCAAAGATCAGAACGTATCCACGGGGAATTACAATCTACAATCACTTCTCAAACTGGTTGATTTTTATGAGAAGAATTCTGCCCGGCTTGAGGAAACGCGGCAAGGGCTGAAAGTATATGACTTGCCATACCCACAGATGAAGCTGCTTGACATGGGATTCTGGCAGATTGGGTTTGAAAAGGATACTAACAAGGGATTGCAGGTCGCACACTGATTTATCGGAGGGTTGCTATGAAGCAACTGAAAGAAAAAGAATACGAAGAGTTTCAGCAATACCTCTATAACAAGGCGCATGGGTACATTTGGACACCGGGTACGCTGGAACTAATATGTAGCGGCAATGACAACGAGCCGGAGCAGATCGGCAGACAGGTGCTTGAGATGCTTGGCAGGGTGCGTAACGAGCGTATCTCCCACATGACGAGCGATAAGCATAAGAAATATGTGATCCGCAGTCTCCGAAAGGGTGAAACCGAGCTACTGAAGGACTTCTTGTATGAAGCAGTCTTCATACCGAAAGGTGCGGAGCCGCCGACACGAGATATCATCGAAAAGCCGGAACTGCGAGATTCGCACTCTTACGGGGCTTAACTTAGGCTACCCGCTCACCCTGCTGTGGAGGTCAGCAGGGGGGGTCAATAGAGCCGTTGCGCCGTGACTTCATTAGCGGGGTCGGGTTTCAGTTGCTTCGCTGGTTTTGCTGGTTTTGCCGCGCGGGGTCGGCGCTCGACCTTGCGCGGCAGGCGTGGCAAACCTTTCTGTCATCGATTTTTTCACTTTCGGTATCAGTGCGGTGAGATACTGAGATATAGGCACCAGAGGTGACAGAGAGGCCGAGGTGGTGATGGGTTCGGATTTACAGGCAGCCCGGGAGTTTGCATCCGCGTGGGCGGATAAGGGCTACGAGAAAGGCGAGTGCCAGAAGTTTTGGACGCTGTTGCTGCGTGACGTGCTGGGTTACGAACGCATGGACTTGGTGCTGTTTGAGCATCGGGTTGCTGGTGGTGGTTTCATCGATGTGTGGATTCGCGATGCCTCTGTGATGGTGGAACAAAAGTCGCTGGGGGTGGACTTGGACGCGCCCGAGATGCGGCAGGGGGTTTTGAAAACTCCGTTGGCGCAGGTGTGGGATTATGCCGAGAATTCTGCACGTGCCGAACCGCCAACAAGGTGTGGTACACAATCGTCCACGAGACGAAAAGTTAATCTTAGCTACCAGAAATAATGACAATATGTCAATTTAGACTCTTCCAAATTAGTTAAAACCCACCTAGAGTAGAGGTGAATCAAGAAAAAAATTGGAAGTTATTATGAAAATTCGACGTCAAACTTTACCTGTTACTGCTCTGTTCGCTATCTTAGCGTTGTTTGCAGGCTTCATGATGCCAATTGCCCAAGCATCTCCAATTGCAGATGACGGCACGGGTGACCAGCCAGTATCAACTAGTGCACCCTCAGTCAATTCGCCAAGATCATCTACTCAGAATTTAGATCCCACAGGCTACTGGACGGAAGAAAAGATGCAATCTGCAATTCCTGCAGACGAATTAGCTTCCGGATTCTATCAAACCGATACCAAACCATCCAGTCAACAATCTAAAGGTGTTAGTTTGGGAGAGGATTTGTCACATCCTGTGTACCCCGAATTGCCGACAGTAACACAAACCCGGAACGCGGTCGTCCCATCAACTGCTGGAAAAGTGTTTTTCACTTATAAAGGTAAAAACTATGTGTGCTCGGGCTCGGCAATTAACGGTTCGACGAAAAACGTAGTGTCCACCGCAGGACACTGCGTACATGGAGGAAAGGGAGAAGGATGGCATTCAAACATTGCATTCGCGCCTGCATACTACAACGGCGTGTCAGGATATGGCCTGTGGAATTGGAAGACGGCACACACCTTTAAAGGATGGACTGACTCATCAGATTTTTCTCGCGACCAAGCATTCTTCACCGTGCATCCTCGCAACGGAAGATCCTTGGTGGCTACAGTTGGTGGTAATGGGCTTTCTTATAACTATGGACACAATCAGACTGGAGTGAGAATATGGGGTTGGCCTGCAGAAAAACCATACCATGGTACAACTCCTTACTACTGTGACGGGAATACCAGGAAGTGGGGTTTTTGGTCCAGCGACATGGTAATGCCCTGCGGTATGACCGGTGGGGCAAGTGGAGGTCCTTGGCTACGAACAAGAATCAATGCGAATCTGGGATACGTTTTCGGTGTAACATCTCGTCGAACAACTTCAGGGGATAAGTTGCTTATTTCTACACCTTTCGATAACGCGGTAAAGGATCTTTTTCGAGGTATCAAATGAGCCAGATAAGGAGGCGTTGGTTGCCTATATTGGGCGCAATAATTATCATCTGCCTTGTGATTGGGGTAGTTCTTCTTGCTTTGCATTCACGGCAAGCTACTCCAGTGCAGGACTCTCCAACCTCAACGCAAGCACCTTTCGATGATAGTAATTACTGGACCAAAGAGCGAATAGAGTCAGCTACTCCTGCTCCCATGCCATCGCCGTGAAACAGCGTTATTTCACCGTAACGTTTCCCCAGTTCAAGCTCGCTCACTTTATCTTTTATGCGCATACTGAGGCGGGGATTGCCCCAGCGTCCGTCCAGGCGCACGTGTACTGCGTGATTATCGGGTTTTCCTACACGGAGCGGAAAGTGAAATACGTGTGGGATTATGCGCCGGGGGAGACCGCCTTGCCGGGTGGCGCGGAGCGCGATGCGGCGGGGGAGGCTCCTTCGCCGGGTGCCCTCCCGTCGGCGCAGCGTACCAGGCAGGGAGGTGTTGGGGTGCGACGTGTGGTGAGTCGCTTGAACGGATACCTCGCGGACGCGCCGGATGTGTTCTTGGAGCGCCAGATGAAGCCGCTGTGCGACGTGCCGGAAATGGTAGCAGGTGGTAAGCCCACCGATGGCGGACACTTATTGCTGTCACCCGAAGGACGTGCAGAGCTGCTGGCGGTCGAGCCTGGCGCCGCGCACTGGGTGCGGAAGTTTTCCATGGGAGCGGAGTTCATCAGGGGCGAGGATCGTTACTGTTTGTGGCTGGAAGGTATTACTCCTAATGAACTGGCTGCCTTACCGAAACTGCGCTCACGGGTGGAGGCTTGCCGTGCTTGGCGTCTGGCGCAGGTAAAGACTGGAGACGCCTACAAACTTGCCGACCGACCGCACCTCTTGCGCCCGTGCGGAAAATTCCAGGATGGCATATATATCGGGGTGCCCCCAGTGTCCTCGGAGCGCCGTGATTATATTCCGATGGGTTTTGTTACGGACGGTATGATTCCAGGAAATCAACTGTATTTCGTGCCGACCGATTCGCTTTATGTTTTCGGAGTTTTAGTCTCGCGGGCGCATAATGCCTGGATGCGCGTGGTTGCTGGCAGGCTAAAAAGCGATTACCTCTACGGCAACACGACGGTGTACAACAATCTGATTTGGCCAGATACCAACCCCGCCGAGCGTGAGCGCATTGAACACAGCACGCTGGGAATTTTGGAGGCGCGTTCGCATTATCCGGACGCTTCCCTCGCCACGCTCTATGACCCGGACTTGATGCCATCCGAGTTGCGGGCGGCGCACCGCGAAAACGACCGCGCGGTCGAGGCAGCCTACGGCCTGCCCTCCGATAGTGATGAGGCGGACATTGTCTCGCACCTTTTTGCTCTCTATGCCGCCAAAATGCCGGCGGTTACTCCCCGCGCGGGAAACTCAGCAGGTTCTTTAGATACCCCGTGACCTTGGACAAGTCCGTGAGTTCACTGGAGGAGTGCGGCTCCAGATCGGGCTGGGACACCCCCGCGTAGATATCCGCAATGGCGTCGGCGCACTTCTCCATCACGACCTGACGTCGCACCTTCATGGAAGGCGTCAGCATCCCATTAGCCTCGGTGAAATCGAAAGGCAGAATGCGAAACTCGCGGATAGATTCCGCCCGCGAAACTCCGGCGTTGGCTTTTGCGATGGCGCGGGCAATGGAGGCGTGCACCGCCGGGTGGCGTGCCGCAGCCGTCACATCCATCGGGTTCAGACCCTTCTTCTTCAGCCAGCTCGGCAGCATTTCCCCGTCGAGCGTCACCAGGGCGCCAACGAAGGGCTTGCCTTCTCCCACCACCATAATCTGCGAAATCAGGGGGTGGGATTGCAGCGGCTCCTCCAAGGTTGCCGGGGCAACGTTCTTGCCCCCGGCCGTAACCAGAATTTCCTTGGCCCTGCCGGTAATCTTCAGCATCCCTTCCTGGTTCATCTGCCCCAAATCCCCCGAGTGCAGCCAGCCTTCCGCGTCGAACACTCCGTTGTCGCTCTCGGGCTTGAGATATCCGGGACTGATGGTCGGACCTTTCATCAGGATTTCTCCCTCCGGGGTGACGCGTATCCGCGCGCTGCACACCGGCGGTCCCACGGTGCCAATGCGATGCAGTTGCAGGGTGTTCACGGTGACAGCGGCGCAGGATTCCGTCATGCCGTAGCCTTCCAGCACGTCGATGCCGACTCCGCGATAGAAATGTCCCAGGCGTTCGCCCAGGGCGCCCCCACCGGAAACCACGAACTCGCATCTGCCGCCCAGCAGTCCCATGAGTTTGCGGTAAACGAGCTGCTCGTAAACGGTATGACGTGCTCTAAGGGCGCGCGAGGGATCCTCGGAGGTGTCCAGGGCACGAGAATACTCAATCGCCGTGTTCACAGCGCGATTGAAGATAATGTGCTTCGGTTTGGAACGGCTGGCTTGGTTTTGCGCCGAGTTGTAGATTTTCTCCAACACTCGAGGCACCACCAGCAGGTAGGTTGGCCGAAAAGATGCGATATCGGGCAGCAGGTTCTTGATGTTCGGGGAGTGGCCAATCACGCCGGAACCGCTGATCATGAAGATTTGAAGCAACCTGGCGTAGACGTGAGCCAGGGGAAGGAACAGCAGCAGCCGAGCGCGCGGGTCCTTCGAGAAATCCGGCATCCAATCCATGTTGAACCACACCAGGGAGGTGAAGTTTCCGTGTGTCAGCAGGGTGCCTTTCGGATCTCCAGAGGTTCCGGAGGTGTAGATAATGGTGGCAATCGTGTCCATATTCAGGCGTTTACGCGCCTCATCCACTTCCACCTGCGCGACACTGCGGCCCGCCTCGTGCAAAGCCGCTATCGCCCCAAGGTCCAGGGACAGCACCTTCACCTCGCGATTTACCTTGGCTGCGGCGGCGGAGATAGCCTCAGCCAAGCGCGCGTCCTCCGCGAAGGCAATCTTGATTTCCGCCTGGCTCAGGACCGTTCCAATCTGGGCGATGGAGGAAGTCTCGTACAGCGGCACATTCACCGCGCCCAAGCTCCAGCACGCGTAATCCAGCAGCGTCCACTCGTAAGACGTATGCGCCATCAGCGCCATGCGATCCCCTGCTTGCAATCCCAGCGCCAGCAAGCCGCGCGCCACCGAATCCACCTCGTCAAGAAATCCGCGTGCCGTAATCTTTTGCCACTCGCGGCCCAGGCCCGCCTTTCGCTCGATGATGGTGCCGTCCGGGTCGCGCTTTACCCTGTTGAGCAGCATCCTCACAATATTCCACGAGTGGGGTATGTTGCCGGGAGCGGGGTTGAAGGCCTCTATCGTGCCATCCGGAAGGGTTTTGACCTCTATGGGCGAGACGTATTCTTCGGTCATTGGGGGAGATCCTTCCTCGATAAATTCTGCGGAACAAAAACGCTAGCGGACCTACTTAGTAGGTTTTTCGGGTTTCGCCGGTTTCGCCGGGGGCTCACCCAGCTCGGCGGCGCTGACCTGCGGGGATTCGACCTCGCCGGCGACGAACTCCAGCTTGCCCTCCACGTGGTTGGCGGCCACCAAGTCGGCGCGAGCCGCCTCGGCACACGCCACATCGGGCTCGGGGAAAGTCACGGTGGCGTGCAAGAACGGGGTGCGCTGGGACACTTTGGCATCCGACTTGACCTTACGGAGGGCCGACAGTGCTCCGCCTGCCGCCCGCAACACTTGGGGATTACCGCTCACGCTATCCAAGCCGTCGGTGCTGGGCCAAGCCGCCCGATGTACCGACTCGGTGCGATACCAGGACCACACTTCCTCGGTGGTGAAAGGCAAGAACGGTGCGAACAGGCGCACCACGTTATCAATCGCCAGCGCCAGGGTCGTGCGCGCGGAGGCGACCGCGGCACTATCGGCCGCCGGATCTTTGCCGTAAGCGCGGTCCTTGACCAGCTCCAAGTAATCATCACACAGCGTCCAGAAGAAGCTCTCGGTCACTTCCAGGGCGCGAGCATGGTTCATTTCCTCGAAAGCTTTGGTCGCGGAAGTGATGACTTCCGCTAGGGTGGCAATCAAAGACCGGTCTACCTCGACCGTTACCAGCGCCGGATCCAAGACCAGGTCGGCGTCTCCGCCCATCGAGAGCGCGAACTTCGATGCATTCAACAGTTTGATAGCCAAACGCCGCCCGACCTTCATTTCGCCCTCGTCAAAGGCCGCGTCCGTCCCCAACCGGGCCGAAGCCGCCCAGTAGCGCACCGCGTCGGAAGAATGCTTTTCCAGCAGTCCCATCGGGGTCACCACGTTACCTTTGGACTTCGACATCTTTTTGTGGTCAGGATCCAAAATCCAGCCCGAAATCGCGGCCTGGCGCCACGGCAGGGCGTCAAACTCCAGGTGGGACCGCACCACGGTCGAGAACAGCCAAGTACGGATAATGTCTTGACCCTGGGGACGCAAGTCCATCGGGAAAGTCGTGGCAAACAGCTTTTCGTCCCGCCCAAAACCCGAATAAATTTCGGGGGTCAGGCTGGAGGTCGCCCAGGTGTCCATAATGTCGACTTCCGCCACGAAACCGCCCGGCACGCCACGCTGAGATTCATCGAACCCGGCGGGTGTGTCCGTGGTCGGATCGATAGGCAGCACGTCCTCGCTGGGCAAAATGGGGTGGTCAAAGTCCGTTTCACCGGAGTCCTTGACCGGATACCACAGAGGCAGCGGCACCCCGAAGAAACGCTGGCGGGAAATGAGCCAGTCGGTGTTCAAACCGTTGACCCAGTTTTCGTAGCGAACCCGCATAAAGTCAGGCACAAAGTCCAGCTCACGCCCGCGCGCCAACAGTTCCTCGCGCAAATCCGTGCCTCCTGCGGTGCGGGCATAAGGCTGGCCGCCGTTGCGGATGTACCACTGGCGCGAAGTCACGATTTCCAAAGGCTTGTCGCCCTTTTCATAAAAGTTCGTCATACGCTGGGTCGGTTTCGGATCCCCCAGCATCTCCCCGGATTCCCGCAACGCCTCGACGATAGCTTTCCGGGCGGAGAACGCCGTTTTCCCAGCGGTTTCCTGGTACAGCGCCCGACCGCGCTCGGAAGTAATCCAATCCGGCACGTCAGGGATAATCCGACCGTCCTTGCGCAGGATGACGCGGGTCGGCAGCTGCAAATCCCGCCACCAATCCACGTCCACCAGGTCGCCGAAAGTACAGCACATGGCGATACCCGAACCCTTGTCTATCTCGGCCTCGGGGTGAGCCAACACGGGAACCCGCACGTCAAACCCTGGTGACGTGACATAGGTACCGAACATATCGGCGTAACGTTCATCGTCGGGGTGGGCAATCAGCGCGCAGCACGCCCCCAGCAGTTCCGGACGGGTCGTCTCGATAACGATGTCGCCCTTGCCGTCCTCGCGGTGGAACGCGAAAGAATGGTAGGAGCCGGGATAGTCGCGCGCCTCCAACTCGGCTTGTGCCACCGCGGTCTGGAACGTGACGTCCCACAGACCAGGCGCTTCGGCAGCGTACACCTCGCCGCGAGCAAAGTTACGCAGGAAAAACGTCTGGGCCACCTTTTGCGCAGGCTTACCGATAGTCTGCATCGTGTAGGACCAGTCGATAGACAGACCCAGCGTCCGCCAGAGTTCCTCGAACTGTTTTTCGTCTTGCGCGGTCAAGCGTTCGCACAGCTCCACGAAGTTTTTCCGGCTAATCGGCACCTGGTCAGCGTTCTTGATGGACTTGCCTTCCCCGCCCTCATACGGCGGAGTGAAATCGGGCACGTAAGGCAGGGACGGGTCGCAACGCACCCCGAAATAGTTTTGCACCCGGCGCTCGGTGGGCAGACCGTTGTCGTCCCACCCCATCGGGTAAAACACGTTCTTGCCGCGCATCCGCTGGTAGCGCGCCACCAAATCCGTGTGGGTATAGGAAAACACGTGACCGACGTGCAGCGATCCAGACACGGTGGGCGGCGGGGTATCGATAGAGTAAACGGCTTCCCGGGTAGTGTCGGGGTCAAAAGCGTAGGTCTGTGCGTCCGCCCACACCTTGCGCCATTTGTCCTCAATCCCGTCCAGGGTCGTCTTTGCCGGTACGCTCGGAGCTTTCAGTCTCTCGGTCATCGTTTTCCTTTTATCGTTGTGATTTACCTGCAATAGTCTACCCGCTCGCGTTCCCGCTACCCTAACGGGTTCGATGGGGCGGGGGTTATTTCTGGGTCGCTTTGGCGTCCCCGGCCATGGCGCCCTCAACCATGTGTACTACGGCCCGCGAGAATCCCGCGTCCTCGCCCGCCAGCAAACCGGCGATGGTGGAGCCGCCGGGGGAGCACACCCGATCGACCAGCTGGCCGGGGTGAGCGCCCTTTTCCAAACCGTCTTGCAGCATGAGGGCGGAGCCCAGCAGCATCTGGGTCGCGGACTCGATGGCCGCAGCCTTCGTCAGGCCCGCCGCCACGCCGGCTTTTGCCAAGGCTTCCACGTAGGTATAAGTCCAGGCGGGGGCGCAACCGGCAATGGCGGTAAACGCGGGGAACAGGGATTCCTCCAGCTCGACCGTGCGGCCCACAGCGTTGAACAGTCCCAAGGCATACTGCTTTTGTTCCGGGGTTACCGCCGCGTTCGCGCACAAGGCCGACATGGCGGCGTTGACCTGGGCGTTCAGGTTTGGCATGACCCGCACGATGGGGGTATCCGGGGACAACCAGCCCTCCAGATGGTCCAGCCCGACCCCTCCGGCGATAGACATGACCAGCTTTCCTCCCAGCTCCGGGGCAATTTCGGTGAGGACTGCGCCGATATGTTTCGGTTTCACGGCAATGACCACCGCGTCAACCGCCCCGACCAGCTCTCTATTGGAAGCCACCTGCTGGGCTCCGAACTCTTTGGTCAGCGGATGTTCCCCCGGGGTCACACCGAAATCAGAAAAACTCAGGTCGCAGGCCTTGACGAAGTCGTGCTTCAGGGCTCCCGCCGCGATTGCCGAACCCATGGCACCCATTCCAATAAAACCGAGTTTCATGTTGCCTCTTTTCCTGATTTGCGCGGTTTTCCCTGGCGTTCAGAGCAAACCGCCGGAGTTGTTTTCCTATAGGCTAAGTCTATAGCGTGGCTCTGCAGCCAAAAATTTTGGAAAGGTGGCCAAAAGATGAGCATCACACCCGGACCCGTAAAGCCGTCCTCACACCCTCTTGACCCCCAAAGTTTCGGAATTACAGTTCCCGAAACGCGACCGGCCCGCCAGCCGGGACGAGTGCTGGTGACCGGGGCTTCTACCGGCATCGGCTGGGAAACCGTGAAACAGATGTGTGCCTGCGGGTGGGAGGTGCTGGCGACCGCCCGGCGCGCCGATAGGCTGGCCGCACTGGCTTATGAGACGGGCTGCGCGGCTTTTGCCGCTGACCTGACCGTTCCTGAGCACGTCCAGGCGCTGTTTGAGTGGGCGACCGCTGAGGGACAGGTCGTTGACGCGGTGGTCAATAATGCCGGGGGAGCGCGCGGCACCGACACCGTGATGGAGGCGAAGCTGGAGCGGTGGAAAACCATGTACAGCATCAACGTTTTGTCCTCCCTGCAGGTCACCCAGGCTTTCCTGCCGCAAATGTTGGCTCACGGGGGCGGGGATTTGGTGTTCGTCACTTCGACTGCCGGTCACGAGACGTATCCGGGCGGGGCGGGCTATACCGCCGCCAAGCACGCCGAGGCGATGCTGCCCGAGACGTTGCGCCTGGAGCTGGTGGGTAAGCCGATTCGAATCATCGAGATTATGCCCGGATTGGTGCAAACCCCGGAATTTTCCTTGGCCCGCCTAGAGGACAAGGCCGCGGCGGAGGGCGTTTATGCCGGGGTAGATTATCCGCTGGTGGGGGCCGATGTCGCCCAAGCTATTGTGTGGACCTTGAACTTGCCGGCGCACGTGAATATCGACCAGCTGAAAATCAAGCCTGTGGAACAAGCCACCAGTACCATCAAAGTCCGTCTGGACAATCCGGCCCGGTGAACCATGGCGCGGATTGTTGTTATAGGCGCAGGTTGGCGTGCCGACAGCGAGCTCAGCGAGTGTGTGTCGGCGCGTGGTGGTGTGGAGCCGGTGAAAAAACGTTGCGGGGCAACGTTTTCGGCGGAACTCCTGAAGAAAAAAGGATACTAAGATGGCGCGGATTGTTGTGATTGGGGCTGGAATGGCCGGCCACTCGACAGCCCTCGGCTTAAAACACCGCCTGAAAGACGATCACGATGTCATCGTTATCAGCCCCGGCTCGGCCTGGACGAATCCCGACGTCATGGCCCAGATTGCCTCCGGCCTGCAGTCGGTGCAGCGCCAAACCGTTCCGCTCGGTCCGCTCTATCGGCGCAAAGGAATTATTTTTCACCAGGGCGTGGCCACCGCAGTTTACCCCAAGGGCTACCGGGACGACCCGCGTCCCCAGGTCCAGATGACTTTTACCGGCTCACATCTGGAGGGGGAAGTCGCGCGGGTGCCTTACGATTACCTGGTCATCGCCACCGGGCACGACATTGATCGGGTCGCGGGCATTCCCGCGGAAGCGACCACGGTGCCGACCTGTGTCCTGGACCGCCTGGACAGCGCCATCGCGGGGGAGGCAGAACTGCGCAGACTGCTGTTTGAACTGCAGGATTCCCCGGTGGACGACAAGCCAAAAGTCATCGCCATCGGTCGATCCGCCCGCGGCATGGGTGGTTTTTACGGGGCGCTGGAATATGCCTTGTGCGTGGACGAGGTGTTGCGGGCCGCTTTCCTGCGCTCCCGGGTGGAACTGCACTTTTTCGACGCGGGACGACCGTGGATGTACGGCCACACCGACGACCCGAAGATGGAAGAGGACATGCAGACCGCCCTCGTGCATCTCATCGATCGGCACCGCCTGATTCTGCACAAAGATATGCGCCTGGCCTCGATCAATGGGCGCAGAGTCAGGTTTGTCCCGGTACACGGCGAGGGCCAGCCCGAAGAGATGGAATGCGATTTGGTGGCGGTGGAAGCGGCGCGGGTCCTCACTCCCTTGGCGGTGCATGACGCGAACGGAGCGGATTTGCGCGAGGACTTGTACGACGGCTGGGGGCGGCTGCGGGTGGACGCGAAAACCCAGCAAAACAGTTCCGGCCAGGTAGTGACAGTCTTGCCGCGCACTTTCCGCAATCCCACTTATCGCAATATTTTTGGGATTGGTTCGGCTATCGCGATGGACACACGCGAACTTACCACGGATAGCGATTCAGTCCCGGCACCCGTCCCGATGCAGACTCGTGACATGGCTCACTTGATGAGCCGCCAGGTCACCGATTTGATTATCGAAGAACTAACCGACCAGAAAAACAAAGTGTTTCCTGAAACTTTGGAAGAGATTGAATCAGTGTTGAGTTTGTGTTGGGATTACGGCCTGATTTCCTCGCGGGGTTTCTATGCAGAGCTGACCTACCCAAAGAAAGGCAAAGACGCCGCGCGGCAGGTGCTGCGGGTGCGTCATGGTTTGGGACCCTATTGGGCAGTGCGGACGGAGCGTTTCTTGGAACGTTACCGTGCCGAAGGCCGCGCCCTGTGGTGGATGCTGCCCACGTAAGAGCCTATTCGGAATCTTCGTCCGGTTCCGGCACCGCGTTGGGAAGCTGCTCGGCCAGATGCTCAAAGAAATCCTCGCTGGATTCCAAGGCACAGCGTACCTGTTCGTCCAGCTGCGCGTCCGTCAAGCCGGTACGCCAGCTGATGGGCAGTTCCGTATGCACGTAGACTTCGCGGTCCTCGGTCACTCGCGCGTAGGCTTTCGGCCAGTAATAATCCGTGTTCCAACGGTTACAAATCGAGTTGATCAGGATAAAATCGTCCAGTTCCGGTTCCCCGCGCCAAGTGCCGCGCACGCAGAGGATAGTGTCCTTTTCCCCGGTTACCTGGAAGTAATAGATGCCGTTTTGCCAGGCCCCACCCACATCGCCGTCGTGGTTGACCTGGTAACTCCAGTTGTGGCCTTCCAAGACTTTCTTAACCCGGTCACGGGTCAGGTTGGGCAGCCTATTGACGGAAAAAGGCGCGTTGTCGAATGGCAACTCGAAAGGATTATCGAAAAAATCCCCGCTGTCCTCGCTCATGACCCGTCTCCTCCCGACTGATGGTAGGTTCCATTTTAGCCGATTTCACAAGGCCCTGCCGCGGAATTTCTCTGGCGGTGAAAGCGCGACTTCCCTCCGGGAATTGCGGGTTGTTGCCCGCTGAGTCGCCCACAGTAGGATGGGATGGTGCAGGAAAAACCCCCGGAACTGGCTTTCACGTGGCGCGGAAAACACGAAGTGGTGTTGCCCGAAACTCGACCCTACGTCCCAGCCGAACGCTACCGCGAAATGCTCGGGGGCAAAGTGGCGACATCGCAGAGCATAAACCGCCTCTATGTCGGGGAAAACTTGCAGGTCATGAGCGGATTGCTGCCCCAATACGAGGGCAGCGTCGACTGTATCTATATCGATCCGCCGTTTAACTCCGGGGCTGACTATGTGCAACAGATTCGCACGCACCACCGCGGTGCCTCGAAACGCACTATTGCCGTGAAACAGTACGGCGATCGCTGGCAAACCGCTGATTACCTGCAACATCTGTACGAGAGGCTGACGGTGCTACTGCGATTTTTGTCGCCAACGGGGACGATTTTTGTGCACTGCGATTGGCATTCCTCCGCCGCTTTGCGCCTGGTTATGGACGAGGTATTTGAGGCAAGTAACCTGGTCAACGAGATTGTGTGGGCTTACGCTTCGGGCGGGGGGTCGAGGCGAGCTTTCGGCCACAAACACGACACCATCCTGTTTTATGCCCGCGACCGGCGCCGTCACTATTTCGACCCCGATGCGGTGCGGGTAGCGTATAACGCGGCCATTGCCCCGAAACGCCGCGAAATGTTTAACCCGCGGGGCATGGTCGCCCCCGATGTTTGGCAGATTTCCCGGCCGCCGAATCATTCCGAAACCTGGGTGGGGTATCCGACCCAAAAGCCGGTGGCAGTCATGCAACGCGCCATCGCTGCCGCGTGCCCGCCGGGGGGGCTGGTGATGGACTGCTTTGCCGGGTCCGGCTCCACTCTGGTGGCGGCAGCCCAACTGGGGCGGCGTTTCCTGGGGATAGAGCGCAATAATTTGGGGGTACATCTGGCGCGACGGCGCCTGGTGCAGGACGGGGTCGGCTTTGACGTGTGGCGAGATTCCGCGTCCTGGGGCGCGAACCGAATCGTGCCGAGCTTGGAGTCATTGGGCAGAGAAGTCGAAACTCGCTTCGCGAAGCTGGGTGCTACCGGGGCGAAAGGAGCCGCCGAGGATGGTACGACCGCTAAATCCGACAAACCGGACTGGACGGAACTGGTGGATTGGGTGGCGCTAGACCCGGATTTTGCCGGTTTTTCCGCAGGAGTTTTCACGCCTCAGTCCGTGGTGGCACCGTCACGAGACACGGTCGTCGATTTTGCCGCCCTCGGGGACAGCCCTCGCGGGGTGGGGCTGGTGGCAGATGTGACCGGTCGAGATTACTTCGTTAGGCTGGAAGCATGAGCAAACAGGACAAAACTGGTCAGGGCGCCACGCCGGAGGAAAACCCCGGTCTGGAACCGGAAACTCCGCAGGTAGCGCCCTGGGACGGGTGGTTCGGCAAGAGTTCAAACCGCAACCAGCGCGGACGCAACCTAGCTCTGGTGGCATTCGCTGTGGTGGCCGTGACCGGTTTGGGCACCCAGTTCGTCGGGGACGATGGCTGGTTGTTCGGGCTTATCGGCGGTGACCAGACCCATTCCACCAGCCAATTCGGGAACGCCGGGCAACAGACTCGTGACGCCGCCACTGGAAAAACTGCCGGGAACCGCGCTAGTGAAGTGTTGGGCACTTTGGAAGTGCACGACAAAGATCCTTTCCGAGATTTCGACCGCGAGCAATTGTTCGGCAAGGGGTGGCTGGACCTCGACGGTGACAATTGCAATACCCGCAACGAAGTGCTGGCTCGCGACCTAGAGAACATCCAATACCGGGCGGCTACGAACACCACTCCCGCTCACTGCGTGGTGCAAAGCGGAGTTCTGCACGATAAATACACCGGGGAAACCGTTGATTTTAAGCGGTCGCAGGAGACCTCTGACGCGGTCCAGATTGATCACGTGGTGGCGCTGGGTAACGTGTGGCGTACCGGCGGCCAGCAGCTCAGCCAGCGGCAACGGGAAGCCATCGCCAACGACCCGCTGAACTTAGAAGCGGTGAAAGGCCAGGCCAATCAGGATAAACAATCCCAGGATGCGTCCGAATGGCTGCCGCCCGCACGCGATTACCGCTGCGCTTACGTGGCGCGTCAGATTGCGGTGAAAGCGAAATACGGGCTGTGGGTGACCCCGGCAGAGAAACAGGCCATGATGGGGGTGCTGAAAGACTGTCCGGAAGAGCCAATTCCATAGGTATCAAATTGGAATCGGTGATTATAGGGGGAGAATAGCCGGGTAGCTGCCAATAATGGCAGCTACCGCCCAAATCTCCCCTTATATTTACGGTTTATCAAAACCTAACGCGGATAAACCGTAATCTGAGTGGCTTTGACCTCGGCAAAAATGGGCGAACCGGGAGCCAGCTGCAGGGCGCTGACCGCTTGCGGAGTCAGGACGGATTGGATGCTTTGCCCCCCGTCCAGCTCCAAACTGATCCACTGCACCGCGCCGCGCGGCGTGATGTCCGTGACGCGGGCCTGCCAGGTGTTGCGCGGGGAGCCGGAAACAGCCGTTGCGAACAGGGCCACGGACTGGGGAGTAAAAGCAGTGAGAGCTGGGGTTTGCGAGTCGGGATGATGCTGGCCTTGCCACAATCCCGTCAGTTTCACCCCGCCGGCATCAACGGTGGCGACTTCGCCGGATTCCTCAATGACCCCGGCCAACAGGTTCATGCCGGACAGGTTTTCCAGAAACTTCGTGGCAGGCTGGCCCAGCATTTCCACCACCGTGCCTTCCCCAATCAAATGGCCGTTTTCGATGGCGACCACGTGATCAGCCAGCATCCATACGTCAAGCGGATCGTGGGTCACAAAAATCACGGTCGGCCGCGGCTCTTGACGCAGCCGTTTCGACAGTACTTCCCGCAGTTTGGCGGCGGTCTCAACGTCAAGGGCGGAAAACGGTTCGTCCAACAGCACGACTTGCGGGTGTGTCGCCAGGGCTCGCGCCAACGCGACGCGCTGCGACTGCCCGCCGGACAGCGCTGTGGCGGGGCG